>Ga0182024_10006785_pt1 | contig 24969 bp, 23 predicted proteins | sample P32metaG_FD_120480 | JGI IMG/M metagenome (GOLD analysis project Ga0182024, IMG submission 120480) | Permafrost microbial communities from Stordalen Mire, Sweden - P3-2 metaG (Illumina Assembly) | ecosystem: Environmental > Terrestrial > Soil > Wetlands > Permafrost | place: Sweden: Stordalen...
AGCGGTTTACGGGGCTGCAATCGCGCATCACGTTCCGGCCGGAAGTGCCGACCTCTTTGGCAGGCAGCTACCTGGGAAAGCTGAACCCCGAAGATTTTCTGTCCGGCCCGCACAACGGCTGGACGTATGGCCGCGGCCTGTGGGGTAAGCCGTACGAGGGGATCCTGTCGTTGCTCAACCCGATGACCAACGGCCCGTACGCCTTGAATAACGACATCCATTTTGCCGATGGCACGGTCGAAGGCCGGGTGATGCTCGCCGACGGCGCGGAACTGGCGGCGGTCATCCTTTGTGGCAACGCCATGGGTCGGGAAACGCATAGCGGCTACGACGTTGTCTTCGATCCGCGTGCCAGGACCGTCAGCCTGCAACGCCACGGCAAGGATGCAAACGACGTAAGCGTGCTGGCCAGCGCTGCGATGAACATGACGCCGGGCCAGTGGGCTTCCTTCCGCATCGAGGCGGCGGGAGGGCGCATTCACGCCTGGGCGGCCGGCGATGGCGCCGCGATCAATGAATCTCGGTCCCCGCTCTTGGACGCCACCGATCCGCAGCCGCTGACGGACGCCGGTTCGCTCGGCGTCCGGGCGTGGGGAGCGGCGGTGAGCTTCGACAATGTTTCCGCCCGCTTCAGCGGACAGACCGCCCGCGTTGCCGACGGACCGCCCGACGCCGGTCGGCCAGCCCGCCAAGCGATGCAGTCGCTTTGCCTGGTGTTGTTTAATCTCAATGAGTTTGTCTATGTCGATTAAAAATGTCCCTCAATTCTGCGGCCGGACCCGCCGCGAGATGCTCTGGCAGGCCGGAGCCGGCTTCGCCGGCGTGGCCCTCACCGCGCTCCTCGACGGCGACGGGTTTTTCGGCCGGCATGCTTCCGCTGCCGCCATCGCGCCATCCGGCTCCTTGGGCAACAGCCCGCTGGCGCCACGGCCCTCTCATTTCCCAACCAAAGTCAAATCGTGCATCTTCCTGTTCATGTACGGCGGGCCGTCGCACGTGGACCTGTTCGATTACAAACCGGAATTGCAGAACAACGACGGCAAGACCATCGACGTGGAGATCCGCCGCGGGTCCATCCAGAAGCAGAAGCTCCTGGCCTCAAGGCGCACGTTCAAGCAGTACGGCCAGTCGGGGCTCTGGTGTTCCGATGCGCTGCCGCACCTCTCGGGGCACATGGACGAGCTGGCGGTCATCAAGAGCCTGTATGCCGACTCGTTCGCCCATGGCTCGGCGATGATCCAGATGAACAGCGGCCGGATCATCCAGGGCCATCCATCCATCGGCTCGTGGCTCGGGTACGGGCTGGGGACGCTCAACCAGGACCTGCCGGGCTACGTGGTCATGCTCGACCCGCGCGGCGGTCCGATCAGCGGCGCCGCCAACTGGTCCAGCGGGTACATGCCTGCCGCCTACCAGGGCACCGTCTTCCGCTCCGTGGGCCAGCCGATCCTGAACCTGGCGCCCGGCGGAGGGATGACGGCCCAGATGCAGCGCGACGAGATCGACACCATCAACAGCCTCAATGCCGGCCACCTGACCTCCCGGCCCGGGTATTCGGAACTGCAGGCGCGAATCGCCAGCTACGAGCTGGCCTATCAGCTCCAGTCCACCGCCCCCGAAGCACTGGACCTGGCATCCGAGGACGAGAAGACCAAGGAAATGTACGGCCTGAACGACCCCAAAGGCGGCCACCCGCTGTCGATCGGCCCCGCGCCATTCGGCCGGCAGTGCCTGATCGCCCGGCGGCTCGTGGAGCGCGGCGTGCGTTTCGTGCAGATCTACTCCGGCGGCGGCCACCAACAGCAGAACTGGGACGCCCACAACGGCATGGAGGAGAACCTGGCCATCCACTGCCCCGAGGTGGACAAGCCGATCGCCGCTCTGCTCACCGATTTGAAACAACGCGGCCTTCTGGAAGAAACGCTGGTCATTTTCGGCGGCGAGTTCGGCCGGCAACCCGTCAGCCAGGGCGGCGGCGGCCGCGACCACAACCCCAAAGGCTTCACCTACTGGCTCGCCGGCGGCGGCGTCAAGGGCGGCACGAGCTACGGCGAGACCGACGAGCTGGGCCACGCCGCCGTCACCGACCGCCATCACATCCGCGATCTCCACGCCACCATCCTGCACCTGATGGGACTGGACTACCGGAAGCTGACGTATTTTTACGGCGGTTTGGACCAGAAACTCACGGGGGTGTTACCGACACAGGTAATCGACGGTGTGATTGCGTAATCCGCTGATCGTTCCCCCTGTTTACTTGCAACAGTAGTAGTAGTGTTCCGACTCTGCGGAGTCTGGAGCAATAAAGTGATTGCAACGGACTGAAATGGCCCTGGAGTCTCTTGGAGCCAATTGGTTCCGGTCGAGGTCAAGATGAAGCCGAAAGACTGGTTTGCTGTCGGTTTGCGCCTGTTCGGCGTGTGGATGATCCTAATGAGCCTGTTTGAGGTTATCACCGCCCTCCAGGTGTATTACGGCATGGTCACAGTACGAACCACTCTGCCGTCCGCGTACTGGTTTCACGCGGCCGTCTGCCTTGTTACAGGACTAGGAATGCTCGTTTGCGCGCCGTTCTTATCCGGGTTGCTGGAATGGGGAACATCCACGGCGACGGCTTGCCCTACCTGTGGCTACGACCTCCGTGCAACCCCTGACCGCTGCCCCGAATGCGGCGCAACTCCAAAGAACCCTTAGAACTATCACACCCAGCATTGTTGAAACGATTCTTAAAACAGGAACCCCGCCCATGAACCGAGCCATCATACGCGCGTTAGTTGGAGCAGCCCTGCTGTTTCATTGTTCAGGGGTCGCCCGCGCCGCCGAGCCCATCACCCACAAAGTCCTCGCCCAGGACAAGAACCACGTCGTGGTCCTCGACGAAAAGGGCGAGGTCGAATGGGAAGTCCCCTGCAAGTTCACCTCGCATGACATCGCCCTGCTGCCCAACGGCAACTACCTGCTGCACATGAGCGACACGACGATCTTCGAGATGACGCCCGACAAGCAGGTCGTCTGGAAACACGAATCCAAGCCCACCGAAGGCCACAAGGCCGTGCAGATCCATGCTTTCCAGCGGCTTGAGAACGGCAATACGATGGTCAGCGAGGCCGGCAACGCCCGCATCATCGAGGTGGACAAGGACGACAAGATCATCAAGGAGTTCCCGCTCACCATCGAGCACCCCAGCACGCACAGCGATACCCGGCTGGTCCGCAAGCTCGACAACGGCCACTACCTCGTCGCCCATGAAAACGACGGCACCGTCCGCGAATACGACGACGCCGGCAGGGTTGTCTGGAGCTACAAGCTCGGCCTGGCCGGCCGCCCCGAATCGCCCGGCCACGGCCCCGAAGGCCACGGAGACCACGTCTACTCCGCCTACCGCCTCCCCAGCGGCAACACCCTCATCGGCTGCGGCAACGGTAACCGCGTCATCGAAGTCACCCCCAAAGGCGACATCGTCTGGTCCATCGACCAGCACGAACTCCCCGGCATCACCCTCGCCTGGGTCACCATGCTCGAAGTCCTGCCCAACGGCCACATCGTCATCGGCAACTGCCACGCCGGCGCCGATAATCCTCAACTAATCGAAGTCACCCGGGACAAGCAGGTCGTCTGGACGCTCAAAGACTTCAAAAACCTCGGCAACGCCACCGCCGCGACGCAACTGCTGGGGGTTGAGGGGAAGGTGATTCGGTAGTGTAGTCGCTTGGTGTGCTTTGCCGGCGGGTTCTACCGACGTAGAATACGTTGAGGTGACAAAATGACTAAGCTTCAGATCAACTTGCCCGATGACGCCAAGGCCCGGCTGGAGGCACGCGCGGCGGAGGGAGGTTTCGCCTCGATTGAAACCTATGCCGAGGCGTTACTGCTTGCCTCGGCGCAGCCGCAAGAGACTGAAACATTGGAGCAACTTCTGTTGGCGCGGGTCGAGGATGATCGGCCGGCGATTGAATTCACACCGCAATTTGCCGGGGCGTTCCGAGAGCAGGTGCAGCAGCGTCGACGCTCGGACCGGGAACAACAATGAGCCGGAAAGTGGTTCTCCGAGCCGCGGTTCCGGGTGACCTGCATGCGACTGTGGAGTATTTGGACCGCAACAATACTCCCGCTGCCGATCGGTTCGTTGAATCAGTGTTCGCCACGTTCGATGAAGTTGCTGCGCAACCGGGTATCGGGAGCCCAAAGCACTTGGCCACCCATGACGCCGTTAAACGCGCGGTCCTTGAACCGCTACAGCCGTAGCATTCGTCATTTTTGCACGGTCCGCACCGCGAACTGATTTGCCAACCTCCGAAGCAACCCTTGCGGATTGAGGGAAGGTGATCCCGTAACCTTGCGCCCATACGCGGCATGGCTAAGCTCTATGTCCACAGCACACTTGGCTTGCGGAGTGCGGCCGGGTAGAAATTGACAGAAGTGCCACATGCCCTTGACGCAATGTTCGTGAGATGATGCAATTCCGGGATTCGATCTGACGGGGTACATTCATAGTGATGAAGGAGTTCGCAATGAGGCGTTCGAATACGCGGGTCGCGGGAATCGTCGCGGTGGTATTGGTCGGGCTCCTCGCGCATGCCGCGCGGGCGGAAGTGAAAGTCGTCGTCAGCCATAACGCCAATGGCGAGACCAACGCCGACTTCAAGTTCAAGGAAGTGCCTTCCCCGTCCAAGACCGATGCTGCCGCCAGTGCCAAGTTCACGATTGTGGACGGCGAGGCCGACCCCGCCGGCGGCGCGATCGAGAAACTCAATGACGGGAAAGTCCCCACCGAGGAGGACCAGCCGGCGGAGAACTTCTTCTTCAATGCCGGCACCGAAGGCGGCCGGATCGGCGTGGAGCTGACAAAGGCGATCGAGATCAAGCAGGTGAACACCTATTCCTGGCACCCCAACACGCGCGGGCCGCAGGTCTATAAGCTGTACGCCAGTGACGGATCGGGCGAAGGCTTCAGCGCCGCACCCAAGAAGGGGACCGATCCGGAGAAGGCGGGCTGGAAGCTGATCGCCGCGGTGGACACCCGGCCCAAGGACGGCGAGCCGGGCGGTCAGTACGGCGTGAGCATTTCCGATTCCCAGGGCACCCTCGGGAAGTACAAGTACCTCCTGTTCGATTGCTCGCGCACCGAAAGCGACGACGAGTTCGGCAACACGTTCTACAGCGAAATCGACGTCATTGACCAGAACGCCGGTGCGGCCGCCGGTGCCGGCGATGCCCCGGCCGCCGACGCGTCGGGGCCGTCGGTGTTCAAGACGCCGGACGGGAAATACGAATTCAGCATTGACAGCTCGCAGGCGCCGGACATGAAGGAGTGGGCCGACACCAAGCTGGCGCCGGTGATGGTCGACTGGTATCCCAAGATCGTGGACATGCTGCCCAGCGAGGGCTATTCTGCGCCGGCCAAGTTCACCCTTCAGATCCAGAACCCCGGCAATGGCGTCGCCGCGACGGGCGGCACCCGCATCATGTGCAACGCATCGTGGATGCGCCGCAACGAAAAGGGCGAGGCCGTCGGGGCGATCGTCCATGAGATGGTTCACGTGGTGCAGCAGTACGGCCGCGCCCGCCGGACGAATCCCGACGCCAGCCGCAACCCCGGCTGGCTGGTGGAAGGGATCGCCGACTACGTCCGCTGGTACAAGTACGAGCCCCAGAGTCACGGGACGGAAATCCGCGACGCATCCAGAGCCAAGTATGACGGCAGCTATCGCATCACTGCCAACTTCCTCAACTGGGTCTCCGATAAGTACGACAAGCAGCTCGTCCTCAAGCTGAACGCCGCCATGCGCCAGGGCGATTACAGCGATGACCTTTGGAAGAAGATCACCGGCAAGACCGCCGACGAGCTGGGCGATCAATGGAAGCAGGCCATCGCCGACAAGCTGGCGGGCAAGCCGGAGGCCCCGATCATGATCGACAAGCCTGCCGAGAAGACCGACGCCGGTAAGGCCGACCCCGGCGCCGCCGACGCCAACACCCTCACCGACGCGGAGAAGAAGGAGGGCTGGAAGCTGCTGTTCGACGGCAAGTCGCTGGATGGCTGGCACAGCTTCCACCGCGATAACGTCCGCCCCGGTTGGAAAGTGCAGGATGGGATGCTTTCCTGCGTGGACCCGCACAACGCCGGCGATTTGTGCACCAACGACAAGTACGACTGGTTCGAGCTGCAACTGGACTACAACATCACCCACGCCGGCAACAGCGGCATCATGTACCACGTCACCGACAAGGGCGGCGCCGTCTGGGCGACCGGCCCGGAGTTCCAGCTCGAGGACAACACCGCCGCCGCCGACCCGATCCGCTGCGGCTGGCTCTACGCCCTGTACCAGCCGCCCATTGACCCCGCCACCGGCAAGATCCTCGACGCCACCAAGCCAGTCGGCGAGTGGAACCACGTCCGCCTGCTGATGACGCCCCAGAAGTGCGTGCACGAGATCAACGGGGTCAAATACTTCGAGTACGTCCTGAACAGCGACGACTTCAAGCAGCGCGTCGCCAAGAGTAAGTTCGCCAGCATGCCCGACTTCGCCAGGTCCGACATCGGGTACATCGCCCTCCAGGGCGACCACGGGGCGATTTCATTCCGCAACATCAAGGTCAAGCCGATTGAGAGCAAGCCGAAAGAATGAGGGCAGCATGTTCGGCGACGGTGCATTAAGCTTCCGGGAGCACATCATGCGCGAGCCGCTGCCGCTGGCGACGGTCCACGACGCAGTGCTGGAATTCCTCCATGGCCGCGACGACGCCGCCCTGTTCGGCGCTCAGGCGGTCAACGCCTACGTGGATGAATCCCGCATGACACAAGACGTGGACATTCTCTCCACGCGCGCCGCGGAACTGGCCGATGAGATCCGCCGCTATCTGAACGACAAGTTCAAGATCGCCGCTCGAGTGCGGGAAATCCGCGACGGGCTCGGCTACCGCGTCTTCCAGTCGCAGAAGCCGAAGAACCGGCACCTGGTTGACGTGCGGCCGGTGACGGCTTTCCCGCCGACACAGCGGGTTGACGATGTGCTGGTGGTCTCGCCCGACGAGCTGATCGCAAATAAGCTCATCTACTGCCAGCGACGCATGGGGTTGCCCAGTGCCGGCCTGGACCGCCGCGACCTGGCGGTGCTGTTGCTGCGGTTCCCGGAACTGAAGACCATTGCGGGTCCGGTCCGCACCCGCCTGGAGGCAGGCGGGGCTGGCGAGAGCGACCTGGCGGCATGGGCCGAAGTCGTCGCCCAGGAAATCCGCGAGGAAACCGACTCCGAAGAGTTTGAATAGGCAGGACTCAGACCGAGCGCCAGCCGATGACCCGGCGGTCCATTCGACCCTAGAGTTGCTCAAGAAACTCAGCGATGTCCGCGCGACCGCTTTCCTTCGCATGCTCGATGAGCGTGTGTCCTCGCCAGTTCCGAGCTTGCGGATTGAGTCCGGCGGCAAGTTGCCGCCTCAATTCGGCCAAACCGCTCATGTGGCAAACTCGTTCGAACTCGTCGTCGAGGAATAGGAGTTCGGTCAGGTTTGCTTCGAGAAGGTCGTTCGACCTTCGGAGAAAAGCGAGAAAACCCTCCGCGACGTAATAAGCCGCGTCGGGGTCATGCTGGTAGGCGATGATTTGTCCGTACCTGCCTTCAGGTGCTGGATCAGCATCGAAGTAAACGGCTGTCGAGAAGCCGTTGAATTCGGCAATTGGGAACCAAGAACGGTGGTGCAGGTGGTCAGGCCTGATACGAACATCACAGGGAGCCTCGTTGCGCCATTCCTCACGCACAGGCTCGTCGTAAGGCAAGAACCAACTCCAAGCCTCCAGGGCTTCAGATAATGGGGCAAGGGTGCATGGGGTCATCTCGTCCGTTATGGCGACAAGCGTGAGCCCGCCATTGCTGAAACGCAAGAGTTCGCGAAGGTTCTCGTCAAAGCGAATTCCAACATTGCATTCAACCTCGGCGATCTGTGCGTTTGTTGCTCCGGGCAGTCGCCCCAGCGGTTTCTCGACAGAACGCAAGATTCCTTCGAGACGTTCGATCTCACTCTTCAATGGCTCCGGCAATTCAAAGGCCATAGTGATCCCCTTAACCGAGAAGGTGAACCAGTTGGGGTGGCCGGCCGCCCTCCAGGGCGACACAATGCGATCGCGTTCCGCAACATTAAGGTCAAGCCGATCGAGAACAAGCCGAAAGAAGAACGTCGAAGCGGCGGCTCATGATCATCACGAATGGCGGCCTCGTCGCGAGTCTTCGCCCTTGCCCTTGTTAGAAGCTAGCAGCCTTGGCGTTGGCCTCAATGGACGTTTGCCCTTGCTTGAGTCAACCGCGGGTGCTTTAACGTCAGCAGCATCGCCGAGTTCATCGAGTAACTGCTTCCCGTCAAACGGAAGGCCGTGTTGCAGACAAGTCACTTCCGCTCGACGAAGGCACTTAATCGCTTCCCCTGTGTCGCCCAATTGGTCGTACTCGATAGCGGCCAAGGTCAGCCGTTCGGCGACGTCGTCCCAACCGTAGTCATCGAGTGGGTAGCCGGTCGAAAGGAGCTGGGAGATGAGCTTCGCGCCCTCTAATCGGTGACCTGCGGACGCACCAAAATCCCCACGTATCTCAGCGATCAGCGCAAGGCCGTCTTGCCCAAGTATTGAACCTTGGCTGTCATCGACCCGGCCGAGTAGGGCCGCGAGGCGTGCGGCGCCCTGCTTGGATTTCGGCCTGTCTTTCGGTCTGCCGTATGCAGCCGCCAGGGTGTCGAGGTATTGGCGCTCGATTTGGTCCCAGATCTTCGGACGCTGTCGCGTTGGGGTTCTCATTTTTCGGCTATTGTCCATCCGGGTCCAACTCGGGCCGCAGCTTTCGTTGTTCGGGCGTCAGACGATCCCATATTGCACGCCTCTGTTCTTCCACCGCCTTCCGTTTCTGCGCTCGGGCCTGAGCCTTCTATAAAAAGCGCTCCTTGATCTTTGGTGCGCTCTTGCGCCGGTGGCCGCGCCCGGGCGTGTGTTTCTTCTGCCCCAATCTTACACCAGAAGTTTGTCGACGACGTTCCCCGCCACATCCGTCAGCCTGAAGTCCCGCCCTTGGAAGCGGTAAGTCAGTCGCGTGTGCTCGAAGCCCAGGACGTGCAGGATGGTGGCGTGGAGGTCGTGGATGTGGACCTTGTCGGTGGTGGCGTTGAAGCCGAAGTCGTCGCTTTGGCCGTGGGTGATGCCGGGCTTGATGCCTCCGCCGGCGAGCCAGTAGGTGAAGCAGTTGGGGTGGTGGTCGCGGCCATCGTTGCCGCCCTGGACCATCGGGGTGCGGCCGAACTCCCCGCCCCAGATGACTAGCGTGTCCTCCAGCAGGCCGCGCTGCTTGAGGTCTTTCACGAGAGCGGCCGAGGGGCGGTCGGTGTTCTGGCAGTTCTTAGTGATGTCCTTGGTGAGGTTCCCGTGCTGGTCCCACGCTTCGTGGCAGATCTGCACGAAGCGCACCCCGCGCTCGATCATCCGGCGGGCCAGCAGGCAACTGTTGGCGAACGACGCCTTGCCCGGCTCAGCGCCATACATGTCGAGAATGTGCTTGGGTTCCGCACTTGTGTCCATCAGTTCCGGCGCGCTGGCCTGCATGCGGTAGGCCATCTCATATGAATTGATGCGCGTGGCGATTTCCGGATCGCCCATGGCTCCCAGGTGCTGTTCATTCAAAACGCGGATGGCATCGAGCGAATCGCGCTGGAGTTGGCGGTCCATGCCGGCGGGGTTGGAGAGGTACATGACCGGGTCGCCGCCGGTGCGGAAGAGGACGCCCTGGTAGACGCTGGGGAGGAAGCCCGAGCCCCAGTTGGACGCCCCGCCGCTGGTGCCCTTGGTCCCGGTGGAAAAGACGACGAAGGCCGGCAGGTCGCTGTTCTCGCTCCCCAGCCCGTAGATGGTCCAGGCGCCCAGGCTGGGCCGGCCGAACTGCGAGCTGCCGGTGTTCATGAGGATCTGCGCAGGGGCATGGTTGAACGCTTCGCCATACATCGACTTCACGATCGCGATGTCGTCGGCACACTGGCTCAGGTTGGGAAGGAGCTCGGACAGCTCATTCCCGCTGTGGCCATAGCGGGCGAATTTGAACTTGGGGCCGAGCAGCTTGGAATTGGGGTTGATGAACGCGGAACGGTATCCCTTGAGCAGATCGGCAGGCGGGAGCTTGCCGTCCCACTTGGCCAGCTCAGGTTTATTGTCGAACAGCTCAAGATGGCTCGGCCCGCCAGCCATGAACAGGTAAATAACGCGCTTGGCCTTGGCAGCTAACTGCGGCAGCTTCGCCGCGAGCGGGTTGCCCGCTGCCGCATGCGCGGGCTTGGCGCCGAGGAGGTCAGCCAGGGCGATGGCACCCAGGCCGACGCCGCACTGCTTGAAGAACCAGCGGCGGGTGATGAGCTTGCGGTATTCGGCGGTGAATTGGTCTTGAAGGTTCATGGTCTGTCCGATCGCCTCTTAATATCCATGTTCGGTTCCCCAATCCAACCACGCCTTGACCATTTCGTTCATGACGCCACGGCCGCTCTCGGGTACCGGGTCGACCCCGGTGATTGCGTTCAAGGCCCAAAACCAATGATCCGGGGCGCATTTCAGCTCTTGCAGAATTAACGGCACCACCGCATCGCCGATTCCGATGATTTGCTGATACGCAGGGTGCATCGATATGCGGGTGATTGACGATTCTGGGCCGCGTTCCGCCTTCCACCTCGCGGCCAAACGGGCGAATTTAGATGCGATGGACTCATCTGTCATTGTCGCGGTTGATGTTGCCATAACGACACCTTTCGTTGCAGTTCCATCGACGAGCGCCTGCCGCCGATCAAGTCGACGCTCACCTCATCCAGGGCCGGTATCCTTTATAGTCGCGAATCCACTGCTTTGTTCATGTACGATTGCAAAGACGCCGCCGAGGTCATGTGGAGCGACGACGGCGACCTCCCGGTCCACGGGCCCATATCTGCGTCGGGACTAACCCATTGAAGGACTCCGAAGGGCCGATCTTCCGGGGCCGGCTGTCACAGCCCCGCCGCTTTCCGATATAGTACATGGATCGGCTGTGCCCGGACCGGCGGGCCGATCTGGTTTCTTCTATGGACTCACCTTCTAACACCATTCGCTGCCCGCGCTGCCGCAAGGATCTTCCGGCTGGCACGGCGTTCTGCCGCCGCTGCGGTGAAGCATTGCCCGGCCACCGGCCCGAGCCTTCGCCTCAGACCGATCACGACTACGTGCCGTCTGATGTCGGCCGGCACGTCAGACCGGGTGGCCACAGCGACGGAGTGCGGTACGCCTTTCTGGCGGCGGCGTTCCTGGCGCTGGGGCTTTTGGTGGTGATTCTCTGGGTGGCGAGCCGCCGGCGGGCATCTGTCGCGATGCCCAACCCGCCCGCGGCCATTCCCTTCGCCCCCGCCATGCCTCCCAGAATGGCGCCAGCCGCGCTGCCCCTCACGCCGCTGCCCGCCTGGCAGCGGCACCTGCCGGCGGACTTGCCGCCGGCAAGGGAGGGGCCGGATTACCGCGGGCAGATCCTGCAGCAAGGGCGTTTCGCGTCGCTCCCGTTGAGCGACCTGGTCTTCGCCGGCGCCGATCTGCTGCAGGCCGATTTCGCACGCGCGGACCTGGACGGCGCTGACTTCCGCGGAGCCGACCTGTCCCAGGCCGATTTCGGCGGCGCGGACCTGGCGGGAGCAAAGTTCGACGAGGCGCAGATCCACCAGACCCAGTTCGTCGGCGCCGACACCGCCGCCGTCGCTGGCAAGACGCGTCTCCGCGACGGCATCGTCCTACCGCTGCCCCCGCCCCGCTTGACCGCCAAACATCTCGGGCAGGCTTCATTCCGGGGGGCCAGGGTGACCCAGGTCAGCTTCGAGGACCTGGATTTGGCCGGCGTGGACTTCAGCGGCGCGGAGCTCTCGTCCGTAGACTTCCGCAACGCGAACCTGAGCCATGCCAACCTGCGCGACACCCGACAGGAGCTGACGGACTTTCAGGGGGCAAGGCTGGAGGGCGCGGATCTCCGCGGCGCGGACCTGTCCTCGGTCCTGAACCTGACGCCGGCTCAACTGGCCTCCGCGCGGACCGACGCCGCCACCCGTCTGCCGCGATGGTGAGCGCAGGTTGGGAGATGGCTGGATCAACTGCAAGTCTCCAAAACCCCTCACTCGTCCGCGTCAATCGTCGCGTACGTCTGAAATAAATAATTCACCTTTGGCAATTTTCCGTTGACAGCCCGCTTCGATAGGATAAAATCTTATCCTATTGAATCATCCACGGAGATTGCGATGGCTGATCCGCGGCAATTGAGCAAGCGCGAACGCCAAATCATGGACGCCGTCTATGCCCATAAAGAGGCGACGGTCTCGCAGGTGATCGCGGGAATCCCCGAGCCGCCCATGCGCGGCGCACTGCGAACGCAGTTGCGCATCCTGGAGCGTAAGGGGCATCTGACCCATCGGCAGCAGGGGCGCGAGTTTGTCTATCGCCCCACCCAACCGCGCGGACAGGCCGGGCGCTCAGCACTGGGGCGGGTGCTGGACGTATTCTTCGGCGGGTCACTGGAGCAGGCCGTCGCCGCCCACCTGAGCGACCCCCGGCGGGCCGCGAAACTCACCTCAGAAGAACTGCATCGACTTTCCAATCTGATCGAAAACGCCAGGAAGCAAGGAGAATGATATGGCATTGCCTTCTATATCGGATTGTGCGGCCACGTTCGATCGCCTTACGCCGGCTATGCTGAATGCGGCGGCCAGGAGCGTCGTGGTCCTGGGATTGGCGGGCTTGGTGGTGCTGTTGATGCGCCAGGCGCCGGCTGCCGCTCGGCACAGGGTATGGCTCCTGGGATTTGTCGGTGTCTTGCTTCTGCCGATTCTGTCGGCCGCATTGCCAGGCTGGCACATTCTGCCGCGCCTGGACTCGAGCCGCCCCGCATTGGGCCATTCCGAAGCCGTGGCGGCTCCGCTCGTGTCCCTCTCTGCGCTACCGTCGGAGCATGCGGTGCGCGGCGAGGAGCCGCTCATCGGCACGAATGGCGATCGGCCCAGCGCCGCCTCGCCGGCAACAGTGACGGCGATGATGCCGGCCGCTCAGTTGCACCCGAGCCCGGCCATCCCGCCCGCGGCTCAATCGAGCCCAAGCCAGGATCACCCGCAAGGCCTGCCGTGGACGGCCTGGCTTCTCCTGTGCTGGCTTATCGGCAGCCTGCTGGTGCTGGGTCATGTGTTTCTGGGCCACCTGAGTTTATGGTCGTTGCGACGCCACTGTACGCGCATCACCGAAGGGGACGTGTTCGACGTGCTCGAGCGGCTTCGCCAGCAGGTTGGAGTTGCCCGCCGTGTAGAGCTGCTGAGCCATCCCATGCGCGCGATGCCGATGGCATGGGGCCTGTGGCGCGCCCGGCTGCTGCTGCCTGAACAAGCGGCGGCCTGGCCGCCGGGGCAGCGCCGCGACGTGCTGCTCCACGAACTGGGCCATGTTAAGCGGTGGGATTGCCTCAGTCAGCTTCTGGCCCAGCTTGCCTGTGCCCTGTATTGGTTCAATCCCCTCGGTTGGATCGCAGCCCGCCGGATGCAGATTGAGCGCGAGCGCGCCTGCGACGACATGGTGCTCAACACCGGTGCCGCGGCCTCATCCTACGCCAGACATCTGTTGCAGAGCGTCTCGACCATTCCCGCGTTTCGCCTGGTGGGGGCGGCAGTCGCCATGGCGCGTCGCTCAACCCTGGAAGAGCGACTGCGGGCGATTCTGGACGCTGGCCGGAATCGCCGCGACCTCACTGCCCGCGGCAGCCTGGCGACGGTCCTCCTGCTGCTGTCGGCACTGGTGCCGGTCGCCGTCCTCAAGGCGCAGGAGACGCCCGCGCAGGGGCCGCCGGCCAACCACGGCCCGGCCGCGCTGAACAAAGATGGTTCGCTGGCATGGCCGGCAACACGCCCTGCCGATTCCGATACCGGACGCCCCAACTCACCAGGACCGCGACCCGGCGGCCGTAGCGGTTTTGGCGCCGCGGCCGCGCTGGTCCCGCCGACTCTCGGGACCGGGCCGACGTGCACGTTCGATGCGACCATTTACGATGTGCGCATGCCAGCGGACCAGATCGGCCGGCTGGATGTCGATGCGCTGACGCAGGCGTCGGGTAATGCCGAGGCATTCGAGAAGGCGCTGGCGGCACTGGGCACGGCCCAGCCGCTGTACCGCGCCAGCCAATCGATTCGCCTTTCCGGCGACAACATACTCATCGGGACCGAAATGCCTTTCATCACCAGCGCGCGGTTGGGCGAAAAGGGGCAGGCCATCAACAGCGTGAGCTATCAGTCAATCGGCGCCGCTTTCAGCCTCGCTGGCGACGCGGGTGCGACCGGCACCATCGATCTCGATCTGAACATTCAGTTGTCATCGATTTCCGAGGGCGCGACCGCCATCGCGGCAAACGTCAAGGCGCCCGTGTTTCGCCGAGCTACCATATCACATAAGGGACCCGTCCAGCCGCGAAAGCCGTTCGTTGTCGTCAGCATCGACGCCGGCTCAGGCGATGGAAACGGAAAAGCGGTGGCCTTTATCGGCAGGATCACGATGGGAGAGCCGCAGTCGACCACGCGAGCCAGTGGTGGTAAATGAGCGTGACGCAAATACGATATGATGGTGGCAGGAGTGCCGGCGATGCCGACGTTAGAACATGACTTGTGGTCCCTCGCCCGTAGCGGGCAGCCGATCGATGCCACCGGGTTGGCGTCGGCGGTCGAGGCGCAGGCCGCCGAAGAATCCCCCGATTTCCGCACCCGCCTTCTCATCCGCGACACGTTGAACGCCTTGTCCGCCTACTGGGGCCAGGACCGCTTCACCGCCTGGCTGGCCGACTCCCCGATGCAGGAGAGACTGCGCCGCTTCTGGCACAGCGACCTTGGACCTGCCGGATTTCCCTCTCTCACCCAACGCCTCATGAATGCCACTCGACCGGAGACCATCGTCCAATTCTTCCGCGACCTTGGATCCCAACTCGACCGCCCGGCCCGGCTAAATGTAGGCGGGTCCACATCATTGATTCTCGTTGGTACTCTGTCCCGCCAAACCGACAACATCGACGTGGTTGATGAGGTGCCGGCGGAGATCCGCGTCCGACACGACTTGCTCGACCAGATGGTCAAGCGATATGGATTGGCGCTCGCTCATTTCCAGTCTCATTACCTGCCTGCCGGGTGGCCGGACCGGGTTAGCTCGCTGGGCCGGTTCGGGAAGCTCGATGTCTTCCTGGTGGATATGTACGACGTGCTGCTGAGCAAGGTGTTCAGCGATCGGAACAAGGATCTGGACGACCTGCGTGCGGCGGCGCCGCGAGTGGACAAGCAAACGCTGGAGTCCCGTCTGCGCCGCTGTGCCGGCCCGCTGCTGGGCGAGCCGCAGTTGGCCCAAAGCGAGAGCCTCAACTGGTACATCGTCTATGGCGAGCCGCTGCCGGGCTGAGGAGCCGGAAGGTGACATCCGCTAAGAGCAACGGTACGTTGCAGTTCATGAAACCGGTGTTTCTCTCGGTCGTTTTGTCGATTACCCTCGCTTGCTGCACATCGGCGTTGACTGCCGAGCCGGCCCAGAGGCCCAACATCCTCTTCATCTTGACCGATGACATGGGCTGGGGCGATCTCAGCAGCTTCGGCAACAAGGAAATGGCCACGCCGAACATCGATCGGCTGGCCAAGGAAGGAACGCGTTTCACGCAGTTCTACGTTGCCTCGCCGATCTGTTCGCCGTCACGGGTGGCATACCTGACCGGCACATTTCCCGCGCGCTGGCGAATCAACGACTACCTGCACGAACGCACCGGCAACAAAGCCCACGATTGCGCCGACTGGCTGGACCCCAAAGCGCCGACCGTGGCCAGAACGCTGCATGATGCTGGCTATGCCACCGCACATTTCGGCAAATGGCACATGGGCGGCGGCCGCGACGTTCAGGATGCGCCGTGGCCGAAGCAATACGGCTTCGACGAGCACCACGTGAACTGCGAGGGATGTGGGCCGCGGATCGATACCTACGGGTCGGCCAAGCCGGCGCCGGTCGAGGACAAAATGCTCGCCCGCTATGAGTTCACCCGGTTCTGGGCCGACAAGGCGATCGACTTCATGCGACGGCACAAGGCGGGGCCGTTCTTCGTCGATTTGTGGCCGCAGGACGTCCATACGCCCCACGTTCCCGATCCGGAAGAGCTGCCATTTGTTTCTCAGACGCCCGAGCCGCATCGGAACTTCAATGCGGTCTTGCGCCGCTACGATCAGGAGGTGGGCCGCGTGCTCGACTTTCTCAAGGCAGAGGGACTCGAGCAGAACACCCTGGTCATTTTCGCCAGCGACAACGGCCCCGAGCCGTCGTTCCAGCGGCAGCGGGCCGGCGGACTGCGCGGCATGAAATGGAGCCTCTACGAGGGCGGCATCCGCGAGCCGCTGCTCATCCGCTGGCCCGATCACGTCCCTGTCGGCAAGACCGATTCCACGACGGTGCTCGGCTCAGTCGATTTGTTCCCGACGATCTGCGCGCTGACCGGCGTAGCCATGCCGAAAGATTTGGCTTGCGACGGGTTCGATGCCAGCGCCGCATGGCGCGGCACGCCCATGGAGCGCGATAAGTCCTTGTTCTGGGAATATGGCCGCAAGGCCGATTATCTGTTCCCAACCGAGCCGGCGGCGCGCAGCCCCAACCTGGCCGTCCGCGATGGAAAGTGGAAGCTGCTGATCAACGCCGACGGCACCGGCGCGGAGCTTTACGATCTGGACGCCGATCCGAACGAGTCGAACGACCTGGCGTCGAAGAGGCCTGACGAAGCGGCGCGTCTGAGCGCCGCCGTGATTGCGTGGAGAAAATCGCTGCCGTGAGGTTGCGGCTGAATGGTCGCCACGTTCAGACAGGGCCTAGGCTCTGTCTGAAAACTCGTCGGGATTGCGGCGGGTCGGAAATGTCCCGGATGCGATGGCGCCCGCGACGAAGCGACTCAACCGAAAGAGTCGTTGAGGAGCGAGAACGAAGCAGACGGGGCATTACCGGCCCGCCGCGGCCCGTCGAATTTTTAGACAGAGCCTAGTACCCTACCGTCGCTTCTTCGAGCCATTGGCATGGGGCGCGGTTTCGACGGCGGAAATGTGCAAAAGGGAGACGAATGCGGCGCGGTCGGCCACCGCACCCCGACCGCCCAACCCGACATACAGTCCATTCCTGACTCGCAATACGACCTCCGGGTGACGCACCTCATAACGGTCACCGCTGCTCGTGACGATCTGGAACGGCTCAAAAGGCCGACGAGATAGCAACTCTTGAATCGTGTCGAGGGTCATGAGTGAATGTTATACCTCGGAAATGCGATGCCAAGCGAGGAAAGATTGTTTTAACAACTCAAGGCTTCAGCTCCGCGGGTTTGGTGGCAGGCATTCGGGATCTGGACGGACGTGTCAGCAGGTCGCGGAGCACGGCCCGGTATTCGGCGTTGAGGAACGTGTAGTTTCCCTGAATCGTGTCGTGGTTGTTTTAGTCGCTCTGGCTGGGTTAGAATCGGTTCCGGTATCGGCGGCCAGCCGGAACGAAAGCATACGATGGGCAAAACTCAAATCCGAATCGGGCCGGCCGACCACGGCCGGCGGATGAGCCTGAGCGACTTCGACCTCGCCGAGGGCGACGAGGGGCACCTTTACGAACTGAGCGGTGGAGTCATCACAGTGGTTGACGTTCCAGGCAAACCGCACTTCGACCAGGTGTACGAGGTCAAGCGACAGCTTTTCGCCTATGGCACCGCGCATCCGGAGGCGGCTTATCGCATCGGGAGCGGTAGCGAGGTGAAACTTCTCATTACGGGCGCCGAGTCCGAACGCCACCCCGACATCGCCCTCTACAAGCGACCACCGGAGGACGACGATGACCTATGGGCGACGTGGGTGCCCGACCTGGTGATCGAGGTTGTCTCTCCCGGCTCGCGGGATCGCGACTATGGCGAGAAGCGCGACGAGTACCTCCACTTCGGCGTCCGCGAATACTGGATCATCGACGCGGACCGCGGCGAGGCGGGCGAAATGCTCGTTCTCCGCTGCGTCGGCGGCCGCTGGGTTGAGAAGATCGTCCGCCCGCCGGAAATCCACCGCCCCCGCCTCCTGCCCAATTTGGCGTTTGACGTCGGGGCAGTCTTTCGGGCGGCACGAACTTAGGTGCTTTCGAGCCACTTCTCCAGGGTCCGTCGTATGGCGATACCTAAAGCGCTTATTGATCGCACCCTCGATTCAACACCAGCGCTTCGCGTCAAGTTCTGGCCAGACTCAGACGAAAAACCGCGTACGATCCGAGTAGAGCATTATCTCGGGTCGCGTCCACCTCGGCAGGGCAGGGACTATCTGAACGCGCTCGCCGGACATTCCGCTCTCGGGGAGTTTCTCGAATTCTAAGAGCAATGTAGCGGAGGCAGCCGATTGCGCGCCGCCTCGGCAGCTGAGGTAGGTTCCGGCGCCCAGCAGAGGAGAATCAGGAGCAAGTACCGCACCGGTCAGCGTCGCGGCAGGCGGGGTATCGCGCCGTCGCGGTCACAACGGCACGACCGTAAAAGGGGTAGCATCAGGGACACGCTGAACGAGCGCGACCGAAGCAGGTGGAGCGTTTCCGGCACGCCGCGGCCCGTTGAGTTTTCAGACCGGGCCTGGCAGCCGGCTTGGCGTGGTGCATTAAGGAAATCGCATGCGTTCGCTGCTCGTCTGCCTCGCGGTTCTTGGGGGCCTGACCCTGTTCTTCCTTCTCGTTCTTGGCGTGGGCCTCGCCCGTTTCTCGCGGATGCCAGCACCGGCGTCGGCGGTTACGCCAGCGGCGGTTGACGGGACGACGCCCTCCACCGACGCCGCCAGCGCTGCACCGGATCGGCAGGTCATCCCGGCCGCGCCGCCGGCGTCGGCCCCGGCGCAGCCGAGCGCCTCGGCCGCCCCAGGCGATGCCGGCGCGATCCTGCTCCGCCCTCAGGACGCACACCTCATCGTCCCCGGTCTGCGACTGATCGGCGACGCCGGTGGCGAGCGGGCGATCTACTGGCAGGACGACCTCCGCTCCCGCGCCTCGTGGGACTTCAATTCGCCCGGCGGCAGCTACGACCTGGAGCTCACCTGGTCCAGCGCCGGCGCTGGCCGGTCCTTCCTGGCCGGCGTTGGCGGCGACGAATTGCTTTTCCACGTCTTTGGCACCGGGCTCTGGTCGCAGTCGCGCATGGAAACCATCGGCCGGGCGGTCCTGCCGGCGGGCAAGTCGCAGTTGGTCTTGCGCCAGGCCGACCGGGGCGGGACGCCGATGAACCTGCTGATGGTGCGGCTCGTCCCGTCGCCGCCGATTCCTGACGGCGGCGCTGTCGGGCTTGGTCCCGCGGAGTTGCCGGCGGGGTGCGTCGTTCTCGCCGCCGCCGAAGCGCAGGTGACGGGTGGTACGCTGCACTTGGAGAAGGAGAGCCTGGTCAACTGGTCGCAGCCGACGGACTCCGCGCAGTGGGACCTGGACGTTCCCCGCGCTGGCCTGTACGTCGTATGCCTGGTCCGCGCGAACGCCCCCGACAGCGGCGGCCCCTTCGCGCTGGAAGTGGCGGGAAACGTGCTCCGGGGGCACACCCGGTCCACCGGCAGCTTCCGGAGCTTCCGCAGGACGATCCTGGGCGCCGTGACGCTGCCGGCCGGCCCGGCCCCGCTGACCCTCAGGCCCGACGGGCCGTTTTCCGTTGGCCTGATGAGCCTGCGGCGGGTCGAACTGGTGCCGGCCGACGTCGCCGCCCTGGCCTTCACCCCGCCGCCCGCCGGCCCGGCGGGGAACGCTGCCAGGTCGTACAAGGTTGACACCGAAGGGTTCATCCGCAACTGGCTGGTCCTGGGTCCGATCAAGCTGGACCCCAAGGTCGTCAACCACAACGAGGCCAGTTGCCGGCCGTCCTTCGACCGCGAATACTACCCCGGCCAACTGACGGCCACGCCCAGCGAGGGCGGCACGGCCACCGTGAACGGCGCCGCACTGGCATGGACGGCCCTCGAAGCCGAGGACTACTTCGCGGACCTGGGCCAACTGTCCGCCGACGCCGGCATTGACTCCAGCAACACTGCCTGCCTCGGCGTCGCCTACGTCACCAGCAAAAAGGAAATGCCCGACGTGAAGCTGTCGATCGGCTCCGACGACGACTCGATGTGGCGCTTCAACGGCAAGGAGGTCATCCGCTTCTACGGCGGCCGGCCCGTCAGCCAGGACCAGAACAAGAGCGACCCCCTGACGCTCCGGCAGGGAGTCAACGTACTTTCGTTCGTAGTCATCAACGGCTACGGCCTGACCGCCGCCGCCGCCCGTTTCCTGGACAAGGACGGGAGACCGGTCAGGGACGTGACCGTCTCGCTCACGCCGCCGTCGAGGTAGCAGATCGACTTCGCTCCTCCTAGAATCACTTATAACTTATGCAGCACACGGCCACCCAAGATTTCGAGAAGATCCGAGACGAGGCGTGGAAGGCGGAGCCCGCACTGAAAGAGTGCTGGGAAACGGAGGACCTTCTCCAAGGGTTGCTGAAGGCTTGGCGCCAGTGGCGCCCCTACTTCGAGGGCATCGTCCCCGGCAAGGTCAGCCGCGAAGAGGCGCGGACGGCGGCATCGGACCTCCGCCTTGCCGAGCAGGCCTTCCTGGCGACCCTGTGGTTCGTTGCCCGATCGATGAAGGAAGGCTATCCCGTTCAGGGGTCGGGAGATCTGGAAGCTGCACTGCGGGAAGTGCGGTCGCTCATCGTCCGACCGATGGCCCGGCGCATGGCGGCCCGAGATCCCGAAAAGCGGTCGGCCGAGCAGATCACCGAGATCATCCTGCGCCGCGCTCGGTTCGTGGACGGCCGCCCGGTGATTACTGAGGGATTGGCGGCGGAACTTCCGTGTCCGTTCGATCCGGAACCGGAACCTGCCGCCTAAGCCCGACTAAGCCCGGGTGCGGCGCCGTGAAACCTTTCGACATCTGCCACTCGTCGCACCGCTGGCGTGAGCGTAACTACGGCGGTTTCTTCCTGCTGATCCGCCAAGACGGGCCGGATTGGCTGTGCTTTGCTATTTCGAGCCACGACTACGACAACGAAGCGTTTGAGTTGAACGAGTTGGATCCGGACTTCCCGGCGACCGGGCTAGACCACACCTCGTACGTGTTCGACGGAGCCCCGTTCTGTCGCGTTACTCCATTGCAAATGGGGAACCGCAAGGGCGAACTTCAGGGACAACTTCTTGTCAGGTTCCGCAAAGAGTCTGGGGTATAGGCTCCGTGCAGTATCCGGAAGCCGGCGGTTGGGACGAGCCTGGGCGTTGGTGGGGTGCGTGGAATGAAGGCGGGGGACGCGCAGCATTCAGCAACGCGAGTTGTCGGAGCGCGCGGCCGTCCTGATCCGGCTTGCGTGCGTGGCGTGGTACGATCTCCAGCCGCTCACGTCGGGAAAAGAAGTCGGTAAAGATGGTCTACCGCAAAGTGGTTCGCGGGAGGGTTCGCGTGCAGCGTCGCTTCCTCGGCCCCGAGCTGCTCGATTTGGTCCATTCCTTGGCCGCGGAGGGTGACTTTGCGCTTTCGTTCTACCACCGGCGTTGGCGTGGCCGCGAGTCGATTGCCGTGCCGGTCGACGGCGGATCCGGCCGGCGAGCGTGGGAGTCTCGGCCGGTAGGCTGCTCGATGTTCGTGCCTGACGATGTGACGCGGCGAATTGTCGAGTGGGCGTCGAGGACTTAGGCTCTTCTGCGTCAATCTCGAGCAGCCCACGACCGTCGACACGGGTGTTGCGATACAGGCCCGCGAGCCGCCCATCGCCACGGAAACCTCTTCTTCCTTAGAGAGCCCGGTTTGGCGCTCGTACGAGATCGGCACCAGTCGCACAACACGGTATACTTCGCAGTTGCTTTGCAAAAGGCCGTTTCAACCGAGGCATCGCGATGAACGACGACAAACTGATCGAGTTCTTGACCCAGTGGATTGCTCAGTTCAAAGAGCTTGAAGCCCTCGCTGACGGGGATTCGTACCAAACGCTGATCGAACGGGTTAGGGAGGCGTGGGAGGACATCGACAAAATCGACCGGTAGAACGGCAAGGCCTCCAAAGAGGATCCCTCGGCCAGAGAGGATTCTCGTGTGGCATGGGTCAAATGCGTTTCTGCTGCCTTGCTCAAGGCCACCACCCAGTCGAGGCCTGCCATCAACAGCCGCGATCTGGCGAAAGTTAGAGAGGCGGCTAATGGGATTTTCGACTATCTCTTGTTGTGCCGCCGCGAACTCGAACGAAAACTGGCAGAACTGAGAGCATCAGCCCACAAGGCGGGCTGACGGCCAACGGCGTGTTCTGGCCCTCAAGAGCTCGGGACCCTTGATTTATTTCCGAACCAAAATCGGCAACTCCGGTCGCGAAAGTTCAAACGGCGCCTTGATTTTCTGAAGCGTTCTATTTTATTTGGAGTCGCCAGGATCGCCGAGATGAGGTACGATCGGAACGAGCGGTCAACGAAAAGCTTTACCCGGTTGTAGGCTTACATAAAATTGCTGGCGCGGGATTGTTGCGAGCTCTGCCATCCGCCGGGTTGGGGGAGTGACGACCCAACGGTCGTTCAAATCGCTCGAAAGAGCGCGAACTGAGAAAGATGCAATGGGACGTTGTCGGAGCGGACCGAGTTTCGGGCGACGACCGTCGCGTGACGCTTGACGCGGACACCGAGCACGCGGCCCGGCTGGTGGCAAGCCGCTACGGAATCCTGGTGGCCGACATCAGCGCGACAGAGCCGGTCGCGGAGCCAGTCTACGCCGACCCCGCCACCGCACTGCTGGCGATGACGGCGCCTGAGCCCGTTGCCTGCCAGGCGGAGATTTACCGGCCGCCGCTTGCCACGGCGCCTTCGCCGCCGGTGTATGTCCAGCAGGTGTTCCACACTCACAACGGCGCGGGGGGTGGGTCGGGGTCGAGCGTGGCCTTTGGGCTGGGCATCGCCGCCCTCGTGCTGGGCATCGTCGCCGTGCTGTCGATCTGCGTTCCGCCGGCGACGTTGGGCTTCGGGCTGCTTGGGATGCTGCTGGGAGGGATCGGGGCGGCGGCTGGCTGGCGCCACCGCGGGGCCGGGATGGCGATCGCGGGAATGATCGTTTGCCTTGTTCCGCTGGCCTTGTACAGCGTCGTCGTCATTGGCGGAGTTGCATTGCTCGGGATGGGGGCAGCGGTCGCCGCGAAGGGCCCGGCGCCGGCGGTGAGCGGTCCGGTCGCGCCGCCCGTTGTGCCGGCGTCGCAGCCGGTACGCCGGGGTGACATCCAGGTTGAGCTGAAGTGGCTAAAGGTTGACAGCGTCCTCGTGGAGGATCTGGGCGGCGAGAAGCATCTCTCAAAGCCCTATTTCGCAATCATGGTTCACGTTCGCAATCTGTCCAGCACGCAGAAGGCGGATTACCGAAGCTGGGCGGGGCGGAACTTCTCGATGGACGGGCTCGCGACGCTCGCTGACGACAAGGGTAACACCTATAAGCGCATAGACTTTGGTTTCGACCACCCGGTCGGCAGCGTGGAGTCGGGGAGCATCTATCCCGGGGCGGAGATCTCCGACATCATTGTGTTTGAACGCCCGGTCGACGCTGCGGGGACGCTGCGGCTGGAACTGCCGGTGGTGAATTTCGGGGCGTCGGGCGATCCAATCCGCTTCGACATCAAGCCGTCAGAGATCGAGCAGTGAGTCCGTGGCGCTCCGCACTTCGACTTGCTGGCTCTGATGGAAGGGCAATACACGCTTCGAAAGGCTCGTCATGAAAACCGTTCCTCTTTTCGGACTTCTGCTGTTGATCGCAGCCGGCCCGGCAACACAGCCGGCGACAACGCAGCGGGCGAGCGGGCCGAGCGTGCACGACGCCAAGGCAGCGGTGACCGCCGACGCTACGGCCGTGGATGTGGCGAAGGCCAAGGCGGTCCGGGCGTTCGACGCGACGGCGGCCGGCAAGCGGCTCGCCGCCAACGTCGCTGACAAGGAAAAGGCGCTGGAACAGGCGCGGGCGACGGGAGCGGCGCAGGACAAGCTCGACGCCAGCTCGGCGTTCAACCGGGCGCGCGGGGAGCTAGAGGAGGGACGGGCTGCGGCCATTTCCGCGGACAGGGGCGTTGCCGCCGCGTTGCTGTCATTGTCGCAGGACCGGCTTACGGCGGCGGCCGAAACGAGCCTGGCGAAGGCAACCGCGGATAAGGCATCCGCCGAGTTGGCGGAGCGCGTTGAGCCGGGGCCTGGGCGCAGGACGTATCTCGCCCGCGCCCAGGAGCTTGCGGCGGCAATCGGCAAACGGGGGCCGCAGCCCGTCGTTAACGGAATGGCCGTCGGCATGTCGGAGGCCGAGGCGCGCTACGGGGTGTCGGCGGCGGCGATCAAGGACGCGAAGATCCGCGCTTACCTCCAGGCGCACGATGTGCCGCCGGAGATCAAGAACGCCATCTGGGACGGTGAGCCGGCCATCGGCATGACCCGCGAGCAGGTCGAGGCGGCCGGCCTGTGCCTGGTCAAATTCCAGTCGACATCCAGGCAGGTGGTGACGTTCTACCTGCCGCAGCCGTCTTCGCATGAGACGCTGGTCTTCGAGGACGGCAAGCTGGCGTCGATCACTCCCGACTGGCGGTGAAGCGGTCGGGTAATCGGGCTTATGCAGGGTCCGGAGGCCACCAGCCAATGCGGCTGACTCGCGATCCGCGACACGCGGCCGAAGGGGGCAGCCAACTGCGGTCGATTCTCCGCTTTGCGCTTTACGGCTTTACGCTTTACGCTTTACGGTAACCGTTCAGTCCATTTTTTGTCATTCCTGCCGGACCGCCGAAGGGAAGGGAGGCGGGCTGGCGCCTTGGCGGTAGGCCCTCAGGGCCGCTGCCAGGTAGTCCAACGCGTTTTGTCCACGCATTTTCAGCGTCTGCACCACGCTCAGCATCCGGCTGGCGAACCGGCAGCCCCGCTTGCTGTCGCTGCCGAAGCTCTTCTTCCGCCAGAC
>Ga0182024_10006786_pt1 | contig 24966 bp, 19 predicted proteins | sample P32metaG_FD_120480 | JGI IMG/M metagenome (GOLD analysis project Ga0182024, IMG submission 120480) | Permafrost microbial communities from Stordalen Mire, Sweden - P3-2 metaG (Illumina Assembly) | ecosystem: Environmental > Terrestrial > Soil > Wetlands > Permafrost | place: Sweden: Stordalen...
CCTGGTCTTCTCAACCCCGCCGGCCGGCGCCCAAGCCAACACGGTCATGCAGCCCGTCGTGGTGCAACTCGACAACGCCAACGGCACGCCGCTCGACCAGGCCAACGTCGCGGTGACCATCAAGCTATCCGCGGGCTCGCTGAGTGGCACGCTCACGGTGCTGACCAACTCCGCCGGTCAGGCCGTGTTCAGCACGCTGAAAGTCGGCTCGGCCGGGACGTACACGCTGACGGCCACGGCCAGCGTAAGCGGCCAGGCTCTGAGCATCACTTCGGGAACATTCGTCGTCAGCTGAGAATGGGGTTTCATCTCCTATGGGTATGGTAACCCATCTCACCCCTGGACACGGATCGTACGACTGCTCCTCAAGCTCCGCTTGCCGTGCTTTTTTCTTCGAAAAAACCACAAATCGCCGCTGAGAATTCGTTGCATCGCACCCCCCGGACACACCCATTCGACAACCACAAAACACGGAAAAACACGGCATGAATTCGTTGCAAGGGGGTGCCTTAGAACCAGGGTGATTTTCTTGTCGCTACTTCACCTCTTCTTTGCGTCTTTGCGAGAGATTTTGACCATACCCATTCCACGGGGATGGCCGCCGAAGGCGGCCCGCAGGGCTTCCTGAGCGGAGTACCTCACCCCGCGGCGTGGGGCGTCTGGAAGTGTGCCGCGATTTCCTGTACCCTCTATCCAAAGGGCGATCAACGACAACTTGATGGGAGCGAACGCATGCGATTTCTGCATTGGCTGACGGTGGCGACGCTGGCTGTGCTGCCGGCGATGACGATCTGGGACAACCTGGAAGCACAGACCGGCGACAACAAGGACCAGGCCGCGTTCGATACTCCCGTGGTCTATCGCGGGGCGCGCATCCACACCGCCTCGGGGCCGGTCATTGAAAAAGGCGTGCTTATCGTCCTTAAGGGCAAGATCCTCGACGTCGGCGCCGAAGGCGATGTGAAGATCCCCGAGGGAGCGCTGGTTCGCGACATGACCGGCAAGGTGATCATCCCCGGGCTGGTCGATACACATTCGCACATTGGCCTGTTCCCGCGCATCGGCGGTGCGGACGGCAACGAGATGACCGGGCCGGTGCAGCCCGGCCTGCGAGCCCTGGACGCGATCGACCCCAACGACTCCGGCATCCAGATGGCCCTGGCCGGCGGCGTCACCACGGCCAACATCATGCCCGGCAGCGGCAATGCCATCGGCGGGCAAACACTTTATGTGAAGCTGCGCGGCGCCTTCATTGAAGCCATGCGCATCATGAGCAGCTTCGTCCTGGGCGGCATCAAGTTTGCCAACGGCGAGAATCCCAAGGGGGCGTATGGCTCCAAGGGGGCCGCCCCGGGAACGCGCATGAAGATCGCCGCCCTGCAGCGCGAGATGCTGACCAAGGCTCAGGGCTACAAGCGCCAGTGGGATACCTATCGCAAGGAGGTCGCCGCCGGAAAGACGCCGACGCCGCCCGAACGCGATCTGGGCCTCGAGCCGCTGGTCGAGGTGCTGGAACGCAAACGCACCGTTCATTTCCATTGCCATCGGGCCGACGACATCATGACGGCCGTGCGCCTGTCGAAGGAGTTCAACTTCGAGCTGGTCCTGCAGCACTGTACCGAGGGCTATCGGGTCGCCGCCGAGCTGGCCAAGGAGGGGATCTGGGTGTCGCTGACGCTGGTCGATAGCCCCGGCGGCAAACCGGAGGTCATGGGCCTGCTCGAAGAAAACGCGGCCATTCTCACCAAGGCCGGCGTGAAAGTGGCCATCAACACGGACGACTCGGTCACTGAATCGCGCTTCTTCCTGCGAACCGGGTCGATCGCGGTGCGCGGCGGGCTCTCGGAAGACATGGCTCTCAAGGCCCTGACGCTGCACGGCGCCCAGATGCTGCATCTGGAGGATCGCATCGGCTCGCTCGCCAAGGGCAAGGATGCGGATTTCGTGGTCCTGTCCGGGGCCCCGTTCAGCGTCTACACCCAGGTGCTGGAAACGTACATCGACGGCCTGCGCGTCTTCGACCGCAGCGTGCATCAGAACTGGACCTACCAGGCCGGCGGCTTCGCTCTGCGCGACGGCGCCAAACGGCTTCCCCGCCCGGCGTTGCCCATCAAGTCCTGGCCCACGGCCAAGGCTCCGGAGACGCCGGCCGGCATCCTGGCGCTCGACGGCTCGCCCAAGAAACTGGCTGTCTTCGCCGGTCGCGCTCACACCGTCGGCAAGGGCACCATCGAAGATGCGGCCATCCTGATCGAAGACGGCAAGATCACCTTCGTCGGCCCGCGCAAGGGATTCAAGCTGCCCGCCAACACGCCGGTGGTGACCGCCGCCGTGGTCACACCCGGGTTGATCGACGCCCATGCCGTCGTCGGCCTGACGGGTGCTCTCAACTTCCGCAAGGCCGATCAGGATCAGGATGAGCTGAGCGATCCAAATCAGGCTGATCTGCGCGTCTACGATAGCTTCAATCCCTCGGAGCCGCTCTTGCAATTCGTCCGCGAGCATGGCGTGACGGTGATTCACGCCACGCCCGGCCCAGCCAACGTCATCGGCGGACAGACGGGCATCTTCCGCACCTATGGCCGAACGGTGGACCAGATGAAGGTGCGCTTCCCCGCGGGCGTGCTCATCAACATGGGCGAGTCGGTCAAGGGCACCTATCCCGGCAAGCTGCCCAACACGCGTATGGGCACCGCCAACCTGGTTCGCAACGCTTTCACCCAGGCCCAGGGTTACGCCAAGAAGAAACAGACCGCGAAGGAACCGCCGCCGGTGAATCTGAAGCTGGAGGCGCTCGAGCTGGCCCTGGCGAAGAAGATCCCGGTCATGTTCAGTGCCCATCGTTCGGACGATATTCTCACGGGGTTGCGCATCGCTCGCGAGTTCGAGCTGAAACCAATCCTGACGCACGCCGCGGAAGGCTATCTGATCGCCGATATGCTCAGCGCCATCGATGTGCCGATCGTGGTCCATCCGACCATGCTCAGGCCGACGTCGCTGGAGACGCACAACGCCAGCGTCGGCAACGCGGGTGCTTTGGCCGAGCGCAAGATTCCCGTGGCCATCGGCACGTCTTACGAAGGCTATGTCCCCAAGACGCGCGTGCTGCGCTTCGAGGCCGCCATCGCCATGGTCAACGGGCTCGGGTTCGACGGGGCGCTCAAGAGCATTACGCTGGACGCGGCCAAGATCCTGGGCATCGACGATCGCTTCGGCAGTATTGAGAAGGGCAAGGTTGCCGACTTGGTTTTCTACGACGGCGACCCGTTCGAGCACGCCACGCACGTGACGCATACGCTGATCGATGGCCGGGTGATTTACGACCGGGCGGAGTATCTGAAGATGCCGTTTGAACGCCGGGTGCTTTCGATCACCGGCGGCAGCGGCGGAGATTTTGGATGTTGCCTGGGTTCTTGGTGATTGCGCCGCTTGCGGCTTAGCGTTCGCCTCAAGAGATCGGCGACACAGGTTCGTTGCAGCGAGCGCTAAGCCGCAAGCGGTCACGCCGCGCTCGGCTTCTCGCCCTTCATCATCGCCAGCTGTCCTTGCGACATTTGCAGCGCATGCAACGTGGCCAGCAATTCTTGATTGAGACGATAGACTTCCTCATACATGTGGGCCGGCGTGATCTGGTCGAGCTGGTCGATGGCGAAATGCAGATCCTCGAACGAAACCTTGGTGCGGTCGGGCACGGGTTTTTCGAGGCACAACACCGATGTTGGCACTGTCGCCGTATCTTTGCGGACAGCATTGCGGCGCGAACGAGCGAAGACGCGCAGCAAGCCGTTGTCAATGTGAAAGGTGAGTTCGACGGGAGCGTGCAGATGGAGCACTTGCCAGGCGATGGCGAAGACGTCCGCGGCGATCGCGGCCTGGTCCTGAATGTCGTAGCCGAGCAGGCCGGCGAGCTGGCGGGCTCGTTGCCGGGCCACCATGGTGTCGCGTTTGTTGCGCAGCGGCAGGGAGATCAACGTCAGGCTCATGGCTGGTCATCCTTGACCGAGGGAACTGGACCCTCACACTCCCGGTATTCTAGGCACAAAGACAATTTTCACGCCATAGCAATATGGGTAAAACGTGATACTCCCGTAGCCGCATTCGCAAGAATGCGGGCTCGCTCGGTTCACCCGCATTCTTGCGAATGCGGCTACGGCCGTACGGCACACGGTCAGCGCTGAATCTGCGAACGAATGATCTCGATGGCGAACTGAGCGCTGTGGCGCACGTCGCGATCATTGTCGGCCTGGGCGGCGCGAATGAGTGCGGGCAGGGCCCGTGAGGAGCCGATCAGGCCCAGCGAACGAGCGGCGGCGTCGCGCACCACCGGACTGCTGTCCGTGTTCAGCGTGTTCGTCAACGGATCGATGGCCCGATCGGCCTTCATCCGCCCCAGATCCATGATGGCGTCACGGCGAACACTTTCTTCCGACTGATTCATCCGCTGCAGCAGCGTATCGACGCCTCCCTGGCTAAAAGTCGAAAGCACCGGCCCCGTGGATATCGGCGCCTGTCCCGGCGAACTGGGCATGTTGGGAGTCGGGTTCGCGGGATAAGTGGGGGCATAGGGAGCGGGCTGAGCCGGCGGCGGGCTGCCCACGATCACCGGGGGCGTCGTCGGCACCGTCGTGCCGGCCACCATGCCAGGCTGCGCCATCACGACCGGCGGCGCACCCACGACCACCGGAGCAGGGTAGGGGCCCGGATAGCCCGGGTAGTATGGGTAGCCGTAATACGGATAGCCATAATAGGGGCGATAGTAGCCGGGACCCCAGTAGCCGCCGATCGGAATACCGATGCCGATGCCGATGCGAACCGGCCAGGCGTGGGCTTGCGTGGGGAACATCAAGGCGATCGCCGCCAGGAGTATGGTTAGTTTCTTGCACATGAGAGTTCTCCTTTCCAGTTTTTCGGACTCCGTCAGGGCCGGCATTATGTCTTCATCGGAAATGCAGTCAAGTCCAGATCGGGTACGTTGCGAATTTGTAGTCTTCCCCATTTTGCCAATGAAACATTCGGCCCAGCAAGGGTCCGCTCCATGGTACGCAGGCGGCTCAGAAAAAAACATTGATGGGGACGAAAATGCTCTACCCAAAACCCACGAAGGAAGTGGAGAGTAGCGATTGGGAAAAATAGGTGGGGACCGGTTTGTAACCGGTCCGAATCTACGGACCAGTTACAAACCGGTCCCCACAATCTCACATTTTTGCAGGAGACGAACCAATCCATGAAAAACCTTCTCAACAACCTGGCTCGCTGGCTCTATCGCAAGACCATGCCGCGCTCTTTGTTTGGCCGGCAATGGTCTGGCACCAACTTTGTCGATAATTACAAGCGTACCCGAAATCCCACTTCCAACGAGTTGATGGCGGAACTGAAAGGCGCCGCCTGGACCTGCATTTCCATGAATGCCGGCACCTGCGCCACCTTTCCGCCGCAGCTTTTCGTCACGACCGGATCGGGGCAACCTCGACCCAAGTGCGCCACCAGGCCGCTCGGCCGTGAGCAAACGCTGCGGCTCAAGTCGATGCCGCACCTCGCCTCGCGTCTGAAATCGGCGGACCGCGTCGAGGAAGTGCTCGACCATCCGCTGCTCAATTTGCTCAGCCGGGCGAATCCCGTTCACAACGGCTTCGACCTGCTCGAGCTGACGCAGATCTATCTCGAAGTGCATGGCAAGGCGTTCTGGTATTTGAACAAGAACGTGCTCGAAGTGCCGGATGAAATATGGATATTGCCGACCCAGAATGTCGCACCGCGCCGGCAGCCCGACAGCAGCAATGTCGTCGATTACTACGAATATCGCAATGGCTCGCAGGTCCAGTGCTTCCCGGCCGAGGACGTGATCTTCTTCCGCTATCCCGATCCGCGCGATCCGTATCTGGGCGGACTGTCGCCGCTCAGGGCCTGTTACGAACAGGTCGTGCTCACCAGCGAATATGCGGCGACCAAGAGCGCGATCTACGAGAATCGAGCCGTGCCGAGTGCCGTGATTTCACCGGCCGAGGGATCGGCGAGGAGGAGCGTGATCGCCTGGAAGCGCAGTGGAACCAGAAGTTTCGCCGCGGCGGCACGGGACGAGTCCTGGTGGCGGAGTCGGGCCTCAAGGTCGATCTGCTCAATCCCTCGCTGGGCGATTTGGCCGCCCTGGCCGACATGAAGGCCACCAAGGAGGACATCGCCAACGCCTTCCATGTGCCGCTGTCGTTCTTGACGAGCGAAACGAACCTGGCCAATCTGCAAGCGGCCGAGCATCAGCACATGGCCAAGGCGATTTACCCGCGCCTCAAACGCCGCGACGAGAAGCTCAACGAACAGCTGGTGCCGCTCTTCGATCCGACGGGCCGGCTGTTCCTGGCCTCGGAAGATCCGACGCCGGCCAATCTCGATCGCACCATGCAGCAGACGGAGCTGGACCTCAAGTTTGGCGTCCGCACCGTCAACGAAATCCGCAACGACCGCGGCGACGATCCGGTTCCGTGGGGCGACGTCCCCTGGCTACCGCTGCAGTGGGCCCGCACCGATTTCGCGGGGCGGGCGGATGAGAGCACACCGCATGTTGGCCGCAATCGCAAGCCGGGCGAGCCGGACGCCGAGGAGCTACCGTAAAACTCGCTTGCGGCTTAGCGCTCGCTCCGGGGAACCGGCGTCGTCGGTTTCCGGGCGCGAGCGCTTAGCCGCAAGCGCGATTCGACACAAAATTCCCAACATTCTTCCTTCGAGGTAACAACCATGAATCTCCAACACGGCGCAACCGAGGGTCCTCTCGGTTTTCCCATGTCCGACCAGGCCGCCAAGGCAGTCGAAACGATTTTGCGCGGGCTGCCCAAATCCAAGGAGTATGAGTATCGCAAATCGCTCGTGCCTCAGGCGGCGACGGAGCTGGATTCCGCCGAGCGGTGCGATGTCTCGTGGATATCGACCGAAGCGGTGGACCGGGCCCATGAAGTCGTCCTCGCCGGCGGCATGGATGATGGGCAGTTTGCTCAGAATCCGATAGTCACGCTGGGCCATGCGTATCAGATCCCACCGGTGGGCAAGTCGCTGTGGCGGCAACGAGCCCGCGCGGGCGGCACCCTCGGCATCAAGGCCAAGACGGTGTATCCCGTGCGGCCCGATGATTGGCCGATCTCGGAAACGTGGATGCCCGACAAGGTCTTCGCCCTCGTGCAGGCCGGTTTGGTCAGCGGCAAGTCGATCGGTTTTCTGCCGCTGAAGGTCCGGGCCGCCAGTTCCGCCGAGGTGCAGCAAAATGCCTGGCCGAGCGACGTGCTGGTCATCGAAAACTGGCTGCTGCTCGAGTACGCCTGCTGCTGGCTGCCGGAGAACCAGGAGGCGATCGTGCAAGAAGTGTCGAAAAGCGTGGGCTCGCTCGGGCGACCTTGGACGTCGCGTGCGCCGGCGCCGGTTGCCTTCACGGCCGAGAAAGAAATTGTCAAAGTCGTGCATCGCGTGCTGGAGGATTTTGACCCGGCCGCGTTCGTGACCGCCGCCATCGAGCGAGCGCGGGGGCGAGTGTGACCGCAACCCGTTGAGTCGCGACGCGCCAGCGGAGCGCGGGCGATACCAGCGCTCCGCTGGCCAAAAGCGTTGTTGGCATTCGTTCCGTCAAGGTGGTATGATCATCCCATCGTCATCCAAAATCGAGCGAAATCGCTGAGACTATTGGCCATGACCAGCTACGACAGCCCATGGAAGGAGACTCTCGAGGTCTACTTCGCCCAGTTCCTGGAATTGCTGTTTCCCGAGATTCATCGCGACATCGACTGGAGCCGGGGCTACGAATTTCTCGACAAGGAGCTGGAAAAGATCGATCCCAAGGATGAGTTGGGCAAGGGAGTCGTGGACAAGCTTGTCAAGGTTTGGCTCAAGTCTGGCGAGGAAAGCTGGTTGCTGCTGCACATCGAAGTCCAGTCCCAGGAGGAAACGGGCTTCGCATTTCGGATGCACGTATACCATTCCATGATATCCCTCCGATATAATCGAGAGGTAGTGAGTTTGGCCGTCCTGGGCGACGATCGGCCCAACTGGCGGCCCGACACGTATTTGCAGGTGCGTTGGGGGTTTCGCCGTGAGTTTCGCTTTCCGATCGTCAAGCTGCTGGATTGGCTCGACCGGGAAGCAACCTTGCTGGCTAGCCGAAACCCCGTGGCCCATGTGATCCTGGCTCACTTGCGGGCCCAGGAAACGAGCCGCCAACCGGAGGAGCGCAGGAGTTACAAGTTTCAGTTGGTGCGCAATCTTTACGAGCGAGGGTTCGGCGTTCGCGATGTGCGACAGCTTTTTCGCGTGATCGATTGGATGATGACACTTCCAGCCGACCTGGAAAACGAGTTTCGCCAGGACGTCGAAATTATCGAAAAGGAGAATCAGATGCCTTTCATGACGTGTTTTGAACGGCACGGCCGCGAGGAAGGTCTCAAAGAAGGAATCCTGGAAAGCATTGCAATCTGCTTGAAGGTGAAATTTGGCAAAACCGCCAGGTCCCTTACGTCACAGGTTCGCAAAATCGATGACGTGGGCCATCTGCGGCGCATTCTCCGGTCCGTGGAACAGGTCAACTCGGTGGATGAAATGAAGAAAGTGATCCAGAACCCCGCGTGAGCCATGAATCTCGCCAACGCCTCGATTTCCCGCTGGAACGATCCATCACCTGAGAAACATCTGTGTCGCTGAACGCTCTCTTATCGCCGGTCTGGTTGACCATCCTCATTCTGGGTGGCGTTGCGCTGCTTGGCGCGCTCTGGTGGATCTTCGGGCCAGGGCCCCGGCGCCGCCGCAAACTGCGCCAGGTTCGCGTGCTGGTACAGCAAGGCGATTGGTCATCGGCCCTGCAGCTATTGCGGCGTCTACCCGGTAAAGGAAACTTGCGCGGCCGTTGGAAAAAGAGCGTTGCCGAGGTCGAAGCGGACTGCCTGTACGCGGCCAGAGATCAGGCCGTGAAGGAAAAGGATTTCGACCACGCTCTGGAGCACGCCCTGGCCGCTGCGGATTTGCGTGGCCAGTCGTCTACGGCGGCTCAGGCCGACATCCAGGCCGCCATGCTCGAGGAAATGCGCCGCCTCTTTGCCGAGGGCAGCACACGCAAGCTGCACGAGTTCGCGGCTCGGCCTCTGCTGATCGCCTCGCCGGAAACCGCCTTCTGGCAAGGGCTGTCCTATTTGCGCGACGGTCAACCGGACAAGGCGCTCGCCTGTCTGCAAACCAGCGCAGAAGGCCGGGCGCCGAGCGGCGAGGCGGAGAGACGCGAATCGCGCACTTCTTCCAACGGCTCAGGTCCCGCCTCTTCGTTCCTGGACCCTCCTCTGTATCTCGGGGCGCTGCTCCTGCGCCGCGGACAGGTGAAGGAAGCGTTGCGGCTGCTGACCGAGGCGAATCGGCTCGACAGCTCCTGTCCCTTTGTGACGGTGCAGCTCGGCTCGGCGATGATTGCCGCGGGAGGCGACGCCGTGCTCGCGGTGCGGGCCTTGAAGCGAGCCCTCGGACCCAAGGGCATCGCTCAATGGGCCAGCGAACCCGCTCGAGCGTGGACCGAAGCGTTTCCGGAGCACCGTTCCTATGTACGCAAGCTGGCCAGCAAGTATGCGTTTGCCTGTCCCGTCTGGGGCGGCGATCTGCAATTGATGCTGCGCCAGGGGAACTTCGCCCTCGCGCAGGGCCATTACCGCCTCGGCCAATTCCAGGAGGCCAGCGATCTCTTCAGCAAGGTGCTCCAGGAAGGCGCCCCCTCCGCGCAGGTTTTGCGGGGCCTGGGCATATCGCTCGCTCGCTTGGGCCGATTTGACGACGCCTTCAAGCACTTGCGCATCGCGCATGAGATGGAAGAGCCGAAAGATCGTCTCACCGCTGGATACCTGGCCCTGTGCGGCGCCCGCGGCAAGCCGAGCCGGCCCGAGGACAAGGTTCAGAACGCCGCCTGGGCCGTCAAGCTTGTCACGCACTTCAGCGCTCCCCAGGATCCGGAATGGGTTGGCCTCATCAGCGACGTGTTCGCGGAGGCCAGGGAGTCTCCCGTGCCGCTCGGTCTCGACGAACAGATCTACCTTTGCGAGCATCTATGGTCGATCCACGCCGTCGATCCGCAGGCCACGCGGGCATATCAGCACTTGCAGAATACGTTTCCCCAGGCGGTACGGCCGGAATACGCCTGGCTCTACTGTCGCGGCGTTCAGCAAGCCGGTGCCATCGGAGCGGGCGCCGATGCCCCTTCACTTGAGCTGTTCGGAGTCGCCTTTGCTCATGAAGCCGACGCGCGGGCCTTCTTCAAGGAAAAACAGTGGGACTTCGACGACATGGAGGTCGCTTATCTGTCGGCCGCGGCCCAGCTCGCACCGGGATGCTTCCCGCCGAACCTCGGCCCCGAATATCCGACACGAGGCCGACAGATCTTGCTGGCCCGGTCGCAGGCTGATGAAGCCGCGGCCCGGATGGAAGACGCCGTCAAGATGATGGACGTTTTGACCCGGTTGTCGCCGCAGGATCCAGCCGCCCTGGATCGGCTGGCGTGCTTGCACCATCGCCAGGGGCAAGATGACCTGGCGCTGTCGCTGCTGGCCCGCTGGCAAGAAAGCCATCCCGACGATCCGACGCCGCGCATGCGTCAGGCCGTGTTCTGCTATCGCAATCAGCAAGTTGCCGACGGTCAAGAAAAAATACGGCAAGCGCTGCAACTCGCTCACGGCAAACAACGAGCAGACCTTGCTTTCTGGGGCGCCCGCTTGGCGCTGCACCATGGGCGGTCGCCGGCGCTGGGGGCGGCCTCGCCCATTCAGCGCGACTCATTGGCCCCGGCGCAGGAGTTTTTGCAAGAATGCGTCGCCAGCAATCCGGATCACTTGCCCGCCCTGGAATGTCTCGCGGCCGTGCGCTGGCTGCTCGGTGACTCGGCGGGGCTGGCGGCGCAAGTGGAACAGATGAATCGCGGAGAAATCCATGACGATCGCTTTCACTATTGCGCCGCCCTGTGTCAATGGGGAAGGGGCGATGCCAAGCAGGTTATCGCACGCCTCGCGCCGCTCGTGTCCCGGCTGCCGTCGCCCGCCTCTTTGCTTCCTCGGTCCGTCAAGGGGGACGCCCAGGCCAGCGCGGTCGAAGTCAACCTGGCTGTCGAAGGCGCCTACCTGGCGGGTCTGGCCCATGGCAGCGAGAACGATTGGCCCGCCGCTCACGCCGCCCTGGAGCCGGTCGCCCAGAACCCGGCCAGTCCGACCTGTGCCCTCGCTCAGGCCCGGCTAGGCGCGGTTTGTCTTGCCGAGGAAAAATATGACGAGGCGGTGCAATGGTGGCAGAAGCTCGACGCCCGCAAGCGCGCCGATTGGCTGCTCGCCGAACCGCTGGCCAATACGATGTTTCTGACAGCCTTCACCGCGTATCATGCGAGCCGATTCGAGGAAGCCGCGGAGAAACTGCGTGCCGCCGGCAAGCTCGGCTGCCGCGATCGCCGGCTGGGGCCGATGCTGATTCTGGCGCTGTTCCGGGCCGGGCAAAACGCCTATTACCGAATGTAGGACAGGCAGCCTTGCCTGTCCGTGCGACAGGGCGCTATCGCGTGCTGCATGGCACCGCCGATGACTGAAAAAAAATGAAAAAATCAAGATTCGCGATAATAATGACGGGAGTAACAGACACAAGCCAAGCCGCAAGAGGAAAGAAGATATACTACCACTGTGAAGCGTGTGGGGATTACATTTCCTCTGTTCCCAAAGATAACACGCGATGCACATGTCATAATATCTTTATTGACATTGAATATGTACGCTTACTTGTCAAGGACTTTACGAAGTTCAGTGTTGCCGAGAAAATATGATCTTGCGCGTGCAAGACGGACTTTGATTCGGAGTCTGCTCCATGATTGAAACCACTTCAACTACCCAAGAAGCTGATCGAATTGCTGCCGCTCGATTGCTTCTTCTGAACCTGGGCGTGGATTCGGATGAACCGCGCTGGTCCAGCTTTGTTCTGGAAAACATTGTCAAGACGGTCATGGCCAATCCTTCCGGATCGATTGGCGACCTTTTGAAGGCCGTATTGACAATCCTGGAAGACGCTCGTCACGAGTTGACCCGCACCCCGGCGAATTTTCTGAAAGACCTCGTGATTGCTTGCTTCACCAGGGAGCGGCGGTCCTACGAAGCGATCGATTGGCCGAGTTTGGTGCAGACCATCGGTCCTGGAGCGACAAGATCCCAGCTTTACCTGGCCATGCACGCGGTGCCTGAACAATTCATGAGCGAGGAACTGGCAGATCGAATCTTGAGAGAATTGGCACCCACTCCCTACGGTGAGGAAGCGGCGAACCTCCTGGCCGCGTGAAGGACCCATTCATCATGCCCGATGTCATGCAATCCCCCGCCGCCCCGCCGCCCCGCGCCGATTGGGAGAAGGCGGCCGGCTTGCTCGAACAGGCCGCCCGCGTCGGCAATCGCGATTCGGCGACCTCGTATCTGCTGGCCATGTGCTACAAACGTCTCGGCCGCAACGCCGATGCGCGTACCATCCTCAGCCGTATTCCCGAGCCGGACGCCAATGTCTACCTCCAGCGTGGCTTATTGGCCTACGCCGACAAGGAGTATCCCCAGGCCGAGCAGGACTTCGCCCGTTCCTGGGAACTCGAACCCCAATCCTACGCCGCTGGGTACAATCTGCTTCTGGCCAAGCTCTGCCAGCAAAAGCGTCAGGACATGGCCGCGGTCATCGATCGGTTGCTGCCGCTCGTGCCCAGCCCGACCGACCAGCACTTTCTTGGGCTGTTACGCGCTCTGCTCGTCACCGATAGCGTCGCCTCATCCGGCTTGACCTGGGACATGCAGCAGGCCCTGGCCAAGATGTCGCCCGACGACGAGGGCCGCATCGTCGGCATGCTGGCCGGGCTGGGGCAGTTCGACATCGTTCGGCCGCTGCTCCAGGTGCTGACGCAGCTTCGGCCACAGAGCGCTTCCGCCTGGCAATCGTTTTTCCAAATTTCCCTCGTGCAAGGCCGAGAGCTGATCGATCGCTGCCGCTGGAAGGAGGCCCAGCTGGTCCTCGATCCGCTGGCCAGGCTGCTGGCGAAATCGGACGGCTCGGCCGGCAAGATGGACTTCTCCTGCCGGCTGGTCCTCTTCAACATGCTCGGAACCTGCGCTTGCATGATGCAGGACTACGAGCTGGGCATCGGCTATTTTCGCTCGGCCCTGGAGCTGTTTCAAAAGTCGCCCGAAGCGAGCCAGCGCAGCACCTCGGGGAGTCGCGGCAATCCCCGGCAGGTCAACGCTCGCGGCATCGGCCAGCACGCCTGGCTCGAGCAGAACCTGGCCCTCGCCTACGAATGGCAAGGCAAATGGGACAAGGCCGAGGCGCACTGGAACCGCTATTTCGATCAGCTCGAATATAACCTGGCCGACGCCCGGCCCGGCGAATACCTGACCAACCTCGCGTTCGAAGGCCTCAACCGCCTGTCCGAGCTGTGCACCCAGAAGGAACGCTGGAACGCCGCCCTCGGTTTCTTGCTGCGGGCCCACAAGTTCAGGCCGAGCGACGCCGACGTGCTCGAACGGCTCTTCCATCTTTACGAACAGCTGCGCAAACCGGAAGAGGCCCGCAAGATTCTGCAACGGCTGCGCGAAGTGCGCCCCAACGACGCCCAGGTGGAAATCTTCGAGCTGAACACGCGCAACGTCCGCGACCTCGACGACCTGTCCGCGGTGCTCAACGATATTCGCCGGGTCCAGCAGAAGCACACCGGCAACACCCAGGTGGAGGAACGCATCTCCGGCATGATCGTCAATCTCATGCCGTTCATGGAAAAGATGTTCGAGCAGTGGACCGGTCAGGTCAACAAGGTGCTCGATCAGATGCGCCGCCTGCCCAGCTACCAGATCAACTGGACCATGGTGCGCGAAGTCATGCACGATCTGGAAGAGAAGTTCTATCAGCTGCGAAAGCTGGCCGTGAAGACGCAGAACCTGGTCCAGGGCAACGTCCGCCGCGATTTGCAACGGCTTGCCAGCCAGTGCGATCGGAAGATCGATCAGTGTCATTCGTTGAGTGAATGAGCCGCTTGCGGCGTAGCGCTCGCTACGCAAACGGCAATGAGGACTAACCATGGATTCCCCCCGCAACCCGCCGCCCTTGCCCGTGATGGTGGAATTGGCCCCGTTGCCGCGCAATCAGGTTGGCCCATTCCTGATCCTCGGCGTGGACAAGGATTCCGACCGCGAGACGATCGAAGCCGGCTGGGCCCAAAGGCTTATCTGGGCGCGGCGCAATCAAGTGCAGACGCCGCTGGAAGACATCAATTGGGCCCGCGAAATGCTCGGCGATTCCCAGCGCCGTCTGCTGGCCGATGCCAGCAGTCTGAACATCGACACGACCAGCGGCACCTTGAAGCGCCTGCGTCAAGAGCTGCTCGCCCAGACCGGCTGCCAACCGGTGGACGCGGAAAAGCCGCTCGCGGATTACGTCCCGGCCATACCCATGCCGGCTCTGGAAGAGCTGCGCCAGGCCATTGCCGTCCCCCAGTTGCCGGGCGATCTGCCCGCGGTCGGCGTGCTGCTCGCGCAGATGGTGGGCGATCCGCTCGATCCATGGGAAAAAAGAGATGAAGGATGAGCTTGCTATCCATAAATTACATGCACCCGTTTAGCCGCTCGCCTCTGGCGAGCGGCTAAACGAAATGGAGCCGCACCATGAACGAAGACATGCCACGCAGCATCGCCCGGCCCATCGCCGACGAGACCGCCGATCAGCACACCCTGGGAATGTCCTCGGTCTATCGCCTGTTCGAGGCCTTCATCGCGCTGCGTGAGAAGAACACCCGCGAACACAAGATGTTCGAGCAAACGGTGACCCGGGCCCGCGACTCCCTGCAAGAAAGCTTCAACACCTTCGCCGCCCAGACCCAAAAGGCCTATCAGCAACTGCGGCAGGAGATGCAGAGCGAAAAGAAGATCAGCCTGAATCTGCTCAACGAACTGCTCGAAATGGCCCTCGATCTCGACCGCATCGTGGCCTCGCAGCCGAAATTACCCGCCGTGGAGAGCGCCGATATCGAGCATCTGCGTCTCTGGATGGAATCGCTCCAGGTGCAAAATCGCAAGGCGCAGGACGCGCTCGCCATGCACGGCATCCACCCCTACGACGCCGTCGTGGGCATGCCGTACAACCCTGCCATGCACGAACGCGTCGGCAGCCGCCGGGTCGAAGGCATGGATGCACTGAGAGTCGCCGAGCAAATCCAGCGTGGGTTCGCCAGCCAGCAGCCGGAGTTCGTGCTGCGCCGTCCCAAGGTCATCGTCACCGATTGATTCGCCGCTGCGGCAGTGTGGTCCTCACGCTCCGCGTGAGGATAGGGTGCAGCCCTCAATAATCATGGCGCTATTTCAGAATCGCCATCTTTCGGGACGCCCTGCTAGACATCGATTCTTCGCGCAGCTTTTGGGTTTTGAGGGCTGCGCCCTATCCTCACGCGGAGCGTGAGGACTACACTGCCGCAAGCGGCCTCACGGCTCACAACGATACCCCGGCGGCAGCCCCCAGTGCAACTTATCGCGCAGCGTCTGAAAGAAGTTCCTTCCCGGCACCTTGACCATCTGAAACGTCACCGGGGCCCGCCGCAGCAACACGCGATGCCGGTGCGTTATGTTGATCGCCTCGTTGCCATCGATGATGACCACCGCCTCATCGACGTCCCGACCCAACCGAATACTGTACGACTTGTCCGCCGCTACCACCACGGGGCGATACGTCAGGTTATGCGGGCAGATCGGCGTGATGGCGAACGCCTGCAATTCCTGGCCCAGGATCGGTCCGCCCGCCGAGAGGTTGAGCGCCGTGGAGCCGACCGGCGTCGAAAAGATGAGCCCATCGCTGTTGAAACGCGACACGGCAAAGCCTTCCATCTCCAGTTCCAGATCGAGAATGTGAAAAGGCGGCAGATTGTGGACGGCCGCTTCGTTGAGGCCCAGCACCGTGTGCGATTTGGCGGAGCCGTCGGCCGTCTCGATGACGCATTCGAACATCAGGTGCTTCGTGACGCGATAGTTACCCTCAAGTACCTGAGAAAAGCATTCATTGAACTCGCGGGGCGACACGTCGGCGAGAAACCCGAGCCGGCCGAGATTGACGCCGAGCACCGGCAGCTGGCGATAGCCCATCTGCCGGGCCGCACGCAGGATGGCGCCATCGCCGCCGAACACCAGGGCCATATCCGCCGCCGCTTGATCGGCCAGGGCGCGTTCCTGCAGCAGATCGACGAGCACGACATCGCAGTGCTGCTTGAGCAAAGGCAGACAGCGCTCGACCTCCTGCGCCACGCCCGAACGGTGAGCATTTCCCAGCACGAAGATTTTCACGAGAGGTCTCCGCGATTGGCGCCATGGGTTGACTGGACCGTATCGCCCCCTATCATTTGACCGAAAATGACCGCATTTGACCAGAAAGAAATTGTGCTTGCGCCGCTCAACAAAAACTGGTACTCTGTGATGGGTGAAGAGTCTTCAGACAGCACGCCGAAAAAATGTGTAGCGGGCCAATATTGTGCAAAGCGCCTCACCCCGCGGTGTAGCAGGCCGTGGCGTCGGCGATCCCGGTGGGAGCATGCCATGGATCGATTTTGCTATTTCCTTGCGCATTTCCTCGTTCTGTGTCTTTGCGGATGCGGAAGTGAAATAAAAACCGCGCCATCGGCGCCAGTCCCAAACGCTGCCGAGAAGAAGGAGGTCTCGGCCACTCCCATGAACGGCCATGTTGAAAACAAGGTCGAGCCCAAGCTCTCCCCGAAAGCAGTTGAAGGCATCGACCCCAAAGACCCCAGCGTGGTCTATGACAAGCCATTCAGGACGGTTTCCGGCCGCTTCAATTACAATGGCAAGGCGTACGACCGTGCGAGTCTGTGGATTGATCCGAAAACGAAGCTTGTCCTTCCCGATGCGCACACCGAAGTGATCCGCAACGACGACGCGAACGCCGTGGTCATTTCCATGGAAAAGCGGATGACGCATTATTCTCATGGCGGCGACGATTACTGGCCCATAAGTAAGCATCGGTCGAGATTGGGATGCGCGGTGAAGCTCGAAAAAGGCAATCTGATGATCGGGACCTTCGGAGAATACTCCTACCTAGAGGGTAGTGAAAGTCTGCGGCTGGTCATCCAGGTGCCCGCCAACGTGGAAGTGATTCGGCGAGCCGGCCTCATCGGTGGCATGGGCGGACGAGCTGGCTCGGAACGGCCCCCGGAATTAATCAATCCGGCTCGCGGCGAGCCAAAGCCGGCATTGACCAAGACGAAGGAAAGTCGGCCCGAATTCTGGCTGCCGCCCCAAGTCGAAGACGGGTGGCACGAAATCCCCGCCGTCGCCGACCGTGAGCGTGGTCAAAAGCCGTGAGATGACACCAAGTTCACGACGGCGCCACGAGATTCTTCGCAGCCACAATGATTACCCGCGATTTTTCTTCCAGATGCACTGTCGGATCAAGCGGCCGAACGATGCCGTTTTCAACAATGCCAAAAACGGCAACGGGACGGCGCTTGAGCCTTTTGAGATGATCCTCTAACGGCATCGTCGGAGTGTTCGCGGGCAGATCGGGGATCGGCAAATGCGCTTCAGCTGCAATCTGCTCATCAAGGACTTTTCGTCGCTCGCTTCGCACGTCAGGTTGGGGTGTTCTTGGCATGGGGTTCTCAATAGGCGGTTATGACAAAGATCAGCGCATCAGCCGCGACGCCGTGAATGTCCGGCAGGGCCTCATCCTCGCGGTCATAACGCCATATTACACGAATGCGCCGTCCGGACGGGATTTCTGCGAGCATCTCGAACGAATCGTCCTGGCGTTCGTCGAGCCGAATAATTCGGTCGAACGCCGCTTCAACCTCATCCGCCGTGAGGTTGTGGGCGGCGATCTTCTGCAAATTCCATTCGATCCATTTGAACTGTCTCATTCGAGTCAGCCGCTCGTAGCCGCGCTCCGCTCCGAGTACGTCGCGTCGCGGCTAAACGGTGTTTCGCGTGGGCCCAAATCACGACATGTTCATGCTCATCAAGAACTCCGCATTCGTCTTGGTACGCTTGATGCGTTGCGTGAGCATTTCCATGGCTTCGGTCGGATGCATGTCGGCCAGCACCCGGCGCAGGATGCGGATGCGTTCCATCTCCTGAGGATGGTGCAGCAATTCTTCCTTGCGGGTGCCGGAGCGATTGATGTCGATGGCCGGCCAAACGCGCTTATCGACCAGCCGGCGATCCAGATGCAGCTCCATGTTGCCGGTGCCCTTGAACTCCTCGAAAATGACTTCGTCCATACGGCTGCCGGTATCCACCAGGGCGGTCGCCAAAATTGTCAAGCTGCCGCCTTCTTCGGTCTGGCGAGCGGCGCCGAAGAAGCGCTTGGGCCGCTGCATGGCGTTGGTGTCAAGACCGCCGGAGAGTAGCTTGCCGCCGGAGGGCGCTTCGGTGTTGTGGGCCCGCGCCAGGCGCGTGATCGAGTCGAGCAGGATCACCACGTCCTTGCCGTGCTCCACAAGGCGTTTGGCCTTTTCCAGCACGATGTCGCTGACGTGCACGTGTTCGGACGACGGTTCGTCGAAGGTGCTGGCCACGACTTCGCAGGTGGGCCCCGCCACGGTGCGGGCCATGTCCGTCACTTCCTCGGGCCGTTCGTCCACGAGCAGCACGATCAAGTAGACGTTGGGATGATTCTTGAGCAGGCTCAGGGCGATCTTTTGCAGCAAGATCGTCTTACCGGCACGCGGCGGCGATACGATCAAACCGCGCTGGCCCATGCCGATCGGCGACACCAGATCGACGACGCGCATCGAGATTTCCTCGGCTGATACTTCGAGAATGAGCCGGCGGTTGGGATGCAACGGCGTCAGGTCTTCGAAGGTGGTCGGCGAATCGCGTTCGTCGGGCGACATGCTATTGACCAGATCGACCTGCATCAGGGCGAAATTATCCTGGCCTTCGACGGGCAGCCGAATGGGCCCTTCAACGATGAGCCCGGTCTTGAGCCCGAGCCGGCGAATCTGGCTGGGTGAAACGTAGATATCTTCCGGCGAGGCCAGATAGTTGTGGGCCACGGAACGCAGGAAGCCGTAGCCGTCGGGCAGGACTTCGAGGGTGCCGGAGCCGCGGACGGTGACGCCACGTTCGATCTGCCGGCGAACGATGCCCATGATGAGCTGGCCGCGATTCATGCCGGTATGTTCGCTGATGCCTTCGCGTTCGGCATAGTTGAACAGCTTGGGCATGGGCAGGCGATACAGGTCGTCGAGACGGGTTGCATTCGGAAAAGAAGGTGCACTGGGAGGGGCAACAGCCACGGCGGTTCCTCCGGAAGACGGCGACGGCGTCGGCACGTCGGGAGTCTTGCGGAGCGGCCGCCGGCCACGATGGGCGCCGGCGGACGGATGGCTGGTCAAGTTGGCACTTTCGTCGCTGCGGGCGACGGACATGGCGATTCCTCCAGAAAAGTTACGGTCAAACAGCATAAAGGGTTAACGGCCCAGAACCAGCACATGGTTCACGGACCTTGGGTCCAATTGGACCAGTCGGCAAAGGTGGTTGCGGCACGCTCGGAGTAGAAGGACAAATCGACTGCCTATCGATCAACGTAGGTCAGGATTCCGATCCTGACTGTGATAATCCGCAGTACGTCAGGATCGGAATCCTGACCCACGGAACGTCTAATCGATCGTATAGACAGGTTGAAAGCGAGAACTTCTCTTTCCCCTGGAAAGATTACTCTTGAGCACCCCTATATTGACCATCCCTTGTCAAAAAGGGAAGCGCAATTTTCACTTTTTTCACGTTTTTTTTGCGGAACCGATTCTTTTCTGTTCCCTTGGGTTGGCCAATCCGCTTCGACCTGATGCATCTGAACGGTTTCGAATTCTGCGAAGGATTCTGCAAACTTTCGGATGGGTTGATGCGGAAGGATATCGGAGGCAATCTCCGGCACCAGAGGTATTATGTCATACGCTCCGAAAAAGAAAAGAGGTCTTTTCGCGTGTTTTCCAATTTTCTTGCCGCGGGCGTCTTTTCCCCATGGCGAAGAGCTATTCCTATCGTCTAAAATGACAAAGATCGTCGCCCCGCGAGCGCCCCCTTGTCCAGGCGGCTAACGTTCTCCGCTCGCCAGGTCTCGATCCGAGGAGGTTTGACCATGATCGTCGGCGGCAGTTACAAGCAGCAATGTCCCAGTTGCGAGGCCATGGTCCTCATCAAGAGCCCCGCCCTGGTCGGCAAGAAAATCGAGTGCCCCAAGTGCAAGGACCGCTTCATCGTGGCCAAGCCCCCCGCCGCCAAGAAGCCCGCCGAGATCGATGAAGAAGAAAATGGCCAGGCCGAGGAACAGGACGAAACGCCGCCGGCCCGGACCGACAAGGTCCGCTCGGGCAAGCCGCCGCTCAAGAAGCCCGCTGTTCGCGGCGAAGCGTCCGATGAAGAAGAATCCGCGGGCGACAGCGACGCGGAACTGAAGCCGGCCAAGAAGACGACGTTGCGCGTGCAGGACGAGGAGCCAGGCGACAACGGCGAGGACGCGCAGCCGACCAGGCCTGATGTCCGCGTCAAGCCCGGCATGCCTGCCAAGAGCAAAACCATCGACAAGCTCAAGAAAGCCAGCAAGCCCGCCCCCGTCCCGCAGGAACAAGCCGAGCAACCCGAGAGCTCGGAAGGCGAGGGCGACGCCGCCCCGAAGCCCAAGAAAAAGTTCAAGGGCTTCAACTTCAACATCAAGCTCGGCAAACTCGGCGACAAGAAAATGGCCCTCGGTCTGGGCCTGGCCGTCGTCGGCGTCGTCGTACTCATGGCGGCGCTCTATTTCATCATGGCCGGTTCGCAGCCCATCACCCCGAAGCGTCCCCCGTTCCTACCTCCGCCCGGCCCGGGGCCTGGCGCCATGATCAAAGACAAGGACGGTAAGGACAAGGATAAGAAAGACAAGGGCGGGATCGTTGGCAAGGACAAGGACAAGGGCAAGGACCCACCCAAGGACAAGCTCAACAAAGACCTCCCCCCCGAATTCGCGATCCAGCCCTTGCAGCCGCCGGGGCCGGAGTTGACCTGCCTGTTTCCGCCCGATACCGAGCAGATCGTGCACATCAATTTCAAGGCCCTGCTCGATACGAACAGTCCGTTTTTCGACGCCGCGTTCAACGCCTTCACCGTGCCCGGGCCGTTCAGCGAGGGGCTCTTCAAGCAACGGCTCGGTTTCGACGTCACGAAGATCAACGACATCTACCAGGCCGAGCGCTTCAGCGGCAAACAACCGTGGTCGTTCACGGTCATCCACGTCAACGACAACCTGGACATGAGAGCGATCGTCGCGGCCTTTGTTGACGCCTTCCGGGTGAACCCTCCCATCAAGGCCCAGGACTATTACCAGGTGATTGGCGCCAACTGGGCGGAGCAACTGGGCAAGCTCGGCATCGGCGTGCCGCCCAGTTTGCGTTACATTCTGCCGAACCGTGAGGGCCGGCCGCTGTACCTTCGCCGGCACAATCACCAGACCCTGGTCATCGGCGACAAGGAACCGATGGAGGCATTCCTGAAAGTCGAAGGTTTGTTTCCCTATTACGGCGACAAGAACGATCCCAAGAAAGCCGAACCGAAAAAGGACGATGCCGGTGCAACGTACCGGACGATCAATCCGGAGCTGAAGAAGCTGATCGAGAAATCCTTTCCAGGCGACAACGGCCTCCTGGACGTGACCCTGTTCGCCAGCGGCACGGACTTGGCCGCCGCCCAGGCAACCAGCAATCTGCCGCAGAATCATGGCCTGATTCTCTATCGCTCCAGGCCGTTCTGGGACCTCACCTGCATGCTGCAAGAGCGCAAGCCGATTCTCAAGTCGAGCAGTGTCTCGCTGGTGAAGAGGGGCGATCGCCAATTTCAGTTTCGCACCGAGCTCACGTGCAACAACGACGCGCAAGTCAAGGAGCTGACCAAGGAACTATTCGATGTCACCGTTCCGCGCATCATCCAGGTTGCCGATCTGCTGCTGGAACTCAAGATCGATCCCCCGCCGGCCGATGGCAAGCCAGGCCCCAATCCGGCCCGCACCACGCTCACGGTCCAGGGCCCGGCCGTTGCGTTCGTCCTGGAGCTGGGCATGAGCCGGGAGGTCTTTGCCAAGGCGACAGAGCTGTTTTCGATGCTGATGATGGACGCCCGCGCCGAGCTGGCTCTCTGGGAGGAGAAATCGCCCGGTGAGCTGCGCCGCCAGCTGGGCCGGGCCGCCAACCAGGCCGCCGTCGCGGGGCTGGACAAGCGCTTCGCTCCTAAGACCTTCCCCCCGGCCACGTTCGCCCGGCCCGGCAAGGACCCCGCCTCACGTAATCCGGGCCTGCGCATCAGCTGGATGGCGAGCTTGCTGCCGTACCTCGGCCACGAGAAACTGTACGAAAGAATCTATTTCGATTCGTCATGGCAGGATCCGCTCAACGTCCCGGCCGGGCGCACGCTGGTCGCCCAGTTCCTGGATCCAAGATATCCCGAATGGAGCCGAACGGTCGCCTATCCCGATCTCCTGGCCGAGTACGCCGCCACGCACTATGTCGGCGTCGCCGGCGTCGGCCTGGACGCGGCCGAGCTGCCCCTGGGCCATCCCAAGCGCGGCATCTTCGGCTACGACCAGTCCGCCAGCCTCGCCGACGTCCAGAAGGGGCGTGGCCTGTCCAACACCATGCTGATGATCCAGGTCCCGCCCGATGCCCTCGGCGGCGTCACCCCCTGGATCGCCGGCGGCGGCAGCACCCTGCGCGGCATCCCCGAATCGCGCTCCATCGAACCCTTCGTCCTGACCAGGGACCGCAACCAGAAGCTCATCCAGCAGGACAAACGCTCCGGCACCTACGTGGTCATGGCCGACGGCTCGGTCCGCTTTGTCACCAGCAAGGTCAGCGACAGCGTCCTGCAATCGATGGCCACGTATCTGGAACGTCCCAAAAACGACCTGGACAGCAACGGCGAGACGCCCAAGCTTTCCGACCCGGAAGTGGAAAAGAAGGAGAAGGAGAAAGAGAAGAAAGAGCCGCCCAAGAAATGACCGACTGTATGTAGCTGAAGTCGCAAGACTTCAGGGGGGCGTCCCCGGAACTCTTGCGAGTTCCGCTACGGGCTCGTCAAGAAGCAAACGTGAAATGCTCTAATTCTTCTCATGACATCGGCAATGAAAGTACGGCCCACGCCGATTCACCCTGGCCGTCATCGGCCCGCCGCACAGCGGACAACGCGCCACATCGAGCTGCCCGCTAATATCCAGGGCTCGACCGCGGCCGCTGGGAATGTACACGCTGCCCGGCGATCGCTCACGCCGAGCGAGTTTCTGCTTTTTCATGACACTTCTCCTGGAGTCTTTCCGCCTCGGTGGGAAACAATGGTAGTCTGGCCTTGGCCCGCTGCACCAGCCGCTGGATGTGCGCATCCCAGGCCGGCGTCCAGCGCCGCGATTTCTTGTACACAATGCGAATGCCCCTCACGGCCGCACACTGTCGGCACAGTCTCAGGTAATGTTCTTGCGGCGCCGCCTCGCAATGCAGGCACACGGCAACGGGTGCACGATCCATGACATACTCCCCACGCCGCGCGGGTGAGGTACTCCGAACCCCGCGGGTAAACCCCACGGAATGCAAAGCGCCTCACCCCCGGCCTAAAATCATCAAATGAATTATCGCATAGTGTACACATGAACACTACAGAATTTGACGTGACAGGACAGGCCGATGGAAGACATTTTCCGCGGCCGATGGAAGCTGATTTGCAGCTGCGAAGTGGCGTTCGGTTACTTCAGTCTCTTGTATTCCTCGATCTGCTTGAGGTCGTTCTCCAGGATGAGGTCCGTCGCGGTCAAGCTCTTGATCTTATCCTGAGAAGGTTGCGGACCGAAACGGGTCGTCAATATGTCGCCGGTGATTTCGTAGGTGCCTGCCAGGTCGAACGGCGGTCCCGCCTTGGCGGTAACTTTCACCGTCTTGTCGGCATAAAACTGCACCTTGAATTCGGTGAATTCCTTCTTGTCTCCCTTGGTCAACTCCCAGTTGCCAATGATTCTGTTTTCATGCGACGACATCAACCAGCCGGGCCAGACGAACAGCCCGATGATGACCAGCAGCAGCACCAGGCCGCCGCCGGTGCCCAGAAGGATCGGCACCAGCTTGGACGACCCCTTTTTTTTGCCGCGCCGTGACCGAGGGCCGTCATCGTCGTCATCATCGCGCGATCGAGATTTCCGGCGGCGCGGTCGGTCGTCATCGTCATCGAAATCGTCCTCTTCATCGCGGCGCGACTTGCGGCCGCGGCGGGGACGGTCGTCCTCGTCCAGGTCCTCGTCGTCATCCCGCACACGCGGCTTACGGCCACGGCGGGGACGATCATCCTCGTCGTCCAGGATATCGCGCTCAGCCTCCCGCTTCGGCTCCTCGACCGGCGGGGCAGCGGGCACGGGAGGGTGGACGATGACGGCCTGCACCGCGTTTTCCTCACCCTCGTCGGCCGGGACCGCGAAGATGGTCTGGCACTTGGGGCATTTGATCTTTTTGCCGGCAGCGATGGGGCTCGCGGTCTTCAGCGTGTTCTTGCAAGAAGGGCAGACAAAAGTCGAGGCCATGAGTGCATCCGGTTGAGCGAGAGCTGGCTGGGATATTTAGAATGGTGTTATAGTGCCGGCTGGTCCCACAGTGTAGTCCTCACGCTCCGCGTGAGGATAGGGCGCAGCCCTTGTAATCCGCATGCCATTGCGTTGGCGCATTCCTTCCGGAATCCCGTTGACCGAAGAGCAAACGCGCTGGTTCATTTGTATTTCGTGACTAATTGAAAATGCTGCCGATCATATCCCTTGCGGGCAACCCGCTCCTGCTTATCGAATACCACCCAGATTGGGGGCAGGCTGCCAACGCTCAGCATGAGGCGCCTTCGCCTCGCAACCAAACGCGATAGCGCACAGCAGCAATACGTGACCAAGTAACTTGCCGAATTGCATAAAGTTACCGAG
>Ga0182024_10006787_pt1 | contig 24963 bp, 17 predicted proteins | sample P32metaG_FD_120480 | JGI IMG/M metagenome (GOLD analysis project Ga0182024, IMG submission 120480) | Permafrost microbial communities from Stordalen Mire, Sweden - P3-2 metaG (Illumina Assembly) | ecosystem: Environmental > Terrestrial > Soil > Wetlands > Permafrost | place: Sweden: Stordalen...
CATAGGCGGCAAAGCCCGTAACATGCACAAGGATCGTAAGGCTCGGATGCTTGGCGGCAAGGGTGGCGGCACGGTTGGCAAGGTTGCGGTTCAGGGTATCTTGCAACGTGACGGTGAAGTGCGGTTGAACATCGTGGCGGGTACTGACTGGCCTTCTTTAGAACGTGCCGATTCGTGACAACGTGGAACCCGGCGCACATCTGTTCACCGATGAAGCGGTATCGTACTTCGGTTTGAGTGCGGATTATGCCCATGACGTTATCAATCACGCGGAAGCCTACGCTGTCGGGCAGGTGCATACTAACGGCTTGGAGAACTTCTGGAGCTTAATGAAACGCGGGCTTGGTGGGACGTACATTAGCGTTGAACCCTACCATCTGTTCCGGTATCTGGATGAGCAGGCGTACCGTTTCAACACACGTAAATTGACAGACTCGGATCGATTCAGCCGTACTGTAACCCAGATCGTCGGGAAGCGGTTGACTTATGCGGAATTGACGGGGAAGCTGAACCCTGATACGACGCAATCGGTCAATTGAGAAGTATAGAAGATTGAAGCGCGGCCCGAAGCGTTTTACTTCTTGAACTACCAACAAAAGGTCAATAATAGCTGTGGATACTACTCACCCACATCCATAGGTGAGTAGTATTGTCCGCAACCGCCAGTAGGAATGACGGCAAGTTAGGACAGTGACAGTCCTATCTTAATACCCGATTTCATTCCCTGTCAAATAAAACGGTTAGCTGTAGGTGCGTCTACAAGGAGATTAACTAATGCATGTCGAATATTGGGCAATTCATCAAGGTGCGCCGTGCCCTTTTCAGCCTAGCCAGCAAGAGCAGAGCACGACGCAGCAAACCTGCGATTACACAAATGTGCTAATCACAAGCGCTGCAACGATTTTAGCAGCGTTTATTAGCAAGTTGGATTAAGACTTGGGCGCGGTCTTGGACTTCGGTTTAGGACCGCGTTTCCTGGGATTCTTCGCGGCCTGTTCCTTGTACGCTTCCATCCGCTTCTTAATCGCGTCGTGCGGCACGGTGAGCAACTGTCGCACTGCCTTATCGAAAGCTTCAAACTCGGTGTTCGTTTTTACCATCGCTTACCGCACAATATACAAATCAAAATGACATGTTGAGGGTTTTGAGGTAGGCCTGTAATGCATAACGTTGTGTGAAATTGAGCGATTCCATGCTCGGAATGGCATAACTGATAGTCACATGCACAGTGAGTTCTACCGCATGAATCGGCACTTCCAGAGACACAGGAGTCAGAAGACGGTCTGTAACGACATGCACCTCAGTTATTAACGCATCGTCCTGCAACAGACAAAAGAACGGTGTTTCTTCTTCCTGCGGTTCCGCACCTGCGATCTCCTTACGGTCTTCTGGCATACGCAAGCCGTCGAACAACACTTTAATCCTGTTATCTATGTCGCCACCGCTTCTAACCAAATTTCCAGGCGCATCGCGACGGAGGAACAGAATATCGATTGCGCAACCAAGTACGTAACTGTCCTTGCGGACGATAGGACAGAATTTGAATCCAAAGCTATCGAAATTGGAGGCTACATTGTTGGGGTCTCCCAAGCGGTCCTGATTTTGACTCCACCATTCCTTCAACTGCGGATGAAGGTATTTTCTGATCGCCTGCTTTTCCTTTGCGCGGCTGTCACCAGATCCCTGGGCGGGCAGAGGACCCCGATAAACGATTCTAAACTCCATCAAATCGGCTGGGACGTCGGGCGCGTCCTGAAATACAAACCGCTGCCCAGTTGCTGCGCTCTTAGTCTGGTAGACTGAGTTTTCTAAATGCCCAAATTGAGTATGCATAAAAGTGACAGGAATAGTCAAGTACATTATTGCCACTTTCTGGTCGATGCCGCATACGAAGTGAGTTTAGCATTGACCTGCCCGGGTTCTGGATAAAAAGAGGGCCCGAATTCGCTGGGAGGAGCTCCTTCGGGCCGAGGGAAGAAATCGAGAAATCTTTTTGCTGGCAGCTTAGCGATGCCCGCCGCCGTGACCGCCGCCTCCACCGCGGTTTCCACCTCCACCACTGCCCCCACGGCTGTAACTGGGAGCGCTGCGCGCTGCGCTTGCACCGGAGCTCTGCGGTGATGCATTCCCGCGCGGTGCCGGATAGCTGGGCGCGCGCTGCTGCACGATCGGTGGACTGATCCGCACCGCCTGACCACCGCCGTTTCCATAGCCCTGCCGTGAATAGTTGTATTGCGGCGACGCTCCTTCGGACCGTGAGCTCTCGGCGCGTTGCGATCCTTCGAACGACCTCGCGCCTTGCGCGGCAGACCCGGTGCTCGGACTGGTCCCGTGAATCGGCTCGCCGAACCGGCTCCAGCCGTGGCTCTCGGAAGCTGCGCCGGCGCCGCCCACATTGCCGCGAAAACCTCCCGCGCCACCGAAGTTCCCCGCACTGGCGCGGCCGCCTTCAGTGAAACTCGCTCGCGACATCTGCTGCATCCCGCGCTGCTGTTGATCGAACGATACGTGATTGACGCGCGGAGCCTGCATGCGGCTGGCGAAATTCTGTGTGCGCGACTGCGGGAAGCTGCCGCTCACGGCTCGATCCGACATCCGTAAACTGGAGCGATCCGGCGACACCGGCAGCACTCCATGGACGACTCCGGCTTGCTGCATCTGGCTCCGATTCAGAGCCGTGAACTGCGCGCGCCGCCCGAAATCGGCCGCGTTCACGCCCATCGCCGCGCCAGCCACGCCAGCATTGCGGAAAGAATTCACCACATTCACGTTGTTCACGATGGTGGTGTGATTCCCGTAGAACCCGCTGCGGAAGCCGCCGTAAAAGCCGGATCCCCACCAGGGATGGAAGATTTCAAAGGGCGCGAGCGCCACCCATCCGATCCCGCCGAAACCAAATCCCACTCCTACGCCCACGCCGCCACCGAACCCGAAGAAGCCCACGTAAGCCGGCGCCCAATAATGCGGTCCATAGATTGGTCCCGGATACCAGGCCCATCCCACCGAACCATAGAACCAGCGCCCATAGTGATACGGCGCCCAGCCCCACGGATCGGAGCTGACCCAGGTCCATCCATAGTAGTCTTCCCAAACCCAACGCCCCGCCTGATACGGCGCCCAACCGGGCTGGACCTGCGGCACCCACACTTGGCCGTAATTGGGATCGCTGGTCCATTGGCCGTATTGATCCAGATCTTCCGCGCCGTAAACATCCGGACTGACATGCTGATAGCTTTGCGAGCGCTCCAGATAATGATCGCGATCATCGCTAAAACGATCCCAGGCATCCGGCGGAATGGCCTGTACGATCTGAAATTCAGGATCGGACGAAGGCCCGCGAGCGTTCATGGTCTGGCCGGCCTCCAGACGTTCGCCACCGCGCTGGCTGTCGATCTCTGCCTCGCCGAAACGAACCGTGATTTCCGATGTGCCGTCGTCGTGCACGCTGATGCGGTAAATGCCCTGCCTCAGCGGACGAACCGCAACGCTCGGCGTATCCAGTTCCACTTGCGCCTGGCTCGGGCGCAAGACGCGGAACGTCACCGTTCCCGCCGCAATCTGGAGTTGAAAACTCGCGCGGTCGAGCCCGGCAAACCGAACCTCCGAGCTCGGCGCTACGCGAATCATGTTGGCGTGGTCCAATTGAACTTCGGCGCGCCCTGAGGTGCTGGTCAGCAGACGGTCATCGGCCATCAGAGGCGCGTTCAGAGCGGCAGCTACGACGTCGCCCGAATCGCCACGGCGCACCGAAACATCCCCATTCATGACGCTAATGCGCGCAACCGCGCGGCCCGGCTCGTACTGGCCGTCGGGGTCGTCGGCCTGAAGCGGGCAAAATGCACAAGAGGCCGCGGCAGCTAGAAGAGGTAGAAGAATGCGTTTCATGGCGGCTCTGCTTTCACGTTTCGTAAAAGCAATTGGATCGCCAGCGCGCAGATCTATGGTTTATAAAGCTTAAGGTCGAAAGTGCGGGACTGCCCGTCTGGCCGAAAACCACCAATGTGATTGGAAACTACCGTCTTGCCCATTGCCGGCAAAGCGCATAAACTATAGTTAAGTTGGACGTTGCAACCACAGTCAATAGTTCCCTTCCCGAGGTGCATGCCAGCGTCCCCACGACGCAACCCTCGGTGTGGCGCCGCATGTTCGCGTTCGCCGGCCCGGCCTACCTGGTGAGCGTCGGTTACATGGATCCCGGCAATTGGGCTACCGACCTGGAAGGCGGAGCGCGCTTCGGATATCAGTTGCTGTGGGTGCTGGTGCTATCGAACCTGATGGCGATTCTGCTGCAGACGTTAAGCGCGCGCCTGGGAATCGTCACGCAGCGCGACCTTGCTCAAGCCTGCCGCGAGACTTATCCGCGCCCGGTTTCTTACGCGCTGTGGTTCTTGTGCGAGATCGCGATTGCGGCCTGTGATCTGGCCGAAGTGCTGGGCGCGGCCATCGCCCTCAATTTGCTGTTCCATATCCCCCTGCTATTGGGCGTCGTGCTAACCGCGCTGGACACGCTGCTGTTGCTGTGGTTCACAAGAATCGGAATTCGCACCATCGAAGCGTTCGTTCTATCGCTCATCACGGTGATCGCGGCTTGTTTCGTCGTCGAGATCTGGTGGGCGGCGCCTTCGCTCACGGACCTGGCGCGCGGTTTGGTGCCGCACGTCACCAACCAGAATTTGTATATTGCCATCGGCATTCTGGGCGCAACGGTGATGCCGCATAATCTCTACTTGCATTCAGCGCTGGTGCAAACCCGGCAGATTGGCGAAGGTCATACCGACAAGCGTCAGGCCTGCCATTTCAATCTGGTGGATTCCACCATTGCGCTCAACGGAGCGATGTTCGTGAACATCGCCATCCTGGCGCTCTCGGCGGCGGTTTTCTACAAGCACGGCATCATCGTGACGGAGATTCAACAAGCGCACCTGCTGCTGGCTCCGCTCCTCGGGACCACGGCGGCGAGCGTCCTGTTTGCCGTGGCGCTGCTCTGCTCGGGGCAATCGTCCACGCTGACGGGAACCCTGGCCGGTCAGATCGTTATGGAAGGTTTTCTCAACTTTCGCATGCAGCCTTGGCTGCGGCGACTGGTAACGCGTATGGCAGCCATCATTCCGGCCGCGCTTACCATCTACGTCGCCGGCGCCCGGGGAACGTACCAGTTGCTGATTCTGAGCCAGGTGATTCTCAGCATGCAGTTGCCGTTCGCGGTGATCCCTCTGATTCATTTCACGAATAGCCGGAAACGCATGGGCCGCTTCGCAAATCGCCGGTGGCTGCAGGTCCTGGCGTGGGCGGCCGCAGCTTTGATCCTGGCGCTGAACGTTCGTTTGATAATCCAGGCACTGGGCGACTGGCTGGGTGGCGCCGGTCGATGGCGGATCTGGATCGAGCTGGGCCTTACGCCGATCATTATCTCCTTAGGGATCTTGCTGTTGTGGATGATTTTTCATCCCATGCTGCCGGCTCGCGTGCGCCAGTTTGGACGCGCGCCCATTGAACTTCCAGCGGCAGTTGCGATAAATCTACCCAGCCCGCTGTATCAAAAGATCTTGGTTCCCCTCGACCATACCAGCCGGGACCGGGAAGCCATCGCCCACGCAGCCGCTTTAGCGAAGCAATATAATGCAAAGCTTTACCTTCTCCACATCGAGGAGGGCGTCACCAGCCAAATCTACGGCTCGCTGTCTTCAACTGCGGAAGTCCTGGCAGGTCAACAATATCTGAGTAATATCGTGCAAGAATTGGAAGCTCGGGATGTCGCCGTGGAGGCGGTGGTCCGCCATGCCGTGACTCCCCGGAAAGCGATTGTGCTCTATGCCCAGGAGTTGAAACCGGACCTGGTCGTGATGGGGGCGCACGGACATAAAGGGTTGAAAGACATCGTCTTTGGCACTACAATTAATGCTGTACGTCACAAACTGAAAATCCCGTTGCTGGTGGTTCGCGGCGGCAAGTGAGCGCGGGCCATTTTGGCCTATTCAAGGCCATCCCTTGTGTCGAAGGTATACACGAGGGCGAACGGCAACCACGTCAAATCCGTTTGTTTTCAACAGCGAAACCTTGGCCGGATATTTGCTCGATCAGTGATAAAGTTATGCAAAAGCTGTTAGGCTTAGCATGCGCGGTGGTCTGCTGCTTGGCTCCCCTCCCCGGATCCACTTTGCAGCAGCTCAGTCTGGATGACATGATCCAGAAGTCCACGATGATTGTCCGTGGGCAAACCCAAGTGACCTCGTCGGCGTTTCGCGGCTCTCTTATCTACACGCACTATCGGGTTCAAATCGCCGAGGTATTGAAGGGCCCCGCAGCCACCGAGATTGACGTCGCTGTTCCGGGCGGTACAAGCAACGGAACGACCCAGAGTTTTTCCGGCGCGCCAAGGCTAGTGAACGGCCAAGAATACGTGTTGTTCCTGTGGACCAGTAAATCTGGTCTGACTCAAGTGATCGGGCTGTCGCAGGGTCTTTTCGCAGTGGTAGCAAACTCGGCGGGCCAGCCTACCATCGTGCGGGGGGCCGCTACCGAGAGGATGCTGAACTCCTTCGGGCAACCGGTGACGCAATCTGATATTCAAATGCTGCTGAGCTTACTGCGGGGAGAAATTCAGTCGGTACTGAAAAATCGGAGCGGGCTATGAGAAACCCCCGGCGCTTTGCCCGCGCGGCGGCGCTCATCGCAGGCGCTTTCTTTCTGGCCGGCACAGCGCCAGGCGCCTACTATTACACTCAGTTCTTCAGCCCGTCGGCGCCCTATAATCCAATTCCTAAGAAGTTCGACCTTACCGTGTTGCCAAATAACACGGTAAGGTTCTTCGTTTCCAACCGTAGCCCGGTTCTGATCCAAGGCGACACCTTTCAGGCGATTGTGAGCGAGATTCGCTCGGCTGCCGAGGTTTGGAATTCGGTGAGCAGCTCGCAGATGCGGCTGGGGTATGGCGGGTTGTTCACGGTAGGCACGGTGGAATCGGCTGACGGGATCGATATCGAGTTCTCCGATGACATTCCGCCGGGATTGCTGGCGTTGAGCGGTCCGACCCAAAGCGGAAGTCTTTCCTACGATTCCAATGGGAACGCTTTTGTGCCAATCGTGCGTTCCACCATGTATTTGCCCAGCGATTTTACTCAAATAGCGGACTACGGCGCGATCGCCAGCTATAGTGAAGAGCTGTTTGTAACCCTGGTGCATGAGTTTGGCCACACGCTGGGGCTTCAGCACAGCTTGGCTTCGAGCGTGATGTCGACGCTGGTGACCAGCGCATCCACCAAGGCCACGCCGCTCGGGGCCGATGACATTGCCGCGATTTCGATGCTCTACCCAACGTCGGACTACGCTGCGAACGTGGGCAGTATCAGCGGCCAGGTGACGCTGAACGGAACCGGAGTGAATCTCGCATCGGTGGTTGCGATTTCGCCCAGCAATCCCGCCATTACCACGCTGACGAATCCGGACGGGACCTATCAGATCAACGGCATTCCGCCCGGAGAGTATTTCGTTTACGTACATCCATTGCCGCCCGCCATGCAGGGCGAGGGTTCACCGGACAATATCGTTTACCCGTTGGATTACCATGGCAACCAGATAGCGCCCAATTATACGGCGTTTGGAATGCAATTTTATCCGGGAACACAGGACCAGACGCAGGCGCTTCCGATTGAGGTTTCGCCGGGCGCGGTCAGTAACGGTATCAATTTCAGCGTAAGTTCGCGGGCTTCGGTGGCGGTTTCGTCGGTGCGAACCTACGGATTCTCGTCGACCAACGTCCCGGTGGCTTCGCCTCCGTTGGCGGTGGGATTTGAAGCGCCGGTTGCCGCCAGCGGCATGGGATTGTTGCAGGCCAATAACGTGGTAACGCCGGGATTGAGCATCGGCCTGCTCGGCAGTGCCGCCCAAGTGAACGACCTGCGGCCGTATCCTCCGCCAACGCCCTACGTTGCGGTGAACGTGCTGGTCAACCTGGCGACAGGCCCAGGTCCGAAGCATCTGCAGCATCTGCTCTTCTACACTCCCAATGACCTGTACGTGCTGCCGGGCGGCTTTACCGTGGTCGACAATCCGCCGCCGGCGGTGAGCTCAGTCACGCCCACTTATGACGCCAATGGCAATCGAGCGGTGGTGGTGGCAGGCGGTCAGTTTGAGAGCGACACCAGAGTCCTGTTTGATGGGCTGTGCGGTACGATCGAAGCGACCCAGAGCGACGGGTCATTGCTGGTAAGTCCTCCAGAGGCTGCCGGAAGTTATACGGCCACCGTGGTTGCGCTCAACTCGGACGGTCAGAGTTCCCTGTTTCTTGCGCCGACGCCGCCGACCTTCACCTACGATCCAGCCGGCGCGCCTGCCCTGACGGTCATGCCGAGTTCTCTGACGCCGGGCGCGGATATCACCGTCGATGTGCAAGGCGTAAATACGAATTTTATTCAGGGACCAACGTCGGTTGGTTTCGGCACCAGCGACGTTCTGGTGAAGCAGGTCACGGTGTTGAGTCCCACTCACCTGACCGCAGTGGTCACCCCGGGCGTGTCGATTTCGACCGGCGGCATTAGCGTGACCACGGGTCTTGAAATCATCGCGCAGGCCTTGGGCCATCAGATCACGGTTACTGATCAAGCGCGCAAGTAGCCAGTGTACACTGGGGACTTGAACCAGAGTCCCTCCAACCGCCTGAGAACTTTTCTTGCCTACAGCGGCGTGGTCGCGGCGTCGGTGTTGCTAGGAGTTATCGGGGCTGAGATTTTCCTCTCTTATCGCAGCGCGCCACGCGTTCCGCTGCCTTTTTACAACGTGCTTTATCCGTATGTGATGTTCCGGCCGAACGAGAGCTATACCTACGTGACGCCGGAAACATTTGAGATGTCGCACAACCGGAGCCGGATCTTCGTTTATACCAATGCAGACGGGTTTCGCGTGCCGTCGCCCGGCTACCAGCTGCCCAAGGAAAAGCCGGCCGGGCAACTGCGCATCGCGGTGCTGGGCGGGTCGCTGGTGGAACTCGCGAGCACATTTGATGTCACTTTGCCTGGGTCGCTGAAGACCCTGCTCAAGAGCCGCTATCCGGGGCGCGATATCGAGGTGATCAACGCTGGCATTCAATCCTGCGTATCGCGGCAATCCATCGTCCAGCTCCTGGTTACCGTGGTGGACTATCATCCGGACATCGTCATCCTGTATGACGGGGGCAACGATATCGGCCTGCCACTGACCTACGAATCGCGTCCGAACTATCCCTATAATTTCCAGACCATGGAAGAGGCGTGGGATCTCTATCGCGAGGAGCATCGGGCGTCGCTTTGGCGCATCGCTTTGGAGCGCAGTTATTTGTTCCGGATGGCGCGGGCGCGTTTTAATCCCAATGAAAAAGAGATCGTGCCAACGGCGGATGACCCGTTCGCCGGGACCAATCGAGTGCCTGTCGAACGCGTGATCTCGGATCATGCTTTCGTGGCGAATCAAATTTCGGGTTACTTGTCGAATTGGCGAAAATTGGTGGAGTTATCCGAGGCGTACCATTTCCAGCCGGTGTGCGTGCTGACGCCGGCCTCGGGGGGACTGGATCCAAATTTCGCCGTGCCGCGGATGATGCAGTCGTTTCACCTGAATCGGGCAACTGCTGTCGAATGGATTCAAGCGTTCGGTCTTCTTTACGATGAGGCAGGGCGCCAGATCGAGCAACTGCGCGGTGATTATCCACGCGCGCGCTTTTTGAACTTGACGCATTTCTTGCAGCCTTCCGAGAAATACTTCTGGGATCTCGCGCATTTGTACGATGAAGCGAACATGGTGGTGGCGGAAAAGATTTATAGCGAGATCCGGCCCGAAATCGAGACCCGGGTAGCCAAGCAGTGACGGGCGGCCGCCGCTCAACTTTCCGATTGGTTGCTTTGAACGCGATCCTGCTGCTGGTTACAGTGCTGGTGTTTTCGGCGGCGCTCGAGATCGCGTTGCGGATCATCTTCGCCCGCAGCCTGGATTTCTCAATGGAGATGTGGAAGTACGCCGTCGAGTTGAAGCGGCCCGTGGCGAATCCGGAGCTGAGCTTCGTGCATGCCCCGAACCGCTCCGCTTTCCTGATGGGCGTTCCAGTGTCGATCAATTCGCACGGGCTGCGCGATCACGAGTACGCGGAGGCCAAGCCGACGGGAACTTACCGGATCGTGATGCTGGGCGATTCGACCTGCTTTGGTTGGGGCGTTCGCTTAGACGAGACCGTCGCAAAGATGCTGGAACGGGACCTGAACGCCGCTTCCCTGCCCCCGTACCGGCATTTTGAAGTGCTGAATGCCGGGGTAGGAAATTACGACACGGTGCAGGAGGTAGCGCACTATGAGAACTACGACCGCGCGTTTCATCCGGACCTGGTGATCCTGGAATACTTCATCAATGACGCCGAGCCGGTGCCGTCGGAGCGGCATCCGTGGCTGCTCGGCCGGTCTTACCTGGTAGCGTTCACGGTTTCGCGCTGGGATACGCTTTTGCAATTCGCCGGAGTGCGGCCGCGTTGGGATGCGTATTATGCCGGCTTGTATAACGACGGCCGGCCGGGGTTTCAGGCGGCCAAGCAAGCCTTGGCGAAATTGGATGCTCTTACGCGACGGGATGGCGCGAACCTGGTGGTGGCGATCCTGCCTGAGCTGCACCGCATCAACGATGGCTATCCTTTCGCACAGGAGCAGCAAAAGATCAAAGACGTGCTAAGCGCCGAGCACGTGCCCGTGATCGATCTGATCGAAGGCTTGCGCGGCCACGGACCGGAAAGCAGTTTGTGGGTGACGCGCGAGGACCCGCATCCGAACGAAAAAGCCAATGCGCTTATCACTGCTCAAATCCTGGGGTGGATCAAAGATCGGCTGCGCTAAAATACATCACAGACGATGAATTTTGCTAGCGAACTCTGGGCCTTCCTGCGAACTCGAAAGAAATTCTGGCTGCTGCCGATTGTGGTGATGACGCTGGTTTTCGGCGCGCTGCTGCTGCTGGCGCAAAGTTCGGCGATTGCGCCGTTCATCTATACGCTGTTCTGACGCGACTTTGTTCTGATGCGCGGCGGCCGTTACTTGCCCTTGCTTAGTTTGCGGAAGTAATCAGCGACGGCATCCGAGTAACCGGGCGGCACAGTTTCGGTGCCTGCGCTACGAACCTCGTCTCCGTTCTTCTCATCCAGTTTGCGGCGCAACTGGAGCTCCAGGCGTTCAACCTCCGGCAGCACTTCGTGGCTGATCCGCTGCGACAGTTCGGTGTCGCTGCCGCCGCCAAAGGGCTGAGTCAAGGCGCGCATTAAATCCTGATAGTCGCCATTGAAATCCGGGTTCTGCCGGATGAAGTCGCGGAGCTGATTCAGATCGCGCATGGATTCGCTATAGACACGGTCGGGACCGGTTGCGAAGCCGCGAGCGTCATTAGTTCCGTAGAAACCGCCGTTCGGGCCGACGGGACCGGCGCGGCCCATGGGTCCTTCGCCCGCGCGTCCCTGGAACTCGCCATTGCGTGGTCCGAACGTTCCGCCCTGACCGGGCTGACCACCTTGTTGGCCCTGGCCACCTTGCTGTCCTTGACCAGCTTGCTGACCTTGACCAGACTGGCCCTGTTGTCCTTGCTGACCGGGTTGTTGACCCTGCCTGGATTGTCCTTGTTGGCCTTGACCACCTTGCTGGCCTTGGCCGGACTGGCCCTGCTGGCCTTGCTGCCCAGGTTGCTGGCCTTGTCCGGATTGGTTGCCATTCTGGTCGCCGCGGCGAAGCGGATTTGAATCTCGCGTTGGCCGCTGCTGCCCTTGCTGGGCTTGCGCGAGTTGCTGCATACGATTGCGCATCGCTTCCACTTGCGCGAGCGCCTTTTCGAGATCGTCCTTACCGCCTGGGCCTTTGCCTTGCTGCCCTTGTTGTTGGCCGGCGGCTTGAGCCTGCTGCAACTGATCGCGAAGATTATTCAATCCAGCCGTAATGCTGTTCTCTCGCACCCAGGCCGAAGAGCCGTAGCCCTGCCGGATCCATTGGGAGTTCTGACGCATGTGCATTTCGAGCTCGTTCTGCTGGGCTTGCGCGAGCGCGTCGCGAACTTTGCTGCCGGCCGGATTCTGAGCGCCCGCCATGCTGCGAGCGGCGTCAGCCATTTGCTTTTCCAGCTCTTTCAACTGGTCGGCCATTTGGCCCTTTTCCTCAGAAAGACGACTAAGCTGCTGCTGCGATTGGCCGGGCTGAAGTCCGCCGGTGTTCGGATTCGTATTGCCGCCGAGGGCTTGCCGCAAGCGGTTCTGGAAATCAGACTGATGTTCGGCGAGCTGGCCGGCTTGCCGGGTGAGGCTGTCGAGCGCCTGGGAGGCATTCTGCTGCTGCATCCCGTTCAGGATGTCGCGCGCTTCCTGCAAGCGATCCGCGGCGCGGCGCTGGCCGGCGTTGGCCTCAGGGTTGCCGTTCTGCGGATTCTCGGCATTGCGCATATCGTCGGTGGCTTTCTTCAGACGATCGATGGCCTCTTGTAGCTGCGCGTTCCCGGCCGAGCCCGACTGGCCGGACTGGCCGCTCTGACCGGGTTGGCCGGATGAGGAGGATTGCTGGCCCTTCTGACCTTGCTGCCCTTGTTGCCCCTGCTGTCCCTGCTGGCTTTGCTGTCCTTGTTGCCCGCGCTGCAGCTGCTCCATTTGCCGCTTGAGCTCTTCGGCTTCACGGCGTAGAATCTCCTGTTCCCAACGCTGGCGGAAGGGCTGCTGTTGATCTTTATTGGAAGCCAGCTCCTGTTGACGCCGCGCCAGCTCCTGCAATTTCTGGAGCGCCTGGTCGACTTCCTTTTGGCGGCTATCGCTGGAGGACTGCTGGCCGGTTTCGTACTGATTCTTCTCGCGGTCCAACTCCAGATCAGCCAAGTTCTCCAGATCGCGGCCCATGCTGCCGCCGCCACCGCCGCCGCCCCCTTGGTTGCCAAACGCGACCTGTATATCGCGGAACGTAGCTTCGGCACGCAGAGCGCTTTGCAGCGCTTTTTGCTCGGGCGGAAGTGAATCGTTCCATTTCTGGGTGCGAATCTTCTGCGCGGCTTCGGTCATCTCCTTAGCGGATTCATCCATCTCCTTGGCGAAGCTTTGGAATTCGGTATTGGCGCCGCTCAACTCGCGAGCATTCATGCGGTCGGCCAACGATTTGGCCTGGCCGGCGAGTTTATCCTGCTGGTCGGCCAGGAATTTGGAGTCCTCGGCGGCCGTGGCGGGATTCTTCGTACCACTCTTCAACTCGTTCCAGGTGGCCGCGATAATGTCTTTTTCGCGCTGCGAGATTTCCTGCTGGTCGCCGCCGCCCATGCCTCCCATTCCGCCGCCGCCGGCCTGCTGAGCTTGCGAATAGTTGCGCTCAAAGGGCTCGGCTTGGATGAAGTACATGTCGGTCTTGGAGGTGTTGCGCGCGTCGTGGGCCGTGGCGTAAACGGTGACCAAGTCGCCCGGAGAGAGCTTGTAGTCTTCGAGAGCGATGACATATTTGCCGTCGGCGGTTTTTGCACCTTTTTGAGGGAGCAGCGAGACCACCTTTTCGGGCTGGCCATTGACGGAATAGTGCAGGCTGACTTCGTTCAAGCCGAAGTCGTCGCTGGCGGTAACGCCGACGGTGATCTCTTCGATGGGATTTACTTTTTCATCGCGACCAGGGCGTGTGATCTTCACTTCAGGGGCCGAGTCCTTGCGGGCTTCGATAAAGAAGTCCTCGGTGAGGCGTACGTTTTCGCCCTGATCGATGGCGGCGACGTGATACAGGCCGTCCTTGTCGATTTTTACGCGTGCGGTGAGCCAGTTCCCATCTTTCGATTCGAGGGGAACCTGCTGGTCGTCACCGAGCATCAGGACGCCTTTATTTAAGGGTCGATCGGTCTGGATCGCGACTTCGGCTTCGGTGCCTTCGACAGCGCGCAGATCGCCTCCGGGGTCTTCGACAGAATCCTTCATGCCGGTCCAGGAAGGATAGTGATAGGTGACGCGGATTTTCTTTACGCCGGGAAGGTCGACGACGCGCAAATTATAGTGCCTGGATCGGACTGCGCCGGCCTCGACGTAATACTCGACGTTATCGGCGAGGCCGCTGAACAGAAACTCGTAGGTGGAGGCGCCGGGCGACGCCCGCATATCCACCTGCTCCCACTTAGAAGCGCCTTTGTATTGGGCGTAGAGGCGAACTTTGGGCGCATCGAATCCGAGGAGCTGGGCGATTACGAGCTGATCCGCTTTGCGCCGGACGGTGCGATCGCCGGGCGTTACCGTGATGTCGTACAAAGCATGCACACCGCTCTTGGGCGCGCCGGCCCAGAGCAAGGATGTTCCATATCCGAGATATCCAGGGCCAGCGAGAATCAGCCAGAGCAGCACGGCAACGGCGAGGCCGGCTGAAGTAACGAATCCGACTATGGGACCACTGGGAGCGAGCCGCTCGGGTTCGCTGTTGCGGGCAACCTGCATGGCGTCGTCAGCCAGGAGTTCGAGGAACGGTTCGGGCGTGTTCGATTTTTCGGTAAGGGTAAGGAGGCGCTCCTGGAAATCGGGAAATTTAGCTTCGGCCTGGCGCGCGGTTTTGCGGCGGTTCAATCCAAGCAGGGGAATGACTAGTCCAAAGGCGATAGCCGTGGCGACGGAAAGAAACAGAAGAATGCGGGCCCATAGCAAGCTGGCCGGGGAGAAGGCATAGCGGTTGATGATCCAGACTAGGAAGACCGTCACCAGAAGCGCGGACACAGCGGCAACCGAAGCGCCCTTAGAAAGCGTGAGCAGCCGCAAGCGGCTTTCTAATCGCTGAAGATAAGTATTCAGTTGGTCCAGGGCGTTCATGCCGCCTCCTTCTCTACCGACAAATACCTACTAGCAAGCAATGATTCAATTATCGCGATTATCAGCACCAATAGCAAAGCATAACGCCATAAACTCCAAGGTCTTACGGGGGTACCGGGCGCTCCAGCAGTTGCGTTACTCACGTCGGTGCCGCGGCCGGTGTTGCGCCAAAGCTCCAGCGTCTCGGGCGGTACGACGGTCAAATCTGACTCGCGACGGTCGGCATGGACGGCCACCATTTCTTGACGCCCGTTGGTCCGGTGAATTTCATAAAAACCTTCGCGGTCGACTTGAAATGACGGCGCGGTAGTAGATTCCTTGAGCGAGAGCGGGTGCTTGCCATCGGGATCGATGACCTCGACGGCGGCTCCGTGTTCCTTGGCCGAGCGCAATTCGATGTAAGAATCGACGGCGACGTTGGTGGATTGATCCTGCTGGCCGCCGAGGTAGCGGGCGGTTTCCTCGATAAAGGGTACGAAGGAGGCGTGCAGCGGCAGGTCGTTGGAGATGTTGTCGAAGCGCGAGGTGAAGACCAGCACGCGTCCCTCGCCGACTTGCTTTTCGAGCAGCAGCGGAGCCTGGTTGGTGAGGCGGGCGACGACGCGGGACTGGCCCGGATCGACGCGCATCACTTGATAAAACTGCACACCCTCGAGCTTGTTGGCGCGGCGCAGCGCGGGATGCTCGGCATCGGCGGAGGCAACGGTCTGGAAGCGATCCTGATCGAGTGAGGAATAGCTGGAGCCTTGGATGGTTTCGCCGGAAACCGGTACGTGGCCGAGCGCGGCCGACGCGGGACCAAGGGCTACCAGCAGAGAGCCGCCACCGTTGACATAGCCGCGGAGACTGGCTTCGAGGCCGGCCGGCAGCGAACCGACGTCGGAGAGGACGACGAAAGCGTACTTGGAGAGCGACTGGTTGGCGGCTTGATCGGCTGCGAGCGGTTCCAGCACGAAACCGGCTTCGGGCACCGATTCCAGCGCCGAGCGGTAATAGAGCTGGTCGCGTTCCTGGCCACCGGTATGCAGGAAAAGAACGGGATGCGGGTCGGCGCGTTCTATGGCGAAGGCGAAGCGATCATCCTCGGCGAGCGAATCGCGCGGGTCGATGCGGATCTCGGCTTTATGGAAACCGTGCGGGGAATCGAGCGAAAGGAATTCGACCGAGGCGCGGCCCGAAGCGGGAACGTCGACGGATTTCATATCCAGGACTTTTCCATCGAGCACCAGAGAAACGGTGCGTTTAGCGGCTGGCGTTCCATCGCCGGCGATGACGGCCTGAACGCGAACTTTTTTGGGGTCGTAGATCTTAGCGGGGGCGGTGACGCTTTCGACCATCCAGTTGGGTTCCTTGCTGTCGGCGACGGAGTGAAAGATGAGGTTGGTGTCGCTGGCCAGGCGCAGGTCGGCGAAGGCTGGGGGCAGCGACGATTTCTGCATGTCGCTGAAGAAGTCCACTTGGAGCGGCATGCTGGAGGACTGCGAGATGGTTCGTAGCGCGCGCGCCAGCTCGCCATAAGAGCTGCGTTCATCGGAGGGCTGGATGGATTGAATCGCGGCCTTGAGCTGGTTGGTGTCCTCCACCGGCTGGGTCATGAAATGGACGTGCGATCCGACCGCCAGCACCTGGCCGCGGTCCCCGGGGCGCAGATTTGAAACCGCTCCCAGCGCTTCTTGCTTGGCGCGTGCAAGATGGTCGCCGTAGCGCATGCTAAAGGAATTGTCGACCGCGATGATGAGCATCCGCCGTCCTTCCGAGGCTGCGGAGGTGCGTGTGACGAATGGATTCGCGAAGGCGAAGGCGATCAAGATGAGCAGGAGGATGCGCAGCGACAACAGCAGAAGATAGCGGAGCCGGCGATGCTTAATGGAGCTTTGCGTGCGCCGCTCGAAAAACATCAGGGAGCTGAAGGGGTGGGGCGTGCTGCGGTATTGGCGCAGCAGATGAATCCACAGGGGCAAGCCCACGGCGGCGGCGCCTGCCAGAAACCAGGGGGACAGAAAACCCACTACATCTTCCCCTTGCGAATCAGGAAGTATTCGCGCATTGCGTCGTCGAGCGGGCGGTCCGTGCGGAGCAAGCAATAGTCGATGTTCGCGGCGTTGGCTTTCTTGCGGAGATCATCGATGTGCGCATCAATTTTGACGGTGTATTCTTCCTTGGCGTATTCCGGCGAAACTTCCAGAGCGTCGTCGGTTTCCACGTCGACCAGCAGGACCGGCTCCTTCAATTTCGGACGAATCTCCTGCGGGTCGAGGACGTGGAACAGAACCAGCTCATTGCCGCGGAAACGGAGCGGCGCAACGGTTTTGATGATGGTGTCAGGCTGCTCGTAAAAATCGGAGATCACGACGACGATGCCGCGGCGGCGCAGGAAATTCTGAAAATGGATGAACGGCTTGGCGAAATCGGTGCGCGTGCCGAGCTGGGCGTGCTCGATGGCATGGGCTACGCGCATGAATTGACCTTGGCGGGTGGAGGGTCGGACATAGTTGCGCACGTCGTCGTCGAAGATGATGACGCCCGCGGCATCGCGCTGCTGGTTGGCCATGTAAGCGAGCGAAACGGCGAGAAAACGGCCGTAATCGAGCTTGGTGATCCCGTGCGAGCTGTAGCCCATGGAGGCGCTCGAATCGAGCATCAGGGTGAGCTGGCAGTTGGTCTCGCCGCGATAGCGTTTCAGATACATGCGCTCGGTGCGCGCAAAGACGTTCCAATCCACGTGGCGCAGGTCGTCGCCGGGGCTGTAAGCGCGGTATTCGGCAAACTCCTGGCTAAAACCGAAGTCGGGAGAGCGGTGCAAGCCCGCGACGAATCCGTCCACCACGGTCTTAGCGACCAGATCGAGATGGGACAGTCCGGCCAGCAGCGAGGGGTCGATAAAACGGGTTGGCGTAGAGGGATGCATGCCAAATCTCGGACGGTGCTATTGGATTGGACTGAAAGCGCGAACGCGGCGTTTCACTTCGGCTCCGGTTTCCATTCCAGCAGCCGTTTGAGGATAGCGTCGGAGTCGAGGCGCTCGGATTCGGCGTGGAAATTGAGCAGAATGCGGTGGCGCAGGATGGGACTGGCGAGTTCGCGGATGTCTTCGTAAGCGACGTGATAGCGGTTACGCATGAGGGCGCGGGTTTTGGCTGCCAGCACGACGAACTGGGCGGCGCGGACGCTGGCGCCAAAATTCACGTAGTTCTTCACGAAATCGGGGGCGCTGGCATCGTTGGGACGGGTGGCGCGGACCAGCTCCACCGCGTAGCGGGCCACCGTGTCGGCGATGGGGACCATGCGCACGAGTTGTTGGAAGTCGAGAATCTCGTCAGCGTTGGTGACGGTGTCGGCCTGGGCCTTGTGGGTGGTGGTGGTCAAATCGACCACCTTCACTTCGTCGTCGGCCGACAGATAATCCAGCACCGTGTTGAACAGGAATCGATCGAGTTGGGCTTCGGGCAGCGGATAGGTGCCTTCGAGTTCGATGGGGTTCTGCGTCGCCAGAACGAAGAATGGCGCTTTGATTTGGTACATATGCCCGCGCACTGTGCAGGAGAGCTCCTGCATGGCTTCGAGCAGCGCCGACTGCGTCTTGGGAGGGGTGCGGTTGATTTCGTCGGCCAGCAGGACATTAGAAAAGATGGGGCCAGGGACAAAGGTCCAAGTGCGACGGCCGGTAGTGGGGTCCTCTTCAATGATGTCTGTTCCGGTGATGTCGGAGGGCATCAGGTCCGGCGTGAACTGGATACGCTTGAAGATTAGGCCCAGTGTTTGAGCCAGGGTTCGAACGAGCAACGTCTTCGCGGTGCCCGGCAAGCCGGTGATCAGGCAATGGCCGCCCACAAAGAGCGAGATCAGGACTTGCTCGATGACCTCCTCCTGGCCGACAATGACCTTCCGCACTTCGCGGACAATTGCTCGCTGGACCTCCTGGAAGCGGCCAATGCGCTCTTTCAATTCCGCCGAATCGGCAATCGCTGTGCTTAGACCTGTAGTGGACATGTTTATTTGTTTGATATTTCCAAGAGTAGCTTTTGGGCCGGCTTAAAACCGGGCGCGGCCTCCAGGGACAGCAAAACTTCGTCGCGAGCTTCGTTCACACGATTGGCTTTCTGGTAAGCGGCGGCGAGCTGGTAGTGCGCCGTAGCCTGATCGAGCGGCTTCAATGCAAGCAAGGCCCGATATTCCCGGATCGCGCCCTGCGTGTTATCTTGTGCGAGCCACAAATCACCCAATCGTTTGTGCAACTCCTGATCTTCAGGATAAATGTAGTTTAGTCGATCCAGGGTAGCGGCGGCTTTCTGGGGTTCACCCGCTTCTTGCTCAAGCGTGGCCAGCCGCTCCACCAATAACGGGCTGCGGCCACCCACTTCGTTATACTTCTCCAATTCTTTCTTGGCTGCCGCTTGGTCGCCCTTGGCCTGGTAGGCGTCGGCCAGGAATTCGTAAACGCTGCCGGGTTCGACGTAATCGGTATACCAGTCGCGAATCGCAGTGCCTTCGCGGATCACGTCGTCATATTTTTTGGCGCGCAGATCCTCGGAGATCTCTTTCAGTTGTTTGCGCCAGTCGTCGAAATGATCGACCGTGTTTTTGGTGCGCGCATCGAGCCACGCGAAGAACTGTTTGTCGAACTCTTCGGTCGAGATGCCGAAGACATTTTGAAATACTTCGGGCGTCGTTTCGAGCCGCGCGAACCCATGGATCATATCGAGGATCTTCGAGTAGCCCCACTTCTCGACAATGAAGGTGCATATCTCGCCGCCCTGATAATATGACACGTTCACCTGCGATGGATAGCTGGGGCGGATGAAGGTGTTTTCCAGTTCGGCAACGGGGACGAGCTTCTTGTTCTTGAGGGCCTCGATATCCACGGGGTCGAGGGGGTCGCCCCAATGGTCGGCCGGGCCGGGAGAAGCTGCCGACTCTTCATAGACCGCCAATCCCTCGGTGAACCAGCGCGGGACGCGGCTATCGGTAGCTTGCAGGACAAACACGTGGCTCAACTCGTGCCACATCGTTGCGGCCCAGTGAAAGCTTCCAGGCGGGCGCCCGGAAGGGCTGTCCATCCCCACCACATGACCGAACGTCACGCCCAGAGCCGGAAGGCCCGGCATGCCCATGGTGCGGACGGCGAAGTCCTCGTGATCGGGATAAACCTCCACTTGCACAGGGGCGTTCAACTTCATCTGGTATTTCTTTTCGTAGGTCGCGATGGCCCGCTTCAATTCGGATTCCACATAAGGATGCAGTAAGTCGGCTTCCTTTTTGTCGACCAGCACGATGGTGTTGTCGGTCTTGTAAGTGACGAAGCTGCCGTACTTGTCGAGCAGGCGCAGAGAATTCACAACCTCATAGCTTTTATAGTTGGCGTTGTAGCACTGCTCGAGCTGCTGACGCGCTTCCTGCTCCTGGCCGATGCGCATGAGATTGACTCCGAGCTGCGCGCGCGCTTCCCAGAGGCGGGGATTGAGATCGAGCGCCTTGCGATAAAACATGATGGCTTCCGGATAGCGGCGATTAATGAAGAAGAAATGGCCGGCCGTCGAGTAGGCCTCCCCGTAAACCGGATTGATTTTGAGGATCCGGTCCATCCAGGGATTCTCGATATGCGGCGTCGCGGCCTTGTCGGTGATCCAGTCGACGGTGGCGTGGATGGCCATCGCATCCAGGGCCTCGTCCGATATTTTGAGCGCGTGATCGGCTTCTTCGTTGGCGAGTTTCGGGTCGTTGTCTTCCAGCGCCAGGTAAGCCAGCACTTCACGAGCTTCCACCAGTTTGGGATCCTGCTCGGCGGCGTGTTTCGCTAATTCGGTGGCTCGCGGGCTGAAATCTTCGGCCACGAGCGCCAATCCGAGCTGCGCCTCGGCATTGGTTTTATCGATCCCGAGCGCCTCCTGGAAAAGGCCGCGCGCTTCATCCTTGTTGAATCGCTCGAGAAAAAGCCGGCCCCAGCGGACGCGATACTCGGCGTTTTTGGGGAACTCCTTAGCGGCGGCGCGGAAGGCATCGTTGGCTTCCTGGTATCGTTCCAGGCCCCATAAGCCTTCAGCGCGGAAATAAGGGTTGGTGCTCCCGGCCAGGCGGAGGAAACAGTTCTGAGCTTCGGCCAGCTTGCCGTGGTGCTGCAGAGCTTGGCAGTCGCTAACCGTTTGGGAGGCCGCGGGAAGCGAGGCAAGTAGCGCACTCAGCACCAAGCAGGCGCGCGTCATTTGTCGATCTCCGCTTGGGTCTTCGCCAATTCGAGCAATAAGTCTTGAAGCTGCTTTTTGTATTGATCTTCGGGCAGCGCCGCTTTTTCGTACTTCAACTTGTCGATCTTCTGCTCGAGATCCTCGCGCTTTTCGATCAGGGCCTTTTTTTCCGGCGTAGCCGCGGCGATCTGTGCCTCGCCGATGCGCAGGATCGTGAAGCGGGAAGCCTGCAGCCCTTCGCCATTATCGGGTGAGGGCTTCCTGGCGCCATCGCCCTGGCCGGTATCTTCCAGAGTGGGATGTTCGGTGGCGAGGCGCTTCTGAGTTTCGTAGAACTGCGCGGTTTTTTGATCAGCGTAGGTGAACGCCTCGAGCGCCGAAACGGTTTCGTTCTTGTCGGTGTCGGCGGCCGGATCGCGCAGGGCCTCTACCCAATAGCGCGCGAAAACCGTCGCATTTTTCTCGCTTCCACTCTTGGTCGCTGTGATGACGACGCGATTCGGTTTCTCGAGCGCGGCCCGGGAGCCGCCGCTGGCGCTGGTCATATTGACAACCAACTGGCGCGTGCAGGGGATGCGGTCGAGCAAAGTCGCCAGTTCGACGCCGGAAATATCGGGGCCCGACAGGTTCATCTTATATTCGTAGCCGTCAAAGCCGCCGTGACCGATCAGCATGAGCACGAATGCGTCGGCGGGCTTGGCGTCTCGAGCCACTTGCGCGAGCGCGTTTTGCAGGTTGGCCTTAGTGGCTTGCGGCCCATACAGCGTTGTCACCTTCGCATCCGGGCCGCCGGCGCGTACGAGCTTGTCGATTTCCTGAGCCTGGGATGCGAAACGCTGCTCGTAGTCGGGCTCACCGCCGAGTCCAGCTACGGTGACGTAGAACGTGGCGGCGTGAAGGCCAGCTGCTGCGAGAAAAATAGCAAGAAATCTCATACCACACCCCATTTTCTTCTCAGCAGCCATTCGGAGCAGCACAGCAGCAGGACGAAAAAGAAAACGATCGGCATATCCCAGAGGTCTCTGGTTTCGCGCACCGTGATGCCGGCGTCGGAGTACGAGATCTCCTCGCCCAATCTGGAGAGTTCGTTAGGCCGGTAATAGCGGCCGCCGGTTTGCGACGAGAGCTTTTCGAGCAGATCGCGGTTCTGCTCCCGATGGAAATTCTCCGCGACCCCATCTTCACGGCGGAATGTGACCACACCCCGTCCGAGGTCCTGCTGGCCACGGCGCGCCGTGATTTCGGTGATGTAGGAGCCAGCGTGGCCGGCGTCCCAATCGGCCATATAAACGCCTTGCTCCAGCGGGTCTGGATGAAGCTCCACCGTTTGAGCCGAGCCGTCTGGTCCGACGATTCGCGCCTCCACCTGCGCGTCGCTGGTTGGCAAATAGGTGGTGTCGCGGACTTCGGCGCGCAGTTGCACATGGCCTTCGTCGAACAGCACCGGCCGCGCGACGGAACTGACCACGCGCGTGGGGGTGTCGCTCACCAGCCAGCGCATCATCTGGCGCCAGAACATTTCATGACTCATGTCCGCCACCGGTTGCAGCATTTGCCAGCGCCAGTCGCCGCCCGTGGCGAAGACCGCGGTTCGCCCGCGCCCGTATTTTTCGGTAATCAGCAAAGGCAGTTTGCGGCCGGCTACGTCCATTTCGGCCAGCACCAACGCGCCCGGCTTGGGCGTGCCGGCTTCCTGGAAGTCCATCAGATAGGGCAGCTTTTTCCAGCGCTCGACATTGGCTTCGGGATTCTCTTCGATGCGGGTGATCAGACTGTCGCGCCCCGCCGAGGTCAACTCCGCGGTAGCCGGGTCGCGATGGAACGTGTTCTTGTGATCCGGAAGATGAACGGGCAGCAGGTCCACAAAGGGAGGTTGTTCGTAGCCGCCTTCTGCCAGCGACGCGCGGCCGCCCAGGAACAGCAAACCGCCGCCGCGGCGATCCACGAATTGCTGGATCAGGTCCTGCTGCACTGTTGTGAAATAATTCGCTTCCACGCTGCCAATGATCAAGCCCTGGAATCCGAACAGATCCTCCACTTTGCTGGGGAAACCGTCTTTCAACTCATCGGGATTCGCGATCCCCTGGCGGTAGATTTTGTTTTGAGTCGTTCTTACTATGGTGACCAGCTCGATATTTTTATCATCCTCGACCGCGCGCCGGATAAATTTGAAGTCCCAGCGCGGCTCGCCTTCCATATAAAGAATGCGCGGCTTGGAATCATCCACGTTCAAAACTCGCGTCACCGTATTGTTATTCTTGTTCTCTTCTTCGGGCAACGCGTCGATGGTGAAGTCTAAGTTCTTCACGCCCGCGTCCCCGGCATTAAACAACACGGATTCGGTTTGAGCCGCGCCATCCCCTTTGAGAGTGACGTCGTGCGACGCGAGGATCTTTCCACCCTCGCGCACGGTCAAGCGCGCCTTGTCGCCGCGCAGCCCCCATTGATGGAAGGTCACAGCGGCTTCCAGGCGCGATTTTGCCAGCGAGCGCGTCGGCAACTGAACATCGGTTACTTCAATGTCGCGCTCCATTCGTTCGTGACCGAACCCAATGGTGTGGATGGGAATCCGCTGGCGCTTGATTTCCGAAATGGTGTCCAGATCGATTCCGCCGGAGTTGTCGGCTCCGTCACTGAGAAGCACCACCGCGCCGATGGGTAAGGTTTGCGCGTCGGCGACGACCTCCTTCAGGTTCTCGCCGATGTGGGTAGCGGGCTCGCTGGCCGTCAATTTATCCAGGTTATCGATGCGTTCAAGATGGTCGCCCAGGCGGTAAAGTCTTACTTGAAATTTAGACTGTAAACTTTTGAGCAGTCCACCGTTCAACGTCTTGACAACTTGGTCTTTGCGGGATGAGCCATCTTCCTGGGTGGCCATGCTCTTGCTGTCGTCGATGACCACCGAAACGATGTTCTGCTGCGGTCGAAGAGTAGCGATACTCAGGGCCGGCTGCCAGAGCAGGAACAAGAGCAGACATATCAGCAAGCTCTGAAGAATCCAAACCACTGCCGTGCGAGGGCCGCGGATGGTGGGGGCAATGCGGCTGCGGTGGCTCCAAATCACCCAACCCAAGACGCCCGCGGCGATTAGAAGCGAGGCGATCAGCGCCCAGCGAGGCCAGTCTCCCAGCAAGACAAAAGTCCCTTTGCTAAATACTGTGGGCGGGTATTTAAAAAGAAACTCAAACATCCGATCCAGCGGCGAGTGCCTGGCTCCTTACTGTATCATCGCCCCCGAGGAAAGGCCTTCGGGACAGGGCGAAACTATGCGCCGGGTAACGCATCGAACCAACGAACAGGATCAGCATAGCATGCTGCTAATGTTAGGTGTCAGTCCAGCGCTTTTCGGTTACAAAAATTGCCGGGCAAACGAATAACGGGGCCGTTCCCGGCTGCGTGGCCGAAAGCGCCGTTGAGATTTCCAGAGCGTCCGTTCAACCCTAGATCCGTGCGTTTCTTGGCATGAGTATGATTCAATAGAGAATAAATCGCTTATGGCGTCGCGGGGATTTAAATTACGGAGAGATATTCGGGCGCTGGGACGACGCGCGCGCGAGTGGCGCATGATTTACAAGGGCCTGCGATCGACCGGACATCCGGTGATGGCGCACGTGATTCCGATCCGCCGCTGTAACTTATCCTGTACGTACTGCAACGAGTACGATGACTTCTCGAAGCCGGTGCCGTTCGAGGTAATGACCGAGCGGCTGGACCAGTTGGCCGCGCTGGGAACCACGGTCATCACTTTTAGCGGCGGCGAACCGCTGCTGCATCCGGACCTGGATCGGCTGATTTCGCACGTTCGCAGCCACGGAATCATGGCCGCGCTGATCACCAACGGGTATCTCCTCACCGCGCAGCGCGTGGAGCAGTTGAACGATGCCGGGCTGGACCACATGCAGATCAGCATCGACAACGTTATGCCCGACGACGTATCGAAGAAGAGCTTGAAGGTCCTGGATAAGAAGTTGCAGATTCTTTCCGAGCACG
>Ga0182024_10006788_pt1 | contig 24963 bp, 32 predicted proteins | sample P32metaG_FD_120480 | JGI IMG/M metagenome (GOLD analysis project Ga0182024, IMG submission 120480) | Permafrost microbial communities from Stordalen Mire, Sweden - P3-2 metaG (Illumina Assembly) | ecosystem: Environmental > Terrestrial > Soil > Wetlands > Permafrost | place: Sweden: Stordalen...
CATGGTCTGCTTCGTCAACATCAAAAGCGTGGACCGCATCATCTACTCCATCTTCCAGAGATTCAACCTGGAATGGAAAAACCGCACCCTCAAGCTTTTTACACAAGCAGCTTGACATCACCCTATCCACCGCTCCTATCACTGGAAAGGCGCTGGTAGTTTAGAATGATGCTATGTCCACCGAGCTAAATTTCGGCCCCTACGTTGATATTGAAGACGGCAAGCGGGTGGTCAAGGATCTTACCTTTGGCAATCCCACGCCCGAGGGGGTTGTGCTCTCCACTCTCGATTCGGCCGTCAACTGGATGCGCAAAGGCTCGATCTGGCCGATGACGTTTGGGCTGGCTTGTTGCGCGATCGAGATGATGTCGATGGGCGCGTCGCGGTTCGATATCGCGCGCTTTGGTGCGGAAGTTTTTCGCCCTTCGCCACGGCAGAGCGATCTGATGATCATTGCGGGCCGCGTTTCGAACAAGATGGCGCCCGTGATCCGGCTGTTATGGGAGCAGATGCCCGAGCCCAAGTGGGTGATTTCCATGGGAGCCTGCGCCACTTCCGGCGGCGTGTTCCAGAACTATGCGCTAGTGCAGAGCGTGAACCAGGTAATCCCCGTTGACATCTATGTTCCCGGGTGTCCGCCACGTCCTGAGCAACTGATCTACGCGATTACTCTTCTGCAGCAAAAAATCCAGAACGAGCGCGGGACGATTAAGAAGGCTCTGAATCTGACATAGCAGTGGTCAGTGTTCAGTGGTGTCAGTGGTCAGTGGTCAGTGAGATTGCGCTCGGTATATTCGGATGGTCTTCTTGCTGGTCATTGATCGCTAGCCATTGATCGCTGGCCACTGATCGCTGGCCACTGATCGCTGGCCACTGATGTTCCTCGTTTTCCTCAGATCCCCTGTGACAGGCAACGCTTTTCCACGTGACAGTTGTCACATCCTTTTGACCTCCGAATGCTGGAGAATACTAATTAAGGCGAAGATAATCTTTGCCCGCGGGGCTCTAACTGGCGTCCGCAGAAGCACTTGAAGGGAATGGAACTCATCGTCAACTCTCGTTCTAAGGATTACGCACCCATTCCCTTCCGACGTGAATCTAAGTTATCGAGTGCTTGCGTAGTGAAAGTAGCAGTGGCAGACGGACCGCGCGCTCAACAACAACCCAGTGAAATGATCCAAGTTAGAAGGTTCAGGGTGTGGAAGGTGCTCTATGGTAGTGAAACTCATTGACGTGTTTTTTGGGTGCTGGCATTCCCGATACAGCTTTCCGGTAACGATTCGCGGTAAGGGACGGCGGCCTCAGGCGGCAGCTCTGACCGGGACTTATGTAGCCTGCCTCGATTGCGGAAAAGAATTGCCCTACGACTGGCAGGAGATGAAGGTCATCACCTCGCCGGCTGAGAGGCGAGAGTACGTTGCTGCGCTGGCCACGAAGCACGCTGCGTAGGACCCTCGCATAACCTCTGCGCGGTTTACCCCGCGCGATTTGTCATCCCGAGTAGTTTGTCATCCCGAGCGCAGCGAGGGATCTTGGTTTTCGGCTCGCGCAACGGACAGTGGCCGCTGCAGGCAAACACCAAGATCCCTCGCTTCGCTCGGGACGACAAGCGTTTGAGCGGGATGACAAATGTTTGAGCGAGCTAAGAGCGATGAAAGCCTTTCAGCGCGCGGGAACGCTTGCTGCAGATCTCTTTTCCATCGGTATGAATTCCCGCTGGTCGTATCCCGTGTAGATCTGGCGGGGACGGGCGATCTTTTGCTCCGGGTCATTCACCAGTTCCTGCCACTGCGCCAGCCATCCTACTGTGCGGGCGATCGCGAACAGCACCGTGAACATTGCCGGCGGAAAGCCCATGGCCTGGTACATGATGCCGGAATAGAAGTCGACATTGGGATACAGTTTGCGTTTGTTGAAATAGTCGTCTTCCAGGGCGATGCGCTCCAGTTCGAGAGCGATATCGAGCTTGGGGTTGCGGCCCGTAACTTCAAAAACCTGCTCGGACGACCATTTGATAATCTTCGCCCGCGGATCGTAGTTCTTGTAGATGCGGTGTCCGAAGCCCATCAGCTTGCCGTGTCCATCTTTCACCTTCTTGACGAAAGCTGGCACGTTGTCCTTCGTGCCGATTTCATCCAGCATTTTTAAAACTTCTTCATTGGCTCCGCCATGCAGTGGACCGGCGAGCGCCGATGCGGCCGAGGCCAACGATAAGTATGGATCCGTCTGGGCGCTGCCCACGGAGCGCATGGCATTGGTGCCGCAGTTCTGCTCGTGATCCGCGTGCAGAATAAATAAGATGTCGAGCGCGCGGGAGAGAACCGGATTCGCCACATATTTCGGCTCGACCATTCTCCACAACATGTTCATGAAGTTTTCGGTGTAGCTGAGATCGTTATCCGGATAGACGTAAGGGAAACCAACGTTATGCCGGTACGAGAGCGCCGCAATCGAAGGAACCTTGCCGATGAGGCGAACGATCTGGTGCATGCGGTTCTGGGCATCGTGAATATCGCGGGCTTCCGGGTACACGCTGGAAAGCGCGGCCACCGTGCTCACGAACATGCCCATGGGATGGGAATCGTAACGAAATCCCTCCATGAACTTTTTGGTGGCTTCGTGCAGCATGGTGTGGTGAGTAATGTCGTGCACCCAAGTCTTGAGTTCGCTCTGGTTGGGCAATTCACCGAACAACAGAAGGTAGGCGACTTCCAGAAAGGTGCAGCGCTCAGCCAGGATCTCGATGGGATATCCGCGATAACGCAGAATTCCCTTGTCACCGTCAATGAAGGTGATACTGCTGCGGCACGACGCCGTGTTCATGAACGCGGGATCGTAGGTCATCAACCCGAAATCGTCGGGACCGGTTTTGATCTGACGCAGGCTCATCGCGCGGATGGTGCCGTTCTCGACCGGAACGGTGTAGATCTGACCTGTGCGATTGTCGGTGATGGTGAGCGTGTTCTCGGCCATAGAAAAGCTGCTCCTTGCTGCTTACTCTATACGGCTAGGGTAGCTCAGAGTAGCTCCCCTCGACAACATCGGGCTGTGACCGGGGTCACAGATGGGTGTGAGTGCAGGGTCGTTTGGGGAATGGTTCCGCAGGAAATGTGTGCAGGGGCGGAGACCGAAGCAGCTAGACGCCGAGACCGTTATTCTTCGTCGAGAAAATCACTGCCGCCCGGAAAATCATCCAGCAATCGTCGTAAGACAATGGCGGTTGGTCTCCAATCGCCATTCATGGCCTTGGCCCCGGCCTCGGCATATCCAGAGTTGGGTCTTGGGCGCAGGCGGATGAACGGCGGCAAGCCGTAACGCATTGCCAAGCTGTTGGCCCAAAGCCGCGCAGTTCGTCCGTTGCCGTTCGCAAATGGATGGATGCGTATCCACTCTGCATGCACCCATGCGCAAAGGTCGATGACGGCCGCTAGTTCGTCGGCGTCCAGTTCGTGGCCGATCGGCAACAGCTTGTCCAGATCTGCCACAAGGGTTTGGAGCGTCGCCTCAAAGCGCCGTAATGCGGCGGCGATCCGCATCGCGTTCACGCCACGATTCGCCCCGACTTTCACTTGAATATTTTCGAGACCTCGTTCGCCTCGAAACGCTCCGGCGTATCGCGAGTCGGGTACGTTCAACCCTTCCATGAAAGAGCGCTGCCAGCGTCTCGCCAGTTCTACAGTTGGAATCTCGCGTAACCCCGCCCTGCGGGCGATCTCTTTCAAGACCTGAGTGAGGTTGTCCCGCAGCCGGGGACTATCTTCGTCCCAGTCAGGCATTTAAGGCTTTACGGATTTTGCTTTGAACAGGGCCCGGCCTGCGCGCATCTGTGACTGCGAACTCCTCGATCGGCTCACCCTCAAGCGGATCCTTCAAGCTCGCTTCGGCCTTCGCAAACGCCGCGATCGCCTTTTGGAATCCAGGATCGCGCATGCGATAGGCCCGAAGCTTTGCCAGATTAGCTTCCAAGCTGCGCTCCTTTCGCCCCCGCCGGCTCAAGTAGCTTTTGATAGCCTCGTTCAAGAGCTGATTGATGGGGCGTCCCTCGACCTTACTCAGGTTCTCTAACGCGGAACGTTCCTCGGGCTCCATTCGTAGGGTGAATGGAATTCTAGGGATTCTAGCCATACCTCACCTAGCCTATCGGACTCGGAGGGTGATGTCAATATACGTTTTTGACATCACAGTTCCCATTGACCCCGTCAACGCAAAACCGGCGGCCTAGGCCGCCGGTTCGTTTACATTTTACTGATGTCCGGTTAATTCGTCGAATCATCCCGCCGCTTCAGAGTTGGACGGTCATCGTCAGTGGTCGACGTTCCGCTTCCGGTATCGCTTCCAGCGGAGGTTCGCCGCAAGCTGGGCTTGTTCGCATCTTTCGGATCGATAACCTTGTGGCGATTTTCGATCGATGCGAGGCGCGCTTTGACTTCATCGAACTCAGAGGTGGTCACAATGTATTGCGCTTTCGAAGGCAGGATCTTTCGAATTTCTTCTTGCGACTTTTCGATGCGATCGGCGGTCGGCGGGTGAGTTTCAAACGCCTTGGCCAAGGTGCCGGGCTTTTTCTTCTCCATGGCTTGAATCTTTTCGAAGAAGGAGATGAACGCCGAGGGGTCATAGCCCGCGCGGTACATATATTGCACGCCGAGGTAGTCGGCCTGAGCTTCGAAAGTACGCGAGAATTTCAGAAAGGTCATGGGAATCGCGAGGCCTGACGCTTCGTAGGCTCCGTAGCCGATGCCGCCGCCGATGAAGATCAATGGAACCGTAGCCAGCTGCAATAGCTGCGCGCGCGTCATTTCGCGGCCGTAGTGGCACGCGGCCACGTGGGCAATCTCATGCGCCATCACGCCAGCCATTTCGGCTTCTTCGTCGGCCGCGAGGATCAGGCCTGAGTTCACGTAAAAGAATCCGCCGGGGAGCGCCATCGCATTCACGACATCGGAATCGATCACCTTGATGGTGAACGGCACCTGCGCGTCTGAGTTACGCACCAGGTTCTGCCCGATGCGGTTCACGTACTCCGTGACCACGGGATCGTTGACCAGCTTGATCTGCGATTCAATCTGCTGGGCGTAGACTCGGCCGCGCGAAACCTGGCCTTCGACCGTGTACCAATTGCCCATGCCGCGAGTGCAACCGACGTTGCGGTTCCCAACCGCGTCCACGTCAGCTTCGGAGCCGTCGTGCTTGATCTGGTCTTCGTCCTTGGTCGGAAGCGCCGCGGGAGCTTGTTTCGGCGCATTCTGCACGTCGCTGGCTTTTGGCTGGCCGTTGTCTGGATCGTGAGACGGGGTTTGGGTTTGCGTCGGAGTTTGAGTTGGAGCGGGAGTTTGAGTTGGAGCTTGAGTCGGAGCCTGACCAGGAGTCTGGGTTTGTGCCACGATCCAGGGTCCTGCGCTGAACGCCGCCATTGCCACAGAGATTGCCAACCAACGCGATTTCATGGGAACTCCTTTGGCCCGCTTACTTATTACCGACATTATACGCCCGAAGCACAAGCGCGAATCCCACACTTCTGCTTTCATTTAGACGCACCGCTGCCCACTGGGGTTATCCGGAAACCTCGCCAGACAAGCCTTGACGAGTTCCGACTTCGGTTCTCGCTTGAGGATTCCCATGACTAGCCGTACCATAGCGCCTTCCGTCGTTCATGCAGACCGGAGGGCTAATGCTCGATCGCCGTCACTTTCTCGCCACCGCTATTACCGGACTCGCCGCCTCCCTTGCCTTCCGCGGCAATCTTCTCGCGCAGCTCGAGAAGATTCCGCCGCTGCCCGACCGCTCCCAGCTTGACAAGGAGAAGAACGACAAGAATGAAGATTCTTACTGGGCCGAGCTGCGCAAGCAATTCCTGATTCCCGCCGATGAGATTTACCTGAACAACGGAACTGTCGGCTCCAGCCCCGCGCCCGTGCTGCGCGCCGTTTTCGACGGCTACACCACCACCGAGAGAATGGATCAGCAGGATCCCGAAGACTATCCCATTTGGGGATATGGCGCCTGGAACGAGTTTCGCGATCCTCTCGCGGAATTCGTGGGCTGCCATCGCGATGAGATCGCCCTGGTGCGCAATGCCACGGAGGCGAACAGCTACATCGCGAACGGCCTCGACATGAAACCCGGCGACGAAGTGTTGATGACTGACCAGGAGCATCCCGGCGGCGAGCATCCGTGGAATTTGAAGGCCAAGCGCTATGGAGTCGTCGTGAAGCGAGTCACGCTGACCCGGCCGGTGAAGGATGCGGCGCAGGTTCTGAATTTATTCAACGATGCCATCACGCCGCGCACGCGCTTTATTTTCTTCAGCCACATCACAACGTTTTCGGGCGTCGTACTGCCTGCGAAAGAGATTTGCAGGCTCGCTCGATCGAAGGGAATTCTTTCGGCGGTCGATGGCGCGCACGTGACCGGCATGATGCGACTCAACGTGCACGACCTCGGCTGCGATATGTATTCATCGAGCCCGCACAAGTGGCTGCAAGCGCCCAAAGGCTCCGGCTTTCTCTATGTGCGCGATGAAGTCATCGACCGCTTGTGGAACACGATCGTCACCGAAGGGTGGGACGACGCCAAGATTCGCGCGGAACGCTTTCAGCGCATCGGCAGCTCAAATGTGCCGGCGCTATGCGGGCTGCGCGCTGCGATTAAACTCGCCAACGACATTGGTCTCGACCGCATCGAAAACCGCCATCGCAAGCTGGCCGACTACATTCTCGATGAGATGAAAAAGCGTGGCGCCGAATCGTGGACCTCACCCGATCCTGCCCTGCGCTGCGCCATCGTAAGCGTGAACGTGCCGCCTGTCCCGCGCATGGACTTGGAAAACTGGCTGTGGACGACACACAAGATCCGAATCCGCGGCGGCGATCCGCATAAGTTGCGCTTGTCTACGCCCTACTATTTGCAGAAGAAAGATATTGACCGATTTTTGGAGAAGTTTGATGAGTACAAGAAGACGAACCGCATCACGTAAACGGAGCGGAAACCGATCACCTACCAAACCGAGCGCACGAGCGGACTGGCAAGAATTCTCTCGTCATGCGTGATCAGAGTGATTCCCAAGGCCCGCGCGGTTGCTCCGATAAGACGGTCACCCGGATCTTTGGGATAGCTCTCAGGGAAGCTCATCGCGAGGGCAACAATGTCCGGCGTGATTTCCATTACGTGGACTCGGGAGCGGTCCAAAATCTCTCGGATGGAGGTCTCGACCGTCCCAGAACCGCGTAGGCGATTCCTCTGAAACAAGAGGCCGAGCTCCCAGAGTGTAATTGAAGCTATGGCGCAGCCGTCTTGTGTCTGGGCCTTGCGAATTTGGCGTGTGGCCTCGCGCGACAGTCGGCTTGCACTTGAAACTGTCCAGACCAAAACATGAGTGTCGAGAAGGATCACTTTAAGCCTTCCCAGTCCTCCAGCGGAGTTACAGGAGAAACGATGTCGCCGAGAATCTCGATCTTCCCGTCGAGGCATCCCAGAATGTCAGGAAGCTTTTCGTCGGGGGGGACTAGCTTCGCGAGCGGCTTGCCGCGTTTTGTAATGAGGACCGGCGAACGCTTGGTTCGGACTTCCTCCATCACTCGCAGGCACTGCGCTTTAAATAGACCGGCGGGAATAGTCTTCATAGTGTACATGGTCATCTTGTATGACCATGTACATCGTATCATGACCAGCTGTACTTAGCACGCAAAAACAGTTTGCTCCTTAGTCGTAATACTCCAACCCCAAGTGCGTGATCAGTTCCTCGCCCTTCAAATGGCGCAGCGTGTTCTTCAGCTTCATCAACTGGATGAACAGATCGTGTTCGGGATAGAGCCCCGGCGCGGTCATGGGCGACTTGAAGTAAAAGCTGAGCCACTCCTGAATACCGATTCCCTTCAACTCGGTCGAGCGTTTTGCGAGATCGACCAGCAGCACCAGGTCGAGCACGATGGGCGCCGCGAGAATCGAGTCGCGACACAGGAAATCGACTTTGATCTGCATGGGGTAGCCGAGCCATCCGAAGATATCGATGTTGTCCCAGCCCTCTTTGTTATCGCCGCGCGGCGGATAATAGTTGATTCGAACTTTGTGATACATATCGCCGTAGAGTTCAGGATAAAGTTCGGGCTGAAGAATGTGCTCCAGCACCGAAAGTTTCGACTCTTCCTTGGTCTTGAACGATCCGGGATCGTCGAGCACTTCACCGTCGCGGTTGCCGAGGATGTTCGTCGAGAACCATCCGCTGAGGCCCAGCATGCGCGCCTTGAATCCCGGCGCGAGAATTGTCTTCATCAGAGTCTGACCGGTTTTGAAATCTTTGCCGCAGATCGGGGCTTCATTTTTTCGGGATAGTTCGAGCATCACCGGCAAATCCACCGTCAAATTCGGCGCGCCGTTGGCGAACGGAACGCCTTCCATCAAAGAAGCGTAGGCATAGATCATCGAAGGCGCGATCATTTCGTCGTTGTCACGCAAGGCCTTCTCGAATGACTTTACCGACTGATGCGCTGCAGTGGGTGCGATAAAAGATTCCGTAGAGCCACACCACATGGTAATGAGCCGGCTCACTCCGCTGGTTTTCCTGAAGTCGCGGATGTCGTCGCGCAACTGCTCGGCGAGATCCATTTTCGTCTTGCCCTTCTTCACATTCGGACCGTCGATCTTCTTCACGTAGTTGTGGTCGAACACGGCCGGGCGCGGCGTGACCGACGAAAGAAATGGCTTCAACTGGTCGAGCAGTCGTTGGTCGAGCACTCCCGCATGCGAGGCGGCTTCGTACATGTTGTCTTTGTAAATATCCCAGCCGGTGAAGACCAGGTCGTCGAGTGTGGCGAGCGGCACAAACTCTTTGATCTTCGGCGAACGGCCGTCCGTGCGCTTGCCCAGCCGCACCGTGCCCATCTGCGTGAGCGAACCGATAGGTTTCGCCAGCCCTTTGCGAATTGCCTCAACGCCAGCAACGAACGTGGTCGCAACCGCTCCCATGCCCGGGATCATCACGCCCAACTTCCCTTTCGCCGGCTCGATCGTGCCTTCGGGCTGCGGGTTATCGCGGTTCTTCACGTATTCCTTCACTTGTATGCTAAGAGCCTTCGCTTCGTTCGCAATCTCTGCAGACCTGATTACTCCGGACTTCTTCTTCGCAGACTTATTCCGTGTTGCCATATTTTGGCCGCTTCCTCAGTAAGAATCTATATGGATGTGCAAACCCTGTATGTTCTCGCATGAGGCGGGAGTTTTGCAAACGTGAGCGGCCGAACGTGCAGAAAATCGGTTCAATGGCAGTTATCAGGTGTCAACTGGTATCGAAACCGTGGGACTGAATAGTGGTTGGTACAATATACTTGTGTCGTGAACTTGAGGAACAAGTTCGTAAGCCAGATCCCTCGATCGGAGATCCTCGACCTCATCGCACAGAGCACGGTCGAGGACGATTACATCGAGTTCAAGACCGAACTCTTCCATCCGAGAAAACCAGCCAAGCAGCTGGAGGATGAAAAGGAGGACTTGCTTGCTGATCTGGCTGGCTTCGCGAATGCGGCCGGCGGACTCGTCGCTGTCGGCATCGCGGAGGACGATCAAGGGAGAGCGAGCAGCCTGGTACCTGTCGCCGGCGATGAGGCCGCGAAATTGGCTAATGCGATCAGGGACCTCGCGGTGGCCTATATAAAGCCGGGTATGCCGCAGCTCGAAGTGGTTCCCTTCAAGATGAAGGACGACGGCAGCGAGTGGATAGTATTGATCAGGGTCCCCGACGGATTGGATAAGCCCTATATGTCCGCTTACAGAGATCGGACTCGCTTCGCAATGAGGGTCGGCAACAGAAAGCGTTCCATGGCTTACGGCGAGATACAGCAAGGATTCCTGGCGAATCCTCAAGAGATGCGCATGGCACAATTGGTTTCGGAGATCGAGTCCATAAAGTCGCTAATCAGCGATCTCACGACAAAGCTGGGGAGGTAGAAATGGAGTACGACATCGCTGAAGTTCTAGAAATTCGTGACCTCTCGAAGTTTCTGAGTGTGATGCAGGAAACATTCGAGGCCCAAATCGGCTCGCAGCGGACCTTTCGGATTACAGGCACACCTGTTGACCTGGGTGAGGTCGAGGCGGACTTAGGCAACCGCGAGCTGCAGGAACTGTTGGAAGAGCCGCCTGGTCGACAGGGAGGTTGGAATGTCAGCCCATTGCGTCCTCTACGAAGAAGTTCGCTAGGCTTCGAGACTGAGCGGCCGGACTTCCACCATCTGAAGTTCATAAAAAATGGGCACCTTGAGTTTTGGACAGCAATTGACGATCATTTCAGCTGGAGACAGAAGGCCGCGGATCAGAAAGCTAATCCCCTCCTGTATCCCTACCCGGTGGTGGAATATCCGGTCAGTTTTCTTCGTCTGTACCGGCATGTTGCTGACCTTCTGGAGATAAAATCGGATTGCGCGTTTCAGATGGAGTACGTGAATATTCAGGGTGCCGTTCTCCGGCCTTACCAACCGGAGAGCATTGGCTACGATCATACCGTGGAAGGAATCAGGCCAGTCGCAAAAAACCGATTGGTCTTCCCAAAGAAGAAATTCCCGAGCGGCTTCGACCCGGACCCGACTGCCTTTCAGCTTATAAAGGACCTTTACTTTGAGTTTGGCTACGGCCTCGAGCAGATCCCGTTCTTTGACTCGAACGGCCACTGCATACTCTGAACTTCACCGTAAATGCTGCTGAGCCGATTAGAGGTATAAATATTTTGCGTTGGACTCTGGCGCGCGCTTGCTTCATAGTGGAATCACTTCGCAAACCAGCTCTGCAGCCGGTCCCGCGAAGCTGATGCTTGCATGCCAGCCTTGATGTTGGCCGTGCAATTCTCCTGACCCTGTTGTTCTCCACTCCATTTGAGCCCGCGCCAGTCGGCCTTGCGCCGGTGTGTGCTCTTCTGCCCACAAGAACAGGAGACTAGGATGAAATCGATTCGCAACTTCGCCTACGCCGCTGTATTAACCTTGAGTGCCCTGAACTTTGCGCCCAGCCTGGCTTCTGCCCAGGATGCGGCGGGAAGTTTCACCTTAACCCACGAAGTGCATTGGCAAAATGCAGTTGTGCCCGCGGGAACTTACCGATTCACCATTGAACCGGATGGGCCCGCGGCCATGCTCACGCTGCGCAACCTGAGCGGCGGGAAAAGCTTCATGATGCTGGTTGTCGACAGCGAGGACTCCAAACCGAAAGACACCAGCGAGTTGGTTATGGTACCCAGGCCGGCCGGAAGCTTTGTCAGTACGCTGCAGCTTCCAGAGTTCGGAATGACACTGCACTTCGCAGTACCGCCCGAAGCTCATGTAGTAGCGCGAGCGGTCGCAAGCACAGGAATGGTCCAGACCGCATCGGCCGCCCACTAGCTCATCCGCTGCCTACCTCGGGAGCAGATCTGGAAATTCAGATCTGCTCTTTTTTTATTTTTGTTTTTTGTTAGCTCGATTTCCTCAGGCAGGTTTCGGCGCGGATGAATTCCCTCTCACTTCGTCGCTGAGCACAATCGCTTCGGCAATTTCTTTCATCGGCTTGCGCTTCTGACGGCTCTGCCGTTGCAATGTCAGATAGGCTTGTTCCTCGCTCAAGCCCAGATCGCGTTGCAGAATTCCTTTGGCGCGTTCTACCACTTTGCGCGTCTGCAATTGTTCCGACAAATTAAAGTTGGCGTCTTCCAGCCGCGCCATCTCGATTTCCGCGCCCACCAGAAATCCAATCGTCGAGATCAGACGGATTTCGCGGGGCCGGTAAACGTGATGCTGGCGATGCTGCAGGTTGATCACTCCCACAACGCGGCCGCGAGACATCAAGGGCACAGAGAGAAATGCCTCGTAACTATCTTCCGGAAGCTCGTGGAAGGGTTGAAAGCGCGGATCGAGCGCCGCATTGCCGGCAACCGCTACTGGCTCCGCGTTTTCCGCTACCCAGCCCGTAATGCCTTGTCCCACGCGCAGTTTCAGGCGATCGACAACTTCGGGGTGCGGATTTCTCGAGGCTCGGAGCACGAGATCGTCGCCTTCGAGAACATAAACCAGGCAGGAATCGCACTTCACCAGCGCCGAAGCAAACTCGACCACGCGAGTCAGCACATCGTGAAAGCCATCAGCCGTGGCTAAGCGGACGCCAATCTCGTGCAACAAATCAACATGAGAATCCTCAACCGAAATTAATGAGTCCATGATTTAGCGTATGGGCTGAACCGAGGCTTGTCTAATTCCAAATTTCAATGACTGCTATAAGGGATTTGCCGCAGGATTGTAACCTCCGCTTAACATCTTTTGTGTATGCGCTGCATCGACTTAGTGCGCGAGGCGCCTGGCTCCACATGATTCGCGTCGCCGCGGTGTTCGTTTTTGTGTTACAACCTTTGCGGACTCACACCTATGCCTGAGAAAATCGCGCTCATCACCGGTTCCTCCAGCGGCTTCGGATTGCTCACCTGCATCGAACTGGCCAAGGCGGGATTCCGCGTTGTCGCCACCATGCGCGATCTCGGCCGTCGCGAGCGACTCGACCAGGCCGCATCCGGAGCAGGTGTAGCCGCGCAGCTTGATATCCGCGCGCTCGATGTCACTGATTTTGATTCCCTGCCCGGCTTCGTTGATGCCGTGGTCAGCGATCACGGACGTCTCGACGCCCTCGTGAACAACGCTGGATTCGCCGTCGCCGGTTTTCTGGAAGATATCAAACTCGAAGAACTTCGCCGTCAGTTTGAAACAAACTTTTTCGGCGCCGTGGCCATGACAAAGGCAGCGCTGCCCACCATGCGGCGCCAGCACTCCGGTCACATAATCATGGTTTCGTCCATCGGAGGATTGCTGGGGACGGTGACCATCGGCAGCTATTCTGCGTCGAAACACGCGCTGGAGGGCTGGAGCGAATCGCTGCGGCTCGAAACCAATTCGCTCGGCATCAGGGTAGTGTTGGTTGAGCCCGGTTCATTTCACACCGATATATGGACGCGTGGCGCCGTGTTGGGCGAGCAGGTTACCAAGGAGACGTCTCCAAACATTCAGCGCATGCTGCGCATGCGAGATCTTATCCAGGCTCTTCCGAAAAACGATCCTATCGAAGTGGCACGCAAAATCAGCTCGATCGCGCAAGATCCCAATCCTAAGCTGCGCTACGTGGTGGGTCGTGATGCCAAGGTACAACTTGCGCTAAAGCGCATCCTGCCGTGGAAGTGGCACGAGAAGATCGTCGCGAATTATCTTAAGCTGGAGTGAACACATTGAGTCATTGAGTGATTGAGTCAATGAGCCAATTTGCGTAGCACGCTGCCGCGGGCAAGGTTTTAAATCACTCAATGACTCAATCTCTCAATGACTCAATCCAGATCCACCGTCTTCACCGGCAAATCCCAGTGCGCGTCGAGAATCTCAAACCGCCGCTGCTCTTCGCGCTGGAACGTCTCCTGATCGGGATACATCTGCTTCTGCAGCGCCGCCTCGTCGAAGGGCTCGTTGGCAACAGTCGCGTTCTTGAAGACGATGGTCACGCGAAAATCCCAGCGGCCGTCTTCCGTGGTGTGGTAGCGCGGTTGGTCCATCCAGACTTTCGCGATACGCCCCATCTCCATTTCTTTTTTCAGCACGGGATAGTGATTCTTCTTGAACAACTTCAGAAACTCATCGGCATGCCCCCACTTCGCTTTGTAGTAGTACTCAACCACGAACGGCTGGCCTGAGGTTGCGGGCGTGGATTGCGCGCGGGAAGCGAGCGGCAGAGCGATTGCATAGAAAAGCAACAGCGCTAAAGTACGGGACATTCGAATCACGGAAGCCTCCTGGTAAATGCCACCTTGTACACTAACAAAAAGAATGGAAGCAAGGGAGATGCGGTGGAAGACGACAAACTTAAAATTCTAAATCTCTTCGAATCGGGTGACCGCGCTATAATCGCCGCCGACATGCCCGCACTGTCGCGGATTTTCACCGACGACTATCTCCAATACGACGAATCTGGCAAGGCGTTCACTAAGCAGGATGTGCTTGCAAGTCTCAAGACCGGCGCGATCCGCTACATTTCGATGACCTCTACGGGTCGGCGCATTCGCCTGCTGAAAGAAGATCTAGCTATCGTTCACGGCTCGGAAGATGACGAAGTCGAGCAAGACGGAAAACGCTTCACGGTTAGCTACATCTACATGGATGTGGTGGTGAAGCGGGAGGGCCGGTGGCAGATCGTGGCGTCACAGTTGGCGAAGATTTCATAGTCCTCCTTGATCGGCAGTCGTATTGCGATTTCGCAGCGATTCTTCCAATCGTCCAAACTTTGGATTGATGGGAAGGCCAAGTTCCCTCGCCAGTTTCATGCCGGCGCTGTGTGCGCGCATTCGTCGAAAAGACTTGATCGGCCAAGCGAACAGCCATGCGTGACGAATCGCTCCCCTCCATGTGTAAACGTAGCGGTCGCCGGCGGGCGACAATTTATAATCGCCACCTTGCGCGTGCTTTTGATGGATGACTTCAGCGCGCGCCATGAATTCGGCCAACTCCCCTCGTTCATCCGCTAGAACGGAATGCTGGGAAGCAAAAAACTGTTCCTTGATCTTGCGATGCAACCTGTAGAGGTCATAGGTCGAACGCACGTCGGCAAAACGAAAAACACGAAATCTGGGATCCGGTTCAAAAATTGGTGCGACGTGAGAATTGCTGGTCTCAAACGCGAAGCCGTCGTCGAATCGAGCTTTGAAAACCACAATATGAATTATCTGCAGGCCTGACATGATCCGCCCCAATTGCGCAGAATCTTTGTTCGCGGGATGGATGAACATCGCGAAATGCGCCAGAACATTCCTGCCTGCGGGCTCCTGCACCAACTCGCCAGCAGGTTGAAATCCCAGGCTCAACAAGGCGTCAACGCGAGGCTTGGGAAATTCCGGCCGGATCGGGTTTTCGGAAACTCGATAATCCACCCGCAATGGCCGCCAGTTTTTTGTATACAGCAGGTATGGACCCTGCTCAAAAGGCCAAAGAAAAAATGCGATACACGCTGCCGAGGCAATCTCGAAAACGTGCAGCGAGATGGCATGCCCCGTGATCGCCGCCAGGATTGCGACAAACACCCACACCGCGAAAATCTGTAGCCGGCTCACCGGCATTCTCGACCACCGCAGAGCCATGGGCGTGATCTTGTGCAGTTTTTTCGATTCGTTTTCGGGGACTTCGGGCACGTGGTCTCCGGAACAGCCGCGCGGATTATTCCGCCGTCTTCATCCGATTCTGCCAATGACTCCAAACAAACCAGGTGACACCCACGAGCAGCACGATTCCAATCACGGCGTCGAACTTGTGGAAGTACTTGCCTAACTCGCGCCAGTTCTCACCCAGCTTCATTCCGAAATAGGCCAAGCCCAGGCACCACGGCCACGATCCCAGAAATGTGTAGAGATGAAACCGGCCGCGCGGCATGCGCGCCACGCCGGCCGGCAGCGCGATAAACGTTCGTATCACGGGCAGCAGACGGCCGATGAATACGGCAAGGTATCCCCAGCGCGCAAAGAAACGATCGGCCCAGTCAAGTTCGCGGCGGCCCATCAGAATCCAGCGGCCGTAGCGCTCGACTAAAGGACGACCACCATAGCACCCAATTTCATACGCAACCAGCGAGCCCAGGTTGCACCCAATCGCCCCCGCGGTCGCCACCCACAACAGCTTGAACGTCCCTGTGAAAACCAGATAGCCGGCAAACGGCATGATCAACTCTGAAGGTAATGGGATGCACGCCGACTCAATCGCCATTAGTAGTGCGATGCCGGCATAGCCGGTCGTGCTAATCACAGCATTGATAAACATGAAGATGACGGCGAGAAGTTTTTCAGTCATTGGAAAAGACAGTTCTCAGTTCCCAGTTCTCAGTTAAAACCTTTGCGCTTTGACAAATTGTGGACTGGGAACGCGGAACTAAATCAGTGTATCGGAAATCCCCCGCGAAAAAACTGGACGCGCAAGCATCTCGCCCCAAGAGTACCGAGAACTGACTAAAACGATCCGTCCTGAGTAAACGTGTATCCGGGCAGGGACGCGCCTTGCGGGCTCTTCGCCACTTTGATGCGCACGGTAGGGGCGTCCGGAGCGCTGATTCCTGCGGGACGCAGCATGGCATATTGCGTGAATACTTCGCTGTATACCTTGGTGACAAGGTAGTCTTGGCCATCGGCGTCATTACGCCAGACTTGCCCGAGCTGAATGGAGCTTACCGCCATAATGTTCTGAAGAGATTGCTTGAACTCCAGACTACCGAGGGATATCTGTTGAGTCAATCCTACCTGTAGTTACCGAGGTCTCTGCTAAGATGTTGCCCTCATGCCCCGCGGAAGTGTACCCCGCCAACCCGCTCGCACCGGACGTCAGGAAGGCGTGCCGCACACTCTTCCTTCGTCATCACTTAGGCCAAAATCCCGCGCATCATCAGCTCGGAAAACATCGGATCGCAAAACACCGGATCGGAAAACAAAAGTTGCCGCGGTCGTTCGAAAGGCCGCGAAAGGCTACAATCCTCTCGCACCCGGCCGCATCGCCGAAATCCTCAAACGCCTCGACGAACTCTATCCCGATGTCACCTGCGCCCTCACGCATTCGAGCGCATGGGAGCTTCTCGTTGCCACAATCCTCTCCGCGCAATCGACTGACGTCAACGTGAACCGGGTTACTCCCGAACTTTTCCGAAAATATCCCACGGTCGAAGCCTTCGCCGCGCTTGTGCCCGAGCAACTCGAACCGGACGTGCGCTCCACCGGCTTCTTCCGCAACAAATCGAAGTCAGTGGTCGGCGCGGCCAAGAAGATCGTCGCCGATTTCGGCGGTCAAGTTCCTCTTGACATGGAAAAGTTGCTCACGCTTCCCGGAGTCGCCCGCAAGACTGCGAATGTCGTGCTAGGAAGCTGGTTCAAGAAAGCCGAAGGTGTGGTCGTCGACACTCACGTGCACCGCATCTCGCGCCGCCTCGAACTCACTACGAACAATGATCCGCAGAAAATCGAGCAGGATTTAATGCGCATCATCCCTCGCGAGAAATGGATTCTCTTCTCTCACCAAATCATTTGGCACGGACGCAAACTCTGCATCGCCCGCAAACCCAAATGCGTCGACTGCTCGCTGGAAAATCTCTGCCACGCCGCCGACAAAACCTGGAGCACCGTGGAGATGCACGAGAACGCGAAGGCGTAAGGAGGGATTTGTGCCATTGCCCGCAGGACTTGATTCGATTGCTGGAGCGCAGGAACTTTACGACTGGTTCGGATACTGGCCTGGCTTTCATGACGCAGAGGTCCTCAAACTCCGTCTGAGCATTGGCGAGCCATCCTACCTGGTTGTCCACACTTGGGAGATGACAAACAGCGTAAATGCACAAGGCTTCTACGAACTGACAAAACACATTGTTGTGGAATTCGTTCTGGAGGGCATATCGAACGTGAATGTTGGGGACTTGTGGGCGCACAGCGTCCTCCTCGACCTTGGCGCGGAAAAAACTGACCAAGGATTCCGCCTGGATTTTTCCGCGGCCTACGGACTTATGGGACCGTCGAGACCCAAGGACTATCCCTGCGCCTAACTCCTGGCTGCGTCACTTGATTCCCTTGGTGTTCCCCTAAACGGACCCATCTGTCCCATTCTGGCCTGATGCCCGCACAGCTAGCGAATATCCCTTGCTTTCCATCACAATCGCAGCAAGAATAAGTGGATGTCCGACGTGGTCCAATCCGTCCGCCAGTTGTTACAGGATTTCATCGCACCCGAGCTGCGCGGGTTGAAGAGCGATGTTAAGCAGGTCGACGCCAAAATTGACCTTGAAAGCAAGAACCTGAGGGCCAAGATGGATTCCGACTTTAAGCGCCTCGAAGACAAGATGGATTCCGGTTTCGCGCAGATGCGCACGCTCCTCGAGAACGCCTACCTGCGCTCGGAACTCGAAGCTACGCGCGATATTTCGAACCTGCGCGAGCGCGTGACGCGGCTCGAAGTCGAGCGCGGCTCATCGCGGCAGTAACCGTGTTTCCTCCGCAGCACGCCACAGCAACTGCCCTCTATCTCTGCTACACTTTCGCTTCGGAATCACTCCGAGGCCTTCACTCCCATGCGTACTTTCATTGCGTTTGCTATCGTCATACTCATGAGCACTGTTGTCGCCGAAACCCTCGCCGCCCAGACTTTGCCCGCGCCGCAGGCGGTTACCGATCCCAAGCAGATCGCCTCCAAGTCCAACTTGCAGGTTGAGCCGCGCAGCCTCACCATCGATAAGCTCTACATGACGCGCCAGGTCGGCCGGCCCACGTGGTCGCCTGACGGTAAGAGCATCGCGTTCATCTCGAACATGAGCGGACGCAACAACCTCTGGCTCGTTCCGGCCGAAGGCGGATGGCCGGTGCAACTCACGGTCAGCGACCAGCGCCAGGCCGCGCCCGCGTGGTCGCCTGATGGCAAATGGATCGCTTATCAATCCGATTACGACGGCGACGAGTTGTGGGATATTTCTCTAGTCTCGCCGAAGACCGGCAAAGTCGTCAACCTCACCAGCACGCGCGAGATCGCTGAGATGGATCCGACGTGGTCGCCCGACGGCCGCTACCTTGCCTACCTGGTCAAACCAAAGACATCGGCGGCCCACGAGATCGATGTTTATGACATAGCGATGCGCGAGGTGAAGCATCTCACGACCGGCACTCCGCAGGACAAAGGCAACTCCAATCCCATCTGGTCGAAGGACGGGAAATATATTGTCTACACGCAGGAGCAGGCCAAGGGCACGGACTCGAATATCTTTATTGCGGATGTTGCGACGGGAAAGAGCACACTACTGACGCCGCATGAAGGCGAGCAGCGCTTCTTTGCAAACGATTTCTCAATCGCTGGCGTGGATGATGCCGAGACCGTGCTGGTCACGTCCGACGCTGGCAACGGATATGACAACATCGGATTGCTGAACGTCGGGATGAAAGGAGCAGCGAAAGGCTATTTCGTTCCCGAGAAGATCAGATGGCTCACGCATGATAAATGGGAAATTCGTGGCGGCGAGTTTTCACCCGACGGCAAGCAACTAACTTTCAGCGCCAACGTCGATGGCAACGAAGATATTTATCTGCACGATCTCGCGACCGGCAAGTCTACGTTGTTGCCGATCCCGAAAGGAGTGAACGAGCCTGCGGGCGGGCACTCGGCTTTCACGAAAGACGGTGCGCGACTTCTTTATTATCGCAACGGGCCAACCGCTCCCGGCGATCTCTGGGTATACGCGCTGGCAACCGGCAAGTCGCATCAGGTCACGCACTCACTCGTCGCGGGAGTGCGCTCCGAAGATATGGTCGAGCCATACCTCGTGCACTATCCCAGCCGCGACGGCAAGTGGACGATCTCGGCTTTCCTCTATGTGCCCTTCAACATGGCGCGCAACGGGCAGAACGCTGCCATCGTTTACATCCACGGCGGCCCGACTTCGCAGACCATGAATTCGTTCAACCGCTTCGTGCAGTATGCGGCCAATCAGGGATACATGGTCTTAGCGCCCAACTACCGCGGGTCGACGGGATACGGAAAAGAATTTCAGCAGGCGAATTTATTCGACATGGGAGGCGGCGATTTGCAGGATGTGCTCGCCGGTGTCGACTGGATCAAGCAGACCGGCCATCTCGATCCCAAGAAAATTGCGGTCATGGGTGGAAGTTACGGCGGTTATCTCAGCATGATGTCAGTCACGAAGGCGCCCGACGTCTGGGCCGCTGGCGTGCCCATCGTCCCTTTCGTGAACTGGTTTACCGAAATCGAGAATGAAGATCCGGTACTGCAACAATCGGATCTCGCAACCATGGGCGATGTGGTCAAGAATAAAGCGTTGTACGAAGATCGCTCGCCGATTAACTTCATCGATCAGATCAAGGCGCCCCTGCTATTGCTTGCCGGGGGACACGACCCGCGCTGCCCGAAGTCGGAGACGCAACAGGTCGTCGATGCCATCAAAAAACGCGGCGGCACCGTCGATTATAAGATTTACGAAAACGAGGGCCACGGCTTCGCTCGCGTAGAGAATCAGATCGACGCCTACAAGCGCGTTGCAGATTTTCTGCTGGCGCACGTGCCTCCGGCGGATTGCAGTTGTTCGCTGACTGAATAAAGTCATGCTCTGGTCACGGCGGAGCGGGAATGCCGTCCTCGAGCTTAAGCTCTTCCATTCTCAATTCCCGCATATAGAGAAACATCGGCAGGGCCAGCGAAACGCCCACCGTCAGCAACGCCAACAGCGGAAGCCACCTGCGGCGGATCTTCAGCCTTCCGCTCTCAACTCGCATGAATGCGATCAACACAACAGCGGAAACCAATACGTCCATTCCGAAAAAAGCGCCGATACGGTTGGCAAAGAGTTCGCGGACGAAAAGCGAAAGACTGACTCCATGGTTCTGCAGAACCCACGGCACAAACTGCCAGTAAGGAAGGATCGCCCCGACAAAACAAAGCGCAAGGTAAATCGTCTTCGGTTTCATCCCGGCAATTTAACAGATGTGTAAACTGCGCGTGTCAACATCCAGCGGGTACAGCCTTAGGTCTTTGAGGGCTTTTGCTTCGACATGAATCGCAGAATTGCCTCCACGAGGCCTGGAATCGTGAACTTCTTTGCCGCAATATCTACGTGCAAGCTAAGCTCGCGCAAAGTCGAAGACGTGACCGGACCTATGGAAGCAAGCCGTATTCCAGCGAGCTTCTTCTGATGTGCGCCGAGCAGAGCCACAAAATTACGCACGGTCGAAGAACTGGTAAACGTAACCACATGCGGAGACTGGCGCGGATTCTTCAGCGCGCTTTGCAAGCGCGTGCGCGAAGATTGCGGTACAACCGTTTCATAGGCTTCGACCACATCCACATGAGCACCAGCTTTGCGCAACTCGCGCGGGATCACATCGCGAGCGACCTTGGCACGCACCAACAGCACTCGTTTGCCCTTCACGCGCCGTCGAAGACTGCGCACCACCGACTCGGCGACATATTCCTTCGGAACGACATCCACATGGATGCCGTGCTGTTCAATCGCTTTCTTGGTCGCAGGGCCAATTGCCGCGACGCTCAAATGCTCGAAATTTTTCTTCAGCCGCAGTTTGGCGAGCCGCTCCCACATGGCCTCGACCCCGTTCGCGCTGGTCAGAATGAGCCAGTCGTATCCGTCAAGATTTCGCAAGGCAGAATCAAGAGGCTTGAAGCTGCGCGGTTTTCGGATTTCAATCAACGGAATCTCAAGCACAGTAGCGCCCAGTTTGCGCAATTCGCCAGAGAGCGCACCGGCCTGATGCCGCGCGCGGCCCACCAGCACGCGCACGCCCGCCAGTGGCTGATCACTAGAGATTTGGGTTTTCCTCTTCATGGTTAGAGTAGGCAGGCATAGCACCAGCCCAGGTGATCTTAGTCGTTCTCTTTCTTAACTGTCTTCAGTCCAAGCCCCTGTTCGCGCATCAATCGTGAAACGGCCGACACCGCCGTGTCCTCCGATTTCTCGAGCGACGCGATCACGTTTGCCTGATCCTGCCGGGTTCGATTCTGGCTCAGTTTGAACTTGCCCTCGATCCTGGTGGCAACTATTTCGAAGCCCACAATCTGGCGGAGCATGTTCTCGCGAAATGTCGGGCTGGTTCGCTCCCACTGCGAGCGGTATGCCGGATCAAAAGTTTCAATCAGTTCTTCGAGCATCCCATGCAACTGCTCCGGCGAGGAGAAAATGCGCGCATCGCCGTAGACATGCACCGCCGCATAGTTCCACGTGGGGACACTGTCGAGCGCGACGTAGTTGCTGGGCGAAATATAGGAATGCGCTCCGTGAAAAATCGTCAAACACTGCGGCTGCTGTTCGAGATAGCGCCAGTGCGGGTTGGCCTTCGCCACATGTCCGCGCAATACAGTCTTCCCTTCTTCGGCATGAACAGAAAGCGGCAAATGCGTCGCAAACGGGCCTTCCTCGGTAGACGAAATCATTATGGCAAAAGGATTCGCCCGCATGAATGCGACGGCATCCGCGTCGTGGCGCAAACGAAAATGTTCAGGAATGTACACAGATTGTGCTTTTCTACTTTGCGGGTGACTCCGCCGCCTGCTTCTTTCGCACGTAGATAACTTTTTCTACCTCAGCGATCACAACTCCGGCTTCATCTTTCACTTCCACCGTAAAGACAGGTTCATACTTCGGCAGCTTCTTCAGTTTCTCTCGAATGTCGTCAATCTGACTATCCGCCAAACGAAATTCCGCGCGCACAGTTCCCTTCCCCCGGTTTTCGATAGCGGATGGTCGCCGCTTTATCCCATACGACGTAATCGCGGCCCAGGTTCGCCATCAGCATGAGCATATAAAAAGGATCGGTCATGGCAAACAGCGACCCGCCGAACTGCGTGCCGACGTAGTTGGCATTCCAGAAGCGCAGCTTCATTTCGACATCGACCGCCTTCATGTCAGGCGCGATGCACCTGACACGAATACCCATGCCGAAAAACGGCGGCCAAAAGTTGATCCAGCGGCGAAGAGCACGCGATTTCTTGCCACCGCCGAGAAGTTGCAGAAGCACGCTGCCGCTCTTCATGCGTCACAATCCAGATGCGTCACAATCCGCGCTCACGGTTGCGGCGGCACAGCGAGGCCGCGCCCGTAGACGGCTGCGAGAATCTCATCGCCGCCACGGCTGAGCAACGTTTCACCAACCGCATTGCCGAGCGCTTCAGGATCATCGAGATCGCCGTCGCGCGATTCACGCAGAAGCTTCGATCCGTCGGGATCGGCAACGATGGCTTCAAGATGCAGCTTGCCATTCTTTATTTCGGCAAATGCGCCGATCGGAACCTGGCAGCCTCCGCCGAGACTGTTGAGGAGCGCTCGCTCGCAGATGGTAGCAGCGCGGGCGGCATCGTCGTTCAAAAATGCAAGATGCTGACGCGTGGCGGAATCGCCTAGGCGGATTTCTATGCCGAGCGCTCCCTGCCCGGCAGCCGGGCACATGATGTCGGCGGGGATGATCTGCTTGACCAGTTCGGTTTTGCCCAGACGCTTCAGCCCGGCCGAAGCCAGAATGATAGCGTCGTACTCTCCTTGTTCGAGTTTGCGCAGGCGCGTATCAACGTTGCCGCGCAGAGGATGAATATCCAGGTCCGGACGAATGGCCTTCAATTGCGCCTGACGCCGCAGGCTCGACGTACCCACGCGCGCGCCTTGCGGCAATTCCTGAAAGCTCGAATACTTCAGCGAACAGAAAGCGTCGCGCGGATCTTGCCGCTCGGTGATCGCGGCAATTTCGAATCCCGGCGGAAGTTCGGTAGGCAAGTCTTTCAACGAATGCACAGCGAGATCGACTCGCCCCGCGGCCAACGCCTCTTCAATTTCTTTGGTAAACATGCCCTTGGTGCCGACCATAGCAAGGGCAACGTCAATAATCTTGTCGCCGGTAGTGTGAATAATTTCGATTTCCACTTCATGCCCGCGCGCACGCAGCAGCGCGGAAATGTGGTTCGATTGCCAGAGGGCAAGCTGAGAACCGCGGGAGCCAATGCGCAGGTTAGCCATGGGAGACGCTGTCGTGGGATTGCTTCATCGACGGTTTCGATTCTTCGGTGGAACCACCATTTCGATGAATTCGTAACTTCCCGGATTAATCCGAGCAACGGCATCGCAGATTGCCGTCACGTGGCTACGAACAATTGGCCAGATGTTGGATCCAAGCACGACTAACGACAGACTGCGCCCCGTCAGATTCTGCTGGTACCGGATATTCTGGTCCGCCGTCATCAGAAGCTCAAATCCCGCTTCTTCCGCCACCCTCAGCAGTTCACCGTTTTCCAGGTGAGGGGGCCAGTTCATTTCGATCATCGTTAAGACTTCATGCTGGGGCAGGGATTTCCGCACCGGGACGGGTATGTTGTTGTCAAACAGGATGCGCAAGTTGCAGACCTGCAACGTATTCCAGAATTTCATTGACGCGGACGAGCGGGACTTGGAACTGCTCCGAGATATCTTCGGAACTAAGGCCGTAATCGAAGTTGTCCACAATGGCACTGACCGGCAGCCTCGTGCCGCGCAGGACGGGGGCTCCGCTTTGCACGTTCGGTTTGACTTCGACTAAGGGGCATTCAGACCAGTCGATTTGATCGGACAACAGCATAGCGGCCTCCCTGCATCATCATTCCACGTTCGCAGTGGAAAATCCAGCACTTCTTTTCCAGCACCTTTCTGAGATCGTCTGCCAATCCTGGTTCGATATTCCAGCGCCTTTTAGGTGTAGAGTCGCGATTATCGCCGAAAATGCTAGATAGACGTGGTGTTCGCTCCCGGGAGCCGATGCGAAGTTTTAGGCAGCCGTGTGCCGTCCTTGCGGATTGATTCATAGAAGGTCCGGCTTCTGAAGAATGTCTGCATTTACTTCGGTCAACTCGCAGTCCGAGAATTCGTTTGCAGCCTTGCAGTGTGGGCACACGACTTTGGTCACGCGACTGGCGGCCGGAAGCTCGACAATATCCCTGCGCGTGTCCGAATGACGAACCCCAGACATCTCACCACAGGACTTGCATTTCGCCGCCCAAACTTTTGCCATGACAAGTTCCATCCTTGATTAGCGCAGCGTTCACCTAGAAAACTGCCTCATTCTCTCCCCATGCCCGCGCCGTCCTCCTTAACAACGTCATCCCATAAGTGATGCCTGAAAACGTATCTTAAAACGCGATCGTCAGATTCCCTTTGAAACAGCCTCATCAGATCGATAAATGAACTGTTTATGTGAACCGAACCATCGCCGACGCTAAAGGCCTCAACGGCCGAACAGTGCGAGAGGAGGGTAGCCGTCGCATCAAGCTCTGGGATGGAGGAGTGGGAGAGAGGAGAAGCCCCCTTCGCTCCTCCCGCCAGCCATGCCCCTTGTGCCGCTGCAAGCGAATTGCTCTGTTCGAAAGCAGAGTGACACTCCTGCTTTGTGGGTTCTGGCTTTGGGCCGTTTGCGGGCTTCTGTGCCGA
>Ga0182024_10006789_pt1 | contig 24956 bp, 22 predicted proteins | sample P32metaG_FD_120480 | JGI IMG/M metagenome (GOLD analysis project Ga0182024, IMG submission 120480) | Permafrost microbial communities from Stordalen Mire, Sweden - P3-2 metaG (Illumina Assembly) | ecosystem: Environmental > Terrestrial > Soil > Wetlands > Permafrost | place: Sweden: Stordalen...
ATGTCAGCCAGGTTCGCGCCCTTCCCGCCCAGCAGGTCCTTCATCCCCGCGTTGCCCTCGGCGTTGCCGTTGCCGAAGAAGTAAACGCGCTTGACGGCTTTGCCGCCTTTGCCCGGCGCCTTGGCGGCGGCTTTGGAGCCGAACGAGGCTTTGCCGTTCATCCGCGGCGCCGCCTTCACGGCGGCAGTGCGAAGCTTTTGCGACGTTTTCGTTTTGGTCTTGGTGAGCGTGGGCATGGTCAGTCCTTTTCGTGGCCGCGCGGGCTGCGTTTCACTTGGCGGACTCCGCCGCCCGCACCCCCTCCCGGCCCGCCAAATTGCGGACGCGGGTGGGAAGTCGGTATCGATCCCATCGAGGTGGAGTCACTGCCTCGCGTGAAAGGGGGGGAGTATAGGAAACACCAAATCCCTGTCAATTCCGCGGGAGAAGGACCCGAAGCCGCGCATCTCCATCCCTGCCCTTGTTCCCGTCTGTCCCGCGGGCTTGTTCGCCACGTTCTCATCCCTGCCCAACCACCTCCCGATTTCCCGACCGCCCGCGCCTGGTATTTTGTCTCATTTGTAACATGGGAACACATGCAATTTTCTTCCAACCGCCGTGGCGGCAGACGTTTGCCATTTTTCCTCCCGCGCCATTCCGCGAGACACCCCGCGCCGTGTCTTGCGGCGTGTCTCGCGTCGGAGTGGGTTGAAACACGTCGCCGTCCACCCGCGTTTCGACACGGCGGGAGCCGGAGGTGCGATCCCTCGCCGCTCTTGCCGGGATTGCCGCTCTTGCCGCTGCATCTGGGGTCCTGTTTGGTCGATTGTGCGCACGCTGCGGGCTCTGCGATACCGCGGGCGGAAGCCCGGCTCTCGATGGCAAATCCACCGACTCCCCCTCTTCCGCATCGCAGCCAGCCGCGCCTCGGGTGCGCAGCGCGAGCCCGCTCCATCACCTTGCGCGCGATGGAAGCGGGCTTCCACTCGGTGGTCAACGTAGTCCCATGTCCGGTTGACGAACCGAAGCTACAGCGGCCATAATCCATATTGGAGCGTTGGCGAAATTCTAGTCGCGGTTTAGGCCGCAAGTTGGAATTCATCATGGCGGTTTCCAAGCGATCGGCAGAACGAGCTATGTCCGGTCTTAAGCGACTCCTGCCGATTGTCCAGCAACAAAAGACGCGCGACGTGTCTGAAGCCGACACGGTCACATTGGTCAAGGACCTTTTGGCAGACGTGTTTGGCTTCGATAAATATGCTGATGTAACAAGCGAACATGCAATTCGCGGAACCTACTGCGATCTGGCGGTTCGCATCGATGACAAAGTCATTGAACTTGTGGAAGTAAAATCCGCGGGTACGTCATTGGACGATCGACACGTCAAACAGGCGATCGATTACGCGGCGAACGAGGGGATCGTGTGGGTTGTCTTGACGAATGCATCTGTCTGGCGGTTGTATGAGGTAATATTCGGAAAACCAATTGACAAGCGATTGTTACTGGAAGTGGACCTTACCACTTTGGACCTACGAAAGGATGACTGTATCGCATGCTTGGCTCCTTTCATGAAGGAGGGGTTCACCAAGGGCGTGCAAGAAGAGTTGCGGGACCGGCAAGATGCTACGAGTCGGTACGTTCTCTCAGCGCTGATTTTGAATAATGATAACGTGATCAGTGCCATTCGACGGGAGCTACGCCGCGTGGTTGACGTTTTGGTAGGTGACGACGAGATAGTTAAAGTGCTTTCCGACGACGTTATTAAGCGCGAAACCATGGATGGCCCAGAAGCGGAAGCCGCCGTTCGGCGCGTCAACAAAATAGCCTCTCAGCGTTTGCGGGATAAAGCGGCTTCCCAATCGCCTTCGGAATCCAACGTGCAGATCGAACGGGATGGTGCTCCAGCTCCCGGCCGACCCGCGTGTGCTGAGGCCCCTCCGGCCACGGACAATCATCGCTAGATGGCGCACCACGCAGTGATGTCGCGGCCGTCAATGAATAATTGTCATCGCCGAAACGATGATGACATAGCATGCCGGAAAGGCGAACAAGGAAACGCGGTCAATCCGCGCAGCAAGTGCCGTTTTGCCTTGTCGGAGAAGTCGGAGCGACAGGCACGACTGCAGCAGGGTTAGAAAGATGACGAAGAGGCTGAACAAGTGAATGCTATCAGCGAGCGTCAAATAGGACATATCTGGCAGATTGCTTGACATCACGATCTCGGAACTTACCGCGCCAAAGATCGCCGCGAGCCCAACGCCAAAACGGGGGTCCGTCTCGCCAGGCTTGAGCGGGTGCTGAGTATATCAGCGGCCGCAGCGGCTGGGGCTCGCGTACGAAAAGCTTGACCGCGCCGTCCTGGCGGCGTACGCCGCCACCGACCTTCAGGGCGGCTGGTCCGAGGAATGGGCCGCCGTCTGGACCGACACCGGCGCCGGCCAGCCGCGATCGGGTGACCACCCGCTCGCTGCCGAGCGCAGACGGTCGATCAGCTCGTCCTGGCCAACCTGCTGCGGTTGAATCGCAAGCGGCAAAGGTGATAAATGTTCACTGCGGATTGGCATGATCGCTGTCAAGGAATTCATCACGCGACTAGAGCAAGGGTACGCGGAGGCATTCCTTTGCCGCGGCGAGGACGGGCGACTCTACGTCGTGAAATCACGGCTCTCGGGTAAGGCGTCTTTGATCCGGGAGTGGATCTGCGGGCGTATTGCGCATGAACTGGGCCTGCCCGTTCCGCCGTTCGAGTTAATCTACGCCGATCATGCGCTGGCCGCGTTCAGCGGTAACGAGCAATTGGCGGCGCTGGCGGACACGCCCGGGTTCGCATCGCGTTTCGTGACGCAGGGTTTAAGCGGCGCGGTGGGTCTTCCGTTGCTCAACGCCGCTGACGTTGCCGACATTCCGGCTGACCTGCGAATTCGTGTCCTGCTATTTGACTGGTGGGTGCTCAATTTTGACCGAAGCGACGACAACCCGAACCTGCTTTGGGACCCGCTGAAGAAGTCCTTGCACGTAATTGACCACAACCTCGCCTTCCACCAAAGCCCGGATCAGTCGTTCTGGTCAGAGCATATCTTTCGGGCTGAAGCAGTCGCGTTATCGGACCCGGGGTTCCGTGCTTCCGAATGGGCGGCAATGGAGGCTATACTTCTGCGGGTGCCGCAATTCTGGTCCGATATGCCGGACGCTTGGACAGAGGTGTCAGACCTGACCGTGCGGGACGTCGATAAGATATTGAAGCGTTGCCGGGCCGATGACTTCTGGTTGCCGCAATGAAAGAACTGGTTTGCAACTACGCATTGATCCGCTTCCTCCCGTATCGGGAGACCGGCGAGTTCGTGAATATTGGGGTGGTCCTCTACGCGCCGGAGGTGAACTACTTCAACTTCAGTCTGGCCGAGAAGTGGAATCGGCGGGTACGGGCGTTCTTCCCCGAACTCGACCGCGCCGTGTATGCGGCATCGGTCGAATCACTACGCCGCGAACTGGAGAGGCAGCGGATCCTATTCACTGCCAACGCAGGGCTTTTCGCGTTTGATCGCGGGGTGGGCGCCGGCCTCACCGCATTCAGGTCTCTCCTGCGGCGGCGCGAGTCTCTGCTGCATTTCGCTGAACCGGGTATGCGCCTGGGCACGCCGGACGAAGCGATGGATGAGCTCTATTCCGAGTACGTGCTACGAAGCTTTGCGCAAGTCCTGGAGTATCAGGAAACGGTGATGCGCAGACGTCTGGGCGATTGGTTGAAGGATTGGGGCCTTCGCAAGCAGTACAAAGCCGACCAAGCCGTCGGCGACGAGATGTTCCATCTCAAGCTCCCGTTTGTCCACTTCGATGGCGCAAACGCCGTCGTCGCAATCAAGCCTCTCGATTTGGCTCGGCCAGATCCGACCGACGTATACGATCACGGCGGGCTTTGGGTACAGCGTTTTGGCCGTCTGAAGGAACGCGGACATCTGCCGGGGCGCATGGTGGTGCCGGTCCTTCTGCCCACGGGCTCCTCCCGAGTCGCCGCGGATGAGATCCTTGATGAGATGAAGGATATCGGCGTGCAAAACGCAGATTTTAACGACACGATGCGCATCCATGAGCTCGCCCGTGTATAAGCTGGAGCGAATATCAGATCAGGCTTGCCGCCCCTGGGTGGAGTAGCCCAGCCGTCGCTCGCCTCTTTGTTTCAACCTCTCCCCGCGGCGCTTATCGGAGCGCGCCTGTAGGGTGCGCGCGAGTCAAGAAAATGGGAGTCAAGAAAATCAAGAAAATGGACCGGGTTCGTTTTTCCCGGCCCTCGATCCCTCGATAGGTCCACCGGAGCGCGTCATTCGCGTTTTGGCGCGGGTGTCTCGGTTCTTTTCTTGAGCATTGAAAGTGCTGATCTGGCAGACCCACGGATGGACGGGTCGCCGCATTTTGCCGCTGCTTTGAGAGCGTCAACCCCGGCGGGACCATGGGCAAAGGTTGCGGCTTAAACGACGGAACGGCAACACGGCGTGCTCACTTCTCCTCACGGAAACCAGACGGGCGCGGTACACTCCTGCCTGTGAGCGAAGAAAACTGTGGCAGGCAAAGGGGAGGTATCCGTGCGTGAGATGATCCGCGGCGCGATCATCGCACTGGTGGCACTTGCGCTCTTGACGGCCTGCTTGATCTTGATTGTACAAGTAGGGCTGTGGCGAATCACGAGCAACGGCGCGCGTGTGCCGCAGCAATCGGCGCGGGTGGCGGCAGCGGCGCCTGCCCGGTCGGGCCCGACGCCAGCGGGGATGACGCCCGCCGAGTCGGGGCTGGCGGTTGCGCCGAAAGTGGAAGCCACGACGAAGCCGGCCGCGGAGTCTCCGCGCCGCGCGGTCCGTGTGGGCGTTGTGGTCGGCGCAAATCTCCGGACCAAACCGCCGCTGCTCAATTTGGCTGCGGTGCCGGCGGCCGGGCAGGCGCGGGCGTCGCTCCTGCGCGTGGACGACGAATCGTCAGGAGGCTGGGTCGGCCGGTATGGCAAGAGGGGGTATTCCGTGGCCATGGCCGGCGAGCCAACGAGCCTCCCAGCCGGCGTCTTGATGTCAATGGCCCGCTCGCACCTTTACATCTGGTCGCCCGTGACGACCGACCGGAGGGGGCTGAGCATTCCGGCGGACCCGCCTCGGCTGAGCGCCGGGCAGTGGTTCTCCTGGGATCAATTCTCGCTGGACCTGGACCTCCGGGGCAGGGGCGAGGAATTGCAGGTCGCGTTGTACCTCCTGGACTGGGACACCGATGCCCGCGCCCAGCGGCTGGAGGTGACCGACGCCGAGACCGGCGCCGTCCTGCTCATCCGATCGGACGAGCACTTCCGGAAGGGCCGCTACGTGCTGCTGCGACTGTCCGGCCACGTGGCGCTGCGGATTACCAAGACCGCCGGGGCGAACTGCACACTCTCCGGCGTCTTCCTCGACGACCTTCCCGCCGCAGCCCAGTGACCCGGGGCGGTAGGGGCACACGGCGTGTGCCCTGGGCATACGGCCGTACGCCCCCACGCGGATGGGCACACGCCGTGTGCCCCTACGCTCTGCAGCAATCGGTTACTGAGTGCGGCATTAATAAAGCGCGCTGGCGCAGCGGGGTGGCGACTTCAGTCGCCGCCGCTTGCCGAAACGCGATTTCTTTACCTCGCGGTCAGTAGTCGCGACGCGAAGCGGAGCGCGTTCACGCGGCGCGTTCCGGACGCGCTCCGCTCCGCGTCGCGACTAACCGAGGGCAGGTGAGAGCGATCCGCGCGTCGTGGCCCGGCATCCATTTGCACAATCCGCGGAAAGCATCACAATATTCGCCCTTCGGGGCGACGCCCCATTGACGTGAGATTGTCCAAGCTTTCCGGGAAGAGGTTTGCCATGGCTGGTCAGGCGTTTGGAGTCATCGGGTTGGAAGTGATGGGGCGGAATATCGCGCTGAATATCGAGCGCAATGGGTTTCCGATTGCCGTTTACAACCGGACCTATTCCAAGACCGAAGACTTTCTGAACCGCCTGGCCAAAGGGAAGAATGCCAAGGGGGCCGAGAAGATCGAGGACTTTGTCCAACTCCTCGAGCGGCCGCGGCGGATTCTGATCATGGTCAAGGCCGGTGCCCCGGTGGATGCGGTCATCGCGGAACTGCGGCCGCTGCTTCAGCCGGGCGATATCGTGATCGACGGCGGGAACTCGCTGTTCACCGATACCGAACGCCGTGCCAAGGACCTGGAAGGCACCGGCATCAAATTCTTCGGCATGGGCGTCAGCGGCGGCGAAGAAGGCGCTCTCTGGGGTCCCAGCATGATGCCCGGTGGCGACAAAGACGCCTATGCCCACCTCGAACCGATCCTCAAGAAGGTGGCGGCTAAGACCGACGACGACGGCCCGTGCGTGACGTATATCGGCTCGAAGGGGTCCGGGCACTTCGTCAAGATGGTCCACAATGGCATCGAATACGGCGACATGCAGCTCATCGCCGAAGCCTACGATCTGCTCAAGAACGTCGGCGGGTTCAATAACAGCCAGCTCAAGGACATCTTCCTCGAATGGAACCAGAGTGAGCTCAAGAGCTTCCTGATTGAAATCACCACGCTGGTGATTAATTTCCCCGATCCCGACAACGCCTCCCGCTCGCTGGTTGACATGATCCTCGACAAGGCCGGCCAAAAGGGCACCGGCAAGTGGACGACGCAAACTGCCCTCGACCTGGGAATCCCCATCCCCACGATCACCGCTGCCGTGGATGCGCGCGGCATTTCCTCGATGAAGGACGAGCGCGTGCAGGCGTCCAAGAGCCTCACCGGCCCCAAGCCGCAGCTTCTCAAGGGCGATCAAAAGGCCTTCGTCAACGACGTGCGCGCCGCTCTCTATTGCAGCAAGATCTGCTCCTACGCCCAGGGCTTTGCCATGATCGCGGCGGCCAACAAGCAGTTCGGTTACGGCATGAAGCTGGATGAGATCAGCCGCATCTGGAAGGCTGGCTGCATCATCCGGGCAATCTTCCTCGACGAGATCAAAAAGGCCTTCCGCGAGCACCCGACGCTGACGAACCTGCTGATGACCGATCGCTTCAAACAAGCCATCGCCCAGCGTCAGGACGCCTGGCGGCGGATCATCACCGTGGGCGCCCAGAACGGCATCGCCACCCCCGCCTTCAGCGCCAGCCTCGCCTACTACGACGGCTACCGCCGCGAGCGCACCCCGGCCAATCTCATCCAGGCCCAGCGCGATTTCTTCGGAGCTCACACGTATGAGCGCACCGACAAGCCCGGCATCTTCCACACGGAGTACACGCCGGGGAATAGGGCGTAAGTGGTGCTCGGAATTGCGGGTGGGCACGCGCGGTGAGAAGGGCCCCGGAGTTCAAGTAGCAAGCAGGTCAGTCAAGATAGTCGGCGAAAGGTCCGGTATACGACGGAATGCCACATCATTCGTGAGGTACATCGAGCAACCGGCGCTCAGGGCAGTGGCCGCATGGATCGCATCGGGCGCCTTCAGCCCGTGATTGGCGCGGAGGGCTGCGCCTTGGCGAAGAATCGCGTCGGTGATTGGCAGTAGTTGAAGATCGCTCGCCCGCAGGATTTCATCGTACGCCGCGATGAGTGCTTGATCTCCCTGCTTGAGCGGACCGGTGAGCGTTTCAATGATGAGCAGTTCGCTTCCGATGAGCGTCGCAGTGTTCGAACGCGCCGCCTCCCAAATCGGGCGAAGAAGGCTTGCATAGGGCTGAATTCTTTCAACGGCGTAGATCAGCACGTTCGCATCAACATAGGCGATTGCGCCGGCTGCAATCGCTAAGTCTCCCACGATTCCCGCTCCTTACGAACGTACGCGTCCGCATCTTGGGCCGAGGCGAACATTCCGATCCCAGCCGGCAGCGAATCCAGAATTTCAACAATGGGTCGAGCGGGCGTTGCGGAAGTCGCGGAAGCCCGAGTCAGGAGCAGCACGTCCAACTCGTCGCCCTCTTGCAGTCCGGGAGGCGCATCAAGCTCTATGCGGCATCCCGACTTCACGATTGCACGACGATATGTTGCCGTCCGTCCCATTTATAATCTTTCGTCTGACTTTGGCCCTTTGACAGTGTAGCACCCGTCCGACACGATTGCACTCGCCTTCCGGCACATCTCGCGGTAACAGGCTGGTCGCAAAGTGGTATCGATTGTGCCTTATTCAGCCTCATTATCGAGAAGGGCGGTCGGCAACGTGCGGGGAATCGCCGGCTCCTTAGGGGGCCGTGACATGAGCAAGGCCAAAACGGGCCGTAAGGCCAAACCAATGAAGTTGACCGCTACGGCATTTGAGGCGCTTCCGGATGCGGAGAAGGCGCGGATCCTCGCGGAAATCGAATCTCAGACCCCCGAACAGCGCCTCGCCACTTCGCGGCCCCTCACTGCCAAGGAGCGAGCGCAGTGGAAATCATTTCGAAACAAAGTATTGCGAAAGCGCAGCGCGGAGGCGCGAACGGATAGCGATTCAGCCGTTGTTAGCCTGAGCATTAAAAAGGGATTCCTGAGACGCGCCGATGCATACGCCAAGCGGCACGGGCTGGGGCGATCGGAGATGTTCGTCCGCGCGTTGGGGAGTCTGATCGGCGGGCGGAAGTAGGGCACAGGATCTTCACCAGACTCGGGCAGATGCGATCCGGGGAAATTTCGAGGGTCATTTATTGTGGGCCGAAGATTAAAATAACTGAATCATGTGTCACACCAATAAGAGAATCGCGGCCACGCCCAACGGCCCCAAGCTTCCGCTCGATCGATGTGCAGCGCTGTTGCGAATTGGCCGTATGCGAAAGACGCTGGTTTGCAACCCCGCGCTTCATAAGTGATGCTTCCGGATGTGAAGTGGTAGAGTCGGGTGCGCTAATGGCGTGCATCTCGGCTCGCATGCTTCGGCGTAGTCCCAGCCGATCGAGCTCTTCAGTATTCGCCTCTGGGCCGATTTGGATTGATGCAATTTAATTGGAGTCGCCTCCTCGCTAGCAAAGTCACCGAAAACGCACCTCCTTATTGCTTTAATCCAACTCCGGTTTGGCCAGGAATGTCTTTGAATTCGTCAGGTGGGCCGAATACTTCCACAAGCAGCCGTTGACCGATTAAGGTGAAGCGGGTGGCTTCTGGAAGCAGATTTGCATCGCTGGCGCGGTCGAACGTGCAATAGCCGACGCCGTTCACGATCTTCATCTTGGCTGGAAAGCTACTGCTGTTGTGCTCTGTCATAACCACCGATCCCATGTCGTCGACCAGATACATTCGGACGAGATTCTTGCCCCAGAAGCCCGCGTTGAAGTGAACGACCCACTTCCCGCTGAACAGGGTGCCTGGCTGGCCGTCCTGTGTTGGCCGCGTCGCAGTGCCCGTCGATGTTGCCTGGTCAAGGGCTTCTCGTTCCTTGGCCAATTGCTCATCTTCGCGCGCGGCGGCCACGATATATCGCTCCTTCTCGCCACGCAGGGCTAACGCCCTATCGAGGTCCCCGGTCTTGGTGATTTCCTTGATCCGAATGTCGTAAGTCTCGACCGCGATGTGGAACGCCGATTTTCGTCGCTCGGTAAAGCGATCAAATGCCTTCACCGCAGCAAGTCTGAATTCCTCGCTCGCTTCCGCTGTCTTTGCATCGCGCAATTTCCGCGCGGAATCGAGCGCTTTCTCGTATTCTGTTCCTGGCGGTTCATTCGTCGTTACAGGCACTGCTGGCACGGCTGCCGGACGACGGGGCTCGGCGGGCGGCGGCGGGGGATTCAGTTCGGTGAGTTCATGGCCTGCGCGCTGTGTAGCCGAGGCGTACAGAGTGAGCAGGTATTTGAGAAGGAGCGTCTTCTGATCCTTTCCGAGTTTTGGGTCGGCTGCCGCCTGCCGGACAGTGGCGATCGCCGAATCCAACTCTGGCGACGGAATGCTTTCTACCTTCGGTTGACGGTCGGCGGCGCCGGCAGGCCACATCTTCGCGAGCGCAATAAACGCAGCAATTGAATCCTCGGACTTTCCGCTCTTTGCACCGGCGTCCGCGAGTCGCGTCATCGAACGGAGCTTGACCCAATCGGGCGATGAGCCGGCGATGACCGAGCGATACTTGTCCGCTGCGGTTGCCCAATCGGACTTGGCGAATTCCTCCTCCGCGGCGCTGAATATCGGCTCGTCCTGCAAACGGATTTGCGGAACGTGATCCAGAGGCTTGGTATTGGTCACGCCGGCCGCAGTGGTGAACGTCAGGTTCTGCCCCTCCGCCCCCTTCACCTTGACGCCCTCCAGTGCCACGGGCTTGCCCGAGCCGGATTGAAGGTAAACCGTATCGGCCGTGGCGCGCGTTGCGGGGGCCATCGCAGTGGCGAATAGGCAAAGGCCCATCAATCTCCAGCGCGTCGTCTTTGGTGGTCCCATCGATGTCCTCGTCAGTAAAAACACTCGGTCACTTCGGGGCGCGCGGAATATCCGTCTAACTCATGCCTTACTTCGGAACATCGAAGAGAGATGGTGGGTGTGTCTCAGATGGTGGGACTCGCGGTTCCTCGGCCGACTTCCACACCGGGCTTCGGCTTGTCCGGTCACGGGGAAGAGTTCGCTGGGCGTATTTCACGACTCCAACTCCGCTATGCGAAGTCTTCTGCGTGAGTTCACCGACAAATGAAGCATCTTCCGCGGAAACACCTAATTCGACCGGAAGATCGGTCTTGCTGGCAAAATCCTCCTGATCCGGGACGGCGCACCCGGAGAAGTCGCACCGCTGCGTCAACCAAACGACAGAGGCAGCAACTTTGCATTCGTAGAAACTGCAGTCATTGATTTGGCTCCATTCTGAGCGAGCCAGTTTGGTGCCGTCATCGCTCGTTTTTTCGCTGTTCTGGTATCCCCAATGGCGCTGGGGGAATTTACATCCCCGGAAGTCGCACTGTTCAAATTTGATTCCGTAGTCCATTCGGGAGAGCCCGGAAAATGCGCTTCGATCCAGCACGCATCCCGTAAATTCCCACTTGGTGCTGTATCCATTAGTCCAAAACCAGTTCCCCACTTTCTGAAAGGTGCATCCTTCGAATATCGTGTTTTCGGCCTTGATCGATGCCGTCAGTTCGCACTCGATGCGCACCCCCTTGAGAATGACTGGATTATCCGCAGTCCCCTTGAATTCGATGGAGCCGCCGGATGCCGTTAGGACGCCTCCCGTTAGAATGAATCCGGGTTCGGCGACCACAGTGCCGGCTGACCACACGCCCCCTGGGTGGGCACCAGTGGGCTCCGAGTGGGCTCCGATGCGAATGTTGCCTGAAAGCGCGTAACCACCAGGCCGCGCAGGCCAACTGACCTTGCCGACGACGACGGACGGTGCGTTCCACAGAGCGGCGTGAGCGGTCGCGATGTCAATTCGCGCCGCTGATCGCGCGGCTCCCATTTGACGGACAAGATAGTGGACTTCGCCATCTCCGAAATCCCAGAGTAAATATCTGTCATTACTTGTGATGGTCATCGTGACGGGCTTGCCATCCGGTTGCACCATTTCAAAAGTTCTTTGGTCCGTTGCACGCCAAGTTGCCTTCTTACCATTCCACCAAACGCAAGCCGCTGAGCCGTCGGCTCCAAACGTTAGATCGGAAGTCGCGCGGCCCTCCCAACCCCACTGCCCAACGATCGACGGTCGTACGATGCCAGTCTCTAACGGATTATTTTTTGGTTCAAGCGCGCCGACAGCAGCAGAAGCGTTGATCGCCGTCCACTCGCTGGCCAGTTGATCGTCCTCTCGTTTGGCACGCGCGAGATATTTGTCTCTTTCCGCCCGGGCAGCGAGCGCCTTGTCCAGGTCCCCCGTCTTGGTGATCTCCTTGATTCGGACATCAAAGGTTACAACGGCGATCTCGAACTCGGTTTTTCGCTGCTCGTTCAGCCGGCGAAACGCGTCGGATGCGGCTACCGTGAATTCCTCGCCTGCCGATCCGATCTTGGCGTCGCGCGCCCTGCGCGCGGCCTCGATTGCCTTTTCAAATTGCACGCGCGGCGGCTCGTTCGTCGGGGGCAATGCGGGCGCGGGAGCGGGAAGATGAGGCTCGGGAGGTTTGTGCGGCGGCGGAGGCATCACCTTGCCCAGTTGCTGGACCACCGCCTGCGCCGAGGCGCTGTCCCCCTTGGCGCTGTACATCTCCAGCAGGTAATTGAGCAGCACGGTCTTCTGGTCGACCGTCAGCTTCGGGTCTGTCGATTCCTGCTTGACCAACGCAATGGCCGGATCGAGCTGCGTCGGCTGATTCTTGGGGATCGTCGGCTTGTGCTCGGTGGCCAGGGCCGGCTTGGTCTTCATCAATTGAATGAAGCCCGCCACCGCGTCGCCGAAGTTCCCGCTCTTGCCGGCGGCTTCGACCAGCCGCATTGACGAGCGGTCTTTCACCCAATCCTTGGTACTGCCGGCGATTGCCTTGCGATAGTTGTCAGCCGCACCGGCCCAATCGTTCTTGGCGAAGGCGTCTTCGGCCGCGGTGAAGGCGGGTTCATTATCGAGGCGGATCTGCGGCACGTGATCGAGCGGCTTGGTATTCGACACCCCGGCCGCCGTGGTGAAGCGAATGTTCTGGTCCTGCACCCCCTCGACTTTCACCTGCTCCAGCGGCACCGGCTTGCCGGTGCCGGATTGCAGAAAAACCGTATCCGCGGTCGCACGCGCCGACGAGGCCACCAGAGCAACGAAAAGACACAAGCCCGTTAATCTCCGCCGCACCATCGGGTGTCCCATTGTAATGTTCCTGAGCAAAAAATCGGGGAGATGAATTGCCCCCCTGCTGCGCGGTACGGGGTCCGGCCATTCCTTGTTCAGGATGCCATCGAATTAGCGGAAGACGTTTCAGCAGTACGTTCTGACGTTATACCCGCCAGAAGATGGAAATGCGTCCGCCATCAAAACCCCTGAGGATGATGGACATTGAATCTGCCCGGCGGCAGACGTTCGCGCAGAAGTTTCGCGCGGGAGCCGAACTGTTTGATTACGCCTGCCAAATAACCGAGGCGGGAATCCGGATGCAGCATCCGGAATTCGGGGATGAACAGGTTCGGGCAGAACTCCGCAGACGGATCGAAATCGGCGGCCGCCTTGAGGAACGCAGATGACGTGGTCATCACCAAGCTGCGCCGGTCCCGGCAGGCCAGCCGCCAGAAGGACATAGATGACGTTCGGGGGATTCGGTTGAATCGGGGACTGACATGCGAGGACTGACATGCGAGCCCAAACCCGCGCACATCCGGCGTGCGGCAGCGTAAGGCCGAGCGCCTCGATTCGCCCTCGTCCGCCGGGGCATCAACCAATCCCAACAAGTAGTGCATTTGTCGTATTCTTGCTAAAATAATCACAAAAGGTGGGACATTGTGGGACATTTGGGGCATTCGTGAGTGTGGCGGGGTGACGTGTAGCCGGCGAGCTTGCTCGGCGTATTCACGCTGCATACGCGAGCAAGCTCGGCGGCTACACGGGGCGCGCGGTTCTTCGATAGGACGTTGTGCGCAGCGACCGGGGGTCCCTCACGCGCTAAGTTGCGTCGGCCGAAGGCCCTCGGCCCAGATCTGGTTTTTGCCCAGGCGCTTGGCGTGATAGAGGGCGCGGTCGGCGGTGTCGATCAGGTCGTGGTAGGTGAGCATTCCCTCCCTGCGGCTGGCAACGCCGACGCTCAGAGTCACCGGGGCCTGGCCCTGCGGCAGTCGGATCAGGTCGACGTCCCGGCGGACGCGCTCTGCCAGGATGGCGCCCTCGTCCAGCGTCTGGTGCGGGAAGAAGAGCAGGAATTCGTCGCCGCCGTAGCGGCAGATTCCGTCGGTGGCGCGGAGTGTGCCGTGCAGCGCGTCGGCGACCGCCTTGAGCACCGCATCCCCGGCGGCGTGGCCTTTTTGATCGTTGAAGGATTTGAAGTCATCAATGTCGAGCATCGCGCAGGAGAGGGGATGGCCGTACCGCTCGGCCAGTGCCCAGGTATGAGCCAGGCGGCGGTTGGCTTCGCGGCGATTCGGCAGGGCGGTCAGATCGTCCGTGATCGCGAGCAGTTTTAATTCCTGATTCAAGCGTTCCATCCGCACACGCAGACGACGGGCGCGGCGCTCGCGCCGGAAGAGCTTCTTATGCAGACGGATGGTCCGCGTGGCGGCATGGAGCCGGGCCAGCAGCTCGCCGCGATCGAGCGGCTTGCTCAGGAAATCGTCCACGCCCGCGTCGAACGCCTCGACGATCCGGTGCTTCTCCACGTGGACCGTCACCATGATGACATAGGTGTATTGGTCGGCCGCCAGCGCCCGGATCTTCCGGCAAACGTCGGTGCCCTCCATGCCCGGCATGATCCAGTCGAGCACGACAATCTGCGGCTTCCACTCGGCCATCAGCCGCAGCGCGTCGGCGCCGCCGGCGGCGGAGCGCACGACATAGCCCGAATCGCGCAACTGCCGCCCTCCTCCGGAACTTGCGATGAATGTTACGGTTTAGGGCTTGTGAACCGTGACGGACTTGATCTGCACCGTTGCGCCGGCGGCGGTGAAGATGCCGAAAGTCTGGTCGATTTGCGAGAAATCCGCCGCCGTGCGGTAGCGCTGCTGGCCGTTGACGGAAATGATCATCGCATCGGGGAGGACCACGAGCCCGATCTCGGCCCAGGTGTGGGGCGGGATGCTTCCCGCGCCTTTCTTGTGGCGGTGGTTGGCGGGGCCGCCATCGACGCGAAGCTCGGCGGGATTGCCTTCCCAATCAAAGATGATTTGCGTGGCGGCATACTTGATGCGGATGTTGGTCGAATCCGTCTGCGCCACGATCCGAAATGCCACCGGGGGCTTGAACGATTCGTGCGTGGTGATGCGATCGTTCGACACAAGCACCACGGTGCCGTCCGGCTGGTGCGCGCCCGAGCCGGTCATCTCGGCAAGCAATTCGCGGAAAGGCGGCTTTGGGGAGGTTTCGACGACGCTGGGCTTGAGCGACGCCGGGCCGGGCGTGGCATCGGCCGCGGCCAGGTCAATCCGCTTCTGCGCCACCGCGCGGGCCAGCCCGGCCAGCGCCGGCAGTGCCGCGCGATAGAGCTCCGCCGCATGCGCGCGGATCACCTTCTGCTGTTGCGGGGGCTGCGCGTCGGCCACGTTCCACCATTGCTCGGCCAACTCCGCCCGCGCTTGCGGATCCGGCGAGGCCGCCAACTCGCGCTGGGCGATCTGGTTGAGCCGGGCATCGGAGCCGAGCGCCAAATGGGCAAGGCCCTTGTCCCAGCGGCCCTTGGTGAAGCAAAAGTATTGCCCCACCGCAAGCTGGTTCGTGGCGTTATTGGGATCGGCCTTCAACTTATCGAGCGCGGTTTTGACCTGGAGAAATGCGGTCCGTTGCGTGCGGATCTTCGCGGCACGGGATTGCACCGCGGCTGCGAGCGCTCGATCGCCGGAGTTGCGGGCCGAGACGATTCCCTTCTCGGCATATTTGCCGGCGGCATCAAAGTCGTCATCGGCCGCGGCTCGCTCGGCAGCGTCGATTTCCGCAACGGCGACCTGCCCGGCGATGCCCGCCGACGGAGCTGCCGCGTAGCACCTGGCCAGCGCATCGGCGCGCAGGGCGGCGGCATTGCACTGATAGCCGGTGTCCAGCGCGTCGGCGGCTTTGCCGACGGTAACGGCATCGCCCGCGCCGGCCGCGAGGGTGATCGCTTCATCGAGCAGCACATATCGGTCGGTGGGGTTGTCGTTGGTTTCCAGTCCGGCGTCCAGCATCTTCGAGGCAAGCAGCCGTCGTTCAGAAATGGTCTGCCGGGATAGATCGGAGGGATAAATCTCGCGGATCAGCTTCCGCGACGCCGCCAGCGCCGCATCGCTGGGAACGGGAAGCCGGGCGGCAGGCTGCGTCTGTGCGGGCGGAGAATGATCGGAAGAAGACGGCGAGGGGACTTGTGCAAATGTCAGCCGCCCGGGCCATAGCGCGCACGAAAGGAGAAACGCGAGGAAGGGGAATCGAAGTTCGGGAAGACGGTTCCCCCGGTGCGGCGGACAGGAATGTCTATCCCACCAATTCGCGACAAACATGAGTTACACCCCAGGGAGGTTACGCGCCAGAGCGCCGGCGTCGCTTGCCGCGGACCTTCGGGAGCGTCGGCGTGATGGGCATCGCCTTCGGGGGACTTTTCTGCGGACGGGCGGCGGCCTGTTTGGCCAAAGCTTCGGTCACGATCGGATCGGATGACGGGCGATCGTCTGTCCGCCGGCTGGCACGCGAATAGTGCATTCCACGCATTTACAAGGTCTCCGGGTGAATCCGGATCGCCGCTTGCGGCTTCGCACGGTTCGTGAGTGGAACGGTGCGAAGCCGCAAGCGGCGGTCGAAGGGCACGCATGCAAGTTGACTCCGTGCGACTCCTCGCTCTCATGCCCGATCAATCCAATTTAGTAGCTTACCACAACCGCTCAAACCAGCACCACCTGCCCCGTCTCGATGCTCTTTTTCTCGGCCTCCACGATTTGCAATCCCGCGACCGCGTCATCGGCAGTCACGCGAGTGGGCTTGGTGTTGGTCTTCACGCATTCGAGGAAGTAGCTCATCTCGCCGACGTACCCGTTGTGGCTCGGATACTCGATCGGCTGCAGCTTGCCGTCGGCGTAGAGCGACATCGGCGGTTCGCGCAGCGAATCATACTCGGCGGTGGCGCGGTCGAAGTTGATCGTAAGCTGCATGCGGAAGGGGAACCCTTCGGCCATGCCCCAAGCGCCCTCGGCACTGACGAGCATGGAGCCATCATAGAGATATTGGGTGACCAGGTGATCGATCGCGCCGGTGTCCTTGGAGTAGCCCCGGCTGAAAACGCCGTGCGGCTTGCCGAAAAGATGGTAGACGAAATCGGTGTCGTGGACGTGCAGGTCGAAGAGCGCGCCGCCGGAGAGTTTTCCGTCGCGGAACCAGCCGACCGGGGTGGACCCGCACCGCCGGAAGACCGCCGAGCGCACCTTGCCGTAGTGCCCCTCGGCGACGGCGCGCTTGAGCCACTCCCATTCGCCCCAGAACCGCATGCACATGGCCGGCATGAAAAAGCCCTTGGCCGCGGCGGCGGCGGCGGCGATTTGCCTTGCCTCGGCGGAACTTCGGGCCATCGGCTTTTCGCACAGCACGTGCTTGCCGGCTGAGAGGGCCGCGGTGACGACCTCCAGATGCGCCGGCGTCGGCAGGCAGATGTCCACTACGTCGACTTCATCCCAGGCGATCAGATCGCGCCAGTCGGTGGTGCCCCGAATGCGGTCCATCGGCAGGTGGACGATGTCGGCGCCGCTTACGTTGCCCCAGCCGTCGGACAGATCGCCGGCGGCACGCTTTGGGTTGGAATCGGACACGGCCACGACGCGCGCGTCGGCGAGCTTGTCGTAGACGCCGTAGTGCATCCGACCCATGAATCCCAATCCGATGATGCCGACGCGGATCATGATGGAATTCTACTCCTTTTTGGTCGTCAGCCGAAGAGATAAGGAAGGGACAGGAATGTCCCTGCTGCAAATGGACAGACAGGAATGTCTGCCCCACCAAGAAGAGAGACAAGAACGTCGCGTCCGACCAATATTGCGACGATCGGCGTCGTGCCTCATGGCTGCGTGACATTCACCAGACCCACATCGACTCCCTGGCCGCCTTCGGTTTGGTGGCAGTGGACGGCGAGGGTGATTTTAGCACCGGGCTTGAGCTGGGCCTTGGCGGTGGCGGACATTTCCATGGGGAGGTAATTGTTGACGAATCCCGCCTCCTCGGCGCCGAGCACGCCGTTGACGTAGATCTGCACGTCTTCGTCGTGATAGACGACGAATTGCAGGTCTTTGGCATCGGTTTGCGGCATCGTGAACGTGCGGCGGAGCCAGATGTCATCGGATTTCCATTGCGTGCCGACCACGAGGTTCGGCGTGCCGCGCGAGCCGAACGGCCCGGGAGCCTCCTTCCAACTGCCGTCATCGAACGCAGGCCCGGTCCAGCCCTTGGCCGGCTTTTGAAGCGTGTATCGCCATTGGACCGGCTGATGCTGCGAATCGGGCACCACGTCCGTCATCGTGGGCGGCACGGGAAGGGCGGCGTATGAGCCGAGCTTGGTCTTGTCGCCGCTGGACCATTTCTGCCAGGTGGCCCGGTCGGAGAGCATCTTGACGAAGATGCCGCCAACCACCGGGCGGGCGTGCATGCCGCCGCTCTTGATGTTGTTGGTGACGTAGGAGTCGGCGAGCGGGTCGCGGGCGGTGGTTTGATCGAGGTAGTCGTAAATCGGCGAGACGATCGCGTCAAAATCGGATTGATTGTCGGCCAGCGTCGCGCTCCAGACTGACCAGTCGGTCTTGCTCAGCTTCGTGCGTGAATCCAGTGGCAGGCCGTACGGCTGAAGCATCGTCTTATAGAACGTGATCTCCTTCTGGGCGATCGTCGGCGGGAAGACGTTGAGGCTAAGGATGCGGTCCCATACAAGGTTGTACTTCTGGCTCCAGGTGTTGGGTTTGTCAAAGGCGAGCAGCGAACGGTCGCCGGCGTCGGCGACTTTCATCCAATGCTGGGCGTCGGTCTTGGCCAGGTCGGCATATTTGGCCGCGTTCTGAGCGTCGCCGCGCATCTTGCACAGATCACCGTACGCGGCCAGGGCGAGGATCGCCTTGACCGATAGGTTGGCGTTATGGGCCAGGTGGCCCATGAAATCGTCGGTGCAGAGTTGGTTCTCGGGGTCGAGGCCATACTTCTCGAGATATTGCGCCCACTGCGTGATCTGCGGCCACCACGGGTTGACGAATTCGGGGCTGTGCTCCTCCTGGGCAATGGCGTCGCAGAGCAGGATCATGTTGCCGCTCTCTTCGACCGGCATCCCCTCGCCGCCGTCGTCACGGCCCATGATGACCGGATAAGTGCCTAGATCGTGCGGGGCGTTGGGAAACTTCCAATGCGGGCTGGCGGCGTACATCAGGTTCGACACCAGCGTTGCCTTGGTCAGCGTGGGGCTGAAGAGCACCATCATCGGGTCCATCGGATAGAACACGTCCACGGTGGCGATGTCCCCGTTGCTGGTGTTTTCTTTCGTGAGTAGCAGGGGTTGTTTGTTGGCATCGGCCGCAAAACCGCAGGCGGCAAAGGTCTGGCGATAGGCCAGCGCCGCGATTTGCGCGTATCGCGCGCCGCCGATCTTGGTCAGGTCGGCCATCAGGTTTTTGTCGAATTCCTCGCAGCGTTGCGTCAGGCTTGGGTAATCCTTCTCCGCGGCCTGGAGCATCTCGGCCGGCGTTGCGCCGTTGCGGCGCCAGTACGGGGGAAGTTTCTTGCCAAAGTATTTGATCGACCAGATCTCGTCGTACGCGACGATAAGATGGCGCGAGACTGGCTCCGCGCCGATGCTGCCCAGGTCGAAAGTGAAGGCGAGCACCGGTTGATCGTCGTTGGTCGCCCGGGGCATGCGCGAGTCATCCTGCGCGGGTAGGTTGCCGGACTCGGCAAACGCGCCGGTCAGGTCCTTGTCGGAGCCGATGGCGGATTTGGTTTGCGATGTCGGAGCAGCCGCGTATGCGTAACCCCAGTCGATGCGCGTATCGTCGCCCATCGGGGAGAGATAATTTTGTTCCTCTGCGCCGACTTTCAGTGCCGTCAGCTCGCCCATCGCTTCGCGCGCCCACTGCACTTTCTGCTTGGGCGTATTCACCGCCAGCTCGGAGCTGGTGCTGTCGTAGATCGAAACCGCGTGCGGCTTGCCGTCGGCGGATTTCACTTCCCACGTGATATAGCTCAAAGGCCGGGCGAGAATGTCCAGATCGTGAGGCAGCGCCGCGGTCATAAACGTCAGCGTCAGGTGGATCTGCGGATTCTCAAATTGATAGATGCTTCGCGTCGGCAGCACGATCACGTTCGTCTGCGGAAGCGCCTCGACCGTCTCGGGTTCCTTGCCCATGACCCGGTACGCCTTGCCGTCGATGCGGATCATGCTGACCAGCGAGTGCGGCCGATGCGTCCAGTGCTTAGTGACGTCATCCGTCAGATGATCGGCCTCGGACCAGATGCTCAGATACGGATCGCTGGTAACGAGCGGAACCGCCGGCGGACGAAATGGCCTTGCCCCGGGCGGCGTCGCCTGGCCGCGGGCCAGGCTTGCACCGATTCCGAGCAGTATCGTCATGCAAAGGATCTTCATCGTTGACATGCGCTCACTCCGGTTGATTCCGATAATCTCTTGCGGCTCGAAGCTTATACCCTTTGCGAACCCGGCTGTCGTGAGAGGGCGCAATTTCGCAGGAAGCGCGTAAAGGATCTCAGAAGAGCAAGACGACGTATAACGCGGGCGAAGCGCTTTATTGGCCCCTCACGCCGTTGGCAGAGCGTAGCGCCGCCCCGGATTCTCAGAGCGCGCATGGAGAATCCGGGGCGGCGCTACGCTCTGCCACCGGCGTGAGGGGCGTGGAAGTTGACGACTTGCGGATAACAGGCATGACGCCTAAAGGTCGAAATCTTCAGCTCGACGTGCTCCGCGGGGTGGCGATCCTGCTGGTGCTGTGCAGCCACGCGGTCTCGCTGCACGAGCATTCCGGCTGGGCCGAGCCGCTGGTGAAGATCGTGCAGACCGGCGGGTGGACCGGCGTGGACCTGTTCTTTGTGCTCAGCGGATTCCTCATCGGCGGGCTTCTATTCAAGGAAATCAATCGCGATGGCACGCTCGACGCGCGGCGGTTTCTGGTCCGCCGGGCGTTTAAAATTTGGCCGGTCTATTTTGTGTTCCTTGCCGTGATGATCGTGCGATCGGTGCGGCACGCGCCCAGCGTTTGGGCGGGCGTTCGGCCACTACTCCCCAACCTTGTGCATCTTCAAAACTATTTCGGCCCGCCCGAACTCACGCCGTGGACGCATACGTGGTCGCTGGCGGTTGAAGAGCATTTCTACCTGGCGCTTCCCCTAATCCTGCTGGCGCTGTGCCGGTTTGGAAAGGTGTCGTGGATCCCGGCCATGACGCTCGTGGTGGCATTGGGTTGCCTGGCGCTTCGGCTACCGCACTGGAATCAGCCCTACACGCGCTTGCTCGTCTACACGCCCACGCACCTTCGCGCCGACAGCCTGTTCTTCGGCGTGTTGCTGGCTTACGCGTATCACCTGCGTCCGGCACTCCTGGCGTTCGTTCCCCGCGCACGGCTCGCGCTGCTCGCCTGCGGCTTGGCCTTGATCGCGCCGTCGTTCATTTGGGGATTGTTTACACCGCTGGCTTATACGATCGGCTTCACGCTGAATTATCTCGGGTATGGCTGCATTCTGATCGCCTGCGTGGATGCTCGCAGCGGCATCCTCGGACGAACGCTGGCCAGCCCGCTCGCACGCGTTATGGCGTTGATCGGCTTCTACAGCTATTCAATCTACCTCTGGCACGAGCTCGCCCGCGAGCAGATCGTCGATCACCTCCACTCGATTGATCGCTATGGCGCGATGATGTACTTTCTGATGACCGCAATCGACATCGTGCTCGCGATCGCACTTGGTTTCATCTCGGCAAAGTTGATCGAGCAGCCGTTCCTCATGCTGCGCGACCGAATCTTCCCCTCCCACACGCCCGCCGGGCCAGTGGCACTGGTGCAGCCGATCCGAATGCACGGAACCCCGCCCGTGGCACGGCCGTCTCGGCCGTGCGGAACATTGTCCAAGTAAGAAACCGCACGATCCACAGTTGTTCTTCGGTTGTGCGCCCTTCGCACGGCCGAGACGGCCGTGCCACAGGCAAGCGTCGCGACAGAGCAGACCAGCCCTCTTTTCTGCCGCTTCCTGCCTTCCCCAGCCGATCAGGAATACAATCGAGTAGTGCCGATCGACCTGGGTGAACCTTCCGCGCCTGCCGATCCCGGGGCCCGGCCGCGCTACGCCGGGCGGGCAGTTTTGCTCGGCGTGCTGGGAATCGCGCTGATCGTGATCGGCACGATGATGGTCGCCATGCTTCAGGCGCCGGTCGTGCGGCCAAGGGTGATCGTGACGGGCTTCGTCCTGATCGGCGTCGGGCTGATCCTTCTGCCCCTCGCCTGGATGGGCCGACGACATCGCGGACCGGATTAGTGAACGGAAGTGACGCCATGCCTCTGACGACTGTGAATTTGAGCCCCGAAAACACCCGCAAGCTGGAAGTCTTTGCCAGCCAGACGGGCAAGAGCCAGGATGACCTGGTAAACGAGGCAGTGGAGCGGCTCGATGTCATCTCGCCAGTGCCTGCGGCCGACGATTGGAAGGCTGCCTGGCGGCAAGCGGCCGGAATGTGGCAGGACCGTGACGACCTTCCGGATTTCCAGGATGTGCGACGTTCCTGGGACCGCACGTTTTCCGAAGACGGGGCTCCATGACTGACCCGGTATTGCTCGACACCGATGTAGTTATCGACTACCTGCGAAACAGGCCAGCCGCAATCACTTTCGTTGAATCCTTGCCATCCAAGCCCCTATTGTCGGTCATCACGGTGGCCGAACTCTATCGGGGCGTCCGAGACGGGAAGGAACGCACCGAACTCGATCACTTGATCGCTAATTCCCGGGTTCTCCTCTTGGACCTTCCTGCGGCTGTCGCGGGCGGCCTGCATCAGCGACAGTTTGGAAAGAGTCATGGGGTTGGATTTGCCGACGCGATGATTTCCGCAATCGCACTGCAACATAACCTGACACTGATAACGCTCAATAAGAAGCACTTCCCCACCCTCACCGATCTCGTCGTCCCTTACCTGAAGCCCTAAGATTCCATATGGCATCCCACACCCTTGCCCCCTTCCCTGAAGAGCTGCTGGCGGCCAAGAAGCAGATCCGCGAGCGGGCGCGCTCGTACGGGCTGGACTTCATGCCGGTCATCTTCGAGATGTGCGATTACGAACAGATGAACCAGATCGCCGCGTATGGCGGCTTTCCGCAGCGCTACCCGCACTGGCGGTTTGGGATGGAGTACGAAAAGCTCCGCAAGCAGCATCATTATGGGCTGGGCCGCATCTATGAGATGGTGATCAATAACGATCCCTGCTACGCCTATTTGCAGGAGTCGAACGCGCTGGTGGATCAGAAGCTGGTGATCGCGCACGTGTACGGGCACGCGGATTTCTTCAAGAACAATCTTTGGTTCAGCCAGACCAACCGCAAGATGATGGACGAGATGGCGAATCACGCCACGCGCGTCCGCAAGCACATCGAGAAACACGGGTATGATGCGGTCGAGCGGTGGATGGACATCTGCCTGAGCATCGAGCATTTGATCGACCCGCACAGCATGTTCCTCAACCGCGGCCCGATGGAAGCCAAGGTCGAGCAGCCGCGGCGCCAGCAGGAGGAAGTGACCAAGTTCCGCAGCAAGGATTACCTGGATCGGTGGATCAATCCGCCCGAGGCGCTGGAGGCCGAGGCCAAGAAACTGCGCGAGCAGCGCGCCAAGATGCGCCATGCCACTCCGGCCCATCCGACGCGGGACGTGCTGCGTTACCTCATCGAACACGCGCGGATGGAAGACTGGCAATCCGACTGCCTCTCGATCGTGCGCGAAGAGAGCTATTACTACGCTCCGCAGGGGATGACGAAGGTAATGAACGAGGGCTGGGCCAGCTATTGGCACTCGACGCTCATGACCAAGCACTTCGTCGAAGCCAAGGAAGTGATTGACTACGCCGATCACCACAGCGGCACGGTTCACATGCCGCCGGGGAACTTTAATCCGTATAAGATCGGCATCGAACTATTCCGCGACATTGAAGACCGCTGGAACAAGGGCAAGTTCGGCAAGGAGTACGAAGAGTCGCAAAACCTTGGCGAAAAACGCAAGTGGGACAAGGGCCTGGGCCAGGGGCGCGAGAAGATCTTCGAGGTGCGGCGGATCTATAACGACGTGAACTTCATCGACGAGTTCATGACGCCGGAGTTCATTGAGAAACACAAGTTCTATCAATACGGCCGCGACCCGCACACCGGCCAGCTCCGCATCGTGAGCCGCGACCCGCAGCGGATCAAGCAGACAATGCTCTACCACCTGACCAACATGGGCCAGCCGTTCATCTACGTGCTTGATGGCAATTACTGCAATCGCGGAGAACTATACCTGGCCCACAAGCACAACGGCCTGGACATGGAGATCAAGTTCGCCGTCGAGACGTTGAAAAACGTCTACAAAATCTGGCAGCGGCCCGTCCACCTGCAAGCCAAGATCGACGACGACATGATCCTCTTCAGCTTCGGCGGCGACCAGCCGAAGCAGCAGACGATCCACGACGACCTGCCGAAGCCGGCGCATCAAGTCTAGAGCGGTTTCCATTTTGCTGGGTCGCCGGCGAAACGGTTGCGACGCCGCGTTTTATCCCCTCTCCCTCCGGGAGAGGGTTAGGGTGAGGGGAAATCGGTGGCGCGTTTCCCGGCCAATCCATGTCTACCGCGACTTCCCCTCACCCCGGCCCTCTCCCGGAGGGAGAGGGAGGAAGAGGGAGAGCCGCATCGAACCGCGCCACCTACTACCTACTTGGGAAACGCTCTAGAAAGTGCAACCGGTCGGGCTTTGGAGTAACGTTGGCCACGGATCGCTATCATGGAACTGCCTGATTTCCTCGAATCTGACGCGGACGGCGAACTGCGGTTCAAAGGCCACCGGCTTCGGCTTATAGACGTCGCCGCGCGCTTTCGGGAAGGGCATTCGGCCGAAGGGATTGCGTTCGACATCTACCCGACGCTCGATCTCCGGCTGGTGTACAAGGCGATAGCGTTCTACCTCAACCACCAAGGCGAGATGGATCGAATGATCGACGATCATTCGGTAGAGGTCGATCGCCAGGCGGCGCTTCCTCAAACCACGCCGTCGCTCAGCGAACTGCGGCGTCGAATGGCAGCCAAACGCACGGCCGAGGCATCGTGACCGATGCCTTTGCGATTCCTTAACGCGTTCGAGAACTTCACGCCTCCGGCTGCCACAGAGTATAGCAGAAAGGATTCCCGCGTACGGTCCGATTCGATGGTGGATTGGCGGCGGGAAACTATCATAATTGCATGACCAAGCTCTTGGCGGAGGCCATCTCGCGGGCACAAG
>Ga0182024_10006790_pt1 | contig 24948 bp, 32 predicted proteins | sample P32metaG_FD_120480 | JGI IMG/M metagenome (GOLD analysis project Ga0182024, IMG submission 120480) | Permafrost microbial communities from Stordalen Mire, Sweden - P3-2 metaG (Illumina Assembly) | ecosystem: Environmental > Terrestrial > Soil > Wetlands > Permafrost | place: Sweden: Stordalen...
CTTTGACACGTTTGTGACCTGTGAAGGGCCCCCGGGTTGAGTTTCTAAGTGGACGGGACGCAATGATTACAGGCATTATCGTTTTTAGCGGGGCAGCCGGTGCGCTTCTCGCATTTCGTCAGTTCAAGGTATTTGTTCTCGTGCCGGCAAGCTTGTTGGCCGTGATCGGTGTCATTTTGCACAGTCGCATGACCGGGCAGGACTTTCGCGCAACTGTAATCGATTTTATCGTGAGCGTTTCGTCTCTGCAGATTGGCTATTTGGTCGGCGGCATTGCTGACGGATTTTTTATGGTGGCGAAGCCACCTGAAGTGTCGGAACTGCTTCGTGTTGTGCGAACATCGATTGGGCAAGAACTCCAAGCGGTATTTGAATTGCCCCGGGATTTGCCGCCGGAAATGGTGGCGGTTCTGGCGCGACTGGATAATCCCGATTAAGGCGTTGGCACGGGTGACAATTACCCGTGCATGACCCCGCGAGTTAGCTGCTCATACTTTCGCCCACGTGATGGGCCTGCAATCGTCACCTCCGGTCCGTCGCTGCTTTGGCTACTTTCCGTCAAGCGTCGCCTTCTGAAGCCGATCCCGAAATCCCTATGCCTCGAACAGCGCGGCATTGCCGCGATGCACACTCGGCGTCGCAGTTGGGTCAAGAACGACCGTTTTGCGGGCGCCACGCCATGTCCGCTTTACTCCCGATTGTGTTGCAAAAGTCGAAAGTTGCAGGGCTTCGAATTTTTGCGAAAAATCCGAAATGGGAAGCAATCGCCGATTCGTATAATCTCAATCGCGCTGCCGAGGTCGCCTATGAGTTTAACGTGCGGCGATGAGGCCCCTCACATCTTTACGCGAAATACGCGCCAGTAACCCTCAGAATTTTTGAGCACCTGGCAAAACGACTTTTGCAACACAATCCTCCCGTCAGCGACCGGAACGCTGCGCCGCATTACGTGACGCTCTGTGCCAATAACGACATTTCGCATTGCGGAAAACCGCTGGCGATCAGCGCCCAATTAACAGACGTGCGAAGAGGCGTTCCTTGTTGTGGTGAACATCGCCAAGCTGCCAAGCGCGCCGCGGCAGACATTGAAGGACACTCCGCGACCGCCGAACACGCCGCCGGTTGAATGACACCCCTTCTATGCGCGTCGAAGACTAGCGTAGGCTCAGCACAGAGCTGCGAGTGGGATGTGTCGAGGTCCCAGGGGCGAACCGCAGCCAGAATGCCCATCGGCGCGCCGATAATTCGAAAACAATGGACGTCTTTGCTACGACGACCGTTCGCTGAATCGGCCGGCCGGCAATTCGTCTGCCAACAGAAACCGTCAACTAGGAGCTTTCCATGAACTCGACCAAACTGGCGAGTATCGGTCTCGCCGCGGCGCTCGCCGCCCTTCTACCTGTCATTCCCGCGCAGGCAACTTCCATCACGGGTACCTTTGTTTCATCGGCAGGTAGCGACTCCAACCCGTGCACCATCACGCTGCCATGTGCCACGTTCGCGCACGCCACGCCCTGACCCCGCCGAGCGGCATCATCGTCAGGCGGAGCGAACGTCGAGGCTCGCCCCGTTTATCTCAGTTCGCAAGGTGCGAACCGGCTTTAAGACAAAAGTTCACGTAACGTGAAAGTTGGAAAGGTAAAACAGCAACAATCGGCCGCAAGTGCCTCCGCATTTCGTTCTTCTGGTGTGCCGTTCTCTGATCGGCGTGGGCGGCGGACGAATACGCGCCGGCCGACGCTGTACGGGAATTTGACTATCGTTGTGCGTGTGTGTACGCACCGTTAAGCCCGTGCACCAGGGGTTCAATCTGCCATGCGAATATTTTGCGCAGCTGGTTTTCTATGACAACCTGTTGACGTTGAAATCGCCAAGCATCTTGCTCGTTCGGGCGATTGTTGGCGGCTTCGGCAAGCCAGATTAGGTTGTGAAGCCGCTCTGTCAGATTGACTAGTCCGTCGCGGTCAAGCGTTGGCGTAGGCAACGGTGCTATGGCGGCAACTGCCGGGACTGCCGCGGCAACTGCGAGCGCCGGCGACGCAGCTCGGCTGATAAGAAGCGTTTTGCGCCCCGGCGCTATTTTGCGCCACGAAAATGCGTGCATTTCTGCATCAAACATCGAAGTCGCTCCTCTGACGGAGGTGGCGACGCGATAGGTCAGGCATGACTTAGCTCCCATTGGTTTGTGAATAGCCACAAACGCCCTGGCAGGAGCCGCCCAGACTCATGATATCTGGGGAATCGGTCATCGACGGTCCTGCTCGATATGTCGGTGGCAAGTGGCCCGGGTTGGCTCCAACCGGTCCGGGCTGCGCTTATAATGATGCGCTACGGCGTGAGTCGGCGTCGAGGGATATGTCTGCGCAGATCACAACGGCGGGGCTTCAAATGACTAACTTACGATCCTTCGAAGAAATGCTGAATTACCGAATAGCTCTTCTCAAGATCGATAGTGCGTTCGAAGCGTGCAGTCAGTTCGGAAACGCTAACAAACAAGCGTTCTACGCGGAGGTAAAGAACCGGCTATCTCAGCACAATGCAAATGATGATGCCGAAGCACGCGCTGCCACCGACAAACCGCCGTCCCTATTCCGCGATCGCTGTTTTGAGTTAGCAGAAATGGCTCCGACCGACGAAATCCGGCGTTTTCTCCTCAGCGTCGTCGAATTTTGCGACGCGAATCCGGATATAGAGGACACCGGCGCGGAATTGCACAAACGTCTGGCTTAACGGGCAACCGCAATGCGACAGTCAGAATTTGACAGGATCACTGCGACGCTTGGCCGTGCCGAATTTGCTATGGAGGCAGTGCGAATAAGGGCAGATGAATTGGGACGCAAATCGGCCTTAGCAAATACAATGGAAGAGATTGCGACGTTGAATGTAGAAGCGGCCGAACTTTTGCATGACCTTGTAAAAATAAGTCTGGCAGTTCACACTCGCAATCCAGCCCCTCATCTCCGGCTGGTTTCCGATACAGAATAAAAAGCGGCACATGCAGCGCGATTGGGTTCCATACGCCATAGCGGCAGCGGCTGCGGTAGCCATCGCTGGCGGCCTATGGCTTATAGTTGGTGGTTTGGGTCATGCTTCGGAACGGCGATCGACGGATGCTAGACCGTGCCGCAATCCAGAGGACGACCAAGAGAAAGAAAGCGGTCGCCGCGCTGCGAGTCGGCGTCAACGGGGTTGTGCACAGCCAAAAGGTCTGCGGAGCCAAGTCGCGAATCGGCGTGCGTCAGTGCTACCTTCAGCGTTTAGTTTGTCCTGATAGGGCCGGAAAATGAACAAAACGGCGTCGCGCCGAAAGTCGCGCAGATATCGCATCCTGAAGTCTGGAAAAATCATTCTCGGCAAAGCTGCTGAAATCCCTTGTGTGGTTCGCAATCTTTCATCGCTCGGAGCTTGTCTGGAGGTTCAAGGCACCTTCGCCATTCCCTCCGAATTTGACTTTTCCCTGTCAGCTCAACCCGCAAGGACCTGCAAGATTATCTGGCGCGATGACAAACGATTAGGTGTCAGGTTCATATGACCCTAATCACAGCAACGGGGCCAGCGATGCCGGATGATCGTTCACAAGCGCTAGTACTCTACATGTTCGCTGCAGTTGCGGGATTATCCGTCCTTGCAGCAGTGTATTTTGTCTCGTGGGCATACCGATGAACGGCAAAAGGCGTCAGCGCTAACCGTTCCGTAGTCCGTCCGCTGCACTATCGAATGCCGGCTACGTCGCGTATCGGCCGGCGACGGCGGACGGGGAGGTGTCGGCCAACACAGACGGCCACCTCCTCGAACGCCTTGCAGCGCTGCATTATCTCGGACCTGGTTGCGACATGCGCAGCGATTGGTTCCCATATGTCGCGGCCGGTGCGATTGCTGCGGCCATCGCTATAACTTGCCTGTCCGGTATGTGGTTGGGCGGATGAGCACCGCGCGACCGCGCGCGAATCTCAACGAGACACTTTAAGATTTTCCGCTGATGACTTGCCCTGATTTTCTACGACCTCGTACTCAACCGTTTGCCCTTCATTCAATGTGCTCAGCCCCGCGCGCTCGACGGCCGAGATGTGTACAAACACGTCCTTGCCGCCGTCCATCGGTTGAATGAACCCATAACCCTTCGTTGGATTGAACCACTTCACAGCGCCCTTCGCCATTTTGCCAAGCTCCCAGAGTCTCTCTGATCGAATCAACGCATTTTAGTCGTCCCGGGCCGAGCCGGCAAAGCAGATAATTGCCGCCGGACGAATTCGCCAAAATGGCCACATGAGCAGGGACTTGCACCGCGATTGGATTCCATACGCAGTGGCCGTCGTGATCGCGATAGCCGCTACTTTGGGTTTCTGGTATTTCGGTATGTGGTTGGGCGGATGAGCGCGGCGTGCCGGGGGCTTAGAGGGACAAAATAAAGGAATGACGGGCCATGAAGACGGACCATCTCAGTCAGACTGATGAAGATATTTTTGCTCTGAAATTTTCAGATGACGATTTGGAAGCTGCGGCAGGCACTCCGACTTTATTCCCCACGTTCACCTGTTCGGTGCCGATGTGCTCCACAGGCGGTGGGTGTGGCACTTGGCCCGGAAACTGAGCGCGGCGCGGATAATTTGCCGAGCGCTAGAATTAACGGTTTCCCCCCTTAAGGTTTATTTCTGTTTGGACTCGCAGCACGCCTCAGCCGGCGATAATTTGTTCGCGGGCTAAGTTCCCCGACATAAGTCCCCGATGCTCAGCTTTAGGGCGGGACTGCTTACCCCAAGCCGGTCCCGCCCACCCCAGGGCTGCACTCGGTATCGAAGCTTTATCTATTGTTGATCGCGGCCGGCGCGTTGATAACGCTAGCGTGGATTGCCGCACTTGTCTGGGCTGCAACAGATTTAGCCCCCCATGTTCTCTGAATGTACGCCCTCGTTCGTCTGTCCGTTCGAAACCGCCACAACGACATGAACGGGGACAAAAAAAGTGATTGGCTTCCATACGCCATCGCTGCTGGGCTGGTAGCCGCTATTTCAATAGATATTTGGCTACTTTCTATTTGGTTCGGTGTTTGAGCACGGCGCGGATCATTTGCGGGTGAGCGTCTAGTTGACGCGCCCGACGCGCCGCTAATCTACGACGCGTCGGGTCTTGCCACCTACAGCCACGAGGGCGGCCGCTTACACTTCGCTGTTTTGTCGGATGCGTCCCCGAATTGTTATTCGTAAAAATACACAATGACAGGCTCGGTAACCTTAGCAAATATGACCGTAGCCCGAGTGATCAATGCCTAGCTACCGTCCCAGGACTGCCGAAGGACTGAAAACTTCATGCCACTTGCAATGTCGGGATGGCCTTGATCTTTTCTCCGAGTTTCTGCTCGGCGCGTTGCAGATCATAGCGCTTCTGCAGATTGAGCCAGAGATCAGGCCCGTTACCGCACAGCTTCCCGAGCCGCAATGCCAACATTGGTGTCACCGACTGCTTTTCATCAAGAATGTCATAGAGCGTCTGACGCGACACGCCGAGCAGCTTTGCGATTTCGGTCTTTGGCCGATCAAGTGCCGGCAAAATCTCCTCGCGCAGAAACTCTCCGGGGTGCATCATGGGCGGTAAGCCACGCTTTGGAAGTTTCTTGGTCATAGCACCTGTCCCCAGTGATAATCTTCTCGATCGACGCGGGTCGCGATGCGTCGTCAGGCGTTCGGGCCTTGTCTCTGAACGGCCGGATCACGCCGCAATAGTCACACCCTTATAATTGTCAAGGGCCGCCTTACAAAACTCCGAGCGTCCAGCATCGCAATCCTGCAGCTTATGGAGAAGCGGTTGCCTATTCCGTGGAGGTTGAAGCACCTCATGGAAAATCCCGAGGGAGCCAAAAACTTGCTCTTGTGATCTCGGGTGTCGCAGAAATACTGACCACACTGGATCGATATGAGCGGATTGCCCTATCGCGGCGCGATAGGGCAATCCGCGCGTTCGACAAGGCGCGCCCGAACTCGTCGGGAGATCGCCTCTCAATTGGGTCGTGACGGACAAAAGGCTAATTGCAGGCGCAACTGCTCAAGCGCTCGACCGAACGTCTTACAGATCAGTCGCCCATGGTCCCACTAAGCCCAAGGCGCCAACGACGCGCCTGCAGTCTATAGGAAAGATTTCCTATATTCGCGACATTCCTCCTTCAGTGTTTTGGCCGAACGAACCCAAATTCGGACCGCCGCCGAGGTTGGCAGAACGAACCCAAAGACAGGATTGAACGACCATCTTGGCAGAACGAACCCAAGCTGAACCGGACGTACTCGCGCTCCAATTTGACAGAACGAACCCAAAATGACGCTGTCTTAGCTAGCGTCTGAATGGATTGCGACCCTTCGTTCGGGTCAAAACGCGAAGGTTTAGCCCGTTCACTATGCGGCCGCACTCTGCCGCGATTTCGCTCTTATAACTTTCGAATAAATCCAGGGATGGTATGAGTCACCGGGGCGTGCATGCGCAGGCTGTAGCGGAGCTAAAAATTGGCTCGACCAATCATTCCCTTGATCATGTGTGGCGGTGCCGGCACGCGGCTGTGGCCGGCGTCGCGCGAGAATCGACCCAAACAATTTTTGCCGCTGTTCGGTCAGTACTCGACGTTTCAAGAGACTATTCGCAGAGTTTCAGACCCGGCTCTGTTCGGTCGCCCGATCGTCGTCACCAACGGACAATATCGTTTTATCGTCGCTGAGCAGCTGGCGGCCATTGCGGTGGAGGCCGATATTCTTCTCGAACCGATGCGGCGCGATTCCGGGCCGGCGATCCTCGCAGGCGCTGCATTTGCATCCAGGCGCGACGGCGATGCCATTATCGCGGCGCTCGCCGCCGATCATGTCGTCACTGATCCCAGCGCGTTCGCCGAAGCCTGCAGCAAGGCACGCGAAGCGGCGCTAGACGATCAGATCGTCCTGTTCGGCATGAGCCCAACACGACCGGCGACAGAGTATGGCTATATCCGGGCCGGCGCCGCCATCAGTGCCGGCGTTTTCGCGATCGAAAGGTTTGTCGAAAAGCCAGACGCTGCCACTGCAGCAAGCTACGTGGCCGAGAATTATATGTGGAACTCCGGAAATTTCATGTTTCGCGCCGACTTCCTCATCGAGGAGTATCGCCGTTTCGAGCCGGATAGCGCTGCCGCTGTGACTGCGGCGGTCGATACTGCCGGCAGCGATCTTGAGTTCGAAATTCTCGATCCGGAAGCTTTTGCGCGCGCCACAGCAAAGTCGATCGACTATGCCGTGATGGAACGCACCACGCGAGCCGCCGTCATGCCAGTGTCTTATGGATGGTCGGATGTGGGGTCATGGCAGATGGTATGGGAATTATCGGCGCGCGATGCGGATGGAAACGCCGCACAAGGTCCGGCCCTTTTTATCAACGCCCACGGCTCTTACGTCGCAGCCGAAAAGCAACTCGTCGCGCTGTCTGGTCTCGACAACGTCGTCGTCGTGGCGACCGACGATGCGATCCTCGTGGCGCGGCGCGAGGACGGCGAAGGTCTGCGGCAAGTAGTCAAGAAGGTCTACGGCTTCGCGCCGATACTGACCCAGGATCACCTGAAGGTGCATCGCCCATGGGGCTCCTATCAGTCAGTCGACCAGGGCGATCGGTTCCAAGTCAAGCGGATCGTGGTGAAGCAGGGGGGGCGGCTGTCGTTGCAAATGCACCATCACCGTGCGGAGCACTGGATTGTTGTTCGCGGGACGGCCCGGGTAACGATTGGCGATAACGTAAGTGTCCTGCACGAGAATGAGTCGATCTATGTTCCGATCGGGGCCCGGCACCGCCTTGAAAATCCCGGCAAGATCGATTTGGAACTGATTGAGGTTCAGACCGGCAGCTACCTCGCCGAAGATGATATCGTGCGTTTCGAAGACGATTATCACCGGTCATAACGCGCCAGCGAGGACCCAGTCCTGCTTACCAGGGTCACCGGACGTTGGCAGCTTTTCGAACAAAGAGTGTCCGGTCTAGCTGCGCTTCGCCGATTCAGTCCACGTCCACTCTCTAGACGGCGATCTTCGGGTACCGCTTTCTGCGGACGTAATGAGCCAGAAGTCTCTCAAAATAATAGAGCGGGGCGCCAAGAGCCGCCGCGATCCAGAATTTGGTCATTACCCAAGAGGGGTTCGGATACGACATTAAACGGGGCCCTTCTTTCAGTAAGATTTTTCAAGGAATGTTGGGCAATTAACATATTTTTAACCATGCCGCCACCTCTAACATTCGCAACACGGGCTGCGATTAGCCCCGAAACTGAGAGGATTTCCCGCGGATGTTGCGGGTTTGTGCGCAAAACCTGGCTTTTGCACTGTCGGCGCGTTGTTTCATCGTTTGCGTTCGAGTCCGGCGGGATCGGCTGTTTGATGCCGGTGCGGCGGGCGGCAGTCCAAAACCGCGCGGATCCATCGGGTAGGCGTGGGAACGGCCAGCCGAGCCCAGTCTGTTGCGGGCGATGTCGACGTCGGCTTTTTTCCCTCCGAACATGCCGCCGGCACTCGAAATCGGGCTGTTTACGGCCCATTCAGCAACCAAGTATATGGTGTTGGTCTGATGGAGAAGTGGCATGGCCGACGATGAAAGACGATTAAGCGCCGGGCGGCGAAAAGGCCAGGATCGGCGCAGCGGCGTGGATACGCGATCCGACGAGGAGCGACGGTTGATCGGAGAGCGGCGCTCGAACAATGACCGACGATCTGTGTTGGACCGGAGATCGAGTGACAAGGCTGACCCGTCGCCAACGACCGGCGGTCGAGGCAAACGTTAGAGTTTCGCCGGAACTATGTGCGTGTCCACGGGCGCCACGAACACGCCTTTTAGTCTTCAGGGTCGCTGCGGGGCAACGGGGCCGCCTTTCCAGTGTCAAGTGACGTTGAGGGAAATTGAACCCCCAAAATCGTGGAGGCTTTGAAAAAGTCGTATCGATCTGAAAATGTTGCGTCATTTGGCAACGCGAGATGCGCAAATACATATCTGAGCTTATTGGATTCGAATTCAGCAAGTTTAATCGTGATCTCCCTACCAAGCTTCAGCACGTTCACGAAGATGCTCCCCATCTCCTATGTCGAAAGTGACAAAGTTCATGCCAGTTTCCGCTTCCTCCACTCTGGCTATCAATACCTTGTAACCGTCGAGATCGTCGGAGGGCGCAAAAACAGAGGCGACACTTTTGCCTCGCTCCTCAAAGTGCGGTTTCACAAGCAAATGCACGAAGGTTCGTACTTTGTTTCCTTCAAAGATCAATCGACATCGTAATTCGATTTTTGTTTCTGTGTCTGGGCCGCCAAGGTTTTTGAACCCATACACGCGTATGAGCTCGCCACGAACTATGTTCCACGAACTGAAATCGACCGAAATTTTAGGCCGATCTTGCCTTTGCTCATTCTGGGAAATATTTTCGACTATCGAACCGTCGTTCTCGTCATCATGAGAATCGTCTGGCCGCACCTTTTGCCAAACCAGTCGCTCATACTCATCATGCGCTGCCTTAAGGGAAATATGCCCCTTCGCCTTTAAGGCTTGACTATAAAGACCGCGGTCCAGCGGAGCTTGCGAAAGTGCGGCATTCTTCGCAGCATTCGAGGCGGCCCTTCCGTCCTCGCCTGCAAGCGCGTCCTGCAGTTGGATCTTGCCGTTTGCAATTTTAGGCTTTCGCCCGAACCAGCCAAACATGGGATGCATCCCACCCCGCAGCCCTGAGTCTTAAACAGATTTTCTACTCTAACCGGCTCGCAGCAGGCTATGCGACTCCTATCTGGGCCGGCGGCCGGGCGTTGGACCGTGACCGAGCTTAGTCGTCATCCAGGACGCTGCGGGTGTGACCCGCGATCTGCACAGCCAGACAGCTGACCGACAAATCTCGCCAAACTGGCCGCGTGCAAACGAATGCGTGCTCGATTATTTGATTCCATTACTTGGTGCAAGAAAGGGGCAGCATCCGAGAGCGCAATTCTGGCGTTGCGGCTGGCTGCAACATCAGTGCTATCGGCAGAGCGGCTGCGCGGACCAATGGCAAGACGCAGAAGTATCTCTATCGCCTCAAGGCGATTGAATGCTGAGACACTCGAATCCGTCGCAACTCTATCCAAGCATTCGACCAAGCCAGGAAGAACGTCGTGCCTTTTTTGGATTTCAGATTCGGTTGTCATGGCCCGAATGCTCCATCAGTGCCATTGTGATTTAGCCTCCGTACGAGTGCGTATCCAAGCAGGTGCTCAATACCTGGCGTTCGATGGCGGGTACCCGAATGACGCAAATGGACGAATGGGCGGGCGCTGGGGAGTCTCATCGGCTCCACGGCTTGGGATCAACGCCTTCACTGACTTCGGAGTGATGCTCCTCCAACCCAGCGGGCAGGGTGCCCAAACGTGGTTAACAATTCTCTAATAGCGTACGAAACTGTCTGGTGAAATCTTTGAAAAAATCGGGCGCGGTGATGTGCCGGCGTGTTTTGCGGCAGGTGTGGTCGCCGGCCTAGCTGGGACAATGACCTAGGCTCCGATGGCCGGATAGGGTTGTCGCAGCTTTCTGTCTGTTCGTTGAGCGGTGGATTACCGATAGGGCCGGTTTTATAATTGGTAGGCAATTGCCCCTAAATATTTCGGGGTCGGGGGAACGTCTGAGCCTCGGCATAACAGGGAGACCCCGGCACTCCACACGCCGGGGTTTCTTTGTTTTGGCCGCGCTCATCCTCGCGTTGCTAATCGGTTTGGCGAATGAGCCGTTCCTTCATCTCCTTTCCCACCCTGAAGTGAGGGGACGCCCATTTTGGAACCGCTACGATCACTCCCGTCCTGGGATTACGGCCAGTGCGAGCTTCATGAACCTTGACAGAGAATACTCCGAATCCGCGTAGCTCGACGCGATCTCCGCGCGCCAGTGTGGCGGTAATCTCATCGAAAAAAGCATGGACGATTGCCTCGACTTCTTGACGGTGCAGGTGTGGGTTCTGGTGCCAAATGCGCCAAACGAGATCGGACCTAATCATGCAAAATTCTCCCTAGGGCGCGACTTAGCCGGCATAGGAAGTGCAGCGCATCTGGAGTTCTTTTTGATGGCAGGTCTGTGGCCGCGACTCCGGAGGGTAACCCCGTTGAGCCGAATCTTGGTGCAACGCTCAAACACCCAGACGGATGGCAGTCAGGCAAATCACAACGATGGCCACGGTAATTGCGCCGGCCGCGACATATGGGAATCAATCGCTGCGCATGTCGCAATCACGTCCGGGATAATGCTGCGCTGAGGAGTCCGGGGAGGCGACCGTCTGTGTTGGCCGACACCTCCCCCTCCACTGTAACCGGCCGGTACTCTACATAGCCGGCATTCGACTATGCAGCGGACTGATTACGGACCGGTTAGCGCAGGCATTATCGCGGGGATGGCGGTGACGCGTCATCGATTGTCTCTAGCTCCGCTTCGCACAAATCCGCAATGCTTAAGAGGATTGCCCGGATACCGTCTGTAGGGGCCGTGTCTGCCAACTCCCTAATTCGCGGTGGCGCTTGGTCGGTCGGAGCAGATGTTTTGGCAGCGCGAATATGTGGAAGTCGGCGCATGTGTTGAAGGAGCAGGTTTCCTATCACGTCGAACAGTATTTTTTTGTCCCTCTCTTCAAACTTGCTGCACTCCTCAAATAAGCCGTCGATCTTGCAAATAACGATTTGGAGCGCCAGCTTTTCCTTGAAGGGTCGTTCGCCGAGAGTCATTTGAAGCCCCACGCGGAGCTGTGATTAGGACAAATCGTATAGACGCCGAATCAAACTGCGCTATGGTATCATAAGCGCTCGCTGTGGATAATTGTAGAACGTCTTGGCGTTGGCGCTATTCCCATTGAATGACCGAATTTAAGAGGCTCATGCCGGAAGACGCCAAGGAGGCCATCGGGAATCGCGTGCGGGCCAAGCGCTCGGAATCGATCGTTCGTCGCGGTCCTTGGCAACCACTTCCGTAGCCAAATGCTTCGTTGATTTCAGCGCGTTGCGTAGCGAGCAATATTCAAGCGTCGTTCGTGCGCGCATCGGCTGCGGCGCCCCATTCCATGTCCCAGTGCACACCATGGTCGCTAATCTCGCGAAAGCCCAACCGCCGGTACAGCGTCTGTGCGCGATTGTCTTTTTCGACGGCGACCGTGACCGACTTGCCAGCAGCTTGTGCCTGCGCGCCCACCCATTCCATGAGCGCAGTACCGAGGCCACGGCCGCGCCATTGCGGTAGCAGAGCTATGTCGATGACCAGAAGCGTCGTGGCCCGACGTTCAAGATAGAGCCGGCCTATCGGCACGCCGTTGTCTTCCAGCACGCTCCATTGCGTCGCCGGATAATAGGTCTGGTAATGGCGGCGCTGGAAGTCGAACTGGCTGTCCGTGAAAGCGAGCTTCTGCGCATCGCTCCAGCCTGTTTGCGCCAGCTCCGCTGCGCGCGTCGAGGCATAGAGGCCGCGCAAGAATGGAATGTCTTCATCGCTCTCTGGCCGCAGTGCAAAGCCGCGAGCGGCCAGGGACGGCGGCAACGATTTTAACGCATCCTCGTTGTCAGCTTGAGCCGCCGTCATGCTGCAATGTCTGCACCACGTGTTTCCACACCCGAGGCGGCCAAGGTATCACGCGGCTCTCGACCAATGGTCAATTGCGCGACGGGAAGATCCCTTGCAGCGCGACGCAAAAATTCACCACCAGATAGGGCTGCATATTCGGATGCGGCTGCGAGCCGCCGACACTGCTGAGGACCGAACCGGCCAGCGTGACGGAGCTGTTTCCCACCGACGTGTTGTAGAGACCGTCTGGATTGGAGGGACCGATGGCGGCGCTGGTCGATGGCAAAGCCGCGTGCTCCGTCGCGCCGCCGGGCTCAATGATGTCGCTCATGATGGCATGGCTGTGTGCCGGTATTTCCGTGATGATTAGGGTGTGGTTGGCCTCGCCAACGGCTTGTCCGAGTGCGAACCCGGGGCCCACATGCGCCGGCGCCTGACCTTGCAAGTTCGGCAGCGCGAAGTTGGTCGTGCCATTGCCCCCGAAGGTCGTGCCCAGGATTGCAAATAGTGCTTGGTTCGCGTTGATCGCCATAAGCTGGCCGTTGCACAGCGCCCAGCCCTTCGGCGGGAAGCCGAAACTGAAGCAGCGAATTTCTCCGAGGTAGGGCTCAGACATTTTCGGCCTTCTTCAATTCCGCGACGGGAAGATGCCCTGCAGCGCAATGACGAAGCTGATGAAAAGGGTCGGCATCATGTTGTTGTGCGGCTGGCTGCCGCCCGCGAGGGCACTCTGGTTCATAACTTGCGGTGCCAATGGGGGCGAGGTCTGGCTCACCGCATAGGCAGCGGCATTCACTGCCGTCGGTTTCGCAGGCACCCGGCCGGTGGGCGACGGGCTTGTGGCACTGACTGTGCTCGCGTTGAATACGTGACTGTGAGCGGGCATTGTCGATACGTTGACGGTAACGTTCTGTGTCCCGCCGGATTGGCCAAGATCATAGCGTGACAAGCCAGGTCCCTGACCCACATGCACAGGCACACTGCCTTGCAGGTTGGGTAGGGCGAACGTGGTCGTGCCGTTGCCGCCGTAAAACGTTCCCAATAGCGAGAACAGCGCCGTGTTTTGAGCGATCTGCATAATCTGGCCATTGCAAAATGCAGTCCCCTTGGGCGGGAAGTTGCCGCCAAACATCAACATTTGACCAAGAAACGGCTGTGCCATTGCAGTAGGTCTCCACTTCTCGGCGCCAACTTGCGGCCGTTAATTTCGCGACGGGAATATCCCAAACAAGGAAACGCACCAGTTGAGTGTCAGGTACGGTTGGATGTTGCTGTGCGGCTGGCCGACGCCGGCGCTTGAGACTGTATTGTTGGCGAGGGCGGTCAGCGTGGTGCCGGACTCATAGAAATTGTTTCCCGAACTGCTGGCGGCATAGAACGTATTCGGCACCGGCCGTTTAAGTGTCGCGGCATTGCTGGTTGCTACTATTAAATGACTATGCGCAGGAATTTCCTGCGTCGTCAGCGTCACATTCTCGACGCCACCGACCTGCCCCATAACGTAGGTGACACCCGCGAAGCTGCCCTGGTGAACCGGCACGCGACTCTGCAGGTTAGGGAGTGCAAACGTGTTCACACCGTCGCCGCCATAGGTGGTGCCGATCAGATTGAACAACGCGGCATTCTGACTGATGGAGATCAGCTGGCCGTTGCAAAACGCCCAGCCCTGCGGCGAAAAGCTAAAGCCGAAGCAGCGGATTTCCCCAATAAACGGCTGAGCCATGTTGTCCTAAAGATCACCGCTGTCGATCCGACACTAAGGTCATAATAATTCCGACACTAAGGTCATAATAATACAGTACTGGCACAAGTCCGCAACCTGCAGCGGACAGTTGCGGCGTTCCGCGAAGATTGCTGAAAGCCGCGGAGTCGCGCGGGGCGCGAACTTTCATCCTCACTATCATCAAGACCTGATGTAACGACATAATACAATACCGTCAGCATTTGGCTTTGACGCACAAAAGTTTGAGAGATAAGGTCGTCGTTGGCGGGTGGCGTTATGAAAACACCGAGTAGACGCGCGTTTCTCGCAACTTCTGCTGGTGGCTTTTGCGCCATTCACAGCGCGTACACCGCGCTCGCTGCTTTGCAGATCGGTTCGATCGAGTCGCCAGTTTCGCTGCGCATCAGTCTCGCTAATGCGCTGAATTTTCGTTTGTTTGCGCAAAACCGAGGCACATTGGGCTTGAGCGCCGTGATGGCCATGCGGCCGGTCGATGGCAGGCTCGGCAGCTATCCCGCCAGCAGCTTGTTCCTATTTCCGTTCAACCGAGACGCAACAAGCGTGCGCGAACTGGCCCATCTGCCCGGTCCGGACGCCGCGAGCCCGCTCATCAAAACCGCGGCGATGACGACGCTCGGCTTGCCCCCCGACGAATTCTTTTGTCATTACGTGCTCAAAGCACCCTGGCAGAGCTTCATCAGCTGCACGCTCGATGCACCGGTCGCACCCGAGATCGGCACGTCGCCGTGGCACAATAACGTTGAAATCGGCGGCATGGCCATCGGCATCCGCTGGACCAGTTCAAACTTGAATCATCCGTGGTTTGCGGGAAGCCGATGGATTCCGGAGAGTGATGACGGTCAAGTCTGGCGCGCCCGCATCATCGACGGTGTGCGCCGCGCTGCTGTGATGACCTCCTGATACACAGCATCGGTGTGGGGCTTGCGTGTGGGGCGCGCTGATATGTTGAAATCTGGCTATTGGAACATCCGGCGCACCTTCAAGCGCGTTGCTTGCAGCATAGGCATTGCCGGCGCGATGTCCGCGGCGGTGATCGTGCAGGCACACGCTTCGGCATCCTGCGACGCCGTGAATTCGGGCGCCTTCGAACTGACCAATACGGGCCTTGGTCCTTCGGCCTCGTCGATCCTGACAAGCTGGGCGGTGGGTGATGTCCTTACAGTCAACATCACCTCTGCCGACGGTCTCAGCCGGACCGATGGACTTTATCATGGGCCGACATTTGCTGTCGGATCGTTCGGGCCTCTGGCCACGGGTACTGTTCCGTCGAGTGGCACCTTAACATTCCAGCACGTAGTAATCTCTTCGGACCTCAGCAACGGCATCGCGATCGATCCTGAGAACAACGACTCCGTCGTGGTCGGCTGCGGCCCGGCTCCGACCATTACTGCTAGCGGTGTGAGCCCCAACACGGGTTTGACCAGCGGCGGCACCAGCGTCACCATTACCGGCACTGGCTTCACCGGCGTGACCACCGGGGTGACGTTCGGCGGGACTGCAGCGAGCTTCACGGTGAACAGCTCGACCCAGATCACCGCGACGACGCCAGCGCATGCGGCGGGCACTGTGGACGTCACGGTGACAACAGGCGCTGGCACTGCGACCACAACCGCGGCATTTACCTATGTTCCGCCTCCGATCGTGACCGGGGTTGCACCGAACAAAGGCTCGACGGCTGGCGGCACACCTGTCGTCATCACCGGTACGGGTTTTACCGGTGCCACCTCGGCGAACTTCGGCGCCAGGTCGGCTTCGTTCACGGTCAGCAGCGACACTCAGATCTCGGCCGCTTCTCCGCCTGGGGGCGCCGGCCCGGTCGATATAACAGTAACGACGTCGTTTGGCACCAGTGCGACCAGCGCGTCTGATCGGTTCACGTACTTTGCTCCGCCGACCGTCACTTCGATCGCGCCGAACAACGGCCCCGTTGCCGGCGCCACCGCCGTTACAATTACGGGTACAAATTTTACCAACGCGAGCGCTGTGAAATTCGGGAGCAACACGACCACTTTCACTGTCAGCAGCGCCACACAGATCATGGCGAATTCTCCGGCAGGGACCGCCGGCACTGTCGACGTGACCGTGACCACACCGGGCGGGACCAGTGCGACCAGCGCGTCCGATAAGTTTAGCTATGGCAGCCCCCAAACGTGGGTTTCGTCGCTTGGCAGCGACGCCAATCAGTGCACGCCCACTTCGCCCTGCCAGACCTTTGCCGGGGCAATGGCGAGTACCCTTCCGGGTGGCGAGATCGATGTGCTCGATCCCGGCGACTTCGGGCCTGTGGTCATCACCAAAGCGATCAGCATCTATAACGATGCCTTAGGCGTGGGCGGAATTCTTCCTGGCCCCACTACTAGCGGGATCGTCATCAACGCCGGCGTCAAAGACTTCGTTAACCTGCGTGGGCTGATTTTAGATGGCGCGACTGCGCCCGGCACGTCCGGGATTGTATTCAATAGCGGTGCGAGCCTTAACGTCGATAATTGCGTGATCCAAGGATTCTCCGGACCAGGAATAGCGTTTATTCCCGGCGTTGGCAGCGCTAACGCGGCGCATTTCTCCCTTCACAACACGTCTATCGTCAACAACGGCGGCGGCGTTTCGATTAAGCCGACGGGCGGTATCGCCGCGACCGCTGCGCTCAACGGGATTACGATCGATAGCAACTTGGGCGGCGGCCTGCGGGCTGACGGAACCGTCGGTTCAGGCGCGGTCAACGTCGCCATCGCCGACAGTTCGGTGAGCTTCAACGCAAGTAACGGCATCAACGCGGTCAGCGGCCTAGGCAACGTGACCGTGGACATCATGCGTGTCGTCATGGAGTCGAATGGCTCGAGCGGCATCCAGAGCAATGGTGGAACTGCGAGCGTCACGGTGGGCAGTTCCGTGATCCACGGCAACAATGTTGGCGTAGACGCTGTCAGCGGCGCCAGTTTGCTCAGCTATGCCAACAACCAAGTGACAGGCAACATCTCCAACGGCAGCTTCACGGGTGGTGCAGGTTTGCAGTGACGAAGTTTATTCAAAAAAAGCACTCCGATCGGACTTTGGATCGCATTGTGCCTCGCCGAATTTGTTGGTCCTAAATGGACTCAAAGTTGATGGCTTCGTCGGTCTCTTATGAATCCAAACGGAAGTGCCGCCAATTTCTCGACCTACGGTATTTGGAACGCGGCACAATTGATATTAGCTACTGGCATAAAAAATCGGATTTGTCCGGTAGCCTGATCGATCTGCCAGAAGAAGACGGACAGACTCTCTTCGCTACCAATGCCACCAGGAGGACCGGCGGTAGCCTGCAACGTTTTCACGTGGTCACCACTCAATAGCGGTGGCTCGAACGTGCCCTTAAGCGAACAAATAAGTGTCGGTGTCGAGGGAGTGACAAAATTGTAAGACGCGAAACAGCTATAAAACTTATTATCTCTATAGCTGAGGACCCATGCGCGGTATGTCACTGTTGGCGGATAGCCGTGTTTGTCACCGTATCCAGGAAGCAAATCGTAATTGACCTGGGCACTAACGGCACTCGAGAAGCCAAGCACACCCGTAACTATCATCACTGCGATCACGTTTCGCATTGAATTGATCTTCGCCAATTTAACGCCCCCGGATGATACCCGGCTCATTGGGGCAGGATAGCATGCCTCAAGATTGGATTCTTGTAGTCCAATTCATGGGAGACACGGTGGCGAAAGGGCCTGCTATTTATCCGCAGCTCAAAGCGAAGTTATTGGCCCTAAGTGTCAGATAGTACGATGCAACGAAATGTCCGCTTCTTGGGGGAGAAGCCGACTGGAAATCGACGGTTGCACCCGGTCGCGAATGACCCGAAGTGGACACTCGCAAGAGGGGTAGCCACTTATTGCCGCTACGTTCTGAGTAATACTCGTCGGCAAGACCGTGGGAAATATGCAACACGCTCTGATAATCGGGGATTAGGCCCGCCGTGCTACTTAAGTGGACTGCGTCTACGCTACATTTAAATTGTTGATTCGATCGCTAGCCGGGTGCCGACAATGCCCGCTCGCCGCTTCCATCTAACTCTTGCCTCCGCTGTCGTATTTAGCGGTCTCGGTGCGATCATGCGCCCGAACGCCCTCAGGATTATTTTCGGCTTGCTGCTCGGCGTCCTCGCTGCGTTCTTTATTGGAGCATTGGTTCCGCCTACGCTGCCGACGAAGGCCGTTGCGCCATCATCGGAATTTGCCTTCCGCTTCTCCCCCGCTCTGCCGGGCTGGATCATCGCTCGTTGACCCCAAAAATCGTTCGGAGCTCCTGGGAGGTTCCGTTGACGCAGTTGATGTTGAAATGCCCGAAAACGAAGAGACTGATCCCCACGCATGTCGATATCGATCTGGCAGAGATCGATAAGCTGCCCGACAGAGTTACATTTTCCCAATGTCCCTATTGCCGCACGGTGCACGGATGGACGCCAAAGGATACTTTCGTTTCCGAAGGCATACGGAAAGGGCGCCCGAATCCATAGCCTCACCGCCGTTTTCCGCGCCCTTATGACTTACATCTTAACTGACGAGGAAATCCGGCTTTTGAAGGAGTTGAGGGGGACCGGCGAGCGCGGTCGCCCTGTTCCTCAAGCGCCGCTAATGCTCGCACGACTGCTAAAGGCCGGGTACGTTGAGCGTCGCGTGATCGAAGGAACGTCGACCCGGTATGTGATTACAGACTTCGGTAGGATATCTCTCGATACTGCGATGGCACGACGCTAAAGGCTGCATAAAGGGTGCATTAGTCGGCGGCGTCGCCGGCCGTTATGCCGGGCACCATGGACTTTTGGGGGCAGCGAGCGGCTGCATTATTGGTCGCCACGAAGCGCAAAGACGCGCCCACCTGAAAAAAGAGCAAGGCCAACGAGGCCAAGGACATTCAGACCAACCAAGCAATATCGACCAGCCGAAAAATTCAGACCAACCAAAATAGCCGCTCAAGTCGATCGTGATAGGTCATTTGCGACTGAATGAGTCCGCTGATGACCCTCTCTGGGCAATGCGCCGGACATATGCAGAAAAAGCCACGGCCCCGGAGGCTTCCGGGGCCGTTGACTCACAAACCGGGAACGGGTGGCGTTATTCAAACCTGTCGTAATATCTACGCTCTCGGAGCGCACCGAACCATCGAGCAAACCGCGTGCGAGTCGCCTTGATCGCTTTAGCCATCTCGGCCTCCTGTGGGGGAGTGCATTACCTAAACCTTCAGACGAAGCTACTGCGGATAGTGGCGCCGCGAAGTGACCGCCGTCACACATGATCGCTTTTCGACTGCGGCTTCTGAATGTCAGCTATGGGTCACTGGCCATCGAATGAAGCCATCGACTTCGAGTCTGCTTCGCTTCGCTTCGCTTCCCACCCAACAGCGGACATTTCGTTGCATGGCACTAGGTGACGCTCCAAGCTAGGAGCAGACAAGTTTTGCCGCCGGACAGGGTTCAGACTTTATTAAGCATGTGCGCGCTTAGTCTTTAGACCTCTCATTGCGAGGAAATGGACTAGTATGCGCGTATTGCTGATTGAAGACGATAGCGCCACCGCGCAATCGATCGAGTTGATGCTCAAGTCCGAGAGCTTTACCGTCTACGGCACCGATCTCGGCGAGGAAGGGATCGACCTCGGCAAGATCTACGACTACGACATCATTCTGCTTGATCTCAACCTGCCAGACATGTCGGGCTTCGAGGTGCTGCGCAAGCTGCGCATATCGAAGGTGACGACGCCAATCCTGATACTCTCCGGCCTCGCCGGCATCGAGGACAAGATCAAAGGTCTCGGCTTCGGTGCCGACGACTACATGACCAAGCCGTTCCACAAGGCCGAGCTAATCGCGCGCATCCAGGCCATCGTGCGACGCTCCAGGGGACACGCGCAGTCGGTCATCAGCACTGACGATTTATGCGTCAATCTCGATAGCAAGACGGTCGAGATAAACGGCTCGCGCGTGCGTGTGACCGGAAAGGAGTACCTGATGCTGGAACTCCTGGCGATGCGCAAGGGCTCGACGCTCACCAAGGAAATGTTTTTGAGCCACCTCTATGGCGGCATGGACGAACCAGAGATGAAGATCATTGACGTTTTCATTTGCAAACTGCGAAAAAAGCTGTCCGACGCATCTGGCGGCAAGCATTACATCGAGACGGTCTGGGGGCGCGGATATGTAATGCGCGAGCCACCAGAGAATGCGTTGAGTGTTTCTGCCTGACAATTGTCCTCTCGACTCCCGAGACCGGGTAGCCGCATACTTCCCGACGCATTCGCCCCGCCGCTTCCCGCCTGCGTCACTTTAAGGATCTGTTAACCATATCAGGCGCACGCTGGTGCTTGGGTAGGGGGGCTGCATCTCGATTCGACGGCTTCAAGCTGGAAGCTCGGTCTTTACGGGAGGCGGTAACCTTCTCGTCGATGCGGCTCTCGATGCCGCATGTCGGCAGAGAAGTGCGCGCAGATTCAATCTTCTATTCGGGGATAAGTTGATTGATCGATCGCGCTGCCTGCGATCGGCAAATCTGGGGTATCAAATATGCAACTACGCAGCCTGGACCCCAGCAATGAATTTGTCGAACTGGACTCGGAGTTCGTCAGATTGACGAGCTAGCTGAGCTGCCGCATCAAGAACTTGATTGGCTTCAATTTTGGTGGTTGCGGATGCTTCCTCGACACTCGTGATTGCGTGCGCCACCTCCAGCGCGCTGGTTGACGCCTGCTGAGCATTCTGTGCAATTTCGCGCGTCGCCACCCGTTGTTGCCCCACGGCGGCGGCAACCTCCGCGGCTATCTCGCTCATTTCGCCGATTGTTGCGACGATCTCTTGGATCGCTGCGACGACGTTTCCCGTCACCGATTGAATTTTTGCAATTTGAGTTTCAATTTCTACGGTGGCGCTGCCGGTTTGTGCTGCGAGCGACTTGACCTCCCCGGCGACGACGGCAAAGCCGCGGCCAGATTGTCCAGCCCTGGCCGCTTCGATGGTCGCATTGAGCGCGAGAAGATTCGTTTGGTGGGCTATTTGTCGAATTAAATTGAGCACCTTGCCAATTTCTTGCGCGCCCGCGACCAAAGTCAGGACCGTCTGATTGGTTCGTTTGGCATGCGCCATTGCTCTGGTTGCTATTGACGATGAACGAACGACCCGGTCGTCAATGCCGTCGATCGACATTGAAAGCTCTTCAGCCGCACTGGCCACGGTCTCTACATTCGCGGAAGCTTGTTGAGCGGCAGACCTGACGGTGTTTGACTTCTGGCCTGCCCGCTGAGTAGTCGTGAACATGGTCTCGGCGCTGTCCTTCAAATTGGCGGCGGCGGATGAAAGAGTCGAGGTGAGCGCGCTGGCTGCCGCTTCGAATTGCAGATTTAGCAACTCTAGAGACTTTCCCCGTTGCTCTTTTGACTGGCTTTCAGCCTGCCTTTCCACAGCAAGCTTATCGGCCAAAATCCTATTCTCTTTAAATGTCTGCACCGCAACCGCCATTGCGCCTATTTCGTCCTGGCGCCGAACATGCGGGATTACGATGTCGGTTCTTCCGTTGGCGAGTTCACGCATTATGGCCGTAATTTGGGTGATAGGGCGAGCAATACCTCTACCGATAAGCACCGCCAAAATCAGACCTACAATGATTGCTAGTGCCGATGTCAATAATCCCAGCTGACGCGCCGAAGATACATCGATCTGCATTCCCGCGATTGTCCCAAGCTGTGCCTCGACGCTCGCAAAGCGCATCTGGTCGGCAGCCTCTGTCAAAGCAGCGGCAGCCGCATTTCGCTCCGCCGCGACTGCTGTAAGTCGCTCGGTGGAACTGTGCAGCCCGTCCAACGCCGTCGTATACCGTCCAAAGGGTTCTGGTATGGCCTTTAGAAAACGATTCACCCGGGTACTAATGATCTTGCGCGCCATCAGGCCGTCCAGAACCCGGCGCATTGCCTGGATATCCACCCGGGTGGTGTCGTAATCGGCAGGATTGCGCGAGGCTAAAAAACGGGTCGCGCTCGCATTGCTGCTGTGGAACTCCTCCATCAACCGAATAGAATCGTCCAGTGCGTCCGAGTTGTTAGCGTCGTGGGCAAGAGCTTCCACGATTGCCGCCACCGTCGTGCTGAGTTCGGTTGCACTTCCTACGAGTTCGGCAGTATTGGCGCGTCGGTCGTTGATGGCATGGATTGTTGCGGTCACGGAGTCGCCATATCGATCAGTAAGAGCTTTTAGCTGGTCCAACGTCGAATCATGATTCACGCCTGCAGATTTGTAGCTCTCCGCGACCAGTCGTGTTTCGTCCTGGAGTTGCCCTAACGCGCGCTTCGCCGCCTGCAGATCGCCATCGTTTTCCGAAAGTGCGTAATGGGATACTGCAGAATGGGTATTGCCAACCTGCGCTACAAATTCAGCGACTGTCGAGGCTTCGGTTACGCTTGAGTCGACATAGTTCGCTTGGGTGTCGACCGTACGTATTGCCTGCCATGACATGACCGAAAGGACTACCAACAATAGAAGGATGATTCCCATTCCGATCAATATTCGTTGCAGGACCGAGAGCCGATCGAGAGCGAGGCGCGACGGAAAAATCCTCGGCGCAAGGTCGCGGAGAAAAGCAAATTGACTCACGGGTTTCACCTTCGAAACAAGAGTGCAGTCACTTAAAATCTCGTATTTTGCTGATGAGCTCACTGCCGAAGCGGCGGTCGAAGTCAAGATTTGCCGACGCCATTTCAGCAGCAAACTTGCTGCGGTCTATGTCCTTGATGACTTGCATTCCCGACTGCGCAAGTTCGGATACGCCTTTTGCCTCCGCGGCGACTGCAAACTGACGTGAGGCGTCCCCGGTGAGATTCGCCGCCTCGATAAAAGACCGTTTATCATCGGCCGAAAGGTCGTCAAAATCATCCGTCGACATAAACAGAATGGCCGGATCATAAACGTGACCGGTAAGGGATAGATATTTCTGCACCTGATTGAATTTCGAAGATTGGATGGTTGCGATTGGGTTTTCCTGCCCGTCGAACTGGCCAGACTGCAAAGCGCCATAGAGTTGTGGAAATGCAAGCGGCCTGACGTCTGAACCGAGCGCTTTAAATCCGGCAAGCATCACGTCCGATTGCGGCACACGTAACTTCAGCCCCTTGAGATCCTCGGGAGAGCGTATTTCATGTTTGGAATTGGTTATGTGTCGCATTCCATTTTCGCCCCACCCCAAAGCGACCAGCCCCTCGTCTCGAAATTTCTCCAAATAAGACTGTCCGATTGGACCGTCGAGCACCGCGTGGGCGTGAGCAAGGTTCCGAAAAAGAAACGGAATGTTGAATACGCCGATACCAGGCATAATATTCGGAAGCGGCGCGCCAGTGATGAAAGCCATGTCGACCGTACCGAGTCTCACGGCCTTGAGCATTTCAACCTCGCCGCCCAACGCGGAGTTCGGATATTGGTCGATCCGGTATCGCCCTTGCGTCCTTTTCGCGATTTCGTCGGCGAAAACAGTGCCGCCGGCACCCAGTTGCGAATCCGTCGACAGGATGTAGCCGAGCTTCAAGACTTTGACACTCTGCCCTGAGGCTGGCGCGAGCAAGCACACAAAGGCGACTGCGGTCGCTGCAAGTGAGCGCCAAATGTTTTCCCTAGGACCTGAAGCGCAGGTCAGCGTGTGCATGTCCGTTCCCCACAAGCGCTTGAAATCATGATTGCCAGGGAACGGTTTAGAGTTCGTTAACCAGTCTCGCCGCGAAGTCCAACGGAATTGTAAGAGGGCGCGCGCCGCACGCGCGCGTTGCGATCGTGACCTCCATCTGCTGGAAAGCCGAGAGCAGTCAACCGCGGCGTTGATTGCAGGCTTCATCGGAATGTCGATCACATTTCCATGGTCAGCGATACATGCTTATAAAGCGCTCGTGTCCGGTCAATTGAACATCGATGCTTTGGGCGCGGCTACCCAACTATTAGTCCCGTTCCTGTTCGGCATGGCGCTTGTCGCAAAGTTGAGGGCGCTAAAAAATTTCGGGTGATATTCCGCTTGGGTCATTCACGTCGGTTTGAGCGCGCGTTAGCCACTTCCGCTTTTCAGCCGACTTCGGACATATCGCGGCACTGCACTAAGTGACACGATGGGTCAGAAGCGGCCGATTTGGGATGGTCGCGTGATGTTCGCTTTGCCCGCAAAGTGGACATTGCGCTGCGTCGCAGTAACCGTCGCTTCTGGCCGTTTTCGAGCAAATAGTTGCGCGGCATTAGGTGACGCAGCGGGCCCTAACCGAACATTGTCCGGTAGTTCAGCCAGAAAGAGCATCGATCTCCTGAACCGAAGGTCGCAGATTTAAGTCCTGAGAGGGACAGCGTCATTCATAACCTTTATCGGGCATGTTGAAAATCTTTCAGGCTTGACTGTGGCCTGATTACAACTTGCCGCGGAAAAGCGACTGAAGAGTCATTTTCGCGCTCGAACGCAACCGCGAATGCTGCAAAGCTCGCGTGGGGGTATTAGGAATTATTGTTCAAGGGGGATGATCATGAAACGCACTTGGCTTGGCGGGGTTGCGATTTCAGCGCTACTCCTCGCGGCGCCATTGAGCAGTGCCGGCGCTGCGGACTTGGCATACAAGGCGCCTACACCGCCGCCGCCACCGGCTTGGAGTTGGACCGGCTTCTATATCGGTCTGCAGGGCGGC
>Ga0182024_10006791_pt1 | contig 24946 bp, 22 predicted proteins | sample P32metaG_FD_120480 | JGI IMG/M metagenome (GOLD analysis project Ga0182024, IMG submission 120480) | Permafrost microbial communities from Stordalen Mire, Sweden - P3-2 metaG (Illumina Assembly) | ecosystem: Environmental > Terrestrial > Soil > Wetlands > Permafrost | place: Sweden: Stordalen...
ACTTGCAAATATCTAAACCGTATGGCAGTGAGCCTCGCCCTACCAAGCGCAAGGTAGGGCGACGCTCCAGCGGAGCCATTGCCCCGGAGAAATTGAGGCTACAGTTCTTGTTAAACTGCTCTAGTCGGGAAACCGTTGTAAACGGTTGGACAAGCCGCGCGGGTCGTCTCCCCCTCGTTAAAACGAGGGGTTAATAGGACGTTTGTTTTGCTTCACTGCAAAAGCGTCATCCAAAAACTGAGATGCCCTTCGAAGGCACGGGTGTTTCTATCGGTTGCCGTGCTGGCTTATAAGCCACTGCATGGCTGAGGCTTCGCCGGAAGCCATGTAGTGGTCCAAAACTTTCATCCAGTCCTGGTCCGACATCTGTGCTATTAGCGGAAGGCATTGCTTGCTGAGTTTGCGAAAATCGGTTTCTTGTTGACCGAGCTGCGCCAGTTGCTCCTGAACGGTATGTCCACTGCTGCCAAAAGGCTTGTTTGGGTCCATCGCCTCAAGGGCCGTTTGATCGATTTTGATTCCAACGAGCTGGCTAACCAAAGGTTCACCCGGCGATGGGCTGGCATATTGTTCCCCCAATTCCGCCGCCATTCGGAACGCATCCTCCGCGACGGCCCCGTTGCCCGACTCACGGTAGGTCTTCGCCACGGCAATGACGCGCTGCCCCAATTGTTTCAAGGCGGCAACTTGCGGCGGCGACACTAAATATACGGACAACATTTTGGACTCCACCGTTGAGTAACCCGCCGACCGGTAGGGTTCCACGTCGTTCTGGACGCGGATTAGCGAATAATCTTCCAGAGGCTTGGCGGAAGCGACGGTGATTTCTTGCATGGCCCGCTCCTGCTGGCCGGAGTTGAAGTAATTCAACGCGGAAAGATAATTCGGGAGCGCATTGTCGGGAGCGGACTTTTTGAACACATCCAGCAACTGGCGCTGTTCCTGGGGCGACAATTTGCTGTCGCAGGCCGCCTCAAAATCCACTTCCGGCTCGTTTGGGAATTTTTGCATCGCTTCCTTTAGAAAGCCCGCGTCATCGCTGGTGCGAAATCCCGCCAGAAGGTTGGCGGCACTGCGCCCGTGCTCCTTGAGATAAGATTCAACTTGTTTGGAGGTCAATAAGGGGTGCTTTGCAATCAGGCTCGCCAGGTTTCGGTGGGGGCCAATCCCTTTTACCAGGTATGTGGTCGTGCCTCCGGCCAGAATAATTGCCGCGCCGACGACAATTGCTGTTTTCGCCTTTGTCCATGCCATAACTTTCAATGCTCCTTTCACGAGGGTTAATGTTGAGCCGCCGCCCGTCGCGCCCTGGGCCAGTGCAGCGGCGGTGACGGTATTGGCCAGCGTCGCCGGCGCGGTTTGAACGGAATGAGTTGAAATCGCCCGGACGATGATTTCCGGCGTTGAGGTGATGCCGCATTTGACAAAGAAATTCCGCAGTTTTTCCACCGCGCGATGCAAACGGATCCGGGTCGCGCCTTCGCTCCCGCCGCAGGCGACCCCAATTTCTTTCATGCTCTTGCCGTAGAAAAACCGCAGCACGACGGCGTGGCGGTCGGTTTCATTCAAGCCAGCCAAAGCTGCGTCCAGCAACGGGGCGATTTGCGTCCAGGCCTCAGAATCATTTTGGTTCGAAACGATTTGCACGTAAGCCTCCTGTTCGCGGTGGGCGCGGCGGATTTCACTGCGGATGAACGTCAATGAAGTCAGGCGGGCAGTTTGATACAGCCAGCCTTCCAGGATGACACGTTTTCCCAAATGGGCGGATTTTCTTGCCAGCATGACGAAGACGGCTTGGGTGATTTCCTCGGCTTGATGCAGGTTGCCGGTGTGGCGCCACGCGACCGAATAGACCTTGTTGATGTGCCGCGTGACGAGCGTGGCAAAGGCCTCCTCGGAATCGCGGCCCACGTATTCCCGCAAAAGGGCGTTGTCATCCAATTCCTGCATCTACATGTAAATGCCGCCAACGGAGCAAACGTTACAGTCTCTTTTAAGGCTGCTGGCAGCGCGCCGCCCCGCCTCCTGCTCGGTTCCGGGAGAAGCCGGCCGTCAAAATGAAACTTGCTTTTGAGAACCGAGAAAAAGCTTGATGGAGCTGGCAGACCTGATACGATGTTGGCCCATTGGATTGAATCGCCCAGATGGTGTTATACTATGTGGGAGATACCGGTTTGAATACAAAATCAAAACCTCCCGAATAATAAACGCGGATTTTGCTTTTGAATAAAAATGGCAAACTCTTTTAATGAAGCTGGCCAAGTTTTTTTTGTGTTGGGTGATGCTCGCATGTCTGCCTTGTGCAAACAATGTCGTGCGCGCTCAAAACACGACACTTTCCTTCACGCTGGATGAGCCCTGCAAAACCAGCGCCGGTGTTTTTGCCACCAATGGCACTTTGATCCGCACGCTTTGGAGCAAGGTGCGTTATTATGCGCCGGGAAACTATTCCGCGGTTTGGAACGGCTTGGATGACAACAGCAACCAGGTGGCCGCGGGGGTTTACCAGATCAAGTTGCTCCAGCATAATACTGAATATGTCTGGGATGGAGCCATTGGAAACACTTCCACGGCAATATCCGGACCGACGGTTCATAGCGGATTCTGGCCCGTGGCCGACATGGCGATTTCAGGAACGAATGCCTTTTATATTTCCGGCTACAACGAGGGCAAGTACGATTTTCGCAGCTTTCTCACTACGAATCCGCAGCAGGTTAGCATGGCGTGGTATTGGGTTTACTCCACCCAATTTAACCGGGTGAGCTCCATGCCGGGAGATGTCAATGATCTTAACTGGCTCTGGACGGCGGCGGATACCAATTGGGTTTATTTTGCCTGCTCTGGGACGCCAAATCCGACCAACACATCCGTTCCAAATCAGTACCCCGGTTGCATCGTAGCCTGTAACGTGAGCAATAACAGTCCGGCGTATTTTACCAATGGAGTTCAAATTGTGAATAATGGCGCGAACTCCCCGCTTCCCAATGGAATCTACGTGGGCACGCAACCGGGCCTGAGTGGAATGGCGGTGCAGCAGAATGGAAACCTGCTCGCCGTGTCGGTGGCTCCCGATAATAAAGTTTATCTGATTGACAAAAGGGCCGGCACTGCGATTGGCAACTTCACTGTCAATTCTCCAGGCCGGTTGAATTTCTCGCCGGATGGCAGACTGTGGGTGATTTCCGGCAACAATGTGATTTGTTACACCAACTTGGGAGCGAATCCTTCAGTCGCCCTGGCCATTCCCAATTTCAGCGAACCTCTGGATGTGGCGGCGAATCCGACGAATTCCAATCTCATCCTGGTCGCCGATGGAGGGGCCAGCCAGCAGATCAAGGCATTTAACAGCGTTGGAACTCCTCTTTGGACGTACGGGCTGGCCGGGGGGTATCAAGCCAATGGTGTGGCGGTCACGACCAACAAATTCTGGTTCACGGACGGAGAGAACGATGAAACCTACCTGTGCTTCGCTCCCGACGGCTCGTTTTGGGTTGGGGACGGAGGGAATAATCGTTCCCTGCATTTTTCGGCCTCGTGCAATTATATCGAACAAATCATGTATCAACCGGTTTCTTATATTGCATCCGTGGACCAGAACAATCCTTCTCGTGTCTTCAACCAATTTTGGGAATTTAGCGTGGACTATACGAAGCCGCTGCCGCAGTCCTGGACGCTGGTCAACAATTGGAAAGTGAATGTGCCGACCAACAATATCTCCTGGAACCAGGGCATTTACGAAGTCACCACCTTCACCAATGGCCGGACGTATGCCTTGATAGATTACAACTATACCAACTTCTCTCCATTCGCCCGGAGTGAATTGTGTGAACTGGTCACCAACCAACTCCGTTTGACCGGACTTTTTCCAGCATGGAGCGCCAACCGGGGCTGGATCTCGCTCGGCCCGGATGGCTCCGCCCGCCGCACGACCCTCGGCGCACCCACATGGTATGAGGACACATTAAATGGGTTTGATACGAACAATAATCCGATCTGGAATCCGGACACCTTGATCGCCACTGCGTCCGCTGGCAGCACGGACCCGGTGCCGCGTTCCGGCAGTTTTGGCAATATTCGCGCCACCATCAGCAGCAACAACATTTTAATTTCATTTGATCAATCGATAAATAATGGATGGCATCTGGGCGGCATAAAAGTGGGTACAACGAATTGGCTGTGGAAAGCCAGCCCAGCCGTTGGCCTCATGAATGGCACCGGCACATACGAAATATCAAACGGAGTCATCTATGCCGGGAACACTCTGCACGCGGTGGATCGCAATGTGATTTATGGCTACCACGGCGAGTTTTTCCGCGGCCAGGGCCAGGCCGGCCAAAACATGCACTTCTATGACGATGGATTATTTGTGGGCCAATTCGGCGAAGCCAGCCCGGGGCATTCGGCCTACGAGGGCGCGTTGCCAGGGTTTGCCGGCAACGGACAGTGTCCGAACCTGATCAAGACGACCAACGGAGACTATTACCTCTGGGTCAACGACGAGAGCGCCCACGGACCGCAACGCTGGCACTTTGTCAACGCCAGGAATATTCGCGAACAGAGCGGCAGCGGGACTTTGGGGAGTGCCATCACTTTGACCAATCCAGTTTATGGTTTTCCATCCGGAGTTGTTGGCCAGAGCGGCAATCAATCGGCGGCGATATCCTGGCTGTCTGTTCCGGGTGCGGCTTCATATAATATTCGTTACTCAACAATGAATGGGGGGCCGTACTGTGTTGTCGCGGGCAATACCACCAATCTGAATTACGTCGCCGGCGGATTGGGCAACGGCCAAACTTACTACTTTGTGATCACGGCGATTGAGGCAGGAGTGGAGGGCGTTCCTTCCGAGCAGGTTCCGATAACTCCATTTGACAGCACCCAAACCGTGCTCTGCACCGGTTCCATGTCCGAAGGCGGGCAGTTTACGCCAATTGTTGACATAAGCTCCACCGCTCCGGCTTCCGGGCAACCCAGTTATATCGGCGCCGAACAGTACACCGGGGTGCTGGATCTGCGCGAGTTGGACTATTACGGCTACGGCAACCTGGAGAATGAAACTGTCGGTGCCGGCGGTTACGTCATTCATGACTGGCAAGGGCCTGGATCCAGTCTGACGAATATTCTTGCCCCATTCACCATCACGGACGGTTCCGGCTGGAGCGATCTTTCTTACCTGGAGCGGCAATATAAAGTAAGTGGCGTGTTGGGAATCAACGATGGATGGACAGCAATTCAAGTTGCCTCGACCACCATTAGCGTGAGCGATACGAACTTTCACTATTTAACCGTTATCAGTCCAGCCGAGTTTAATAATGCGCGGGCTTTCACTTTGCGGCTCACCTCCACCAACAACACGGCAGCGACGTACACGTTGAATGAAAGCCCCGGCTTATCGCACGTTTACCAATTTTTATTCAGGGGAAACGTCACTTTATCCGCTGACGCCAGCGCTCCCGGCGGGACTCAGGCCAATGTCGAAGCCATCTTCCTGGATAATGCCTCGGTAACCTACCTCCCGCCATCATCGACGACTGGCAGCAGCGGCCTGACCACGTTACCCGCCCTGACCGGCGCGACGATGCTGGGCCCCGGCGTTCTCCGGTTTTCTTTCAGCAACAGCCAGAGCACATGTTTTACTGTGTTGTCCAGCACTAACCTAACGATGCCGCTGGCCAGTTGGACGGTGCTCGGCGCGCCTTCGAATATTGCTCCGGGCCAGTTCGAGTTTACGTCGCAACCGATGGCGAACGCCGCGCAACGCTTCTACATTCTCCGCTCGCCCTAGTACTCTGGATCGCTTCAGCGGCTCTTCCCGGGTGAGAACCATTGTTTGACAGCAGCGTAAGCAAGTAAAGTCTGCATGAGCGGACCGCGGCCAGACCTGTCCTGACTATGGAAACACTGGCAGGCGGCGATGATCCGTCCCGAACCGCAGGGATATTCGATAAACGTCGGGCGGTTCATGATGGGCGCGCCGTTGGTCATCTCTGTCGTAAGGATCACGGCGTTTTTGGGCGCGCCCGCCAGGTAACCGTGGCTGGCAAAGTTGGCGTGAATCGGCGCGCCACCCAGCGGCAGAAGGATGGGATGCTCCGGCAGCAGGAGTTGGTTGTCCACCGCGCCGTGTTGCACCATGGTGACACCGCCCGGCAGGGTGATGCCTTCCTGCTCCGCCCCGTTCAGTTCGAGCACGAGCGTGCCGCCATTGGACACGTAGCTCTCGAAGCGCGCCGCGTTTTCGGCGTATGCGCTGTAGAAGCCGGTCTTCCACTGCGCTCCCGGAATGATGACCACGTCATAAGGCGATAGATCGGTGCTGTCCATGGCCGCGGATGGTTTCACATCGAATTTGAAGTGGAGGATGGCCAGGGCTTCTTCAAAATCCTGCAGGCGATTCCAGGAACGGATGTTTCTAAAAATCAGAATTTTCGATTTTTCCGCCGCCTGGGCAATGGCTTGAGGGTCGGTCGGGACCCCCGTCTTTGCTTTTGCCATACTGGCATTTCTCTGGGCGTTTCTGCGCGCCGCCGCCATGGTTTTGAAAATCACGATCGTGGCCACGATGGCCAGTAGCACAACTGTGCCAACGACCGCCGCTTTTTTTGTGTTTGTGGATGCCATAAGTTTTGGGGTCTCGTTCTATTTGATGCTTTCGAATTTGACGGAGTCCATGTCGATCCAGGCTTTGCCGCCGCCCCAGAGGAGGAAAGTAGTGTCAACGCTTTGGGTGTCTTTCGGGATGACGCAAGTGACGGAGAATTTGGTCCACTCGCGGGTGCCTTTCAGGGTGTAGTTCCTGCTCATGCTGTCTTGGGCAATGATTTTGCCGCGATTCCAGGGTCGGACGCTCGGCTGAAGGCGGCCGGAGACATTCTCAGTTTTGACCCAGCCGCTCATGCGCAGAGTATGGCCTCGATATTTGTCAATGTTAGGCGGGTGAATCTTTTGCCCCCACCACATCCATGAGCCATCCGGCGCCGCGGCGTCCGGAGTGTAGGCGAGACAAACAGCCGCGTGCCCGTCGTGCCGATTGAGGGCATCGATGGTCTCGGAATAAGTGTCTGGATCTTTACTGGTGTGCCGCCAGGTGCGGTCGTCCGTGATGGGTGCGGAGGAGAGGGCGAGGGCGATTTGAAAATCGTCGCTCCAGAGTTCGCCGGGACCGTAAAGATCGGGCCCCATATAAATGGTGCAGGGTTCGTCGGGAACGTCGGTGATCATTTCGATTTGTTGCCAATCCATCGTGCCGCGAATGGGCCGGTCGTCCATAAAGTCGAGGATGTACATGCCTTTGCCTTTGCCTTGAACCACGATAGCCATCCCCGTCCCCGCCCAGCGCTGAACATCGCTGGTTTTGAGCCAACTGGTGATGCGAATGTGTTTTCCCATAAACGGCGAGCCGTTGGTGACCTCATAGATTGTGGTGCAGGCGCCTCGTAGATTCTCGTTGGAGCCAGGCGAGTCGGGAGCAATGTATTTGATGTCGATGGCGGGCGCGGAGTCCGGGGTGCGTCGGGTGGCGGGATCAATGTGAACAAGGAAGCGGTCGCTGGTCTGGCCTCCATCCTTGGCGAAGGCGTCATTGGGGAATTGGGGGGCTGCCACATCCTGGGATGCGGCAGGCAGATGCGGAGTTGCTTCAGCGAGAATATACGTGCCTGCTCCGATAATGAGCGCCGCAGTGGCCAGGGTTATGACGGCCGTTTTTGTTTTCAACGCGATGAAGGCCGCCTTGGCGAAGGTCAGAGTGGCCCCGCCGGTCGCAGCGCTTTTGGCCAGAGCGGCGGCGGTGACGATTTTTGCCAGTGCCAGCGGCGCGGTTTGGACGGAATTGGCGGAAATGGCCCCTGCCAGGGTTTCCGTGGTGGAATGAATGCCGTGTTGCGCGAAAAACTTCCGCAGCTTGTCCAGGGCGCGCGCCGAGCGCTTGCTCGCGGCCCATTCCTGAATGCCGAGCAGGGCGGCGGTTTCCGCGACGCTTTTATTTTCACAAAAACGCAAGGCCAGCAGCGCGCGATCTTTTTCGCCAAGCCGCGCCATCGCTTCCTCCAAAAGCGGCGCGACTTGCCGCCACACAACGTCGGTGTCTGAATTGTCCAAGGTGGATTGCATAAAGGCCTTTTGTTCGCGGGTGTGCCGTCTGGCGGTGGCCCGCGCCAGTCGGGCGCCGGTGAAACGCGTGGTTTCATATAACCAGCCGGTCAGAGTTGTTCTGCCGCGCAAGCTGGCGGCTTTTTGGGCAAGAATGGTGAAAACAGCCTGGGTCACGTCCTGCGCGTCCTGAGTATTGCCGACATAGCGCAAGGCGACTGAATAAACAAAATTGATGTGCCGCTGGACCAATGCGGCAAAAGGCGCCTCCGAACCGCAGTCAGCGAATTCCCGTATCAAATCTATGTCCTTCACATCAGCCATTTACCTATTATTCCCCGTCTGCGGTGAAAATAGGACATTTATTGCATGTAGGGTTCATATTTCAGGATTGATTTTCGCCCGGCTCCGGCAATCCTACCGCCATGAAAACGAAACTTTTGTTAGTGACAGCTCTGATGTGCGCCGGACTGTCTGTTTCCGCCCAGGATTGGGCCAAGGCCCGGCTGGAAAAATCGCCGCGCCACGCTGAGTGGGTCGATGTCAAGAACGGTTCCCGCACGGTGCATTGTTTCATCGTCTATCCCGAAGTCAAAGACCCGGCCCTCGCGGTCGTCGTCATCCATGAGATTTACGGCCTGACCGATTGGGCGCGCAACGCGGCCGATGAAGTGGCGGAGGCGGGATACATCGCCATCGCGCCAGACTTGCTCTCGGGCGCCGGCCCCCACGGTGGCGGCAGCAAAGACTTTGCCGGCACGGATGATGTCATGGCCGCGATCCATGATCTGCCGCCGGATCAAATCACCGGCGACCTCAATGCCGCGGCCGATTACGTCAAGGCGCTGCCGTCGGCCAATGGCAAATTGGCGGTGGCGGGCTTTTGCTGGGGCGGCGGACAGACCTTTCGCTTCGCGTGCCATCGCCCCGATCTGAAAGCCGCCTTTGTCTTTTACGGGGCGCCGCCTGACGAAAAGGAAATGCAGAACATCCCATGCCCGGTCTATGGCTTTTATGCCGGAAACGACTCCCGCATCAGCTCCACCATTCCGAAAACGGAGAAGCTGATGAAGGCTGCGGGCAAGATTTACAAACCAGTGGTCTATGAAGGCGCCGGCCATGGTTTCATGCGGGCGGGCGAACAACCCGATGCGGAACCAGCGAACAAGAAAGCCCATGATCAGGCGTGGACACGGTTCAAGGCCCTGCTCGAAAAGCTCTGAGTGCCGGGATCACTTTTGTTGGCCAAGGATATTGATGGAAAGAATGGGCCGCCAGGTCGGGCCGAGGAAGAATCTTTGCATGAATGTCGTCTTGTCTTCGGGCCAGTCAAAACCAAATTCATTCCAGCAGGAGAGCGTGCCATCTTTTGCCAGGGCCCAAGTGTATTCGGAAAACTCGGTTGCGGCGATCCAATCGGTGTATTTGCTCGGCCGTTTGGTCTGGCCGTTTTGGCCATATTCCTTTGTCCAGAGCGTGCCATTCGCCTCCAGCGCGGTCAGTTGCCAGTCGCCGCTTAGCGCAACCCAATCCGATCTTGTGCCAACACGCGCGGTTAAATTCGACCCCATGCGGACATCCTGGCCAAACATCTTTGGGGAGAGGACCCCTGAGACCCATAGGGTCCCGTCGTTGCGAACACCCAAAACTAAATCCCAAGTCGCGCTCATGGCCAGCCAATCACTCCCCTCCAAGTCCTCGCGGACCTTTTGGCCAATAGTAAGCACGGCCTCCCTCCCGTGACTTTTTTCCCGTATATTGCCCCATTGCCATGCAGTTCCATCACGCTTAATGCCGACGGCGTGCTGCCCGCTCGGAATAAAGACATTCATCCAATCGGAATCGTTTCCGACTCGAATGGGAGCGGCCACCGTTGTGACGCCCTTGGCCCGAATCGGGTTTTCCGTGATCATCCCATATCCTTCGAATCCCCATCCCCAGAGGGTTCCATCTTGTTTGACGGCCATGAAGGTGCCTCCGCCCGCGGCGACTTTCTTCCAGTCCGTGTCCGAGCCAATTTGGCGGAAGTCTGAATCATTGGGAATCTTCCAGAGAGTTCCGTCTGATTGGAGGGCAACCGCGCCCGGTCCGGTGACCGCAATTTCCGTCCAATTTGAGCCATCGGCAAACCGGCCGGAGATGCGTTTCAATTTGCGATGGTCCTTTTTCCCAATCAAGACGTTTTTCCCGATCCACAGTCTGCCGTCGGGCAACAACACAAACACGCCCGCATGCGAAGCCCCCATGCTGGCCCGCCCGATGCCGCTTATCTGGGCGTGGCCGTGGTGCGGTTCCAGCGGCAGGAACAATTCCCAGTCGCGGTCGAAAATCGCGATCACCGCCAGGGTCACGCAACCAAAAACTGCGCCGGCCCGGATTGAATCTCCCAGCCAGACCCGCCAGCCGATGCGCAACCGCTTGTAATTGTTGAATGCGAGCCAGATAAGGGTGATGACGACGGCCGGAATGATCACCGCAGGATACAGCGAGCTGCTTACAAACAAGAGGTTGGTGTTTCGCGTGAATCTTCCGACAAGAGCCATCGCCATCCCGGCCAGTGTCGGGACGACCACGGCTGTGGGAAGGGCTTGCAGCAGGCCGCGGCTTATCGTTGAGGCGTAGAATGCAATTCCAGTGATCGCCGCAGCCAGCATGACCGCGTACCGCAGCTCAAACTCCTTGGGCCCCTGCCCGCCCATGTGTAACAGAACCCAGGGAATGATTCCGCCCAGCACGATTCCCAAGGCCATCGCCACGGCCAGCTTTACGGCAAATTGCCCGCGTTTGGTAATGGGCAGGCAAAGAAGGCCCTCCAAAGTATTCAGGCGGCGTTCCTCCGCCACCGTCACGCATCCGATCACGAATGGCACTATCCCCATCCAAATGAAAGGAATGGCGTTGTACACTATATCTTTCGACATTCGCTGCGGAGCAAAATGGTAGGCGGTCAAGATGGCTAGGTGGAACAGGATCAGGATTGGAATCAGGAACATCGTGATTTCCTGTAACTGCAATTCCTTTTTAACCGAGGCTGTCCACGGATTTTGTTTGCCCTTAAATTCGAAAGCCAGCCAGCGTAACGACACGCCGCGCACCGACGTCAACGAAATTTGTCCGCCGGTCCATCCCACATCCTGGGCGCGAAGAAAAAGCCGACGCGCCCACAAAAATCCCGCCACCCCATACACTGCCAGCGCCCAACACACGATGGTTTCGAGACGTTTGTCCTGGTCAATCCAGTGACTGAGAACGGCGATCATCGCGCCGGTAATTATCATTGGAACCATCAACGTACAAAAGAAAGCGGACACCATGTCGCGCAATAATAATGTAGTCCACAGGCCGCCGGAAAAAGCCACGAGCACCAGCAGCGCGCTTATTTTGAGGAACTGGGGGAAAACGTCGATAGCCGTCCAATTAACTCTTACTGGGTTCGCCGAGCCCAAGCCACACAAAATGAACAACGCGCACGCTGACACTAGCGCCACGGCGAGAAGTCCAGTCTTGATCCGCCAAAAACGGCGTCGGTCTTCCGGTTGGACAAGCAAGAGACCAAACGTTCCATAGCTTGTTTCCAGTCCAAATGGCGACAGGACCAGTGCCAGTATCGCCACGCCGAAAAAGGTCGGCAACAGGCCCTCGAATTCATGCCACAGCCAAATCGGGGCCGTCGCTGCCACCAACGCCGCAATCCAGGTTGGCAGCAACATTCTTATTTCCTTGCGGAGGGGCGCGTTCACGGGGGTTATTTCCTTGCGGAGGAGTGCATTCATGGCGCGGCCTCCGCCAGGGTTTTGGACGCGACAAAAATCTCCTCCAGCGACAACGATTCGCATTGCAGTTCCTCCGGGTTCTGCGTGCGAAGAATTTCCATCAACTGCTCGCTATTGCCGTTGCCCAGCAATTCCAGTTCGCGCCCGGATCGCTTTACCTCCAGCGCACCGGGCAACTTTACATTGGGCAGCGCCCCCGCAAAACGCGCCCGGATTTTTCGGAACCGGTCGCGCGCGCGGTCCGCCTCCATTGAGAACAGTTCGCGGCCTTGCTCGATGATGGTGAATTCGTCAATCAAACCCTCGAATTCCGCAATCAAATGCGTCGAAACGAATACGGTGCGACGCTCCGGGTCGCCGGATTGATAGGCGCCGATGACCGTTTCAATGAATTCCCGCCGCACAATCGGGTCCAGTCCCGAGGTCGGCTCGTCCAGCACAAGCAATTGCGGTTCGGGACAAATCGCACCGATCAAGGCCAGTTGCGTTCTTTGGCCTTTCGACAAATTGCTGGTCTTCTTGGCCGGGTCCAAATCGAAACGCCGCAGCAAATCGTTCTCGACTTCCGAGTTCCAATTCTCCCGGAAGGAGGCCAGGTAATACAGCGTCTCGCGCACCGTCATCCAGGGATAAAACGCCACCGCATCCGGCACATAGGCGATGCGCGATTTGACGGCCACTTCATTGCGTTGCGGATCCAGGCCGAACACGCTGACGGTGCCCGCCGTGGGCCGCAGCAGGTTGAGCAGACATTTGATGGTGGTCGTTTTGCCGGCGCCATTGCGCCCCAAAAAGCCGAAACAACGGCCGGGCCGCACGCGCAGGTTAAGCCCGTTGACCGCGTCGAGTTTGCCGTAGCGGCGATGGAGATTTTTGATTTCAATGACTGGCTGGCCTGTATTCATGATGATCGTCCTCCTTGGCTTTTGATTTCTCCCAGTTCTTTGGCGGACTGGCGTTCGAAAAACGCCAGCCTCTCTCGCGCCAATTCGAGAAATGTTTCCGCATCCACCTGCAACTGATGCGCCGTCACCCAGGCGTCGTCGATTTTTTCGACGAGCAGCTTGTGCCGCGCCTGTTTGGTGAATGGGGAGTGATTGTCCCTCACAAAGCAGCCTTTGCCCGCGATTGTTTCGATGACCTCCTGGCTTTCCAATTCGGTATAAGCCTTGGCCACGGTGTTGCGGTTCAAATGCAGTTGCTCGGCCAGCGGCCGGATCGAAGGCAGCGGTTCCCCGGGGCGCAATCCCCCGCTGGCCGCCGCATAACGAATTTGATCGACCAGTTGCAGATAAACCGCCTTGCCCGATTTAAAATCTATCCGAAACAACATAAAATATCAAACTGTCATAGGACAGTATGACAGACTGCGAAATCTGTCAACGGAAAATTTTGAGTTTTTTTTGGCGGTTGGGTATTAGCCGCTTTTGCTTGCCGGATCAGGGGAAGACAGGGGAAGATGGCAGATAACTGACATAGCGGAATAATAATATGAAATCCACCCAGCCAGATTATAAACTGATTGTTCAGGATTGCGTTCTTGGTATGCGGGAAATGGAGGAGGCATCAGTCGATCTGGTTGTGACATCGCCGCCCTATAACTTGGGAATCAACTACAGTAATTACAATGACAGCCGGGCCCGAAACGAGTATTTGCAGTGGTCGCGAGTGTGGGCCATCGAGGTGAAGCGAATACTCAAGGAGGATGGCTCATTTTTCTTGAACCTCGGAGCGTGCCCTTCCAACCCTCTCGTTCCCCACGAGCTGATTGTTGCCCTGAAAAATGACGTGGGTTTCGTTTTGCAGAATACGTTTCACTGGATTAAATCCATCACCGTCGAAACAAAAGACGGCAAACTGATTTCCACTGGGCATTTTAAGCCGATTCAATCCCGCCGGTATGTCAACGATTGCCACGAATACATTTTTCATCTGACGAAGAATGGCACCACTCCCGTGGATCGCCTTGCGGTCGGCGTCCCCTACTCTGATAAATCGAACATCAATCGCTGGGGGCACACCAAAGGACGGGATTTGCGTTGCCGGGGCAACAATTGGTTTATTCCCTACGCCACGATAGTAAATCGGAAAAAACAACGCCCGCACCCTGCCACTTTCCCCGTGGAACTGGCCGTGAACTGCATAAGGGTTCATGGCTGCCGGCCAGAATCTATTGTTGTCGATCCCTTCCTCGGCATTGGACATTCCGCCCTCGCGGCAAAAAAGTGTGGCATTCGCAAGTTTGTCGGTTTCGAGATTGATCCTGATTACGTGAAAACCGCGGAACAACTATTGGCCGATCCCTTGCAAGGGCAGTTTTTGATCAACAGCTAGATGGATCATCTTACCCTATTCGGCCTGATTGCGGTCACGGCAATGCTGTTGTGTTACGCGCTGGAGAATCGCAGCCACTGGTTTGTTTTGGGATTCGCCGGCGCTTGCGCGTTGGGATCGGTCTATGGATTTTTGCAAGGCGCGTGGCCTTTCGGCGTGGTGGAAGCGGTCTGGTGTGTGGTTGCGGCGCGGCGATGGTGGCTGAGGAAACATACCATGAGCGAGCCGGAACAAAAATAGCAACGTGGCGCCGATTTCTTCTGGCCAGCCTCAGGGCGGCAATATAGTTTAGCCGGATGGATACTTTGCCGCGGCCGGAAGTGATATTGACGCATGAAAGCGACCTGGATGGATTCGTCTCGGGATTGCTTTTGCAGCGGCTGGCCCGGAAGATTTTTAACGCGGACATTCGCCTGGAATCCTACCATTACAACAATTGGAAACTCCGCGAACTGCGGGAAAAATCCGGCTGGGTCTGCGATTTTAGCTTCGAGGCGCGCCTGGACAAGCCGGACTGGCTGCTGATCGATCATCACGCCACCGAGATCCAGCCGAAGAGCGCGCATTTTATTCATGACGTTACCAAATCCGCCGGAACGCTCTGTTACGAATTGTGCAAGGAACACGGGCTGGGCTCGCCGCAATTGGATCGCCTCATTCATTTGAACAACGTGGCGGATTTGTTCCTGGAGGATGACCCTGATTTTGTGATCGCCAACGATTTCGCCAATCTGGTCAAGACGTATCAGTTCTGGAATTTGCACGCGCTGATCGAGGGCCAGCTTGAACGGTTGCTGGACCATCCCTTGCTGGAAGTCATGGCCGTGAAACGGCGCATCGAGGACCCGCTGGGCTACGCCTGGAGCAAGGCCAACGTGGCCGAAATCAGCCCGACGGTCGGTTATGTGGACACGGTGGTGGGCAATAATAATTTGATCGTCCACCAACTGCTGGAAAAAAAGGCCACGGCCTATCCCGTGCTCCTGACCCTTTTTCGCAAAGCGAACAACACGGTGGTAGCGAGCCTCCGCAGCCGCAACGGCGAGGCCCTGAAAATCGCCGAAAAATTGCAGGGCGGCGGCCACGCCAACGCCTGCGGGGCGACGCTTCCGCGTTCTGTCAAGTCGATACCGGACGCAGTGGAGTATCTGCGCCGGGTGCTTGCCCCCGCGCCCCAAAAAGACCCGCCTCTCAACAGCCTGGAAGCCCTGTTCGAGGGCATGGAAATCAAGTCCTGACCGGCCCGTTAGAGATGCAGGTGCGCCCACAATTCCGCCGGGCGCAATCTCATGTTGACAAAGAAGGGGCCGAAGTCTGCGTAGCGCGCGCTGACTTCGTCAAAGCGCATTTCATAAACGATTTCCTTGAGCGCATCGACCTGATGGGCCATGAGCGTGACGCCCCATTCCCAATCGTCCAGCCCAGTTGAACCGGTGATTAATTGTGAAACGCGCCCGGCATATTTGCGGCCGACCCGCGCGTGGCCGCCCATTAATTTTCGGCGCGTGGCAAAATCAAGCGCATACCAGTTGTCCGTCGCGGCCCGTCTCTTGCTCATGGGATAAAACCCCATCACTTCCCAATCGGGCATCTCCGGATAAAGCCGATACTGCTCATATTGTTTCATGCGCTCGCGCAATTCGCCCAGGCGCTTGTTGAACGCTTCGCTCCCGAGGGCCAGCTTTTCCTCCTCGATCAGCTTCTGGCGATGGTCATCCTCCGTCGGCATGTATTCGCTCAATTCCGTCACGCTCAGGTAGGAAAACGCGCGCACCAACGCGCCAGGAGCAAAACAGTCCTCCAAATCGCGGTGAATTTTGCTGATCTCGCCCAATTCCGCGGCGAGGAGGAAGAACGCCAGGTCGGCCTTGCCGCCAATCGTGGCGTAGGTGGTCAAACGGGGATGCGACGGCTTGGCATTGGCGGCGCAAAGAGCTTCCAGGCGGCCCAGGGACTGTTCCGGTTGGGCCCAGCGTTGCCGGTCCACATGGTAGAATAGATGCATCGCGTGAATGCCGCTGTCCAATGTAATAACTGGGAGATTTGTCATGGCTTATTCCAATTGCAAAACCTGGTCCAATAATCGCGGCAAATGTTCGGAAATGGCGGCGGTGCCGACCAGCAGCGTGACGCCGGCTTGCCTGGCTTCGAGTTGCTGCCCCGGGTCTTGCGCCGCCGAGTAGCCCAGCACCGGAATATGTTGCGTGGCCGGGTCCTTCCTCAGCCGGACGATGGAAGCACAAGCGGAGCTGCCCGGCAAAATTTCAGCCACGACCACCAGCGGCGTTTCGCGTTGAGAGGTTTCGACCAAACCCGCCATGTCCGCGAGCGTTTGAACGCGATAGCCCAAGTCCTGCAGTTTGCTGGATAGTTGGCCGCCGGGCATCAAGTTGGAATAATAAAGAAGCGCGAGAGGTTTGCTCATGGTGCGCCTGCCCTTTCTTTGTGCCAAGGCGTGCATTGCTCGTAGGCATGGGCGAGTTTTAAGAGAGTTTCTTCACCAAATGGCTTGCCGAGGAGTTGCAGACCAATGGGTAATTTAGGTTCCTTGGTGAACCCGCAGGGGATGCTGACGCCGCAAATTCCGGCGAGGTTGCATGAAATAGTAAAAATGTCCGAAAGATACATGTGCAACGGGTCGTCCGCTTTCTCGCCGATTTTAAAGGCCGGGGTTGGCGTGGTCGGAGTGATGACCGCATCCACTTTGTTGAAGGCGTTGAGAAAATCCTGCCGGATGAGCGTCCGGGCCTTTTGGGCGCGCAGGTAATAAGCATCGTAATAGCCGCTGCTCAGGACATACGCGCCCAGGATGATGCGGCGTTTGACTTCAGCGCCGAAACCGGCCCCACGCGTTTTGCAATAAAGATCAATCGGATCAGCTCCGTCCACGCGCAAGCCATAGCGGATGCCGTCGAAGCGGGCGAGATTGGCGCTGGCTTCGGCGGTGGCCACAATGTAATAGGTGGCGACGGCGTAATCGGTGTGGGACAGCGAGATTTCCACGATTTCCGCGCCGAGTTTTTCAAATTGCTTGACAGCCGTCTGCACCGCTGCGCCCACCTCTTTGTCCAACCCGCCGATCATGTATTCTTTGGCCAGACCGAGTTTCAATCCCTTGATCGAGCCATCGAGCGCAGCCGTGTAATCCGGCACGGGCCGCGGGACGCTGGTCGAATCGCATGGGTCCGGCCCGCTGATCGCGCCCAGGAGAATGGCGGTGTCGCGCACATCCTTGGCAAAAGTTCCAATTTGATCGAGCGAGGAGGCAAAAGCCACCAAGCCATAGCGGGAGACGCGGCCATAAGTGGGCTTGAATCCCACACAGCCGCACAGGGCCGCGGGCTGGCGAATGGATCCGCCGGTGTCGGAGCCCAGCGCGCCAAGGCATTCATCCGCAGCCACCGCCGCCGCGGAGCCGCCGGAAGAACCGCCCGGGATGCGCGAAGTATCCCACGGATTGCGCGTCACGCCGAAGGCTGAATTTTCGGTGGAACTGCCCATGGCAAACTCATCCATATTGAGGCGCCCAAAAATAATCGCGCCCGCCGCCCGCAATTTTTCGACAACCGTGGCACTGTAGGGAGAAACGAACTGGCCAAGAATTTTCGATCCGCAATTCAGCGGCTGGCCGCGCACCGCAATCACGTCTTTGAGCGCGATGGGCACGCCGCGCAAGGGATGCCGCATTTCACCTTTGGCGCTGCCTTGGTCGGCGTCGTCGGCCTGGGCCAGGGCGTCGTCGGCATCGTAACTGATGAAAGCGTGAATCTTTCCGTCCACTTTTTGGATTTGATCGAGACAAGCTTGCATCGCTTCCCGCGCTGAAACTTCCCGTCGGCCCAACTTAGAGGACAACTCCGAAATGGTCAGTTGATTTAACATGGGCTGGGCGGTCACGGGTTACTCCACGATTTTGGGGACCATGAAAAGCCCGTTGGCGCTGGCCGGGGCATTGCGCAAAGCTTCTGCGTTGGGCAGCGAAGGGCGCACTTCATCGGGGCGAAACACATTGACCAGGGGCACGGCATGGGCCGTCGGCTCGATGTTGCTTACGTCCAGTTGATTGAGCTTCTCGATGTAGCTGAGGATGTTGGAAAGTTGCGCGCCGAATTTTTCCTGCTCATCGGCAGTCAGCGCGATGCGCGCGAGATGCGCCACATATTTAACGTCAAAATCTCCAGGCATATCAGGGCCTAATCTTCGTCGAATTTGCGTTTGATGAGCGCGGCGATTTCGTCCAGCGCCTCCTGGCAATCGTCTCCCTCGCAATTGACCACCAGCGTGCTGCCGGGGCCGGCGGCCAGCATCATCAAGCCCATGATGCTTTTGCCGTTCACTTCCTCGCCGTCTTTTGCCACCAGGATATTGCAGGTGAAGCGATTGGCGGTTTTGACAAACAGGGCGGCGGGCCGGGCATGAATCCCCAATTTGTTGATCACAACAAATTCGCGCCGCAGTGCTTTCTTCCGACTACTACTCATTGTCTGTCATAATGGACTTTGCCCAATGCTTATTCCAACGAATTATATCTGAATGTTTCCAGCCATCTGCGCAATCAGGCGGTCGTTCAATTCCTTGGCCGGGTTCTGGCCGGAAGATTTCAACTTGATCTGAAATGCGGCCACTTCAATCAGCCGGGCCAGATCGCGTCCGGGCCGCACCGGTATGATAATGTGCGGCACATCGACCCCCAAAATTTTCACATATTCCTGTTCCATGCCAAGGCGTTCCACGTCGGGCACCTCGTTCCAGGACTTTAGCGTGATGACTAAATCCACCTGCTTCTGGGTGCGAATGCTCCTGACCCCAAACATGGAAGCGACATTAATAATGCCAATGCCGCGCACTTCCATGTGATTGCGAGTCACCTCGGCGCTGGTGCCGATGATTTCCCGCCCGTCCAGAAGCGTGACGCGGGTAATGTCATCGGAAACCAGGCTGTAACCGCGTTCGATCAGGGCCAGGACGCTCTCACTTTTGCCAATGCCGCTCTCGCCGCGGATAATGACGCCGACGCCGAGGATATCGACCATGCTGCCAATCTCGCTGCCGCGCGGGGCGAACAACATTTCCAGGGCCAGCGTGGCCAGGTTAATGAACTTCATCGTAATCATCGGGGTGACGAAAATGGGCACTTGGGCCAGTTCGGCGGCGCGCAAAAAGCTTTTGTCCGGTTTCAAATTGCGCGAGAAAACGACCCCGGGGATCTTGAAGGAAAACAAATCTTCATAACGCTTGGCGCGTTCCGCTGGAGACAGTGTTTTCAAGAACCACGACTCGGCATTGCCGATGGCCTGCAAGCGTTTGCTGGCGAAATAGCGGGTAAAACCGGCAAGGGCCAGCCCTGGCCGATTCACGGTGGGTTCGCGAATGATGCGTTTGAGGCCATTGGCGCCGGCCACCAATTTTAACTCGAGGCTCCGGGCTTCACCCGTATAAAGCCGCTCGACTGTAATCGTATCGCGCTGCATGAGGATTAAATTATAGGGAAGGGAACGGCAAATGTCCAAGCCCGAACGCAGCAGCAAAGCATCTCGAAAAAATTGTCCCCTTTTGCGCTTGGGCGTGCATGAATAATTGAATGACCAGCGACGACATGGAACTGGTTCGGCAATACGCCGACCATCAATCTGAGAGCGCCTTTGCCGCGCTGGTGTCGCGCCATGCCAATCTCGTGTATTCGGCGGCGCTGCGGCGGGTGCGCGACCCGCAATTGGCCGAGGAAATCACCCAAGCCGTATTCATCATACTGGCGCGCAAGGCAGGCTCGCTCAACGACAAGACCATTCTTCCCGGCTGGCTGTATCGCGCGGCCTGTTACACGTCGAACAGCGCACAAAAGCGGGAATATCGCCGTCAACAACGCGAACAGGAGGCTTACATGGAATCCACCCTTCACGAACCCCAAACCGATTCGACCTGGCAACAAATAGCCCCGCTATTGGAGGAAGCGATGTTGCGACTCGGCCAGACCGACCGCGACGCGCTGGTGCTGCGTTTCTTTGAAGGGCGCAGTTTACAGGAAGTCGGGACCGCCTTGGGGGCGAGTGAGGAAGCAGCCAAAAAACGCGTGAATCGCGCTCTGGAAAAACTGCGCTGCCATTTCAAAAACCGCGGCGTGAGTTCGACAACGGTCATCATCGCCGGCGCCATTACCACGAATTCGGTTCAAGCCGCACCGGCAGCGCTCTCAAAATCAATTACAGCAATTGCCATCACGAAAGGCGCGGCGGCCAGCGGTTCAACTTTAACCCTCATCACAGGAGCATTGAAACTCATGGCATGGTCAAAAACAGTAACCACGGCAATCGTAAGCGGCTGCTTAATCCTAGCCCTGGCGGGCGGCACGGTTATTTTTGTAAAAAAACGATCCGCACGACGCCTGGCGATCCTGACCCATCTTTACGACCGGGCCCATTTGCAAGATCCGGGTTACAAAGCCATACTGGCCGATTTGCGCGCGCATGAATGGCGGACAGAAAAACGGGCGGAGGAGGAAAAAATTGCGTCGCGCCAACGCAAAGATGAAACCGTCAACTCCTCTGAGATAGATTTGACCCCCTATCTCAACGCGGCGTTGACCGACTCGCCGGCGTCTCCCGCCGACGTCACCGGCAACAATCTGGCGGCGTTGCCTTCGGGCGCGCATGTTTTCGCCGGCGTTCCGTTTGATGTGGAGGGGTTGATACAACTGGACGGAGGAGACATGGCCAGGTTCAAAAAGCATTATCCCACCGAGGTGGATAACATCCGCATCGGCCGGACCTGCGCCAAACTTCATTTGTTGCACGGCGCAAATTGGGTTTACCCGTCAACTTTTGGCAGCACCGCCGCCAAACTGGTTCTTCATTATTCGGACGGAAGTGTCCGGGAAATTGACCTGATCGTCGGTCAACAAGTATTTGATTTTTGGTCCCCGCTTTTTACCACGGGGCTTGATTTGAGGTATTCCCAGACAGCGCCGGGCACGGAACGAGCCTGGACGGGCAGCAATCCGTTCTTGAAAAAAATGTTTCCTGACGAGTCTCTCATTCTTTACAAAAGCACGTTCGACAACCCCCAGCCAAACGTCACTCTTTCTGCCGCGGATTATGTTTCGGGCGGGATGGAAATAGCGCCCTTTCTTGTGGGACTGACCGTAGAATAGGGATTTTACGTGCCGCCCGGAGAATGTATGCTGAAGGGCAACATTATGATTACGGAAATTGCATTCACCGGCACGCCGGTCACGGACATCAAACGCGCCCGCGAATTTTATGAGGGCGTGTTGGAACTCAAGCCGGCCATGGAATCCGCCGGCGGCATGTGGGTCGAATACGAATTGGGCAATGGAACTTTTGGCATCGGCTGTTACGGCGATGTTTGGAAACCTTCGGATCAAGGGACGTGCATCGCGTTTGAAGCGGACAATCTGGACGACATGGTGGCGCGTTTGAAGTCGCGCGGCGTAAAGTTTTCCATGGAAGTCACCGACACGCCCGTTTGCCGCTTTGCCATCATTTGCGATCCCGATGGCAACAAGATTTTAATCGATAAACGCAAAGCCTGAGGCATTGTGACTTGGTCATTTCTTCGTTCATTTTCCCGTGACTCCGCCTGAAACATTTCTGGCGCTACTGCGCGGCCCGGAGCCCGTCCTCGCCCTCGCCCCAATGCAAGACGTGACCGATCTGGCCTTTTGGCGGGTCATGGCCCGCTATGGCGGGGCCGACGTTTATTGGACGGAATATTTTCGCGTCCATGGCGATTCGCGGCTCGAAAAATGGATCCTGGACTCCATCACGCAAAATCCAACCGGCCGCCCAGTGGTCGCGCAACTGATCGGCAACGATGTTCCGTCCCTGGTGCGAGCCGCCAGGGAACTTCAGCAATATTCCGTCGCCGCCATTGATTTGAACCTCGGCTGTCCCGCGCCCGTGGTCTACCGCAAATGCGCGGGCGGCGGTCTCTTGCGCGAACCGGCGAAGATCGACGCCATTCTCGGAGCCTTGCGCGACGCGGTGTCCATTCCGTTTACTGTCAAGACACGGATTGGTTTTGATTCGGCGGCGCCATTTGACGGATTGCTGGCGTTGTTTGCCAAACATTCCATTGATTTGCTGACCGTGCATGGCCGGACGGTGGCGCAGATGTATCGTCCCGGTGTTCGATACGACCTGATTGCGCAGGCGGCGCGCGAACTGCCCTGCCCGGTCCTGGCCAATGGCAACGTCCACGGGTCGGATCAAGCGGTGGACTTGCTCGCCCGCACCGGCGCGCGCGGGCTGATGATTGGGCGCGGGGCCATTCGCAATCCGTGGCTTTTCGATCAGATCCGGCAACGGCGACACGGCCAGCCGATCACATTGCCGACGGGCCGGGAAATTCTGGCATACATCCACGAGTTGTGGGAGGCCGAAGTGACGCCGGGTGTGCCGGAGGCCGCGCAAGTGCAACGGCTGAAAAAATTCATGAACTTCATTGGCGAAGGCGCGGTTCCGGCGGAACGGTTTCTATACGAAATCAGGCGCGTGACCAAACGGGCCGATTTTTTTGGGGCATGCGCCAGGTATTTCGATCATGACGGACCCATGACGCTGGAACCGGTGGAAATCGGCCCGGCTGTTCAGTCGCTCGCCGACCAGGAAATGCCGGGCGAGTTCGCCGAAAAGGTGATTTCCCCGGGATTGAAACTTTTGTAATTCTTGACGTGCCAGTCGGCAAACAAAATATTGACGCGGTTGTTATGGATGGGTGAAGTCTGCCCAAACGATGTGTCCACATCATCATTATTCAGGTCCGCATTGGTGGGGTCCGAAGCGTAATTGCAGTCCCCAGACAACACATACATGGATGGGCTGTTGATGCTGCGCAACACGACGCTGGCGGGTTGAACCATGTTCGTGTTCGGAGGAGGAGAAACGGAAAAGGCTTCCGACCCCATAAAATAGCTGTAACCTGAGTGATTATATTGCGAACTGAGCGCGGCACAACGGATGACATTGGTGTTTTGGAAATAGGGCTGCACGGCAAGCGCCCAACTCGTGCCATAAACGCCCTGGCCCGCAATCGTTATGTTCGCGGAAGAAACTGGCAACTTGTCATTGCTGTCGTCTCCGTACATTTGCATGGCGAAGCCCAGTTGGCGAAGATTGCTCACACAGGCAATGGTTATGGCTTTTTCCTTCGCCTTGCCCAAAGCGGGCAGGAGCATGCTGGCCAGAATCGAGATAATGGCCATCACGACCAGCAGTTCAATCAGTGTAAACGCTCCTTTTCTTGCTCTCACAAAAACAACTTTGCTTCCGCGTTTAATGTAACCCAAAATCGCGAAATTAGCCAGAGAACATTCATTCTCCCTTGGCGATTTTGGCTTTGACCTTGGCCATGGTGTTTTCGAGGATTTTGCGCTGGCTTTTGTCGAGCTTGGCGCCAAAGGCAACCCTTCGCAACGGCAGCACGGCCTCCTTGTATTTGCCCGCGTCAATGGCCGTCAGCGCCAGTTCCAACTGGGCCTTTTGCTCGGGGGCAATGGATTGCAAAGCGTCCCGGACTTTGGCCGTGTCAACATTTGGATTCGAGCAACCGACCAGGGTCAGCAAAGCAACACTGGCAACCGCAACAAGTGTGAACAGCCGTTTTTTCATGGCAAAGATCCGTTCAAGGCTCAATGCCGGGACAGTATCAGTTATCTTGGAATTTGTCGCTCTTTTTGTTTGCTGCGGCGAGGTCAGGGCGCAAGTCGGTTTTTGAAACCTTGGCAGACCCGAAATTATTCGGGTCCCCGAAAACTGTTCCCCCGAATGCTTTCGGGGTTCGGGGTTGAGGACTACCTTCCCTTCAAAACACCGTGGATTTTTCCCGCCATCTTGGAATTTCGGAGATGGAACGATGCGGAACCAAAATGCCGTGAATTTCCACGCTTTTTATGCGGTACAAAATCACACCATATTGTCATCAAGGCATTTACGAACTTTTGTCTGGTTCCCAAGGAAATGGGTGAAACGGTATGATGCTCTGAAAACCCCGCAACACCCGATACAGTATTGATAATCAGGTAGTTAGGCCGCAACAAAATCCGCCACAAGGCCGCAACAGACCCGCAACAGCGACGTATTGATAGATAGGTCTGGAAAATCGGCAACACGGCAACATGTCTTCATTTAACAATGAGCGTCCCATCCCGGACGTGGGGGCTTCTAAGAAACACATTTTGCAATATATTGTACATGAGTAAGTTACATATACCCACAAAATTACAAAAAGGAAATGCCGCAAAGTCAGTTTCTTTAACTATGAGCGTCCCATCCCGGACGTGGGGGGCTTAACTGGCAACACCAAAAGCTACACATCGGCAACCCCGAAAGCTTTGGGACTTATATACAAAGTTACCCTTGAATTTTATTTTTGGCGCGGGTCTGGGCGGCTTTTAATCCGGACAATCGCCTTATCCGTCTTTTTTCTTCGCTGAGTTTTCGTGAGGCTAATGCTTTTTTCCCGGCATCTTTCATTCGTTTTTTCCAACTCACAACCTTTGGCCGATCTCGCATCTGGATGATAGTTTCCGTCGAAATCAAGTCCAGGTCGTGCATTTTGTGGCAATTCGGGCAAAGAATAATGAGATTTGAAATCGCATGGTTGGCCCGTGTTAGCGGCGGTCTAAAAATGGGGTGAAAGTGCCGATTTGAAAATGCGGTTGATGCCGAAGCGTGGTATATTTAACTTGCAGAAGACAACGGCTTTTGATTAGCCCGTGTCAGCGGAGTAGC
>Ga0182024_10006792_pt1 | contig 24946 bp, 19 predicted proteins | sample P32metaG_FD_120480 | JGI IMG/M metagenome (GOLD analysis project Ga0182024, IMG submission 120480) | Permafrost microbial communities from Stordalen Mire, Sweden - P3-2 metaG (Illumina Assembly) | ecosystem: Environmental > Terrestrial > Soil > Wetlands > Permafrost | place: Sweden: Stordalen...
GCATCTGCTGCTGCGGTGGCATCTGCTGCTGCGGTGGCATCTGCTGCTGCGGTGGCATCTGCTGCTGCGGTGGCATCTGCTGCTGCGGTGGCATCTGCTGCTGTGATGGCATCTGCTGTTGCAGTTCCATCAGTTGTTGCTGCAGTTGCATTAGCTGATTGGCGGAGTTTTGAGGATCCCCACCGCCGCCATGGAACTGGGAGGTCTGATCGATCAGCTGTTGCTTGTCAGGGACGGTCCTCCATTGACCTGAATCAGGTTTTGGTGCATCCTGCCGAGAGCGCATATCCTCAAAAAACAGCTGCTGATAATTCGGCTCGACCGTCTCTTCAGATTCAGCTTCAGGTTCATCAGCCATCAGCCCTATCTGTCGCAAGCTGAAGCGCTCATTAAGGCTGGCTTCATCTGTGGCAAAACGAATGAGACCTTCGAACAGCTCTTTGCAGATCATGGGGAACATTTCTGAACTCAGCGCTCTGTCTTCGCTTTTCCAGACTACGTCTAATTCTCTGCTTACCGGCACCATAGAAAAGTACGGTTTAAATTGCTTGCTGCTCAAGGCAAAGCCAATCAGGCGATCGGCAGGTAGGATGAAAACCAAGACTTCTTCCACGGTTCCTTTGACGACCATGGTCCAGCGCCTGGTAGATACACGACCGCTGAAAATATGCACTACGTTTTCTTGCTGGTGCCAGCTGTTGGTCACTTCCTTGGACACGAACGGTCTGATCCAGGTGCATTCCAACTCGGTTCCAGCGGCTACGTTGCGGTTGAATTCGTAGGCGTTGTTTTGAAATAAATCGAACATCTTGTCGACTGTGACGATCATCACTTCCTGGATGTTTACAGCCTTATAGTGCTTGCCTACTTCCACGGTGGCTTTACCGGTGGGGACATGAGCGAGCAAGGTTTGGGATTCTTTCGGGCTCTTTCCTTTATAAGAGGCAAGCACGCGGCTTTTCCACAAACCGCGCACATTTTCTTCGCCGCCTTCACCCTCCTGTGCCGGGGCAGCGGCAGCAGTCTGAGCTTCTTGTTCTGCTTCCTGGGCTGCCTGTGCTGCCTGCATGCGGTATTTCGTCGAACCAGTGCGGCGTCCGCCCTGGGCTTTTATCTTCGACGAGCTGTCCTTTTGCGACATCACCTTTCCTCAACCTGAACTTTGGCTCGCACAAGCGACCAGCGAACATCTGTTGGCAATTTACCCGTCAGGATCAAGGTCCTAAACGATTCTCAGATAAAACTACACGCTTATACGAAAGTAAACCTATCACAGTCAAATAAGCCTAAATCCCTTGGAAACAGGCTATTATTTAAGCGATCAGAATTCTCATGGCAACTGCCGCTTTGGCGCGTATTTCAGAACCTATGACTGGCAACAAAAACGGGGGCGGCAGCCCGGCCTTTGGCGAAGCGATTGTGATCCGCGGCGCTCGTCAACACAATCTCAAAAATATCGATTTAAAAATTCCCCGCAATAAACTCGTGGTTGTTACGGGCGTGAGTGGCTCAGGCAAGTCGTCTCTGGCTTTTGACACAGTTTTTGCCGAGGGTCAACGGCGTTACATCGAATCACTATCGTCTTACGCAAGACAGTTTCTCGGTCAGCTCGATAAGCCAGATGTGGATGCCATCGAGGGTCTAAGCCCAGCAATATCGATTGACCAGAAGTCAACCAGCCATAATCCCCGGTCAACAGTGGGCACCGTGACCGAGATCTACGATTACTTGCGCCTTTTGTATGCCCGCTGCGGAACGCCGCATTGCCCGCAGTGCGACCGCCTGATCAACCCCCAGACGATCGATCAAATTGTCGATCAGGTCCTGGATTTGCCAGAAGGGACAAAGATTCAGATTCTGGCGCCGCTCATCACTGGGCGCAAGGGCGAGTATCAGTCCTTGTTTCAGGATTTGCGCAAGGAAGGGTTTGTGCGCATTCGCATCGACGGCGAGGTGCAGGCCCTCGAAGACGAAATTCAATTAGACAAAAACAAAAAGCACACTATTGAGCTGGTCATCGACAGATTGGTGGTCAAGCGCAGTATCCAGTCACGCCTGGCAGACAGCCTGTCGCTTGGCTTGAAGTGGGGAAAATCGAATGTCCTGGTCGACCTTGTCGACGGTGGGCAAGACAAGCAGCTGTTGTTTTCAGAAAACTTTGCCTGCGCCAGTTGCAACATCAGTTTTTCTGAAATCTCTCCACGTATATTCAGCTTCAACAGCCCTTATGGGGCTTGCCCCGACTGTCACGGTCTGGGGTGTACATTTGAAGTCGACCCGGCGCTGGTTGTTCCGGATCCGAGGAAAAGCCTGGCAGACGGAGCGATCTACCCATGGGCGAAAACCGGCAATCCGTACTACGATCAAATTCTCCTGTCAGTCTCCAAACACTTTAAATTCAAGCTGGATGTGCCTTTCGAGAATCTTCCGCAAGAGGCGCAAGACGTCATCTTCTACGGTTCACGTGGTGAAAAGTTGAAGCTCGCCCACGACTCTTATGACGGTCGTGAGTTTTGGGAATATAAACAGACCTTCGAAGGTATCATCAACAATTTGAAACGGCGGCATGGAGAGTCGCAGTCAGATCGCGTTAAGCAGGATATCGAGAACTACATGACGCAAATGCCTTGCAGCGCTTGTAAGAGCGCCCGGCTGAAGCCGGAAAGCCTGGCTGTGCGCGTTGGCGATCTTTCTATTGCCCAGGTCTGCGCACTATCTGTGGTGAAGGCAGTGCAGTTTTTCGAGACCCTGCCTGAAAAATTGACGCCGCGTCAGGCAACCATTGCCCATCAGGTTTTGATCGAGATTAGCGCCCGGCTGAGATTTCTGTCAGACGTCGGTCTTGATTATCTTACTTGCGATCGGCAGGCCAATACTCTTTCAGGTGGTGAGGCGCAGCGCATCCGGCTGGCTACTCAGATAGGTTCCGGTCTTTCCGGGGTTCTTTACGTTCTCGATGAACCGTCCGTGGGCTTGCACCAGAGAGACAACAACCGTCTCATTCGCACATTGAAAAGATTGAGAGATCTGGGCAACACACTTCTGGTCGTCGAGCACGACGAAGACACAATGCGCCAGGCAGATTGGCTTATCGATATCGGTCCCGGTGCCGGCGTTTACGGTGGCTATCTGGTGGCACAAGGCACCATTGACGATATCAGCAAATGTGCCCAATCGTCTACCGGATCTTACCTTTCCGGGCGCAAATCGATAAGCGTTCCTCAAAAGCGCAGACCCGGCAACGGTCAGAGCTTGAAGGTCGTGGGTGCGACCTTGAACAACTTGAAAAATATCAGTGTCGAAATACCACTGAATAAATTCGTGGCTGTCACAGGAGTAAGCGGCTCCGGCAAGTCTACATTTGTCAACGACCTGCTCCATCAGTATCTGCGACACGCTCTGGGCTCTCCTGTGCCTTACCCCAAAGGAATTCAATCAGTGGCAGGAGTTGATAATCTCGACAAGGTGATCGATATCGATCAATCTCCGATCGGACGAACGCCCCGCTCCAACCCGGCTACCTATACCGGACTCTTTGATGTGGTGCGCGAGATTTTCTCGATCACGACTGAAGCCAAGGCCCGTGGTTATCTGCCTGGCCGTTTTTCCTTCAACGTCAAAGGCGGTCGCTGTGAGGCCTGTCGCGGGGAAGGAATGAATGAGATCGAAATGAATTTCTTGCCCTCCGTGTTTGTTACTTGTGATGTTTGCAAAGGTGCCCGCTACAACAGAGAGACGCTGGAAGTCAAATTCAAAGGCAAGTCTATTGCCGACGTGCTCGAAATGACGGTTGGCCAAGCATGGGAATTTTTCCAGAATGTGCCCAAGGCTGAAACCAAACTAAAGACCATGCAGGCAGTTGGTCTGGATTACATAAAGTTGGGTCAGTCGGCGACAACACTGTCAGGTGGTGAAGCGCAGCGGGTCAAATTGGCTGAGCAACTCTCTAAGCGTTCGACCGGCAAGACCATTTTCATTCTCGATGAGCCCACAACCGGTCTGTCTTTTGCTGACGTAGACAAGCTTTTGCAGGTTTTGAACCAACTTGTCGATTCGGGCAACACCGTTCTCATCATCGAGCACAATCTAGACGTGATTAAGCAAGCCGATTGGATTATCGATCTCGGCCCTGAAGGCGGCGATCGAGGCGGAGAAGTAGTAGCGGTCGGATCGCCTGAAGTTTTGGCCAATAGCCCTGATTCATTCACAGGGCAGTTCTTGCGCAACTGCTTGCCGCAAACTAAAGTTAAAGCCCCACAAGCTAAGTAAAGATCGCCATCCTATTGCCAAACGATGTTGCCGGGCAGGCCGACGGGGCCCTTACATATTGAACCCCACCGCCAGCTGCTCTATTATTGACAGGTGGATAAAAATTGGAGCGCTCTGGTGATTGATCGCAATTCTACCGATGCAAAAGGTCCATCACAAGACGGTCAAGGATCATCAGATCCAGTCTTCGATTCGCTGCGCAAACGCGGTCATCGCATAACCGCGCAGCGCGAAACTATATTGCAAATTTTTCGCGAACTTCCTCACGGCAATCATCTATCAGCCGAAGAGCTGCATGCACAGCTGTTGCAATTGGGATCAAATGTCAGTCTTGCCACCGCCTATCGCACCTTGAAGTTGTTGTCGTCGCTTGGACTCTTGCGCGAACTCGATTTCGCAGAAGGTCATAAACACTACGAGTTGAAGCAAGACACACTACCGCACCAGCATATTATTTGCATCGGCTGCAACACCGCACTAGAGTTCGAAGATCATTTTTTGGAAGAAGCCGGTCAAAAGATTGGAGCACGCCATAATTTTGAGGTGATTGATGCCCAATTCAAGATATTCGGTCTCTGCCCGGCATGCAAAGAGCAGCAGAGAATGACCACCTCGGGAAGAGGAACCGCCGATGCCCGAAAAGCGGCCGCAAGAGCGCGCACAAGCAATAAATTTGATTAGATAAAGTTCACGTAACGCGAGAAGTAAAAAAGATGACCTTGAGTGATGGAAAAGATGGTCAATGGCTTATCGTCACTGCTACCCTTGGGGAGGAGATCACTTATCAGGCGCTGCGCTTTGGCATTGGCGAGGGTTCAAGGATTCAAGTGCAAAAAAATATTCCTGGCGGGCCGATAATTATTTCCAAAAACAATCTTGAAATTGCGATAGGACGACAGCTAGCCAACTCTATTGCTGTAGACAAGAGCAGTTGATAATCCGAAGATATGCAAATCAACCGACTAGTCTGCACTCAGTGCAATTGCCCGTTAAGCCCGTCATCAGGGCAATCTACAGGCATGCATTGTCCCCGTTGCAACACCTGGCTGGAGATAGATCCTCTTTGCGCGGGCAGTTGTTTTACCTGTCACAAAACCAATCAGACGACGACAAGTGATGAGCCGATTTCTGAATGTGTAAGTAAGAATTCTCAAGCAAATGTGGTACAGAGGAAATGGTGGGCAAATGCTTCCACGCTGCCGGATTCACTGGCGCAAGCCTGGAAAGCAATCTGCAGTAAGTTGTTTCCTGTAAGATAAGAATGAGAATTAGCACTGCAAGCGCCTGAAGCGTACATTGAGAGGAAGACTAGGGTTCTCAAATGGGTCCTATAAATCCCTGGAAATTAACAGGGTACAAAGCCGGTCAAAATGTCAAATGCACGGTTGTTAATTCTGAGCCGGGCGGCTACGCAGTCTCGATTCAAAGCGGGAAAGAATTTTTGCCCGCCTTTCTGCCTACCCAACTATCGCTAAGAGCTGGAGAAGAGGTTTTGGCGCAATATATCCGCGTCCAAGATCACCGCATTTTGTTGTCTCCGCTTTTCAACAACACTTCCCCTTCCATGAAAACTTCTACTCATGTTCCGGTTCGTTGGGAAGAGCATCTAGACGAAATCGACCGTCCCATGGGCGAAGCTCAAATCTATAACAACTACGAGATCGACAAAGTGCAAACCGTGCCGGCGCCTCAACAACAACAAGCAGGGCCAGTGCCAATTCAACTGCCATCCTCCGCGCCACCGCAAGCACCAGCGCCACCGAGAACCTCAGTGCCAATGCCAATGCAGGTTGCGCATGCGGTGCAACTGGAGGCCGAAGCTGCATTCAACGTCTGGGCTGAGGCCGTGCAGCCACGCAAGTTCCATCTGAGACGCGCGATTGATTTGATCTTGCCACCAATTGATGTTGAAAGTCTCAACACTTTCAAGATGGAGGATCATGAACTGGAGTGGTTGATCATCGACCTGGAAGGAGGGATGAGAACGGGTTGTGTCAAGGCTTCTTCGGAATCACGACTTTCGCGATCGGCGATGCTCTTATTCCGCGGCAGAGTGGTTGGTTGCATATACGGTTGCAAGACCTTGAAAGACACTCAACCGACGAAAGAATCTCTGGATTTGATGTTGGCTGATCTGGCCCTGCCCGACACAGACGTGAAAATGTACGATTTGCCGGAGGATGTAACCCTGGCGATGTCGGCACTCTTTCTTGGTTATCCGGTGCAACGCAACGATGATTTCGACTCGCGCGCATATGTCGACTATATCTGCGACTGGTTCGAAAACAGAAAGCAAACAGCCTGCCTGGCTGTTACTTTGTCTGATAAACGCGGCACCTGTCTAGGCTTCATTTATGAAGGAGGCTATTGTGGAGCCTTCTATGTAGAGGATCAGATCTTCCGAGTTGATAAAGAGTTCATCTACGAGCTGCTCACCAACGATCCTCAAGCATCCGTGGAAGCCAGCATCTTACCGCCTGAGATGACATCATCTGTAGTGCGCTTCGGCTACAGCTTGAGTATGGCCAACAAAAGTAAAAGGTAGCTATTTGGCCGCTTCGACTGAGGCGATTTTCAACAACTTGCAGCCACCTGATTCGGCCAGCCAGCCCTTAATGTGCACGCGCTGAGCCATAAAAGGTGTCAACAACTCCTTGCAGCCAGAGTATCCTTGATGCTTGGCTGCGATATACAAGATGTTGTTGTCGTCTACGATACCCAAAGTGACACCACCCATGGCGCAAGCGAGACCGCATGCTTTATGACGAGGGCCGCGACCGGGTCCCATTACTCCTGAGGAAAAACACCAACTATCTACCACTTCACCAGTCAGATCGACTTTTGTCACATGTGGTTTTATCGCCGCGTACAGCGGTTTGGCGTGCCCTGATTGATCGTCGCCGGCCATCATTTTACCCGCAGCAAACCACAATAAAAGCACTATGAACAGTGCCGTCGGCGCCTTTCTCATCTTAATTCCTCCGCCCAAGCAGACAAACTGATGCTTGCTACTACCTACTGGTGCTACCTACTACTACCTACCTACATGATCTAAAACCCAATCTTTGGCAGTCCAGGCAAGATCATTGTAACGGTTTGCCAGTCGTACTTTCAGCCTTTCGTAGCAAGCCTCTATCTGTTTATCCTCTGGCGCCAGCAGGTGAGCCCGGGCAAGAAAGCGCAGAGCAACCGGGTAGTTTCGCTTGTAGCACTCCAGATCGGCACCCAATCTAAACAAGCCACGCGGGTAGTTGGGGCTCAGGTAGAGGCCGAATCTGTATTCATCGATAGCCTGATCAAAATGTCTGCCTCGATCCAATATGTCACCAAGACTGAAATGGAAAGTTGGATTAGGGGCTTGCCTGTCCACCATATGAGCGAGCCTGTTGATGCCTACAACGGCTTGATTTGAGCATTTGCTGATGATCTGACTGACAAGATATTTTGCCTTCGGGTCGATTGAAGCCGGCGTGGACGTGCGATCCAAATAGACCAGTGCCGGATAGAGCGCTTTGTCATAGTCACCACACCAGGCTAAGGATTGCGCCAGAGCATTGCATACCTGGATACTGACCGGCAGCTTCTCGAACGCCACCGTTAGCGGTGCCACGGCAGCATCTTTGCGCCGCAAACCAAAATAGCCAAGCCCTTGTGCCTTGTATGCAATCCAGACATTGGGGTAGCGCTTAATCTCCTCTTGCGCCAGCCTGACAGCGTCTCCATAACGCATGCCGTCGATGCAAATTTCGGCCAATGCTGATCGCAGACCGGCAACGTCTTGCTTTTGATTGAGAGCGAGCTGATAAGCGTAAGCGGCCTGATCGTTTTTTTGCTGAGCGGCCAGGCAATTTCCATACCAGAACAAGACCTCCGCGTTTGCCGGAAACCTCTCGTGGGCAGACTGGATCAAATGCTGCGCCGAAACCGTGTGACCGGAAAGGAGCTCTTTCTTGATCATCACTATCCAGATGTGGGGATCATCCGGGCCTGCGGTAACGGCGAATTTGAACTGCTCCTGCGCCAGATCGGGCAAGCCGAGTTTGTCGTAACAGATGCCGAGCAGACAACGCGTATCAATGTCATCGGGATGGGCTGTAAGCGTAGCGGCCAGGTATCGTAAGATTGGCTCGGTCGGTGCCTCTTCCGTTTCCAGGAGGCGCCGCTTAATATCCGGCAGCTGCTGCTTAATGTCCCGCAGCTGCTGCTTGTCGACCACCGCGCCAGCGCCTGATGATGGAGCCATGCAGGCAACGATAAGGTAAAGCAAGATGATGGCGTTGCCCGCCATCGTCACTTGTTTCATCGTCACTTGTTTGTCTTGTACGAAAGTACCATGACAGTGCGGTAGCCAGGCATTTTGGCGCCCTGATTAATTTGCAACGTGAAAGTGCTTCCGTCTTTCACAGCCGTAATTGATTTTGCCCCAGGCGAGAAATTTAGAACGTTCCATTTGTAATTTTTCAGTGCTGTCTTGTACCAGTCGAGCACCTGTTCATCTTCCTCGGCCACGGCGTAGGTCATTCCAAACCGTTCGCCCGACGTGTCATTGGGATAGCGCAAGCCTTCGATGAAGACGGCCCGCCCTGAATATGGTGGCACGTTGGGAATTTGAACTGGTTGACTCAACTTTATCGTGGCGTAATCTTTGTCAGCCGTGGCTGGTCTTACCGTGTGGGGAAATGTTGAGGTGCCCGTCAGATTCTGGGTTTGATTAGGATCGGCCACAGCCGGGCTGAGAATCACAAATGGAGCAGCAAGGCTCAATATGGTATAGATTCTTTTGCTCATTACAGTTGTCCTCATTAGCCCTGATGCCGACCGCAACTGGGAAAGATAACCGCCCTTATTGGTCCCGAAAACCGGAATAGGTTTCCTGTTCAGTTGTTTCGGAATGGTCCTTTTCAGTTTCGCTGTTCTCTTCGTTGCCAAAGTGCTCTTGTTCTTGAACCTGAACATGTACCTGCTCATGTCCTTGTTCATGAGCTTGTTCATGGCCATGGTCGTGGCTGTGGTCATGTGAGTGTTCATGCCCGTGCTCATCACTGTGATCGTGAGTGTGCACCTGCTCATGTTCCGTAGCACCATGGGTGGTGTGGTGTTGCTCCAGGGGAACATTGTCACTTGGTCTTTCCTGCGCCGCGCCATGGTCGTTGCCATGATGCTCAAAGACGGGAGCGCTTTGATTCTCGTGCTGCGTCTCTTGCGAACTGCCGCCGGCAAACAGATTTAATTGCTCGCCTTGCTGGTGGTGTTCCACAGGTGCTGCATCCACAGCTGCTTCCTGTCGGTGAGCGTAAGACTCATGACTTTCAGAGGCTGTGTGCTGATGATCGCCCGATCTACTTGAACCTTCAGGCTCAGTTGAGCGAGCTTTCAATCTGTATACACCGGTGACCGGATCGTATTCGGTTTGAAACGGGCTCGACGAAGCAAAGGAGACCAGCTCTTCTTCAGCCTCTTGTTCTACCTGAGTCTCAACGACAACTAAAGGCTCCGCAGATTCTTCTTGCACCAGCTCTATTGCCGCCGTTACTACCGCCGCTACTGCTGCCGCTAGTGCCGGCGTTACCTCAGTCGTTTCTTGCCCTAACTCATGCTCAGCCGGTGGGAAAGACCCGCGCGATCTGGTGCCCATGTCTTCATACACTTCATTTACAGCAGAAATGTTTTCCACCAGATCAGCTGACAGTTTTGGATCTTCTTCTTCATCGTCTTCATCGGAAAAGGTCTCTTCGAAAAGCGTGCGCTTTTGGGCAGACGTGATTTTCGATTGTTGTTGTTGCACTTCAAAGGAGAGCTCATCGCCTTCCTCATCTTCTCCTTCCAGATCATTGAAGCCTCTATTTGTGCTTCCCTTCAACTCGCGTCTGGATGGATCGTGCAACAAATCGTCAGGCATCTGGTCGAGAATGTCTTCTGGAACGTCTTCAAAACCTTCTCCAATTTCTTCATCCATGGTCGGCATGATCCGTCCGTTATGCGCCGTGGCAGCTCTTAGAACTGTCCCCTGTTGCCTGAGCGGTCTTCTGTTGGCGCCACGTTTTTCTTCTTCGCGGGCCTTGAAGGTAATCACGCGAGAGCCAATTTCTAAGGTCGGTATAACGCCCAGACCGCCACAAGAGTTACAGTGCACAGTAAATAGCTCGCGCAAACTTTGCCCCTGGCGTCGCCTTGTTAACTCGACCAAGCCAAGATCAGAGAGCTGCCCGCATTGAGGTTTGGCCCGGTCTTCTTCCAGCACACGTTGAAAGACTTCCAGCACCTGCTGCTGATCTTTGCGGCTGTCCATGTCGATAAAATCGACAATCACCATGCCACCAATATTGCGCAAACGCAACTGGCGTGCGATCTCTTGTGCCGCTTCCAAATTCGTGCGGCGCACAGTTTCAGCCTGAGTGCGAGAACTGGTGAAACGACCGGAGTTGACGTCAATGACAGTCAGAGCTTCAGTAGGCTGAATGTTCAGGTGACCGCCCGAGGGCATCTCCACCCGATCGGAAAGAGCCGCTTCAATCTCTTTGTCGACGCCTTTGCTGACGAGCAGATTGTCGTCTCCGGAGTGATACATGACTTTAGTCGTACGTCCGGCCCAACCTTGCAGATACTCCTGGGCTCGGCGTTGTCCATCGGCGGTGTCGCAAATGATTTCGCTGACGTCGTTGGAATATGCGTCTCTGATGACACGATAGAGCAAGTCTTGATCGCGATAAATCAAGGTCGGTCCAATCGATCCCTCACCTTCGGACACCACTGTTTGCCAGCGATCCCATAACTGCTCGAAATCTTCGAACAACTCGTTCTCGCCCTGTCCTTTTGCTTCAGTTCTGATAATTAGACCGACACCGGGAGGCTTCATCAAATTGACCACCGACTTGAGGCGGGCACGTTCTCTGGCTTCACTGATGCGGCGCGAAATGGAGACGCCGCGCTCTTCAGGAACGAGAACAAGGAAGCGTCCGGGCAAACTGATCGCCGTTGAGACGCGGGGTCCTTTGTGACCGGTCGGCTCTTTGGTGATCTGCACAAGCAGCTTTTGTTTGGGCACCAGCCGTTCTTTCAGAGGTCCCTGCCCGGGCACGTCGTTGGCGTGCAAGAAACCCATTTTGTCTTTACCGAGATTGACGAAGGCGGCGTCGATGCCAGGCAGAATATTATCTACCGTGGCGGAATAAATGTCGCCCAACAAGAGTTCTCCGCGGTTGACGAAAAATTCGACGACCCGATCATTCTCAAGTATCGCAGCGATACTGTCATGCTCGGAGATAACTAGTGACTTTTTCATAAGGCTCCTTCTAGAGATTTAAAATTGCTCTCCGCACCATATTTAGTGCGCCCGAATGCAGCAGCGATTTTGAGAGTTAAGGCTGCGATGCTTTGATGGAGAGTGGGATGATTGGCGGGCATAGTGTTATACAGAAAACAAGGATGTACTGTTTTGTGCTTTCAGCTGGCAGCGCCTGATGCGCCATACAGCTGCGGATTGAGATTGTGGAAGTAGCTGCAGACATTGCAGCACCTCATTTGGTTTTACGTGCATCGTCGGTCCATGAGCTAGCTCAAGCTCCAAGGTGCCCGTATTCTGGTCTTGCAAAGTAATAGCTAAGATTCCTGGTCGCAGATTTTTTGCCGGACGTTCCCCGGCATTGTTAGAGGGAGCGTACAGCTCCGTTTGGGATAGCAAAGTAGTGATTCTTTCGCTCAAGCCGGCAATCAAATCAGGCTCAGCGGATACAGGGTGAGCCTGGTAGGTGGCTGCAGCAAGGCTGGAAGCCAGCGAAGCATTACCTTCTACTTGCTTGCATTCAGTTATTTGAATTTCAGCGGGCAGTTGCGCATTGATCGCCGTCGTAAAGTCGAGGGGATCGACATGGGTAGCCAGATCGATCTCGCCTATTTCAAAGACAGATTCCTGGAAAAGAGCCAACGGTGCTGCCAGATTCAGTTTAGGACTGGGGTTGAAGCCCTGGCTGTAGGCGATGTTCAGCCCGGCTCTGCGCCCAGCTCTGGCGAGCAGATGCTGCAAATCGAGGTGACTGATGAAGCGCAGATCGCCAAGCTTGGTGAAGATAAAGCGCAGGCGTTGGTTGGCAGCAGTCTCGCGCGCAGGAGCAGGCGCTTCAAAAGCCAGGGAGGGATGCTCATCATCTGAGCGAACTTCGGGCAACTCCTTCACAAAAGGATTTTTCTTCATCACTTCAGGCTTGGGGGAGGCTAAAAGATGAGTGGTATCAAGCTCGGTGCAGACCCCGCATGCATGACAGACATTTTCTGTGCAGGGAGCTGTCTCTGTGGCAGCCACGGCCTTTTGCCACTCTTTCACCAACCACCAGTTGTTAAGCCCAATGTGGATCACTTCCCAGACTTGCTCGGAACCGACTTCGCGCTGCGTGCAGGCCAACTCTTCTAAACTGGTGCCAAGATTAGCGGCCGCCTGATGCCATCTAACGGGCACAAACTTTTCGTCCCAGGCATCAAATGTAGCGCCTGCCTTCCAGGCATCAAAAATCATCGTGCCTACACGCCTGTCGCCGCGTGAAATAACAGCTTCCAGAAGACTTATCTGTGGATCCGTGAGGTTCAGCTGCACGTTGCGCAACCTGGCCTCCTTCAATTTGTCTTTTAGAACTCTATGCCGCCGCACCGTTTCTTCCGGCGTGATCTGTCCATACCACTGGAATGGCGTAAACGGCTTGGGCACGAAGTTGGAAATCGTGCACGTAAACTCGACGTCTTTCTTGTATTTACTTTGATTGCCTTTGCGAATTGCCCGGCATACCTGAGTGGCCTCCTTAAGGATTTCGATAATGCCTGCCAGATCATCATCGTTCTCTAGAGGCAAACCGCACATGAAGTAAAGCTTGATCGATGCCCAACCCGACTGATAGGCTGATTCAATGGCTGAGATGATTTGAGCGTGCGAGAGACCTTTATTGATGATCGCCCGCAGCCGCTCGCTGCCCGCCTCTGGTGCCAATGTGATACCACTCTTGCGCACCGCCTTGAGCTCTTGCGCCAGATCAAGATTCATTCGATCGGCGCGCTGGCTCGGAAACGACAGCGACGAGCGCCGAGAGGAATGTTCTTGATTCAAGGCTCTGACAGATTCATGCAGCTGAGTGTAGTCGCTCACACACAAGGAAAGCATGGAATACTCTTGATGCCCGCTTTTGGCCAGTGATTCTTTGGAAAGCTCCAAAATATCGGCAGCAGATCGCTCTCTGACCGGCAAGAATGTGTAACCTGGCTGGCAGAATCGGCAGCCCCGATCGCAGCCTCGGCGCACTTCCAGAACTTCTCGATCGTGCACCAATGAAAGATAAGGCACCAGCGATGATGTCGGTTGGTTCTCGTTAGTCAGGGGCACAGTTTGGCGAAAGACTCTGGGCGCAATAGTAGTGGCCACAAGTGGCAAGTGATCGTGCTCGTGGGCGCATCCATGCTCGAGCTGTTGCCAGTCGGAGATTGGCACAGGGGCGCCACCGACAAATGAGGGGCAGATGCCGGAATCTGCCGGGTTGTAGAAAGCAGGCACATAAACGCCCGGAACCTTTTCAGCCAGTTCAAGCAAGAGCGCGCGGCGATAGCAGCGACCAAGAGCATGGGGGAATTTTTCTTTGAATTGGCGAATCACATCCATTGTCGCAGGGACTGAGGTTTCACCATCTCCAATAATAAAAAAGTCCATGAAGTCTGCCATCGGCTCAGGATTAACAGATGAGGGACCACCACCAAATATAAGTGGGAAAATCTCAACTCTGTCTTGCACCTTGACCGGCAACCCGGCTAAGTCCAGCATGTTGAGCACGTTTGAGTAGGTGAGCTCGTATTGCAGCGAAAAACCGATGAGCTCGAACTCTTTCAATGATCTGCGGCTTTCCCAGGCCCACAAGGGTATCTGACGTGAGCGCAGCAAGGCCTCAAGGTCGCTTGCCGGAGCATAACAGCGGTCAGCGAGAAATCCTTCCCGGTTGTTGACGATCTGGTAGAGAATTTTCAAGCCAAAATTGGACATTCCCAGCTCATACAAATCTGGAAAGGTCAAAGCCAACCTGACGTCGCAGGTGGCAAACGATTTGCGCACTGCCCCCCATTCGTTGCCCAGATATTGACCTGGGCGCACGACCTGTTCGAGTAATTCCTCAGTCAGCAACCTGGAAAACTCGCAATCGCGGTTCTCTAATTGGGCAGATGATTTGACTGGTGGGTTTATGGAACCCACTAAAGACTTAACGATGTTGCTGCTCCGAGATTTTTGACACGAGAAATGTAGTTTGGTCCAACCTTGACAGGTTCCCAATAAATTTGTGCTGGTGTGACTCAGCCCCGCCCGCTTAAATGAAGCTGGTGAAGCGCCGACGCGGAATCTTGAGGGCTATCTCCTGTGCTACCCGTTCGGAAGGGAGGCAGAGTTCGCAAAACAAGAGACAATTAAAAAAGAATCTTGAGCTATTGGCCCTCAAGTCATTACATTATATCGCTTTGCCACATTGGATATATTGCGCTTGCAAAACTTTAATATCGATCTTTACGCTAGCTGATAATACCTGCTAACTCAACAGCACTGCCCGTATCCCTGTCCACCTTCTACCCGCTTGTCTACCTGTGCTATAGTCGCAGAGAGGAAGGTCTGTCAGCCAATATCGAGCCGCAAAAGCAAAGGAAACTAGATGATATTGGAAGCATTTGCTGATTATCTACATGCCGCCGACCCGGCCAAACCGGCCACAGATATTTTGGCTCAGTGGTTGCTGGAAAAGCTGAGCACCCCGCCAATCACAAATGTCGATCGGGTGCTGCACTGTGAAATGGCTATCAGCGGCAGCCCCAGCAAGCAAAGCAAACGAAAGAGCCCGGCTGGCTCTTCATCCGATTACTCTTCCTCTACTTTTAAAGGCAAATCAAGCTCCGGCACAAGACTGCTCAAGAGTTTATATGAATATTGTCAGAGTTACGATCAACAGAAGTGGTCGCGATTCGTGCACAAGCTCAAGGCCAGCGATTTCAGAGAGCGCTACATCGGCAACTGAGTTCAGGAACACTGCCGTTCTAAAACAGTCTTTTTTATCAGGTATAACCTGGTAGGATTCGATTCGACTCGAAAAATGAGATTACGATGAGACGACTTTCTGCAACCGCCATAATGGCCGTTTTGCTGCTGGTAAATGCCACCCTCGCAGCCGGCGCGGCCGAAGATCTTAAATTGAGGCCGGGTGTGTCGTTCACTCAAGATATCGATAACGGTTTTCCAATTGTAGCTACTGATATGGACGACACCAAAATTGAGGCCGGCAAGCCAGCGCTCCTGTTTTTTGGCGCTTCTGGAGACCTGAACACAAACCGGCAAGCGAAAAGACTGGTCGATCTCTATCGCAAGGGCAACGCCAAAGAAGTCAAATTCATCGTCATCGACGTTGATCACGCCACTGCCGATGATGCCAAGAAATTGATCAAAACCTATTATCAGGGCTACATTCCTTGCCAGGTCATCTTGGACAAGAGCGGCAAGAAGGCGTGGAGCCAGATAGGCGAAGTGGAACAGAATGTGGTCAAGGCGCAACTGGGTAAAGTGCTGTAGGCAGGCCCTTTTGTCGCTATAGCTTTAGAGATTGTATTTAGGGCGGAGCTGAGATTGTTGCTCCTGGGGCATACAAGATCGGATAGGAAATCGGAAAAACTATCTCATTAGAGTGATATCTATCCACTAAAGAGATAAAAAATCGGAAAAGCTATCTCGTTAGAGTGATAACCGCGTCATGCTGTCGAGATTCTGACGAGATTTCAGCATAAATTACAGGGCGCAGCTGCTTCTCAACTTTGTCATAATTTCGCTGGGCAGTGAGATAGATCCGACAGTGGGAGCAAACTCACCGTAAGGACCGTGACAATCCGAGCCGCCCGTAATCAGCATGTTGTTGCGATGGGCCAACCGTATATAGTGGCGTACACGATTGAGCGAATGCACGCGATGGAAGGCTTCGATCGCTCTTAACCCATGTTCGCGCAACTGCAAGATAAGATTGTCGATGTGTGCCTCTTTGCCAGGATGAGCAATGGATGAGATGCCCCCGGCACGATTGATTGCCTCGATCGCCTCGTACGGTGAGACGCTTTTTCGAGGCACGTAAAAAGGCGATGAGCGCTTCATATATTTCTCGTAGGCGGCGGTCAAGTCGGCGGCGCCACCGGCTTCGACAATTGCCTCAGTGATATGGGCGCGCCCGATTGATCCAAGCCCGGCAAAGCGTTGAACTGATGATTCGTCGATGTCCACACCAGTTTTGCGCAGGCTGGCAATCGTTTCCAAAACATGGTTCTGACGAGCCTGCTGCTGTTTGGCAAGAACAGCCTGCAATCCGCTGTTGCCTTGATCGACAAAATATCCGAGAATGTGAATATCCTCTCTTTCTCCCGCGCACTCATGCACAGTGTTTATCTCAACTGCGGGAATAATCTCAATCTCTTTGCCGGCTGCGGCAACTGCTTCGGCAATACCAGCGGTTGTATCGTGATCGGTAATGGCGAGTTGCTTCAAGTGCAGGCGCACAGCATGACGCACCAGAGCGAAGGGCGACCAGGTGCCGTCTGAATAATGTGAATGAACGTGCAAATCGAAAGTCATGCTTTTTTGGACAGTTCCAGATCGGTAGAGATCTCTGATATGGCTTCAGTATCATCATCGCTTTCCAGGTAGCGAATCCGCTGAATAGCCGTGGCTTTACCTGTCTTTTTGTTTATCGAAAGAAGAACCCCATTGACCATAGCTGGTCCTGCTGCCACTTCGAAGCGAGCAGGCAGCTGCTGGATCATGCGCTTGAATACTGCCTCCTTGTCCATTCCGATAACGCTGTTGATCGGGCCGCAACAACCAACGTCGGTAATATACGCAGTACCTGCAGGCAAAATTCTTTCATCTGCTGTTTGCACATGCGTGTGTGTGCCCACAACAGCCGATACCCGCCCATCCAGGTATAATCCGAGCGCCATCTTTTCTGCGGTAGCTTCTGCGTGCACATCGACAAGCACGATATTGGTCTGCCCTTTGAGTTTCTTGAGCACTTCGTCTGCCACCAAAAATGGTGATTCCAATGGCTCCATAAACACCCGGCCCAGAACATTGATCAGGCCCACCTGTATATCGGCAGCCACCTCAACCAGACAAAAGCCACGACCGGGAGTCCCGTCTGGATAATTTGCCGGGCGAATTACGTTTTGTTGCCTGTCGATAAACTCATAAATTTCTTTTCTGTCGAAAGTATGATTTCCTCCCGTGAACGCCTGAACACCCGCCTGCCGCAGCTCTTCCAGGTTGCTTTCGGTCGTGCCGAAACCGTGCGCGGCATTTTCTGCGTTGGCGATGACCAGATCCACTTTTTGCGCAAATTCGCTCAAGAAGCGCTTGATGGCGCGACGGCCCGGTCTGCCGATGACGTCACCCAAAAATAGTATGCTGATGTTATCTTCAAGGTTCATTCTTAGAGAATATCTTACAATGCTGATCGGAGTCAGCGGGAAGGCAGTTGCCGCCGGAGGCAGGAAAGCAATAAAACTATGACAAAGATTGATGTTTGTTGTTTTCTCGTTTGTCTGGCTGCGTGCAGCTGGACAGTCACAAACACAGCAGCGGCCGCAGATGCTGAAAAGAGCAAAGCGGCGCCGGCAAAAGTGAAAGCGACTGTTTTAACGCCGGCCGCAGCGACCAAACCGGCTCAGATACCGGCTGCTAAACCGCCGCAGGTGCCAGCTGCTAAACCGCCTCAGGCCCCAACTTCTAAACCTCAGGTCCCCGCTGCACAAATCGCCCCAGCCAAAGGATTGCCGAATCAAGCCGCGGTGAATGCTACCGTGAGTGCGGACAAACGGCCCAAGCAGGCAAGTAGTGTCAACCTACCGACGGCAACGAATGCAAATGCAACGAATGCAAATGCAACGAGTGCAAATGCAAGCAAAGCAAATCCAACCAAAGCTGCACCGACTGCTCCCCTGAGCATGGATAAGCAACCCAAGCCGCTCAACGCCTCAGCAGCGGCCGAGAAAACAAAACCAGCAGGTGCAGAAAGAACGAAACCAGCAAAGCCTGAACTCAGCAATTCAGCTCCTTCAACCAAAGAAAAGACTGGTAAACCCACTGCTCAAGACAAATCCAAAACCAACCAGACTGCTGGAGTCGGAAGAGCTGCTGATGCAGGGGCAACGCCTGCGCTGCCAGGGCAGGAAAGGACAAAAGCACAATCGAAGAGTCTTAAGAAGGAAAAAGGCGAAACCAGGAAGACCGCCCATCGCCCTGGAATGGGGCTGGTGCCACCGCCACCCCCTGACACGCCGACAATTTTGGCAGAGCCCGGAGGCATGTTTCAAAGCATCGTTGCCGCCGAGAGCCCAGCCAGCCTGACTCAACACAAGAAGGATCTTATCAATCAGTTGGCCAGCGCAAACAAATTATTGGATGCAAAAACACAACATGAGGCAGACAGCAAGAGTAAAGCCGAGCAATTCAAATCATTGTTTACCGAAGGAGTAATCAGCAAACGAGAGCTTGAAAGCGCTCAAACCGAAGCCGAATCGTCAGTAACAGAAGTGAATGACGTTAAACTGAAAGTCACTAGTTTGCAAAACATGATCACCCGCATCGATGAGCGCCTGGCACCAAAGCCACCAACAGGCAAAGCACATGCGATAGCTTCGAAGAATCAGAAGTCCAAGAAAATCGCTCAGACCAAACAAGCAAAGAAGAATCTCTCCGTCAGCCAAGAAGAGAAGAAGGGGGGCACACAGGCTTCAGCCGCTTCTCTGGCCAGATGACGACGTGACTTGTGCATTAAGACTCGATTGATGTCGGAAGATATCTGTGTGAGCCAGTCCTGACGTTTAGCCAGTCCTGACGTTTGGCCCCTCACAACGTCTTGCTCCCTTAGTATTGTAGATGGTGGCAACGTCTCATTTTTGTCGATCTGAGGACCGACAACGTAAGTGACCCTATACTGAATTGCCGATTTTCGCAATTTTCAAAATTCGCGCTCAAGATCCCGGAAACCAATGCAAATCCAGCCTTTCAGACATTTTACTTGTTGTTTCTGTCTTTCTAGAAAATTGCCGATTTCGGCAATTCGAGGTAGGTTGGATGCAGATAAGGCAATACGGGTATCAAACAACCTCCCTCATCTCAATTGGGAAAACAGTTGAGATGAAGCAACGACGAGCGTCACTTGTTTTTGTATTTGTCGAGGATGCGATTCTCAATATTAGTGCGTTCCTGACTGACGTTATGAGGGTTTGCGTAGACAGGCAAGCCTTGTAGCCCCTGCAATCCATTTTCGTATCTGTGCAGGTTGCCGGTATAGGGGCGGTTGGCCACGCTGGAGGCCAGTTGGCCATTTGCAGAATCAATCAAACTCTGCAGTAGCCCACGCTTGATCACGTCTTTGAACTCAACATAATCAACAATGTCATAGCGGGCACCATCGCGTTGCAGGTCGCTGTCAAATGCAGACAGCAGGCTCTGCGCGCGTGGGTCATCAGCTATTTGGAGAAAGGTGACTTTCACTTGCGCCGGGTAATTCATCTGCTTGGTGGCTTCCATAATCGTTTCCGCTACATCCAGAGGTTGTGTCGGCACACCATCGGTTACGACAGCCACCATTAGAGGTCGCGGGTCGGTTTGCGTATGCTTGAAATAATCGCTGAAGACCTCTTTCATCGGAAACTGTGGCTGGGTATCACCTGCCGGTTCATTGGAGAGGAAAATGTGCTGAATGTCACTAATTGAGCAGTGTGGATAGAGGCGATACCAATTGGAAAACGTGGCCACCGTAATGTCTTTTCCAAAACGGTCGGTCAGCGCTTTGCCAACCTTCATCGTTTCTTCCCTGCACCAATCCCAACGGGTGAGATTTCCAGGGCAATCCTTTTCGTACATGGAGCCGCTTTGATCGATGAGAATAACCAGTTTATGGGCAGCCAGCCGCCCCAGGCGTTCATCAGCTTTCAAGCCGTTGAGCAAACTCTCAGGAGCCTTGATACTGGCTACATAAATCTTTCCCTGTCGCTGCACCTGCAAACTTGTGCCAGCCGGCGATACATTCACATCCAAAATCTTATCGCCTGGTTGCAGGCCTGCCTTATAGGCTGGGCTTTGGGGCAAAACCTGAGTCACGTTTAGGGAGAAAGTTTTGGAATTATCCAGGGTGTAGGCAAAGCCAAGATTGGACCAGGGCGCAGTCGTTTTCACAGACGTGTTGACCTTGCCTTGCAAAATGTCGGCATTAGAAGCCGGTGGCGCCTTCCCCTTGATCACTCGGCCCAAGTCCTGAGCAGGGCAGCTTTGACCAAACCCCAACATCATCAATCTCATCAGCATCACAACGACCAGCCTGGCTGCCCAGGTCTTGCTGAATCGATAATTTGCTCTTTCTGGCAATGAACTGGTCCAGCCGAGTGGATAGTTGGCAACATCTTCATTATCTGCATTTTTTGCCAAGTTCGTGGATTTCCGGGGAATTGCAAAGCCAGGAATTGACAAATAATGTCTACCTTGGGAATATCGAAACTATGGCGGCATCCTTTGCGGTTACCAACAGGAAGGACAATAATGGTCGAAAAGTACGATTCCACATATGACCCTACAGTAGGAGACCAGGGTTGGGCGGTCTTTGGTAGGGAATCCATGTTTACAAAGATGGTCCTTGACATGCGCGTCAACCGGCAAAAGTTCAAGGAAACCAAACAGCAAGGTATTTTGGATAAGACTCGCCATAGCTTGACCGAAGACGACATAGAAGAGTACGAGCGGATCACACTTGAGGACAAAACTACCGGGCTGTATAACTCACGAGCCTTCAGCAAGAAACTGGAATACGAGCTGCGCCGTGCCAAGCGCTACAAACGGCCAATCTCGCTTCTGGTTGTCTCAATCGATAAAATAGAAGACGTTGGGCGCCAATACGGACAACTGGCTATTGATGATACGCTTCGTGCCGTCAGCGGAATTATTCAGGGCGCTATTCGAGACGTCGATCTTGCCGCCCGCTGCGCCGGCGACAAACTAGCCGTTATCTTTCCAGAAACTTATTCCTCGCGGGCAATCGTCGTTGGCGAAAGAATTAGGGAACGGTTGCGCACCACTCAGATAAATGAAGAGCTGCGAAACCTGCGGGTGACGGCAAGCATTGGTGTGGTCTCCTTTCCAACTCATGCGCGCGATGAGCATGACTTGATGAACAAGGCCATCGAGTTTCTCAATCAAGCCAAAGAAGACGGCGGCGACATGGTTTACAACGGCTAGCTCGCGTCGGATCCAGTTTTACCTGTTACTTGGCACCGTTGGCGATACCGCGCTAGCGTCGCTAAAGCATGGGCGCGATAAGGCTGGAAATGCGATAATCTACTTTAACGGCTTGAGCATTAAGGCAACGGGAGATAGCAACATGGGCGCAGCAGTTCGCAAGCAAAAACCTACGCCTATTGATCCGCATGAGACCTTAACCGCCCAGATTGTGCGGTTAGAGACGGCTACAGAGACAATGATGTCTTACATCGGCTATCTCAACACCGAGATCATGAAAGAAGAAGAAATGCCGAAGCCAAATCAATCAAGAATTCAGGCACTAGAGGAGCAGATGCAAGCCGTATCGAGGGAGCGTCATGCCATTACTCCGGAGGACCAGAAGCTGATCGCAAAGGCTTTGTACATTTACGCCCCAATCATGAAAGCGCTAGGGTCCTAAAAGCATTGGCTGGAGCAGCTTTAGCACGGATTGTACTTCCATAAGCAACCCGAACCTTTTAAACATATGTGTTTAAACGAGGTAGGCAGTTCAGGATAAGCCTCCCCTCATCCAATATTTTTGGGTCGAGCTTGGTTGACCTGGAGCTAGGAGGACTCGCCAGGAACAGGGACTTGACCGAATCCGGATGGTTACATTTGGCTGAAACTTGCGCTAGTCCTTGCGTGTGAACTGAGGGCGAGTTCCTGAAGTCTTTACTGGAGTCTTTGCCGCAGTCTTTGCCGCAGTCTTTGCAGTCTTTGCTGGAGGCTTTTTCTGCGTGTCTCTTAACACGTAGACACCCTCTGGATCGGAACCAAGGACGAGGACCCGATTGTATCCAAGCCCATCAACGAATCGATTGAACTCGCTGAGAATGTCTGCAGAGCCTGTGTTTCGCCAGTTGACGAACGTGGCAACTATGAACTCTTTATGCTTCTCGTTTCTTAGAAAGGCGCCGATTTGGTCTCGATGGAAATAGAGGGGCCATCGCTTGATTGCCTTTCCACCACTGGTTTCTAGTATCGCTTCGCCTTGGGGTGCTTCTTGTTTGCCGGGGTGGAACTCTTGTGATTTTCCAAGCCCCACGTCAATTTCATCGAGGGTGCGGCAGTACAATTTTCGATTGGCAGCTTCACGCACTTTCATGATCTCTGAAAATGTATTTCGATCCTTGGGCTTCATTCCAGCATAAAATCGTGCTTCGTAGGCAGCGCAGTTCGGTGCTAGAAGAACGGTTAGAAGAACGGTTAGAGCTAGCGTACAAAGCAGTCGATACATAAGAACTCGGGTACAAAGCAATCGCAACATGAAAACTCGCGTCTTATCAGAACCTCGCGTGTCAAACGCTAAGGCTCCAGATCCTTCATAGTTTTTTCTTCCGCGCTTGTGCCTTTGGGCGGCGCTGGCGTCGTACCATCCGGCACCGCTGCCGGTGTGGTACCAGGGGTAGGGGCGACATCGGGTTTGGCAGGTAGTGCGGACTTGGCAGGTGGTAGGGGACCAGGAGCTACTGTCGGGGCAACTGAAGGCATCGGCTTCAAAGGCATCGGCTTCAAAGCACTGGTTGGAATGGCGCGTTCATCAATGTAACGAAGATCTTTGTCTGACGTCTGCTCAGCTTTGGCGGTGGCTGTCGTCTTCTTGTCCTTGTCTTTTTCCTTGTCCTTTTTGCCGATTGGATATGACTTGTACAAACTGCCATCCAGATAGACTCTAAACTCAGACAGACCGTTGACTTTGACTGGCACTTCACTTTCCATGTCAAAATGCTTGCTCTCCTTGGAGCCCAGTGGTGGCACAAATTCATCGACAATACTTTGTTCTTTCGACCATAGGGTGCGAGAGGTCGTGGTATCAAACAGCTCCACTTTCAACTTCAAGGAGTTAATCGGACCTTCAGTTGGGTTCCATACCTCTCCGGCAATTGATGGAGCCTTGGAAGACGGCTCCACCTGCAAGTTTCGCAAGGCGACAAGAGGAACGGCATTGTCTGGATTGATCGTTTTTGCTTGCTGCAAATATCCATAACCTGCTTCAGTGTTGCCTTCATCAAGTAACTCTTTTCCGCGCCGCGACAACAAATCAGAAAGTTTCTTTTCCAACAGAGGGCTTCTGCCACTTATCTTTACCGCTTTTCGCAGCTGGTCGATAGCCAGTTCCAATTCGCCACTACGTTCGTAAATCTCAGCCGCCATCTCATAATTTCTTGAGTTCTGAGCGATGTTGTTCAGCTTATTGAGATAACCCAGAGCCTTGCCGTCGTCATTATTTGAGGCAGAGGAATCAGCCAACTTTTGATAGATGGTGGCAAGTCTGGCTTCAGCCTCACCATATCTGGACCCTTCGTGCAGATCTTTTACTTCCTCCCAACAGCGCAATGCTTGATCCACGTTGCCCGCGCGCAATGCCTCATCGCCCCACAAAGCATCGAGATCAGCCAGCTCTGCTTTTTTGCCTTCAATATTTGCTTTCGCTAATGGTCTGAGCAACTCGATGGCCCGCTCAAAGCGACTGTGTTGCCTGTAAAAGTTGGCCAGATCGGAAGCTAAGGCCGGCTCAGACACCACTCCGGCACCAAGCTGCTGCGCCTGGCTGATGCAGTCCCAGGCCTTCTCCACCTGGTCGACACCAACATAGGCTCGGGCCAGGGCGAGGTAAACTTTGGCTTCTTTGGGACGTAGAGCCAGAGCCTCGTTCAAGCTTTTCACGGCAAAGGCATATTGCCCATTTTGCAACTCCTTCTGACCCTCATCGTAAAGACGTTGATCATCAGGAGGCTTGGTCAAAAAGAAGATGGTGGCACCAGCTGAAATCAGCAAAACAAGAGCCGCCGTCACGATTCCCAGCGTCGTGGCAAAACCGTTGCGGGGTGTTGCTTTGACGTTCTTGGATCGGCGCAACGATTCTGGTGCCTTATCGGCAACGTCAAAAGCTGCGGGCTTCTCAGTAGTGGTTACTGATGCACCCGCAGCTTCGTTTATAGGGTCCTGCTCGCTAAGCGCACTGCCGCACGAGACGCATTTATCATAGTGAGGCGGATGATAAAGTCCGCAGCCAGGACATTTCATATAGAGCGCTCCGAGAATTTCTCCCCAACGCGTCCGGTTTCTATTGTCATGACCAAAAACTCCCCGGGCTTTCAATATATTCCCAGGTTAGCAGCTTACTTGATTTCGATCTTGGCGCCGGCTGCTTCGAGTTTGGTCTTCATCTGTTCGGCTTCTTCCTTCTTCACCTTTTCCTTGACTGGTTTTGGCGCGGAATCAACCAGGTCTTTCGCTTCCTTCAAGCCTAAGCCTGTCAGTTCGCGGACGACCTTCAGTACTTCGATTTTCTTTTCGCCGACTGAAGTGAGCATGACGTCAAATTCGGTCTTCTCTTCAACAACAACAGCAGCAACGGCGGGGCCGGCAAAA
>Ga0182024_10006793_pt1 | contig 24943 bp, 24 predicted proteins | sample P32metaG_FD_120480 | JGI IMG/M metagenome (GOLD analysis project Ga0182024, IMG submission 120480) | Permafrost microbial communities from Stordalen Mire, Sweden - P3-2 metaG (Illumina Assembly) | ecosystem: Environmental > Terrestrial > Soil > Wetlands > Permafrost | place: Sweden: Stordalen...
ATCCCAGCGAGCCGACACCCATGCATTTCCACGACAAGGACGTCATCGTGGTTTATCTCGAGGACACCGCTTTGACGTCCACCACACCCGACGGCGCCAAGACCGTGAACAACTACAAAGCCTTCGATATCCGGTTCAACAAGGGCGACCGGACGCATACGGAGCTGTTGGATCACGGGACGGGCAGCGCGATGATGATGGAGCTGAAGTAGACGCGCCGGACAGGCCCTTGATTTGGTACGGCAAAGTGCCGTATAGTTGGGTTATGAGCTCCGAAACTGGAACATCCACCGCCCGCCTGGAGGCTCGCCTGCCGGCCGAAGTGATGCTGCGGCTGAAGCGCGCGGCGGAAATTCAGGGACGTACGCTTACGGATTTCGTAGTGGCTGCGGCCGATGAAGCCGCCTGCCGGGCTATCGAGCAAACGGAAATCATCCGTCTTTCGATCGAAGACCAACGGCAAATCGCTAAGGCGATCTTGAATCCGCCAGCGCCCGCCAAGGCTTTGAAGAAAGCCGCTAAGCGACATCGCGATCTGTTCGGCGAGGGATGACGGAAGCGCCCTTCCTCCTGGCGCCGCTCGGCGCTGAACATGACCGTGGCTCGTTTCACTGCGGAGAAGAAGCTCTGGACCGCTATTTTCAGACGCAGGCCACTCAGGATATCCGCCGCCGCATTGCGAATTGTTTCGTTGCCGTGGAAGCGGAGACTAGCCAGGTGGCGGCCTATTACACGCTAGCTGCGGCCAGCATTCCTTTCGTCGATCTGCCTGCGGAGGAGGCGAAACGCTTGCCGCGTTATCCCACTTTGCCCGCTGTTCGAATCGGCCGTCTAGCGGTCGATAAGAAGTTTCAGGGCCGTGGGCTAGGCGGGGCGTTGCTGATCGATGCCGTGCGGCGCAGCTTACAATCCCCTCCGGCGGTGTGGACGCTGTTAGTGGACGCCAAGAACGAAAAAGCCGTAGCTTTCTATGAGAAGTTCGGTTTTCGAGCCCTCGCCAGCCAGCCTCGCACGTTGTTTCTGGCCTTAGCCACCGCGCAGAAAGCGCTTCTCACGCCAGCCGTCCGTTGAAGCCTTCGCCTCCCAAGGGTGTATATTCATAAGATTCTGGATCGGGATGCGGGAGGAAAAAACAGACGTGTGCATGCGAATGTGGTTCACAGTTCTTCTTGCTGGGATGACGCTGGCATGGCCCGCTTCATCGCAATGGGCGACCTACAAAACGAAAAACATCCCGCGATCTTCCGACGGTAAGCCTAACCTGGCTGCTCACGCGCCCAAGGCGTCCGACGGTAAGCCGGACTTGTCCGGGATGTGGATGATTGCCGGTCCGCCGGGCGAAGAGTTGGATGGCTTGGAACATCCTCCACCCATAGTGGCCGTCAATTTAACGAGCGGTCTGAAACCTGGCGACGTCGAGATGCTGCCCCCCTTCGCCGGCTTATTCGCACAGCGCCTCGCCGCCCGAGGCGCCAAAGGTTCCTGCGCTCCTCCCGGCTTGCCGCTCAGCTTTACGATTCCGGTGCCGTTCAAGATCATTCAGACTCCGGACCTGATCACGATGCTGTATGAATATCCAAACACGTACCGGCAAATCTTCACCGATGGGAGAGCGTTGCCCGCGGATCCTAGCCCTTCGTACCTCGGTTACTCGGTCGGAAAGTGGGACGGGGATACGCTAATTGTTGAGACCAACGGTTTTAATGACAAAACTCAGCTCGACTTGATGGGGCACCCGCATTCGGAATCCTTGCATATGATCGAACGCTACCATCGGCGCGATTTCGGGCACATCGATATCGATATCACCATCGACGATCCAAAAGCGTACAAGAAGCCGTGGACGGCCAAGACGGGCGTGGAACTGTATCCGGATACCGAAATGCTCGAATTTATCTGCGACGAGAACGAACGAGACTTCTCGCATTTGGCGGGGAAGTGAAGCAGTCCCGAACCGCCGCTATATGTAATGTTTTCAATGAAATATTGAATGAAAGCGCTCTAGGGCCAGGTGGCGGGAACTTTCCAGCGGCCTGCGGGGTCTATGTTTACAACAGGGCCTGACGTTTGGGCTAGACTTGAATAGACGGCTGTGGCAGATACTGCTGTTGGTCTACATATTGAGGGGTGCCTTTTCTCCCACGCGGAGGAAGACGCACTGGTCACTGCGCTCAGCCAAGGGTCTGAAGACGCTTACGAAATTCTCATTCAGCGCTACCAACAACCGGTGTACAGCTTAGTCTGCCGCCTGATGAACGATCCCAGCGACGCGCCCGACATCGTGCAAGAAGTCTTCTTGAAAGTTTTTCGCAACATCGGTGCGTTTCGCGGCAACAGCAGTCTAAAGACCTGGATTTACCGGATCGCGGTGAACGAAGCCTACAATCATCGGCGCTGGTTCTGCCGGCATCAGCGGCAAGAGGTCGCCATGGGTTCCGAGGAAGGCACGCCGCACTATGCCGGCGGCATGACGGATCCAGGCCGGTCGCCCTTTGAGCAGGCGGCCGATCATGAGACACGCGCGCTGGTGGAGCAGGCGCTGGAGAAGCTGAACCCGAAGTTTCGCGCGGCGGTGGTGTTGCGCGATATCGAAGATTTGAATTATGAAGACATCGCCACGGTTTTGGACGTTTCGCTGGGAACCGTGAAGTCGCGCATCATGCGTGGGCGCGAAGCATTGCGCAAGATTCTGGAGGGGCGGTTGGAACTGGAGACCAATGTACGTTGGTCTTCGCAGCCGCTTACAGAGTAGTGGCGGACAGTATGGATTGCTGGAGTGTAAAACAACGGGTATCGGCTTACGTGGACGACGCTGTTTCGTCCGAGGAGCGGCGCATGCTGAGACGCCACTTGAATAGCTGCCGCGAGTGCACGCTCGAATCGGAACGTTACTCGCAAGTGCGCGAGAAGCTGCAATCGCTGCCCACGCTTACGCCCCCGGCGGACCTGACGACTCGCCTGCGGGTGGTGGCTTCCAAAGTACGGATGGAGCGCTTTGGCGGATCGAGCCCTTGGACCCGCTGGCGCGATCGCATGGAACTTTCGCTGAGCAATCTGATGCGTCCCTTGGCGCTGCCCGCGGTTGGAGGGCTGTGTTCGGCCGTGTTCCTGTTCAGCATTCTGGTGCCGATGTTCAAGTCGGCATTCGCATTGAGCGAGTCGGGCGATATTCCCACCATGCTGGTGACCACGCCGATGTTGAAATACACCGCTCCAGTCGCCTTCACCGACGAAGACGCCGTAGTGGATTTGCAGCTGGACGACCAGGGTGGGATTATCGACTTTACCATCGTGAATGCGCCGGGCCAGCAGAGCGAAAAACTGCGCCGCAGCATCAAAAACAGCTTGCTGTTCACCGAATTTTGGCCGGCTACCACGTTCGGCCGCGGTGTGGCCGGCACGGTCCGCATTTCGTTCCGCAGCAGCCGCAGCAGCCACATCGACGTACGCGGATAACCCGCGTTCTTCTCACGCCCTTCCACACAGGACATCCCCGGACTATACTGGCTTGGAGAAGTTACTCGATTGGAGAGGTTTCCTAAATGACATCCCGACGGCAGTTTCTGCAGACGGCATCGGTGGGCGCAGCGGGCGCGATGCTCGGCACAGCGCTCCAGGGCGCGGACGTTCCCACGCTTGGCATGATTTTTCCGCCGGCCAACTATCCGGTTCCGCCTGAGGCGACGCTGCTGTATCCATCGGGCATTCGATTCCTGGCCGAAGGCGTGGGCCTGCAGAAAATGACAGCGGAAGAATATGACCGCGTATTCGGCCGGATCATGCCTGCCGCGCAAAAGCTGGCCAAAGAAGGATCGAACGCGATTTCCGTGATGGGAACCTCACTCACCTTCTACAAGGGCGCAGAGTATGAGCACCAGTTGAAGGTGAGCGTGACGAAGGCCACCGGGCTGCCTTCCACAACTATGAGCACCGGAATCGTCGAGGGGCTGAAGGCTCTGAACGCCAAGCGGGTTGCCGTGGCTACGGCGTATGACGAAGACGTCAGCCATCGGCTGCAAGTGTTTCTTGAAGAATCGGGTTTCCAGGTTGTATCGGTGAAAGGGCTCGGCATTGTCAGCTTCAAGGACCGGGGCCCAGTGACGCCGGACGAGCTCTTCAATTTCAGCGCGGGAGTCTATGAGGGCGCGCCCAAAGCCGAAGCGCTGGTGATTTCCTGCGGCGGTCTGAAGACTCTGGATTTGATCGTTCCACTGGAGCAACGCTGTAAGCGGCCAGTGGTGTCCAGCACCCCGCACGCGTTATGGGCCAGCGTCCGATTGCTCGGGCTGAGCGGCCAAGCCAAAGGCTACGGGACGGTGCTGGCGAAGAGCTAATATTCGGCATGGCGACTGAAAGTTATCCCTACGAGACGCGGCTCGACGTTTATTACAAGCGGCTCGAAGTAGTGGATGAGAAGCAACTCGCCGACGGGTGCGCGTACAAGTGGTATAACCAGACGCTGTGCAAAGTGAACGAATCGGTGGTGCGTCTGGGCGTAGTGGAAGGCGAATACCACTGGCACAAGCACGATGACGACGACGAATTTTTCTATGTCGTCGAAGGCGAGCTGCTGATTGATCTAGAAGATAAAACTGTTGCGCTGCAGCCGAGGCAAGGCTTTGTGGTGCCGAAGGGTGTGACGCATCGGACTCGCGCCACCGAACGCACGGTGATTCTGATGGTGGAGAACGCCGGAATCATTCCAACCGGAAACTAGCGCCGCGTGATATGATCCCCAACTGGTATCAGGAGGAGGTTCCATGAGGATCATGTTTGGTGTGGCGATCGTCGCGGTCGCCGTATTTTCAGCCGTTGCCGCCGATGCGCCCATTCCGTGGGCGTATGCCATTCCGCCCGCCGCGCCTTCGGGAACTCCACCGGCGGCGCCCGCGCCCGACACCAGCCTGAAGCATCTGCCTGGTAACACGCTCGAGTTTACGCGCGCGCAGATCGCGGACCGTTTCGGCCCGGCCGACTGGTATCCGGGCGACCATCCGTCTATGCCCGATGTGGTTGCGCACGGCAAGAAGCCGGACGTCTGGGCTTGCGGCCTGTGCCACTATCCCAACGGCAAGGGGCGGCAGGAAAACGCGGGAGTGGCCGGCTTGCCGGTGGAGTATTTTATCCAGACGATGCACGATTTCAGGGACGGCAAACGGTTGAGCGCGGAGCCGCGTAAGAACAACACCAAACTCATGATGGCGTTCGCCAAGGGAATGACGGACGACGAGATTAAAGCCGCTGCCGAATACTTCGGCGCCATGAAGTGGACGCCTTGGATCAAGGTGATCGAAACCAACACGGTCCCGAAGACGCATAACTCGAACGGCATGTTCCTGGTGGAGGGCGACGAGAAGGAACCTCTCGGCAAGCGCATTCTCGAAACGCCGGTGAATGCCGAAGCTACCGAGGTGCTCCGCGACCCACACTCCAGCTTCCTCGCTTATGTGCCTCCCGGCAGCATCAAGAAAGGCGAGGTTCTGGTTACCAAGGGCGCCGGTAAAACCACGCAATGCGCTGCTTGCCATGGCGCCGACCTGAAGGGACTCGGCCCAGTGCCGGGGATCGCGGGCCGCTCGCCCAGTTACCTGGCGCGCCAGCTGAACGACATGAAGCAGGGTGTCCGAAACGGCACTTGGACGCAGCTCATGAAGCCGGTGGTCGCTAATTTGAGCGACGAAGATATTATCGACATCGCCGCGTACACGGCATCGCGGATGCCTTAAGGCCCGCAGCAGAATATCAGGCGTACTAAAACGGAAAACCGGCCGCACACGTGGGCCATCTGGTACTATTGTGCCCCTATATCGATGAAATCGCGCTTGATCACAGGTTTATGTGTGATATAAATTCAATTCCATGCGAATTTGGAGCCTGGTAGTTCCGCTCTGTCTGGCGTGCGTTGCATGTATGGCGGCCGACGGCGCTAAAGTTGCTGCTCAACAACCCGGCTATTGCAATCCACCAGCGATTGCCGCGGTGACGGACGGCGCCAGCGATTCCACGACGCTTGCACCGGGTAGCATTGCAGTCATCTTCTGGTGCGACAATACCGTGCCGCCCCCGACCACCCCGGTCACCTCGGTACTGGTGCACGGCTTGCGCAGTTACGTGTATCCGAATCAGGCGACGCCTGCTAGCCCGACCCCGGCGAATAACGCGTCCAGTTATTTACAACTGACCGTTCAGATCCCGGTGGGGATCGAGCCCGGGAAAGCGAACATTCAATTGAAGCGCGGGACGAAGGTCCTGGCTCACGCGCCCATTGACCTCTCTGCGTTCGCTCCTGGGATCTTCACGTTGAATGAGTCAGGAAGTGGCTTGGTGCTTGCGGAGCATTTCGACGGAAGCGTCGTTAGCGCGGCTTGCCCAGCGCCCCCCGGTGAGGAGGTAACGATTTACGCCGAAGGGCTCGGGCCGACCACACCGCTGGTGGCTACGGGCGATCTGCCGTCCGGGCTAGCAACCACGAATACGGTTCCCGTACTCACCGTCGGCGCTAACGAGGCACAAATCATGTTCTCAGGCCTATCTCCCACGCTGGTCGCCGTGTACCAGATTAATTTCGTTGTGCCGGCTAGCGGCTCAGGACAGAAGCCGCTGCAAATTAAAATCGGCCAAAAATCGAGCGACAAGGTTCAGCTTCCGGTGGGGCCGAACGGTTGCGCTCCGTAAGCCTGGCTCACGCGCTCGGCCTTATACAATTGCCCGGCGTGCTTCACAATCGACCACACCAGCGCGACGCACATCCCGGCGATGCCCAGGGCTCCGCCTACGTCGAACAGTAAGTATTGCTTGCCGCCGATCATCGCGTAGGGCGTCCGAAGCAGGGCAATGTTCCCGGCGATCAACAGGAGCCTCAGTTCCGTGGGACCAAACGCGGCAAACGACAAATGGAATCGCCCAACCACATACGTCGCCAGATAAACCTCGATGCTGACTAAGAAATAAGCGACCAGCAAGCCCACTGCGATGCGTTCACTCATGTATCCGGAGAGCGCCAGGCCGGCGAACAGAAATACACTGCCGCAGGCGTCCAGCACGTGGTCGACGTAGAACCCGTAGCGCGGCCGCTGCTTCCCGCGAAAACGTGCCAGCGTCCCGTCTAAACTATCGCCAAACCAGTTCAACGCCAGGAACAGAATCACCAGCCACAATCCAATGGCGGAATAGCGCGCGTACCAATACGAGAATCCGACCGCTAGCAACGATCCAAGCCCTAGCGCAGTGAGGTGGTCGGGCTTTACAGCATTTGGAAGAAGGTCCGCCAAGGTCGTTAACACGCTTCGCTCGAAAGTTGAAACCAGGCCTCGGTTCACTCGCTCCGCAGGCTGGAAGTCGTTTGTTTGCATGCCACCTAGACGTCGGCTATGCGCTTAGGATAGTTAAGGTTTCGTAAAGTGTGTAACGAAGCCGGGCGGGGCGCGTCGGCAGATTAGTACAATAGAAAGAGCTGCTTCCTGTTTCGCTTTCTCGTTTTCACTTGCATGACTTCATACCTCCCATCCTTGCCCGCTCTTTTGCTTGCGTGTACCTTCACAGTGCTGGGCCAAGACGCGACTCCGCCGCCAGTCGCAAATCCGCCGTCAATTCAACCCGGGCAAACGGAAGCGCCGCCTCCAGACAAGCGCGTTTTCGGCGTTCTCCCTAATTACCGGACCGCCAACGAAAGCGCGGTCTACACGCCCATCACACCCAAACAGAAGTTCACCATCGCGGCTAAAGATTCGTTCGATTATCCGCTGTTGGGTTTGGCGGCCTTCATCGCCGGCTACGGGCAGTTGGACAATTCTCATCCGGAGTTCGGCCAGGGATGGGCAGGCTATGGCCGGCGGGTGGGAACAGCCTACGCTGATCAGGCTATCGGCAACATCATGGCGGAGGGTATCTTTCCCAGCTTGCTGCATGAAGATCCGAGATACTTTCGACGTGGATATGGCGGCATCTGGTCGCGGACGTTCTATGCCGCTACGCGCGTCTTGATCACCAAAACGGATGCGGGTGGGACGCGATTCAATTTCTCGGAAGTGGTGGGCAATGGCGTCGCCACTGCTATTTCCAACGCCTACTATCCCGACGACCACTCCGTCGGTGATAACGTTGAAAAACTAGGGCAACAGATTGGCATTGATGCCATTTCGCAAGTGCTGAAGGAATTCTGGCCCGACATTAAGCACAAGCTCTTTCACGGGCCGAATCCCAACCCGACTGCCGCGGAACTTTCCGGGCAACGCCCCTAGGGCCCTTGAACTAGCTGACCTTCTTTTTGGGCGCAGGGCTCTTGCCCGTGACCGCGCGAATGCGGGCCTCAATCTTGCTGGCGTCGGACTTGCGCCGCATCTTCTTGAGCAAATCCGCGTAATCGAGCGCGGTCTGCGCCAGCAAGTCGAGATTGTCCTCGGTGCTACTCAAGAACAGGGTTCGTTTGCCGGTCAAGACGCCTTTCTTGTCCAAAATGGTCAAGGACAGCCGGTACAGCGGCTCCGCCTCCGTGAGGTTCTGCTTGCTCACATAAATTGCGGCTAGCGTGTTCAAGCTCGCCACGGTGTCGCTCTCACGCGCCGTCAAGACCTGCTGGATCAGCGGCTCAGCATCCACCGGCCGGTTCAGCGCCTCATAAAGCTCGGCCACTTTCTCGTATTTTTCGGCCAACTCAGCGCTCCCCGGTTTCAGCTCTTTCATCCAGATGAAGAGCGCCCGCTCACTCACCTTTTGGGCCTCGGAGAACCGCTTCTGTTCGGTATAGAGGGCTGCCAGCTTATCCAGGTTCTTCGCAACGTCTACATGGTTCGGCCCCAGGTTGCCCTCGCGGATGGAAAGCGTCTGCTTTAGCAGCGGCTCAGCGTCTTTATTCTGCTCGATGGCCAGCATCGCCAACGCGTCCAGGGTTGGAAGCAATTCTGGACTATTGGCCGAAAACTTACTCTGCTGGATCTTGAGCACGCGCTGGTACAGCGTCTCGGCCGCCGACAGATTATGCTTGGCCACATTCACGCGCGCCAACTGGCTCAAATCCGGTGACAACTCCGCGCCTTCCGCGCCCGAAGACTTTTCGCGAATGGCGATGGCCCGCGCCAGGTACTTTTCCGCATCGGGATATTTGGATGCCGCCTCTAGCACTCTGGCAACCTGCTCCAGAGACGGCACCAGCCTCGGATCTTCGTCCCCGTACTCTCGCTCCATGATCCGTAATTCCCGGGCGATCAAGTCCGCCGCCTGATCGTATTTCATTTGCGCGAAACTCACCCGCGCCACGTCATCCACCGCTGGAATGATGGCTGGGTTCGCGCGCCCCAGCATGTCCTCTTTCAACTCCAGCGTCTTTTGATAAACCCTTTCGGCTTCTCCGTAACGCCCCTCGGCCGAATAGTAGTCCGCCAGATCCTCATGCGCTTTCGCCACGCGTGGGTCCAGCGGCTTCCATTGCGCCGCTTCGGTTACCGCGGCCAGCAGCGTCCTCTCTTTGGCAGCGACGGGCGCCTGCGGTTTGTCCGGGTTCTCCGCCAAGGCGAAACCCGTTGGGACAAATGCAGCAAAACAAAGTACTAAAGCGAAGTTGACGGTTGTTACACGGTGTGGGGGCATCATGTTGCCATTTCAATCGACAGATTAGCCGGTGCTATATAGTCGGGCCAAGACACTAAGGCCCAAATGAAACTATCCCGGTTGTGGTTGGGTAAGGCATATCCGCTATTATTTGTGCGAACTTCCGTGCTACTAGCCACTTCTTCCTAGGTGATCCTTGCTATGGTGTCCCGGGCTTTGTCGTCCTGCTGGCGGGCGGTCCCTGCTGGGCTAGCTCACTGCGACGCTGTGGTGGCTGCCTGCCTCCTTCCATTGGCGTTGATTGTCCTTATCAGTGGCCTGGACGATCTGGCTTTGGACGCTGTATGCCTCTGGGCCTGGCTCCGGAGTCAGATGAGGCAGCGGCTCCATGCTCCGCCCCGGTCCGCTAGTCCAAAGCTCGGCCAAAAGACGATTGCCATCTTCGTCCCGCTTTGGCACGAGCACAGCGTGATCGCCGGGATGGTGGAGCACAATATCGCCGCCATCCATTATGAGAAATATCACTTCTTTATTGGCGCGTATCCTAACGACGACCCAACGCTCGACGCGGTTCGCGATCTGGAATCCCGTTTCCCGCACGTTCACCTGGCGGTCTGCCCGCACAATGGACCAACATCGAAAGCCGACTGCCTCAACTGGATCTACCAGCGCATGCTGCTGTTCGAAGAGCATCAGAGCTCCGCGGAGACCATCCATTTCGACATTGTTGTGACGCACGACGCCGAGGACCTGATCCATCCCCAGGCGCTTTCGTACATCAACGCCTGCGCCGACGATTACGACATGGTGCAGATTCCGGTGTTGCCCCTGCCAACCCCTCTACGCGATTTTGTCCATGGAATTTACTGCGACGAATTCGCCGAATGGCAGACCAAGGACATGCGCGCCCGACAAGTGATGGGCAGCTTTCTTCCTTCTAACGGAGTGGGCACTGGATATACGCGCCGCTCTCTTGAAATGCTGGCCACCACCGAACACAACTTGATCTTCGAGCCGGCCTGCCTGACTGAGGATTACGAGAACGGATTGCGTCTTCACAAGCTCAAGTGCAAACAAAGGTTCGTGCCACTCGGTGGGCATGGGGCTGGCATGGTTGCCACGCGAGAGTTTTTCCCGCGAACCGCGCGATCGGCTATCCGGCAACGCTCACGCTGGATTCTGGGCATCGGGCTGCAATGCTGGGAGCGCAATGGCTGGCGTGGCGGGATGCGCGAAAAATATTGGTTCTGGCGCGATCGCAAAGGCTTGCTGGGGAATCCCATCAGTTTGCTGAGCAATTGGGTGTTCGCATACGGGGTTGTTACTTGCATTGCCGCACAATTCACCGGAACGCCCTGGGGACTGGCGAAGTATTCGCTGTATCCCTGGCTGTTAAAGGCCACGCTTGGGATCCAAATCATTCAAACCGCTGTTCGCGTAAGTTGCTCTGCGCGCATTTACGGGCTTCGATTCGCCCTGGCTGTTCCGCTGCGCGCGGTCTATGGCAACTGGATCAACACCGTGGCCACTTGGAAGGCGGTCCGCTCGTATGTTCACGCGCGCATTCTGCATGAGCCGCTGGTGTGGGTGAAGACCGAGCACGCCTACCCGTCGCGCAGCGCGCTGGTGGAGCACAAACGTAAACTGGGCGAGATTCTGATCGGCTCAGGCTACGCCGAGGCAGTCGACGTTCGGCGCGCGCTGGATAATCTGCCGTCGGGAATACGGCTGGGCGAATACTTGGTCGAGCGCGGAACGATTACCGAAGACGAATTGTACGAGGCCCTGAGTTTGCAGCAGAGCCTGCCGTCGGGCCGCCTGACCTTGGGTGATCAACAGCAACGTGGCGCGCGCGCTACCACTCCGCGTCATGCGCGACTGGCGCGTGCTGCCGTTCCGTATCTCTTCCGGCAACATGTTTCTGGCGAGCCCGGAAATCCCAACCGACGATCTGACGCGGATCCTGCGCGGATTTACGCGCTTGTCGCTGCGGTTTCATTTGGTGACGCCGGAGAATTTTGAAGAGCTGGCTGCGAAGTTGCTTTAGCCGGTAATTCGCCGTTTGCGACGCTCATTAATTTCGGTGATAGCGATCAGGAGGATCAGAATTGCAGAGTCCGCCAGAAGGATATGGCTCATGCTCCAACCGGTGGCGTGGGCCCAGACTCGGTCGGCTGGCACCATGACCATCGCAGCAAGAATGTAGAACAACAGCCGAGCCTCAACCGGATGAGCTTTGGCCATTCCCACTGCTCCCTCTGTCGAATTGGACCTCCGCCGTATCCACCGGCCGACCAACAGCGCCACGAACGAAAATGGAAACACGAAGCAAGCCAAAATGAGCCACACAAACACGTGGATGTCACGGGGCGCACGCATGTCCAGCATGAAGCCGCCGATCATGTAAACAGCGACGGCCCAGGCCGCGATGAAGTATTCCAGCCGTCTACCCTCACGCATCCAAGGCGTCATTGCGCCCAGTATATGTGATCCGACACATTACCGGCGAATTGAACTCGAATATTGCGCACTCGAAGCGTTAGACCTGAATATACGGTCTTAGCGAATCAGCGCGGTTCCCCGATCGATTTGTTCCGCCATCGCTTGAAGCACCTGCGCGACAATCGGGATCTGCATGTTGGCATCGTCCCAACGGCGCTCCTCAATCGCCTCGCGTACGCCCGGCATCGTTTTCACGTCATAGCCGGTATAGAAACCGGGCGCGTAGATCTGATGCTTGTACCAGGGACGGCGGGGAAGGCCTTCGGGACGCAACAGCGCGCGATCGCAGTGAATGAAAATCTGATCCAATTGCTTTCGGATGTTCAACGGTAAGGGCGACGCCGCTCGCTGTTCCTGATCTTCGAACGTACGAGCGCTGATTCGAAGGCGTGCGATGGCGTTTTCAAGCGGAGCGAAATTCAGATAAGGTACCGGAACCCTTGACGCCGGTGCGACAAACGGCACGCGCGGATCGGCCGCGAGTTCAAAGGCGTGATCGGTGATCGAGCGGTTGCGATCTTCCGTATCTTTCCGCATGTTATCGGTCATCTTCACCAATTCATCCGCATATCCCGCCACGGCGCGAACAAATCCGTCGAAGCGGACGGGCAAGGTCTGGGCATCCGCCAAGCGCATCGTCAAGCGTCCGCCCAACTGAGCGAGCGCCACAGCGTATTGGAAATCAGGATCGTCGAACTTGGTGTAATGGTCGTACGAATCGTAGATGGAATGATACGATCCATCGCTCGCGCTCTCGCCGCCGAACCCGATGTTGAGCGCCGCGATTCCCAAATGCTGCAGAAACGGTGTGTAATCGGACCCCGTGCCCAGCGGTTCCAGAGAAAAGTCCTGTTTGTCGCGCGCGGCCTGCTTCTCTTCCGGCGTTCCGCGAACAATGCTCGCCGCTCGATACCGGTCTAGCGTGGAAACCTTGCGTTCCGGGTCGATCACGTCGCGTGCGGCCTCGTTCACGAAATGTTCCAGCGTATGCGATCCGCCGATTTCGAGCGTTCCGCGTCCACTCACGTCGGAGTTGATATATGCCACTGCGTGCTCGGTCAGTTCGGCGGCATGCTGCTCGGCCCATTCGGTGGAACCGAGCAACATGGGCTCTTCGCCATCCCAAATCGTGTAGACAATGGTCCGGCGCGGCTTCCATCCGGCTTTCACCAATGCCGCCACCCCGCGCGCTTCTTCCATCATTGGTACCAGCCCGCTCAGCGGATCGGATGCACCGAAAACCCAGGCATCGTGATGATTTCCCCGCAGAACCCATTCATCGCTGAGTTCGCCGCCGGGCAGGCGCGCGATCACATCGTAAGCGGGAGTCAGTTTCCAATCGAATTGCAATTCCAGATGGACCACCGCGGGACCGGGGCCAAGATGATACGTGAGCGGCAATGCTCCGCGAAATGGCGGCGGCGCAACCGGTCCGCCGAGCGCCTCCAGCAACGGGGTGGCATCAGCGTAAGAGATCGGCAGCACCGGAATCTTCGTGATGGTCTCGGCTTTTTCGCGCGGCAGTCGCTGCGCATCTTTGGTTGCGCCGATGCCCGGAGTAAGCGGGTCGCCCGGGTATACGGGAGCATCCAGAACGCTACCTCGCTGCGCGCCGTCGGCTGGCCGCCAGCCGCCCTTCGGGTATGAATCGCCCTGAAAATAACCGTCGTCGCGCGGGTCGGAATAAATCAAACAGCCCACCGCGCCATGCTCGGCCGCAACCTTCGGCTTGATGCCTCTCCAAGAGTGGCCATAGCGCGCGATCACGATCTTGCCTTTTACGTCGACGCCGCGCTCCGCCAATATTTCGTAATCGGCGGGCACTCCATAATTGACGTACACCAAGGGCGCGGTCATATCGCCGTCGATGGAAAACGCGTTATACACCGGCAGTTGATCTTGCCTGTTCCCTGAAGTTTTGTCTTCAGGAATGGCCGGCTCTTCCAGCTTGGCGACAAAACGCGTGGGCTGGGTCATCTCAACGCGGCGCAGCTTGGGCGTGGGAAACAGCGGATAGAACGTCTCGATAGCGGTGTCGTAACCCCAGGATCGAAACTGCGCAGCGATAAACTCGGCGTTTTCTTTATCGGCCGGCGATCCGAGATGATGCGGCCGCGCCGATAGCCGTTCCATCCAGGCCGGAAGATCGGTGCGGTTCATCGACGCGTCGAAGTGCTTCTCGCGTTCCAACTGTTCGATGGCTGCCGGCTCGTTGAATCCGGTGAGGCGCAGCGGAGCGGGTGCCTGGCAGCACAGTATCGACGCGCCGGCGTAAAGGGCGAGCAGTTTCTTCAATAGCGCGATTGTCGCATGTTTTATGATGAGGACGTGCGACGTTTGCTGCTCATCGCCAGCCTGGCCGCCTCCGCGTTCGTGCTTCTGGCTACTCCGGAGGAAACGCCGCTCACCGTGGATCAGATCGTTCAAAAACATGTGGAAGCTCTGGGCGGTGCGGCCAAACTCAACGCGATTCAATCGCTGGTGGTGACGGGCACGGCGTCCATCCTGGGACAAACGGATGCGCCGCTCACCATCCAGGTGAAGCGTCCCAATCTCATGCGCCTGGAGATGACTTTTCAAGGCCGGAAGATCGTGCAAGCCTTCGACGGCACCACCGCCTGGACGATAAATCCAACAGTCGGTTCGGAGCCTAAGCAATCGAGCGAAGAAGACACGCGCGCGGCGCAGGAATCGTCTGACTTTATCGGCGGCAACCTGGTGGATTACAAATCCAAGGGCAATACTGTGGAGTTGGTGGACAAAGAGGATCTGGAAGGCGTTTCGGTTTACAAGCTGAAGATCACCAAAAAGAACGGTTCCATTGAATACGATTATTTGGACGCCAAGAGTTTCCTGCCGATTCGAACCGAGGGCAGACGGACGCAGTTGGGCCAGGAAATCCTGTACGAATCGAAGATCGCCGACTACAAGCCGGTGAAGGGCGTGCTGATGCCGTTCAGTTTGACGCAACTGGTGAACGGCCGCCTGGCAATGGAAATCACGGTCGAGAAGATGGACGCGAACGTTCCGGTGGATCCGGCGGTTTTCAAGATGCCCGAGAAACCGGCGCAATAAGCCTGCAAGCGTGCAGATACCTAGAATCGATGGAGAGGCGAATTGTGCCGACAGTCGTCACCGAAAGACCCTACCGTCCGGCCCCTTGGATCCTCCGCGCAAGCGCTGGACGCGAGCGGAGTGCGCCACGCTTTTGTCCTTGGGACTGTGGGATCGGCACCGTATCGGCAGGTGCCCCTGGGTTCAGCTTCTCGTATGGTATAACTTCTGTCATTGATAGACATTTTGATCGATTGGGCCCAAGTCCTTGTCGCCTGTATTCTCGCGATTGTGGGGATAGGCATGCTTGTGGCTCCCGTCAAGATGAGTGGACTGTTGGCCCGGCTGAACCGAGGGGGGCCCGGAGAGTTGTTACCGTACAACCAACCGAGGTTGGTTGGGCAATCTCGATGGATGCGGCTTAACCTCAGACTTCTTGGTGCGTTGTTCGTCGGAGTTGCGATAGCCTTTCTGTCACAACTCACACGGAGGTGATCATGAAAAATCTTCGCGATCTATATGGAGTTGGATGACCGCGCAGGCATCGTCGAATACTGGGTGGTCGATGTCGCTGCGCGTCGCTTGATTGTGCATCGCGAGCCGCGTCAAGGATTGTACCGTTCAGTCACTGCCTATAACGAGGAAGAGGCTGTGAGTGCTCTGGCATCGCCGGAGTGTGAGTTCCGGGTCCTGGACGCTTTCGAAGCGTAAAGATTTGAGGCATTCAGTTTCCTTGCTGCGGTAATATTCGGGAGTGTCAATTCCCGTCAAGCCACTGGTGAAACAGCCGCCCCCGGAGATGACCGTCAAAGCGGTCTCGCTCGGCATCTTCCTGGCCTTCGTTTTCGGATCGGCCAACGCCTATCTGGGAATGAAAGCCGGCCAGACGGTCGCCGCCACTATTCCGGCGGCCGTTATCGCGATGGCGCTCTTTCGCATCCCCGCGTTTCGCGGCGGCATTCTCGAGCAGAACATCACGCGCACCGCGGCTTCGGTGGGTGAGGCGCTGGTTGCCGGCGCAATCTTTACCATCCCCGCGTTCATGATGGTCGATATCGGCGGCCAGCGCCTGTGGACCGATTTGCGGTCGCATTATTGGGAAGCGACGCTGATTCTACTGGTCGGCGGATTGATCGGCGTCTTCTTCATCATTCTTCTGCGCCGTCCCCTGTGCGTTGACGCGCCGCTGCCGTGGCCTGAAAGCGTTGCAAGCTATGAAATCGTAAAATCCGGCGAAGCTTCGGAGAGCAAAGCTCCACGATACATTTTCGGCGCTCTGGGATTCGGCGGGCTGATCGAGATCCTGACCGACGACAAAGGCGCGCAGATTTTCCACGAATATGTCGAAGGCTTTCTCAAATTCCCGCGTTCAGTGATCCAGCATTTCGATTTCGAAAAGAAGCCCATCGGCGACGTCACGCATTTCGGGGGCATCCCGTGGTCCACGCCCAGCCTCTCGCCCGCACTCATCGGAATCGGTTACATCATCGGCCCCGAGCTTTCGTGCATTAACGTTTCGGGCGGCATTATCGCCTGGTGGATCCTGATCCCGCTGCTGCTGTTCTTCGATCCCGATTTGCCGCGCCGCATCGGCACCAATGACCCGGCCGTGGCTGCCAATTCGGTTTGGTTCAACGTCGTCCGCCCTATCGCCGTTGGAACCATGCTGGTTGGGGCTGCCAGCACCATGTTCTCCATGCGCGAGTCGCTGTGGACTTCGCTGCGCGGCATCTTCACCGCCTCCGCCGCCGCGACCCACGAGGCCAAAACGGTCGATCCCACCGAGCAGGACATTCCGCCACGCTGGGTGGTGATCTGCACCGCGGTGCTCCTGATTCCGATTACTGCCATCTACTATTACTTCACGCACGGTATCGTTTCTGCCATCGTTGCGGCAGTGATCATGACGATCACTGGATTCTTGCTCTCGGCAGTCGGCGGCTATCTGGTGGGGCTAGTGGGCAGCTCCAACCAACCCCTGTCGGGATTAACGCTGGCCGCTTTGATCATCGCCGCGCTGGTGATGCTGACCATCGGCGTCACAGGACTTTCGGGAGTCGCGGCCGTACTCGGCGTTGCAGCCGTGGTGTGCGTCGCGTGCTCGGTTTCCGGATCGTTGATTCAGGATCTGAAGGCCGGCCATTTACTCGGCGGGACGCCCTGGAAGATGGAAGTGGTCGAAATCATTTCCGTCATTTTGCTCGCATTCTTCCTGATGGGACCAATCATAGCCTTGCACCAAGCCAACCTCGCTACCGGCGGCATTGGCGGCCGGGCATTGCCAGCGCCGCAAGCAGGATTGATGGCGCAGTTGGCCAAAGGAATCGTCGGTGGACAGATGGCGTGGGGATTACTCGGAATCGGCGCCGCTTTCGGGATTGCGTTGCTGCTGTGCGGCGCGCGCTCCCCAATGTTGATCGCGGTGGGAATGTATCTTCCCTTTAGCACTAGCTCTGCGATTTTCGTCGGCGGCCTCATCAAGTGGATTCTGAATCGGATTACCGCCAGAAGCAGCGCCGAACAAAAGCTGCTCATCGAAGAGAGAGGCACGCTGCTCGCATCCGGATTGATCGCCGGCGAAGCCATCGTTGGAATTCTGCTCGCCGTAGTGTTTCTCACCGGAATTCCGTCTATCGCCACGTTCAGTTTTACCCCGGCCTGGGGCGGATGGCTGTCGTTGATCGGATTCGCCTCCATCGCGTACGTCTTAATCCGTATCCCAGCCAGCGCCGATCATTCTTGATCAAGATCATTCTTGATCGACGATAACAGCGTAAATTTCGCCCGGACCATGAACGCCCCGGACTAAGATTTGCTCGATGTCGGCGGTACGGCTCGGGCCGGTGATCAAGACCATGGAACTGGTTTGATCGGCGGGGCGGGGAAGCATGCTCAGCAGTTGATCGAGATTCGCCAGAATGAGCGAGCGCGGAAAGATAGCAATGTGCGCCGGGGGAAGCAGCGACACAAGGCGGGCTTCGTTGAAGCTGGAAAGCATCACCAAACTTCCGGTCTCAGCCAGGGCATAGTCGACACTGGTGATTCCGATGTCGGCGGCGGCACAGGCCTCTTTCAACTCGTCGCGCTCGCTAAAACCAGCATGAACCTGCGGAAGTCCAGTGACGCCACACTTACGTAGAAAAGGCGAATTCGACGCCACGGCGCTCTTTTGGACGAGTAAATCGGCTATTACGGGCAGTACGGCGGACGTATCGCGAACTTGAAACGATTTTCCACCCAAGTTTTCGAATTTCTGGACGAAGAGATTAATAAAGACGTTGCCATCCGATCGAGGGATGCGCAATGTAGGGGCTGCCAGTTCTCTGGAACAAAGAGGGGCCACCGCGTTCAGAGGAGGTTGGCCCGCAGCCCCTCCCAAAGCTTTTCGGATATCGCCGAGTATTTGCTCGCGCGCGTTCACGAGGAACCCTTCCGTGACGCCCACCACGCATGAAAACTCTGCTTCGCCGGTTCGGGCACGCTGCGTTGGCTCGCCCAATTCTTCAGCGGACCGATGTGCGGCACCAAAGGAAAGACAATCGATCCCAGACTTGCCAGAAACCGATAGATCTTCGGATGAGTGGCAACCCACGCAAAAAGCTGAAATGCGAACCGTTCCAAACCGTCCGAACCCTGCCGCCGTTTGACTTCGGTCACTTCCTCGCGCAACTTCAGCAGCAGCTTCGGAATCTCAATTTTGACCGGGCAAACCTCCGCGCATGCGCCGCACAGGCTGGACGCAAACGGCAGCCAAGTATCCTGATTGATCCCGTGAAACTGCGGCGTGATGATGGCGCCGATGGGCCCAGAATACACCCACGGATAGTTGTGCCCGCCGATTTTGCGATACACCGGGCAATGGTTCAGGCACGCTCCGCAACGGATACAAAACAGCGACTGGCGCTTTTCCGGATCGGCTAGCAGCTTGGTCCGGCCATTATCCAGCAGCAGCAGGTAAAATTCGTCCGGGCCATCGATTTCGCCTTCGCGGCGCGGCCCCGAAAGAAAGGATGTATAAACCGTAAGCGGTTGGCCGGTGGCGCTGCGGCCCAGCAGATTCAAGAACACCGCCAGATGCTGCGCGCGCGGGATCACCTTTTCGATGCCGGCGATGGCGATATGAATCTTGGGCGTTGAAGTGGCCAGACGCGCGTTGCCTTCGTTCTCGACAATGACGATAGCGCCGGAATCGGCGACCAGGAAATTCGCGCCGCTGACGCCGATGCCGGCCTCTAGGAATTTCTGGCGCAAAACACCGCGAGCTATTTTCGTTTGTTTCTCGATCACCACTTCGTTTTCGACACCCAGCTCTTTAGTGAAGACGTCGGCGACGTCGTAACGAGTCAAATGGAGCGCGGGTGCAACGATGTGATACGGGCGCTGGTGGGCCAGTTGCAGAATGTATTCGCCAAGATCGGTTTCAATGGCTTCCAGGTGATGTTTCTCGACGCGCTCATTGAAGTGGATCTCTTCACTGGTCATCGATTTTGACTTCACCAGCATGTGACAATCGCACTCTTTTGCGAGATTCAGAACGAAATCCGCGGCCTCTTCACCGGTGCGGCAAAACACCACCTTGCCGCCGTGCGCTATCACATTCGATTCGAGCTGCTCAAGATAGTAATCGAGATTTTCGATGGTGTGCTGCTTGATGGCCTGCGCTTCATCGCGTAGAGCCTGATAGTGCGGCAAGGCCTGCGCGCTCACCACGCCGGCGCGATGATCGATCAAGCGGCCAGTAGCGGTGTAAATTGCTTGCTGCAGCCGAGGATCGTTGATAGCCTGTTGAATCTCTGTTTCAGGTGCTTTCATCTCTTTACAGACCTCATCGGGAGGCCAGCACCTCGGCCAGATGCAGCGTTCGGATGGGAAGGCCCGCGCGATCGATCACGCCTTGCAACTGCATCAGGCAGCTGGAATCGATGGATACGACCGTCGACGCGCCGGTCTTCTGAATGGAATCGATCTTGGTGCGCGCCATGGCTCCCGACACTTCGGGAAACTTAATCGAAAACGTTCCGCCGAAACCGCAGCATTCTTCGGCCGCGTTCATTTCGGCCAGCGTGAGCCCTTGCACTTTCGTCAGAAGGGTTCGCGGCCCGGCCTTGATGCGCAGTTCCCGCAAGGCGTGGCAGCTATCGTGATAGGTGACCACGCCGTCGAATCGCGCGCCGACATCGTCGACCCCAGCCACTTCGAGCAGAAAGCGCGAGAATTCCCAGACGCGCGGTTCGATCGCATGGGCTTCGGCGAGCAGCTGAGGATCGTGCTCGAAGATGTCCGCAAAATGGTGCGAGATCATTGAGGTGCATGAGCCCGATGGCACGATGATGTACTCGGCGTCGCGAAAGACATCCAGAAAGTGCCGGGCGATCTTGCGCGCTTCATCGGTGTAACCCGAATTGAATGCAGGCTGGCCGCAGCAGGTTTGGGCTGCCGGAAAATCCACCTGATAGCCTAGGCGCTCCAACACTTGCGTGATTGCGATACCTACTTGCGGAAAAACCTGATCCACGATGCACGTGACAAACAGCGAGACGCGGGTGTTCACTTGCCGGAGTTTAACATGCCGGGTCGGTCTAAAATGGATTCCGTGGAGCTAATCACGATCGGCGAGCCGGTGCCTGGCGACGAAAACTATCTGGCGCTGGAGCGTGGCAACATTTTGTATTTCCCGCATACGCCGTTCGCGTTGTCTGAAGACGAGCGTGAAGTTTTGCGAAGCACCGGCCTTTCGTCCAGCAGCCATCACAAGAACATCGCTTATCGGCCCGCGGAGGATAAGGTGACCGGTTTCGATCCGGCTGCGGTTTCCGATCCGGAGAAGCTACGCGAGGTGATGCGATCGTATTCCGAACGTGCGCTGGCATTTCTGTGGACGCTGCTGCCTCGCTATATGGAGAAGGCGCGCATGGATTTTGCCAGCTTCCGGCCGCAGGAGGAAGAAGGCCGCGATCTGCCGACCAAGAAGCGCAACGATCTGCTGCATGTGGACGCATTTCCTACGCGGCCGACGCGCGGCGACATGATTCTCCGCTTCTTCACCAATGTTCACCAGACCAAGCCGCGGGTTTGGATGACCTCCGATCCGATGGGCGCGCTCGCCCCGCGCTATGCGAGTGACGCGGGTCTGCCTGAGGCGGCGAAGCATCCCAAGGGGTCGTTTGGGAGTCGGGTGCTAGGCGCGTTCGGCGGTGTGGATGCGAAGCGTTCAGCATATGACCGATTCATGCTGGGCTTCCATGATTACCTGAAGTTCAACGGCGAGTATCAGCAGAGCTGCGCGAAGTATCGGTTCGAGTTTCCGCCGGATTCAACCTGGATGGTGTTCACCGACGTGGTGCCGCATGCGGTTTTGTCGGGGCAATATGCGTTGGAGCAGACGGTGATTGTAGATCGCGAGAGCTTGGTTGGGCGGGAAAATGCCCCGATTGAGATTTTGCAGGGGTTGTGCGGGCGGCGACTGGCGTAAATGTCAATCTTCGGGGCGATCCATAATAGATCGCCCCAATAGTTTCAAAGCGCAGAATACGCAGGTAAACTTCTTCTACTGCCCCGGCCCCATGGATGGCTTCCCGAACCGCGATTCCTCAACCGGCACGTTAACCTTCACGTCGGTCATCTTATAGGTATCCCGGCCGTCCAGCCATTGGAATTTGTACTGGAACGGGAACTTGATCCCGTCTACGTCGCGATAATCGGAATAATCCACCTGCGAAGGCACCCGGCCAATGGGCGTCCGGCCGAAGCGAATTTCCCGCACCAGCAGTCCCGATTGCTTGTCGAAATACAACGTCACCAGCAGATTCCGGGGCCCGCGGCCCTGCACCACTTCCACGTCCTTACCGTCGATGGTGTCCGGATAACCAACGGTCAAGTTGGTGAGCGCCTGCTTGATCTGCCCCGGGAAGGCCAGTTCGGCGTCGAAATGAAGCCCGTCGAGCTCAGTACCGGTCACTTCATACTCGCCTAACAATGCGCGCGGCGTGGTTACCCAGCCAGTGGTCCCATTGAAGGAGCGAGTCTGGTTGCCACGGTCCGGAGCGTCTTTATATGTCACGCGGACGGTGCGTTGATCGGGCGCCTTGGCGAAAATTTCGAATTGTCCGCCGCCCTTCACTTGCACATAGCCGCCCTGCGTTCCAACGGCGACGAAGCTCTTCAATCCAGCCAGCTTTTCCGCTCCACCCAGGGCCGCGATGTATTTATCCAGAATCGCGGTGCCGGCGGGCTGCGTGTCGTCCTTGGAGATGATGTCGTCCTTCTCTTCGTTGGGAGGGCCGTAAAGATTATCCAGTGCGATCGTCGTCGCGGGCACATCTTTTCCGTGATGGCAGGTCCAGCAACTCACCAGCGGCGCTCCGCCAAAGTTGGTCTTATTGATAACGGCTACCATCTCCGTCATCCTGCGCGCCATCTTCTTTCTATTGGTGTCGGCTTCCCATACCACCTTGTCGGTGCCGGCGCCGGTATGGCAGTCGGCGCAATCAAAACCCAGGGCGGCAGCCATGACGCCCATGCTTCCCATAAAATCATCGACCGTCAGGCCCTTCAGCGGGCTGGTGGTGACGTTCTTAAAAACTTCTCCCGCGGTCTGTCCCTTCACCGGCGTGCCTGCCTGGCCGGCCAACGGGATGCCGCTCAGGCAAACGACTGACATTGCAGCGACCGACAGGGTCAGCCGGTTCGACCAAAACTTCATGTTTACTTCCTCCCTAAGCTTGTCTGAAGGACCTATCGTACTAATGACGGAACTCCGGCGCAACCTTGGGGCAGAATCCAGAATCCAGAAGCCAGAATTCAGAATTCAGAATGTGAGGATGAATCCCTTCCGATCGATTGTGTTTGAGCGCGAGGCCACAACAGGGCCTTAACCCCAGAGCCCTCGACGGGACGGAATTCTGGATTCTGACTTCTGAATTCTGACTCCTGACTTCTGACTTCCGCCCTCCCGCCATGCTAGCGTTACAGCTTAGAAGTGAAACCAACACTGGACGCCACGCAATCCGACACCAGCTTTTTCGGGCACCCGCGCGGCTTGGCGACTCTGTTCTTCACCGAGATGTGGGAGCGCTTCAGCTATTACGGGATGCGCGCCATCCTGATCCTGTTCATGACGGCCAGCGTGGCGAAAGGCGGCCTGGGCTTTCCGGTGGTAAAGGCCGGCGCGGTCTACGGCTTCTACACGGCGATGGTCTATTTGCTGAGCCTGCCCGGCGGATGGGTGGCGGATCGCATCTTCGGACAACGGCGAGCGGTACTATACGGCGGCATCCTGATCGTTGCGGGGCAATTCTTTCTGATGAGCCCCGGCGTACAAGGATTCTATGCCGGCTTGGGCCTGTTGATCTTCGGAACGGGACTGCTGAAGCCTAACGCGAGCACCATGGTGGGGCAGCTCTATGCGCAGGGCGACCGGCGCCGCGATTCGGGTTTCTCCATCTTCTACATGGGTATCAATCTGGGCGCATTGCTTTCGCCGCTGGCCGTGGGATGGGTGGGCGAGCGGATCGGTTGGCGGCTCGGCTTTGGATTGGCCGGAGTTGGGATGGTGGCCGGTCTCATCCAATACACCGTCGGCGGCAAGTATCTTGGATCGGCGGGACTTCATCCGTCGCCCCCGGAGACTCCCGAGGCGGGAAGGCGTTTGAAGCGGAACACAGCGCTGATCACGGGGAGCGCAGTCTTGATTTTGTGCGTCCTTGGATTGCTTGCTTCCACCGGTGCCATCGAGATTACCTCGGAGCGTGTATCGGCATCGCTGGGCTTGGTTTTAGTCGCGGTCTCGGCCGGGATCTTCGCGTGGCTGTTGTTGGGGCGCGGCTGGTCGGCAACGGAGCGCAAACGTTCCGGCGCCATTCTGGTTTTGTTCCTGGCATCGGCGGTATTTTGGGCGGCCTATGAACAAGCCGGTTCTTCGCTGAGTCTTTTTGCCGAACGCGCCACCAATCGCGTGGTGCTTGGATTCGATTTTCCGGCCAGTTGGTTTCAATTTGTTCCGGCGCTTTGTGTGATGATTCTGGCTCCGATGTTTGCATGGCTGTGGATCGCATTGGGGAAGCGGGAGCCGTCCAGCCCGGGCAAGTTTGCCTTGGGATTGTTATTCGGAGGAATTGCATTTGCGATTCTGATTCCGCCGGCGCGTGCGACGATGTCAGGCGCGTTGGTTTCGCCGCGGTGGTTGGTCGGCACGTATTTTCTGCAAACGGTGGGCGAAATGTGCCTGAGCCCGGTGGGATTAAGCGCGATGACGAAGTTGGCCCCCGCGCGCGTGGCCGGAATGATGATGGGGCTGTTCTTCGTTTCGCTCAGCATCGGCGACTATATGGCGGGGATTGCGGCGTCGCTCTACGAATCCATGCCGTTGCCGGAGCTATTCGGCGTGGTGGCAGCCATTTCATTCGGCGCGGCGGCCATCCTGGCACTTCTGGTGAAGCCGACAGTGAAGTTGATGTCTGGCGTGAAGTAACAGCACAGATTATGTTCATCGGTCACTTTGCAGTTGGATTTGCGGCCAAGCGCTTCGCCCCACGCAGTTCAGAAGCGGTGTTGCTGAGTGCGCCGATGCTGGCCGATATACTCTGGCCGGTCTTTTTGCTATTGGGTTGGGAGCAGGTGCGGATCGATCCCGGCAATACCCGCTTCACACCCTTCGATTTCGTCTCCTATCCGTGGTCGCACAGCCTGCTGATGTTGTGTGTCTGGGCCACGGCATTCGGGGCCATCTACTATGCGATCACGCGCTATTGGGCGGGTGCGATCGCGATTTGGATCGGAGTGGTAAGCCACTGGGTGCTCGATTGGATCACCCATCGGCCCGATATGCCGATTTATCCGGGCG
>Ga0182024_10006794_pt1 | contig 24938 bp, 27 predicted proteins | sample P32metaG_FD_120480 | JGI IMG/M metagenome (GOLD analysis project Ga0182024, IMG submission 120480) | Permafrost microbial communities from Stordalen Mire, Sweden - P3-2 metaG (Illumina Assembly) | ecosystem: Environmental > Terrestrial > Soil > Wetlands > Permafrost | place: Sweden: Stordalen...
AGCGAACTGTCCGCCGTCTGTGCCGCCGCATCGGCTCGTTCGCGCGCAGCCTCAGCGCGCTTGAAGCAGTCAATTACTTCAAGCATGCAGGCTATGCATGAATACGATCGGAATCCGCTCTAGTCGAAGGCAATAGCAACCCGTACGAACCGATCATTTAACCCTTCTGATCTGAAGTAAGAAAGCTGGCGCGCCCGAAGAGATTCGAACTCCTGACCCCCAGATTCGTAGTCTGGCGCTCTATCCAGCTGAGTTCCGGCGTTTCCCGCAGTCCGCTTCTCATCAGTCCACGGCGGCACCATCAAGCCGCAAGGACCTGTCGTTGTGCCGCTAATGCTATAAATTTACCTCCGGTTTCGGGGACGATAACGGACAGGGCCGGAATTGCTTCTAGCTCGACCCGGTCGTGAATGACCCGAAGCAGCGATTTCCGGCGAAGCCGCAATTACGTAATGCTAACGGTCGAAGACCGGAATTGTCTATTGCGGCCTCAATCCAGGGCTTTGGCTGAAACGGCGCGACCGTTCTCAAGTTTCAGTAATGACGAGCGCGATAGCGACCGGCGTAGTACCGAGCGGCATAGTAGCGATGGGCGTAATAGGGACGGGCATAATGCCGAGGGGCATACGCATAGCCAGGTGCGTATGCGTAGCCAGGTGCGTATGCGTAGCCAGGTGCGTATGCGTAGCCAGGTGCGTATGCGTAAGCGGGAGCGTATGCGTAAGCGGGAGCATATGCGTAAGCGGGAGCATATGCGTAGCCGGAGGAATAACCGTAGCCCGGAGCATATGCGTAGCCAGGAGCATATGCGTAGCCGGAGGAATAACCATAGCCCGGAGCATACCCATAGCCGTAAGCCCCTGATGCGGCAATTGCTCCACCGATAATTGCGCCCGCTGCGAGGCCTATGCCAGCGCCGGCCCAACCGCCGCCTCCCCGCCATCCACCACGCCATTGCACCGTTTTGACTGACGCGGTCGCGGCGTTTCGCCAGGACAATGGCGGTGCGGCAATGGGTGCCGCGATCGCAGATTCAGCGAGCCATGGCAGACTGCCGGCCAGCAGGAGGGCAACGAGCCTCTTGGATGGGGTCTTCATGACGAACTCTCTCTCTCTCAAGGTTCGACCACGCGGGAATGGGCGCAGTCATATTGAACTACAACGTCCGTCGACCAGCCTTCGTTCAAAAATGGCCGCGCTATCACGATGCGGCCCACTTACCTCTTGTCGCGTACATTGTCGCTTATAGACCGAAGCAGCAGTTCGCTGCGACGCAGCGATATGTCTGCATTGAGGGTCAAGCGTTCTAGCTCATGGCCGGAACTTCGAGGCGAGAAAGATCGACGAGACCGTCGCCCGGGTAGTTGTAATCGCCGGGCCCCTCCTTGGCGCGTCACGCTGCCTGCACGTCGGATAGGAAGCGGCGCACTTCGCCCTGCAGGTTTTCCGCTTCGACGGCAAGCACCTTGACGTCGGCTGAGGTGGAGCGGGCGCCGGTCGAGGCGTCGGCAACGCGGCTCATGGCGTCGGCGCCGGAGCGCGCTTCGGCCGAGGCACGATTGACGCCCTCGGCGATCGAGGCCACGGCGTTGTTCTGCTCCTCGACGGTCGAGGCGACGGTGGTGGCGATCTCCGACATGTCGTCGATGATCGTCGAGACCTGCTCGATGGCCTGTGCGGCGTCGGCCGTCGCCGATTGGATTGCGCCGATCTGCGCAGCGATATCTTCGGTGGCGAGCGCGGTCTGCGCGGCAAGCGATTTCACCTCGGCGGCGACCACGGCGAAGCCGCGGCCGGCCTCGCCGGCGCGCGCCGCTTCGATAGTGGCGTTGAGCGCCAGCAAATTGGTCTGGCCGGCGATCGACTGAATGAGGCCGATGACCTCGCCGATGCGGTTTGCGGCATTGCCGAGTTGCGACATGGTGTTGACGGTACGCCGCGATTCGGCGACGGCGCGGCTCGCCACGTCGGTCGATTTGGTCGCTTGCGATGCGATCTCGCCGATCGAAACCGCCAGCTCCTCGATTGAGCTGGCTATAGTGGTGACATTGACCGAAGCGGCGCCGACGCGGTTGCGACCGGAGTACGCTTCCGATTGCACCGCGTCGGCGGCCTCATTGAGCACGCTCGAAGCGTTTTCCAGGCGGCCCGCCGATTGGCGCAGGCGGTCCAGCGCCTGCTCGATGGAGGCGCGGAACTCCCTGATCAAGGTCGCGATGGCTTCGCCGCGCCGCTCCCGCGCGATGCTGGTGCCGCACATCATCCTGTTCTTGGTGTGCAAGCTGACGCTCAATCGCGTCAGGGTTCCAGCCGCTCATTTCGTTTAGTCGCGTCGATGCCATCGCGCGGAAGCCATGCGCGGTCATCTCATCGGTGCCATAGCCCAGCCGACGTAAAGCAGCGTTTAGAGTATTTTCTGACATTGGCCGAGCTGTGCTGCGTACGGATGGAAATAGAAGACGCCCACCTCCGCTTATCGGCTGCAAGTCGCGCAGAACGTCTAGCGCTTGTCGAGAAAGGGGGACTCGGTGCGCACGACGCATTTTCATCTTTGCCGGCGGGATACGCCACTCGGCTGCCGCTAAATCAAACTCGGGCCACTCGGCATGGCGGAGCTCACCGGGCCTCACGAAAACAAGCGGCGCAAGGCGCAATGCTGCTTTCGTCATTGGCAGTCCGTCATAGCCGTCAATAGCCCTGAGGAGCGCACCAATGCCTACTGGATCGACGATGGCGGCGCGGTGGTTGACTTTCGGCGAGGTCAACGCGCCGCGCAGGTCGGCGGATGGATCGCGCTCAGCCCTCCCGGTGGCGATGGCATAGCGAAAGATCGTGCCGCAGGTACTTCGCAGCCGCCGCGCGGTTTCATAGCGGCCGCGCGCTTCAACTCGGCGGAGTACCGAAAGCACCTCTAGCGCTGTAATCTCAGCTATCGGGCGATGACCGAACGCTGGATAGGCGAAGTCGAGCAACCAACGTTTCTTGGTGAGAGTCACATCAGCGCGCCCTTCTTTCTCCAGCTTCGCCAAGACCTCCTCAGCCACGGCCTTGAATGTATTTCCAGTCGATGTGATTTGTTTGTCTAGCCGGCGTTGCATCGAAGGATCGATGCCATTGGCGAGCAGCTGTTTTGCTTCCTCGCGTTTGTCGCGGGCCGCTTTCAGCGTGAACGTCGGATAGGCTCCGATAGCAAGTGTCTTTTGCTTGCCGCCAAAGCGATAAGCCAAGCGCCAAAGCTTGCTCCCGTGTGGCGCGATCAGAAGATAAAGCCCACCGCTATCAGAGAGTTTGATTGGCCTTTGGCAGGGCTTAGTGGTGCGTACACGGGTGTCGTTGAGCATGTTGGTATCGTCCCTGTTGGGGCTCGTGCGATACCAACAAAAATACCAACAAATTGCTGGGATGCCAACATATGATCGCGGATGGCCGTGAACTGGCTAATGCAATAAGTATCTGATATTACTTGGTTTAATCTGATGACGGCGAACCCCTGCGAACGATGGCGAATATTGACGTGGTGCCCAGGAGAGGACTCGAACCTCCACGCCTCGCGGCGCTAGTACCTGAAACTAGTGCGTCTACCAATTCCGCCACCTGGGCAATGGCCGTGCCGCGATAGGTACGAAAGCGGTCGTCCCCTTGTCAATCGAACGGGTTATCCGCATGGGCCCCCCAATGGCGGATCCGTCATGCGGACGACTGCGTAATCCCCTATACAGTGCGAAGGCGATCATGTATTGCGCCGCCAACCGATCGAGAGAACGGGCAATCAAGAGCAACCATGGCGCTCAAGAGCAAGGCTGAAACGCTGGTCACTGTGTTCGGCGGCTCGGGGTTTCTCGGCCGTCATGTGGTGCGGGCGCTGGCGAGCCGCGGCTACCGCATCCGCGTCGCGGTGCGCCGGCCGGAGCTGTGCGGCCATTTGCGGCCGATGGGCCGGGTCGGCCAGATTCATGCGGTGCAGGCCAATCTGCGCTACCCGGATTCTGTCGCCGCCGCAGTGCGCGACGCCGACGCCGTGGTCAATCTGGTCGGTCTCCTGTTCGAGGCCGGCAATCAGCGTTTCGACGCCGTGATGACGGCGGGCGCCGATCGGGTGGCGACCGCCGCCAAGGAGGTCGGCGCACCGCTTGTTCACGTCTCCGCCATCGGCGCCGACCCCTCCGCAGCCTCGCATTACGCGCGGGCCAAGGGCCAAGGCGAGCAGCGCGTGCTGGCGGCGCAAAGTGAAGCGATCATTATGCGGCCGTCGATCCTGTTCGGCCCCGAGGACGACTTCTTCAACCGTTTCGCCGCGCTGGCGCGGCTTTCTCCGGCGCTGCCGTTGCCGGGCGGCGGCCACAGCCGCATGCAGCCGGTGTTTGCCGGCGACGTCGGTGAGGCCGTCGCCAAGGCGGTCGATGGCGACCTGCGGCCCGGCGCGATCTACGAGCTTGGCGGCCCGGGTCTGCGCACCTTCAAGGAATTGATGGAATTCGTGCTCGCCACCACGCAGCGCCGCCGCCTGCTGGTGTCGGTGCCGTTTGGGCTGTTGAAATTGCAGGCGATGGTCCTGCAGTTCCTGCCGAAGCCGCCGATCACGCCCGATCAGGTCGAATTGCTCAAGGCCGACAACGTGGTGTCCGACGCGGCCAAGCACGACGGCCGCACCTTGGAAGGGCTCGGCATCATCCCGGAATCGATCGAGGCGATCGTACCGACTTATCTCTGGCGCTTTCGCAAGACCGGCCAGTTCAGCCCGCACACGGCATAAGCCATCAAATGATGTCTGCGTTTCGCGGCCGTCCCGCTAGACTAGGCGCGTCGATTCGGCCCGCGCGCACCCCGCAATTTGCAAAGACGATGTGACCATGTCCGACGCTTGCACGAATGGTATCGATACCGGTTTCGTCGCGTTGGGTTATGTCAAAGTCGCAATTCTGGGTGTGGTGCAGGGCATCACCGAATTACTGCCGATCTCATCGACCGCCCATATGCGCTTGGTGCCCGCCGTGCTCGGGTGGCCGGACCCGGGCTCGGCCTTCTCCGCAGCCATGCAGCTTGCCGCACTCGGTGCGGTGGTGAGCTATTTCTGGACGGACGTGCGAGACTTGGCGGTCAATTCGGTCGCCGCCGCCATTCGCGGCAATTTCCGCGACCGCTCGTTCCAATTTGCGCTGTGGATCGTGCTGGCGACTATTCCGATCGGCATCGCCGGCCTGGCGCTGGCGAAGCTCCTCAACACCTGCAATTCGCCGTTGCGCGCCGTCAGCGTCATCGGATGGGCCTGCATCGCGATGGCTGTGCTTCTGGCCATTGCCGAGATCTGGGCGCGGCATCAGCGGACCATCGAAAAAGCGACCATCGTCGATGCGCTTTTTGTGGGGCTGGCACAGACCGGCGCCCTCATTCCGGGCGTTTCCCGCTCCGGCTCGACATTAACTGCGGCGCTGATGCTGGGTTTCAAGCGCGACGAAGCGGCGCGTCTGTCGTTTCTGCTCGGCCTGCCGGCAATCGCTCTGGCCGGATTCAAGGAGCTGTGGGAACTCCACAAAATCCATCTTGATTGGTACGCCTGGTCGGTCCTGATCGTTGGTATCGGGGTAGCCGCCGTTTCGGCCTTCTTTGCGATATGGGGTCTGATGAAAATATTGGAGAAGTTTTCAAGCTGGCCGTTCGTCATCTATCGGTTCTTGCTCGGCATCGTGATCCTTGTTGGCGTGGCGACAGGGTGGCTGGCCTGACAATGGGCCGGCCGCGCCGCCTTGGCGAGCGAAACGCAAGCCGGCTTGCAAGTCCGTCAACCTTTTGACGCAAGAATAGGATTCTAACAAAGCCCATACGCTCATGCTGACACTGTTCCATCATCCGATTTGCCCGCATTCCCGCTTTGTGCGGCTGGCGCTCGAAGAATACGGGTTGCCGCCGCGGCTGGTCGAAGAGCGGGTGTGGGAACGCCGCGAGGAATTCCTCCAACTCAATCCGGCTGACACCACGCCGGTCCTGGTGGAAGAGGGCGTGCCGCCGGTGCCGGGCGCGGTTGTCATCGCCGAATATCTCGACGAGACCCGCGGGCTCACGCTCGCCGAGTTCCGGCTGTTGCCGGCGGACCTCGGCGGACGCATCGAGGTGCGCCGGCTGATGAGCTGGTTCAACGACAAGTTTTTCGAGGAAGTCTCCGGCGCGCTGGCGCGGGAGCGCGTCTATAAGCGCTACCTCCCGGCGGCTGGCGGTGGCGGCTCCCCCGACATGGAGACGCTGCGTGCTGCAAAGAGCAACATCAGGTACCATTTAGCCTATATCGGCTGGTTGGTTCGCACGCGCGATTGGCTCGCCGGCGATACCTTGACCTATGCCGATCTGGCCGCGGCGGCGCATTTGTCCGTCGCCGATTATCTGGGCGATGTGCCGTGGGACGAAGACGAGACCGCCAAGAACTGGTACGCGCGGATCAAATCGCGGCCGTCATTCCGGACGCTGCTCGACGAAGCGCTGCCCGGCCTGCCGCCGTCACCAGGGTATGCCAACCTCGATTTCTGACTGCGGCGGCGCTCAAGGGGGCGTTGGTCGACGCCACACATGCGCAAGGATTTGACGCTGTCGGCGTCACGCGGCCGGATGCGATCCCGTTATCGGCGGAGAGGCTGCGCGAGTTTCTCAGTTTGGGCGCGCACGGCGACATGGATTGGCTGGCAGTCAATGCCGAGCGCCGCGCCGATCCGCAAGCGCTGTGGCCGCAAGCGCGCTCGGTTGTCATGCTCGGGCTCAATTACGGGCCGCACAACGATCCCCTGGCAATCCTCAAGGACCGCACGCGCGGCGGCATTTCGGTCTATGCCCGCGGCGACGACTATCACGAGCTGATCAAGCCGAGGCTGAAGGCGCTGGGGCGCTGGCTGATCGACAATGCCGGCGGCGACATCAAAGTCTTTGTCGACACCGCGCCGCTGATGGAAAAGCCGCTCGCCGCCGCGGCGGGGCTCGGCTGGCAGGGCAAGCACACCAACCTGGTGTCGCGGCAATTCGGCTCGTGGCTGTTCCTCGGCGCCATCTTCACCACGCTCGATCTGCCGCCGGATGCGGCCGAGACCGATCATTGCGGCAACTGCCATGCCTGCCTCGATGTTTGTCCGACGGCGGCCTTCCCGGCACCCTATCGGCTCGATGCCCGGCGCTGCATCTCGTATCTGACCATCGAACATAAGGGCCCCATCCCGCGCGAATTCCGGGAGCTGATGGGCAACCGCATCTATGGCTGCGACGATTGTCTTGCGGTGTGCCCGTGGAATAAGTTCGCCATCGCCGGCCGCGAAGCAAAGCTTGTGGCACGCGAGACGCTGCGCGCGCCGCATCTCGCCGACCTCGCTCGGCTCGATGACGCCGCGTTCCGCGCCTTGTTCACAAAGAGCCCGGTCAAGCGCATCGGCCGCGCGCGCTTCGTTCGCAACGTGCTGATTGCGATCGGAAATTCGGATGATGCGTCGCTCACGGACGAGGCCGAACGGCTGCTGGACGACGCCTCGCCGTTGGTCCGCGGCGCGGCGGTCTGGGCTCTCGGGCGGCTCGACCGCAATCGTTTCGAACGAGAAGCGGCGGGACGCGCGGCGGCCGAATCCGATCCGGACGTAATCGCGGAATGGACGGCGGCAACAGAGCAGTGACGTCAGATGTCCCAGCTCATTTGCCTCGGATTGGGTTATTCGGCGGAGCATTACGTCGCCGCCTTCGGAGAAAAATTCGATCGCATCGTCGGCACCATGCGCAGCAAAGAGCGCGCCGCGGTGTTGAATGCGTATGACGATGGGCGATTGCAGGCGCTCGTTTTCGACGGCACATCGGCCTCACCCGAGTTGCAACAGGCTATTGCTGCCGCCGACGCGGCGCTGATCTCGATCCCGCAAGACGCCGACGGCGACCCGGCGCTGCGCGCTTGCGGCAAAGCCTTTGCGGGGGCGCAGCATCTGCGCTCGATCGTCTATCTCTCCACCGTCGGCGTCTACGGTGACCGCGGCGGCGACTGGGTCGACGAGGAAACGCCGCCAGGCCCCGAATCGGCGCGCGGTCGCGAACGACTGGCCGCCGAGCGGGCCTGGCAGGACTTTGGGGCGCGTCGAGGAATCGCTGTCGCCATCTTGCGCCTCGCCGGCATTTACGGGCCGGGCCGCAACGCGCTTACGCAGGTTGCGCGCGGCGGCACGCGCCGCATCGTCAAGCCCGGACAGATCTTCAACCGCATTCATGTCGCCGACATCGCGCAGGCGATCGATGCCGCGTTCACGCGAACCGCGTCCGGCATTTTCAACGCCGCTGACGACGAGCCGTCGCCGCCCGGCGATCCGCTCACCTTCGCGGCGCAGCTTTTGGACGTCGCGCCGCCGCCGGAAATCCCCTTCGCCGAAGCCGCGCCGTCGATGTCACCGCTGGCGCTGAGCTTTTGGCAGGAATGCCGGCGCGTGCGGAACGCCAAGCTCAAGCGCGAGCTTGGTGTTGCTTTGCGCTATCCGACGTATCGGGAGGGGCTGAAGGCGCTTTTCGACGAAGAGCTATCGTCATTGCGAGGAGCTTAGCGACGAAGCAATCCAGACTTTGCGGTAGAACTGGATTGCTTCGCTTCGCTCGCAATGACAATTCAATGCAAACTTGGCCCTTTGAGAAACCGATTGCGCTCGCTCGATTTCACCCGCAGCTCCATGGTCTCGCCGTCGCGGTAGATCGAGATTGGCACCTCGACGCCGGCTGCGCCTTGCGTCCAGATGCTGCGGAAGAAACTGGCGAGGTCGCGCACGTCCTTGCCGGCGACCGATAAAATAATATCGCCGGTCCGCAAATCCGCTTTCTTAGCCGGTCCGCGATCGGCGAGCCCGACGACAACAAGCCGGTTCTCCACTTCGGTCGCATAAAGGCCCAGCCACGGCCGCGGCGACGCATTGCGGCGGCCGAATTTCATCAGGTCGTCGGCGATCGGCTTCAACAAATCGATCGGAATCATCATGTTGATGTTCTGCGTCTGGCCCTTCTCGGCGGCGTGCTGCAGCTGCAGCGAGCCGATGCCGAGGAGCTCGCCGGCCGGGCCGATCAGCGCAGTGCCGCCCCAGTTCGGGTGCGCCGGCGCGGTGAAGATCGCTTCGTCGAGCACATATTCCCAGTAGCCGGCGAATTCCTGCTTGGCGACGATGCGCGCGGCGACCGAGCGTTGCCGGCCGCCGAAGCCGCCGACCACGACGCGTTCGCCCATCGACGCCGCGGTCGAGTCGCCGATTTCAAGCGCGGGCACGTCGAGCTTGGCGAGCGCCTGCACCAGGCCGAAGCCGGTCTCCTGATCGTAGCCGAGCACGTGGCCCGGCACCGAGCGGCCGTCGTTCAGCGTGATCCACAGCGTCTCCGCTTCGGTAATCAAATAGCCGACGGTGAGAACGAGACCGTTGCCGCGAATGAAAACGCCGTTGCCGGCGCGTTCGGTACCGAGCGTCTCCGCGGTGAACGCGTCCGCGGGCACGATGGTTCGCAAGCCGACCACGCACGACAAAGCCTGCTCGAGATCGTAGCTATAGTCTTCCGCCTTCGGTTGCGCGGAGGATGGCACCTTCCAGTTGCTCACGGATGGCATCGTATGTTCCTTCGCTCGCAGCGGCCGACGACAGGAGCCTGTAGCCGAATTGGGGCGGCAGCAACATCCGGACCAATCCGATTGCCGCATTCCGCGTCGTTATAAGCAATTTGTCCACTGTACGGCCGCGGATCAAGCCCCATGGCCGCGCCGGTCGACGTCACGACAGCCCGGCGTTGAGAAATTCCTTGGACCACTTGGCATAGTCGGTCTGGCGCGTCACCTGTTTCATCAATTCGGACGATGCAATGCCTTTGAGGTCGGCTGGCGGCGTGCCGGCGCGCAACGCTTTGAGCGTTTCGTGCACGGCGTTGACCGCCGCCATGAACGGCATGTGGCCTTGCAGGCAGACGCGCACATTGCGCACGGAAAGATAGTCGAGATCGTAGAGCTCGGCGCCGGCGCTTCCGAGGAATAGCGGCAGCTTCACCGTGGCTGCGACCGCGTCGAGTTGCGCGCGCGTCTTTACACCGACAAGAAACAGCATGTCGACGCCCGCCGCTTCATAGGCCTTCATCCGCGCGATGGTGTCCTCGATGCCGGTCATCGCCATGGCGCTGGTGCGGCCGACGATGACCAGTCGCTTATCCTGCCGGCCGGCGAGCGCCGCTTTCATCTTGCCGACGCCTTCGGCGATGGGAATAAGAGTCGCTGCGGCCGCGCCATAGGGCGTCGGCAGTGCGGTGTCCTCGATCGTCAAAGCGGCGACGCCCGCAGTTTCCAGCTCTTCCACCGTGCGCTTGACGTTGAGCGCATTGCCGTAGCCGTGATCGGCGTCGACCAAGAGCGGCAGCTTGCCGGCGCGATTGATACGGTAAGCCTGCTGCGCGAATTCGGTCAGCGTCAGCACGATGATGTCCGGCGCACCGAGCACCGTGAATGAGGCGATGGAGCCGGCGAACATCCCGGCCTCGAAGCCGAGGTCTTCGGCAATGCGGGCCGAGATCGGGTCGAACACCGATCCGGGATATATACAACGCGGTCCCGCGATGACTTCGCGCAGCCGCTCGCGTCGTTCAGTCCAATCCATGCTGTAATCCCTCTGATCTCGGTGCCTTGATGGTCGGGCGCCTCGTTCTCCCACGGGCGAACGGGAATGACTTGGCCCGCGCCGTGCGGCGCGCCCGGGTCGCCGCTATTTATTGCCCTGCGGATTTGGCGCCGCCGCTTGCGGCTGCAGCGCTTGAAGTTTCTTCTGCAGGTCGGGCAGGGTTGCCACCAGCGCGCAATTGGCTTGATCCGTCACGGCCTCTTGTTGGACTTGCGCCCAGCGCTTATCGGCGTCTTGTTGGTTCCAAGGCTTGTGGGTTTCCGGATTGAAGACCCCCTGCAGCGCCAGATTGTCCAGCGAGCGGTGATATTCATCAAGATTTAGAACGCGATCGCGCGGCTGGAAATAAAAATTCGCGCCGTTCAACTCGCTGCAATGCCGAAGCCCGCCGGCGAAGGTTTGTTGCGCCATCTTGGCATCGAAAATTTTGCCCTTGAGATCATCGACGGCGGCATTTTGCGCACGCGCCGGCACGGCAAAACCACCTGCAAGCAAGGCCAGCGCCAGGACGCCGCCTCGAGCAGCACCAAAGACTATTCGCGCCATGATCTCATCCCCCAATGAAATGCCCGGCGGCCCCAAACGATCCCCGTACAACCACTAACACACACGACCGCCCACGCTACAGCATAACCAATTATTCACCATCCCGATGGAACTGCCGCCGATGTGTCAAACTACGGCCGGATCTGCGATTTTGCGCCTTGTTCCCGCCAAATGTTGTCGGCACAACGGCCCTGGAATTTAGGGGTCGGGGGTCTGTCTTGCGTAGCAACATCAGTCTTGTCGTGTTTGCGTTGGCCCTTGCCGGTTCGCTCGGCATTGCGAGCGCGCAAGATTATCCGCCGCAGCCTCTGGCTCCGGGCTATGCGGTGCCGCCGCCGGCGTATCGCGACGCCAATGGCGCACCGATCGATCCACGCTACGTCCAGCCGGCGCCGCGTGAGGACGCCTATTCGGGCGGTCCGGTCCGCGCCTCCTATCTGCCGCCGCAGCCGCTGCCGAGCCCCGATGATCGCCCGCCGGCCTATGTTGCCGGCGCATCGGGTGACGTGACCGGTTCCATCAATAGTCCGCCACCGGTTCCTGCGCAGGCTGTCGCGCCGCAGCCGGCGTCCCCGACCGTGGTGGCGTCGCTGCCGGCGCAATCGCAACCGGCCCAGAATGCGGACGCGCAACTGCCGTCGCGGTTCCAGCGGCAGGTGGTCAACTTCCCCACTCCGGAACCGGCCGGCACCATCATCATCGATACGCCGAACACCTACCTTTATTTCGTGCTCGGCCAAGGCAAGGCGATGCGCTACGGCATCGGCGTCGGCCGCGACGGCTTCACTTGGTCGGGAACCGAGCGCATCACCCGGATGAAGGAATGGCCGGACTGGTTTCCGCCGAAAGAGATGATCGACCGGCAGCCGTATCTGCCGCGCTTCATGGCCGGCGGCGAAAGCAATCCGCTCGGCGCCCGCGCCATGTATCTCGGCAACACGCTGTACCGGATCCACGGCACCAACGACCCGACGAGCATCGGCAAATACACCTCGTCCGGCTGTATCCACCTGACCAACGAGGACGTCGAGGATCTTTATAGCCGGGTCAGCATCGGCACCCGTGTCGTGGTGTTGCCGGCCACCATGCCGACTGCGTTATCCGACGTCCCGCAGGCGCCGCCATACGCGTCGGGCCAGCAATATTCGGCAGGCCCGCAAGCTGCAGGCGGGCCGCCGATTCCGCCGGCGCCGTTGACGCGCTAGGCAGTTCGACCGGAAGATTTTCATGGCCGGCGCCAAGGCGCCGGCTTTTTATTGGCCGCCTCGATTGCCGTGCAGCCGGGCGGGATTGACGGCGGCGCCGGCACTAGGCTCATAGATCGCGGGCTTGGACTTTATCCTTGCCGCGATGCCAAAGAGTCATCTCGCGTGATCCCGCTGTCCGTCCTCGATCTATCGCCCGTGACCACCGCGACGCCGGGTTCGGCGGCTTTGCACAATTCGCTCGATCTGGCGCGGCTGGCCGACCGGCTCGGTTACAAGCGTTATTGGGTCGCCGAGCATCACAACCTGGCAAACATCGCCAGTTCCGCGCCGGAAATCATGATCGGCCAAATCGCGGCGGTGACGTCGCATATGCGCGTCGGCTCGGGCGGGGTGATGCTGCCGAACCATGCGCCGCTGATGGTGGCCGAACGCTTCAAAGTGCTGGAAGCGCTGTTCCCGGGCCGCATCGATCTCGGGCTCGGCCGTGCGCCGGGCACCGATCAGGTCACGTCTTATGCCTTGCGGGCGCGGCAGGACCCGCGGCAAGGCGATGACTTCCTGGAGCGCTTTCAGGAACTCCTGCTGCTCGAGCGCGGCGGTTTTCCGGAAGGTCATCCGTTCCGCAACGTGCACGCTGTTCCCGCCGACGTAGCCTTGCCGCCGATTTGGCTCTTAGGCTCGAGCGGCTACAGCGCCGAGCTTGCCGCCGCGGTCGGCATGGGCTTTGCCTTCGCGTACCACTTCGCCGACTACGACGCGGCGAGCGCCATGCTTGCATACCGCGAGCACTTCAAGCCGTCGGCGACGATGGCAGAGCCCTATGCCATCCTCGGCACCGCGGTGATTGCGGCCGACAGCGACGCCGAGGCGGAGCGCCTCGCGTCGAGCGCCGACCTGCATTATGCGCGGCGCGCCAAAGGCGAATATCTGCCGCTCGCGTCGCCCGAGGAGGCCGCCGCTTATCCCTATACGCCGGTCGACCGCGACCGCATCGCGCGGCATCGCGCGCGTCTCGTCGTCGGCGGCATCGAACGGGTGATGGAGCGCTTGCGCGCATTGAGCGAAGCCACCCGGGCCGATGAGCTCATGATCACCACCATGGTCTATGATCATGCGGCGCGCCGGCATTCCTATGAGCTACTGGCGCAAGCCTTCGCCCTGACGCCAGCCTCCTGAGTCAGGCGGCAAACACTTCATTTGGGAAAATGACGGGTCCAGCGCCTGCAGCTGTGTCATGATGCGTTTTGCATGACCCTTTAACCTCTTTACGTCATGAATTGGCCGCCATCATTCCGCGATGTGGCGGGAGGTGACCGTGATCGCTAGGGTATACGCTGCCAATCGCGAATTCCCGCTGGGACAGGGGCGGAAGTGAGCATTCCAGGCGCGCAACTTGGCGTACAGTTTCAGGCCGAAAGGGGTTTTGGCGGCGTTTGCGCGCTGGCGCTGTGCACGGCGTTGACCGTGACGCTCTATTCGGCACCGGCATCCGCGCAATATTACGGATTGGAGTACGGACCTTGGCACCGGCCCAAGCACCGGACGAGCAAGCCCGCCAGCAAGGACGCCGGCAAAGTCAACAAGGACCCATTCGGCACTGTGCCGAAGGGCCCGCTGCAAATCTTCGTTTCCATCGATCAGCAGAAGCTGCATCTCTACAGCGACGGCATGCATGTTGCCGATACCGCGGTTGCCACCGGGGTGCCGAGCCTGCCGACGCCGTTGGGTGTTTTCAGCGTTATCCAAAAGCAGGTCTTCCACCGCTCCAACCTCTACAGCAACGCGCCGATGCCGTTCATGCAGCGCATCACCTGGTCCGGGGTGGCGCTGCACGAGGGCGAAAGTATCGGCCACCGCGCGTCGCACGGCTGCATCCGCATGCCGCACGATTTTGCGGTGCGGCTCTATCATCTGACCAAGGTCGGCGTGCCGGTGATCGTCGCGCGGCAGGAGCTAAAACCGGCCGAGTTTACCGACCCGCATCTGTTCGTGCATCGCGAGGCGCCGGAACCGGCCCCGGCCGCTGCTCCGGCCGTTTCGGATACGACGCCAGCAACCCCGGCTAGTCCGGCCGCGCTGGGGCTGCGGGTCGGCGCCGACAGTCGCCCCGCTGCGCCTGCGGTCGTCGCCGATGCGGCGAAATCCGATCCGCCGGTTGGCGATGCGTCGCCGTCCGCGTCGCCGCCGGCGAAGCGGACGATCGAGGCCAGCGCCGCGGCGTCGCCCAATCGGAAATCGGATCAACCCATCCCCGCATCTGCGACCGTGGCGGACTGGCCGGCGCCGAGCGCCGCAACGCTCGATCCCAGCGTGCCGATGCCGCCGGCCGAGCCGGCACAGCTAATCAAAACCGCGCCGGCCAGCAGGGCGCCGATCGCGATATTCGTCAGCCGCAAGGAAAAGAAGATTTACGTGCGTCAGGACTTTGCGCCGCTGTTCCAGGCGCCCGTCGAGATCACGGACCCCGACAAGCCGTTCGGCACGCATGTGTTCACGGCGCTCGGGTTTGCCGGCGACGACCATACGACATTGCGCTGGGACGTCGTCTCGCTGCCCGACGCGCCGCCGCTGACGCGCCAGGCCGAGCGCGAAACGCGCTACGAAAGATATGCCCGCGACCGGCGTGATCGCGAGCAACCCGAAAAGCTCTCCGACCTGCCGCCGCAGACGCCGGCACAAGCGCTCGCCCGCATCGGCATCCCGCAGGCGGCGATCGATTACATTTCCGCGCTGGTCGTTCCCGGCTCGTCGCTGATCGTGTCCGACCACGGTCTCGGCGAGGAAACCGGTGAAGGCACGAATTTCATCGTCGTCACGCGCTGAAGAACCCAAGATCGCGGCGCCGGCGCAGTTCCGCGCCGCGGATTTGCTCGCCTTACGGGTGGGTTGAGCGCGGCAGATTGCGCCGCTAGGCTGGCTCCGGCTTATACGTCGTGGTCGGCAGGGGCCAAGCCGGCCATCAATCGCACAGGAGGATCACCTTGGGTAAGCACTTTACATTGACGTCATCGGATAATTTCAAGCTCGGCGCCTATCGCGCAGATCCCGCCGGCAAGGCCAAGGGCGGCATCGTCGTCATTCAGGAAATCTTCGGCGTCAATCATCATATCCGCGCGATATGCGACCGGTTGGCCGCGCAAGGCTATACGGCGGCGGCGCCGGCGGTGTTCGACCGCCAGCAGCCAAATTTCGAATCCGGCTATACGCCCGACGAAATCGCCAATGCCCGCAAATTCGTCGCCAATCCCGATTGGGGCGCGATGATGCGCGACGTGCAGGCCTCGATCGACGAGCTCAAGAAGGAAGGACCGGTCGCGATTGTCGGCTTCTGCATGGGCGGCAGCATCGCCTTCCTGGCCGCCTGCAAGCTCAACGGTCTGTCCTGCGCCGTGGCGTTCTACGGCGGCAACATTGCCAAGAATGTCGACGAAAAGCCGAAAGTCCCGACGCAGATGCATTTCGGCGAAAAGGACGCCTCGATCCCGATGAGCGACGTCGAAATGATCAAGCAGAAACGCGGCGGCGACTGCGAGATCTACGTCTATCCCGACGCACAGCACGGCTTTAACTGCGAAGAGCGTGGCAGCTACAACGAAGCCGCCGCCGCGACCGCCCGCAAGCGCGCGTCCGACTTCCTGGCGAAGCACCTGAAATAGTCCGGCCTCGTTTCGCTCACGGCCTCTCCCTGCGCCGCAGGGAGAGGCGTTCATTTGGCATCTCCAATGTTGCGCCGTATTCTCATCGGGCAGCTTTGCCTTTTCGCGCTGCTTGTCTTCGCGCCCTGCGATGGACACGCGGACAATTATCCGTCGCGCCCGATCCACTTGATCGTCACCTCGCCCGCCGGTTCGCTCGTTGACGTGATCGGCCGTCTGGTCGCCCAGGGTCTGAGCGAGCGGTTGGGACAGCCGGTCGTCGTCGACAACCGGCCGGGCGCCATGACGCAGCTCGGCACCGACGTGCTGTTCCACGCCGACCCTGACGGTTACACGCTGATGATTGGGCCGTCCGAGCTCGCGATCCTGCCGTTCGAGAAGAAGGGCTATCCGTACGATCCGACCAAGGACATTACGCCGATCGCCCTGATGACGACGTCGTGGACGGTGTTCGCCATCTACCCGAAATTGCCGCCGCAGACGCTGCCGGAGTTCATCGCTTATGCCAAAGCGAGGCCGGGCAAGCTGCATTACGGCACCAACGGCGTCGGCGGTGCGCTGCATCTCGCCGTCGAGATGCTCAAGCTCAAAACCGGCATCGACATCGTCCATGTGCCCTATCGCGGCGGCGAGGAGGCCGCGACCGACGCCATGGCCGGGCAGATCGAGATGGTCTCGATGGGCGTTGCCAGCGCCCGCGTCGCCCAAGGCGGCAAGCTGCGCATCCTGGCGCAGACCGGCCCGACCCGGCATCCGCTGTTTCCCGATGTGCCGACCACCGCCGAATATGGGCTTCCCGACGTGCGCATGGATACCTGGTTCGGCCTGGTTGCGCCGCCGAAGACGCCGGCCGCGATCGTCGCCCGGCTCGAGCGGGCCGCCGCCGAGCTTGAACAGCAACAAAACTTCCGCGATGCGCTGGACAAGATCGGCTGTGCGCCGGCCTATCTGCCGCACGATCAATTCGCCGCCCACATCGCCGCCGATTTGAAGAAATGGCGGGAATTGATTCCCGCCTTGGGCATTCCGCAGATCGAATGAAGGAGTAAGTTGGAATGGCGACCAAGCCAGCCTGGCCGAACGGCAAGAAAATCGCGGTGTCGGTCACCGTGATGTTCGAAACCTGGTCGGAAAACGCGGCGCCGAACTATTCGGTGCAGACCACGCATCTCAAAGCCGGCACCGTCGATCACGCCAGCAAGGCGTGGTCGACCTATGGCGGCCGCGTCGGCGTCTGGCGTTTGATCCGCATGCTCGACCGCTTGCAGATCCCCGGGACCTTTTTCACCAACGGCCGCTGCGCCGAGGAATATCCCGACGCCGTTAAGCAGATCGTGAAATCGGGCCACGACATCGGCGCACACGCCTATGTGCAGGATCGCCCGCTCGCCTATATGTCGCTTGAGGAACAGCAACAGACCATCCGCCAGAGCATCGATCTGTTGGAATCCTGCGGCGGCAAGAAGGTCACGGGCTGGGGCAGCCCAGTGGTGGCATTCACGCCGGAAACCGCCGGCTTCCTGGCGCAGGCCGGACTGAAATGGACCTGCGACGTGACCTATGCGGATCTGCCGATCCGCATTCACACGCCGCACGGCATCATCGCCGGCGTGCCGACCACCGACTTCTCCGACAACCGGGTGATGCGCGCCAGCCCGCGCGATCTCTTCGACGCCTATAAGGGCACCTTCGACTACCTGTCGGAGAACGAGCCGATGGCGCTGCTGGTGCTGGTCATTCACAGCCAGTTCGGCGGCCGGCCTTTGATGACGGCAGTGGTGCAGGAAATTTTACGCTACATCGCCAAGTCGCCGGATGTCTGGTTCGCGCGCCACGAAGAGCTCGCCGATTGGGCGCTGGCTTCGGGCGTCGACGAGCACACTTATCGCGGCCGCTATTTCAGCGATCGGTAAGCGGGGTCTCAGAACCACCGCTCTTCCACCTGGATGGTGTCGCCGGGCTGTATCTGCGCGGTGGTCGGCGTCTTGAAGCGATAGACCTGGCCGGCGTAATTGCGGCTGATGACGACTTCTCTCTTGAAGCCGCGCGGCGTGAAGCCGCCGGCGATCGCGACCGCCGTCTCCACCGTCATGTTGGCGACGTAAGGATATTGGCCGGGCTGCGTGACTTCGCCGAGGATGAAGAACGGCCGGTAGGCTTCGACCTCGACCGCGACGTGCGGATCGCGCACATAGCCGCGCCGCAACAGGTCGGCGATGCGGGCCGAGAGCTGGTCGGTGGTCAGGCCACGCGCCGCCACCGAGCCGATCAGCGGCATGGCGATGTCGCCGCTGACATCGACGACATAGGAATTGGTCAGCCCGTCCTGGCCGAACACCACGACGCGCAGGCGGTCGCCCGAATCGAGTGTATAGGCAGCTTGCTGCGGCGGCGGGGCGTAAGCGACGGGCGCGCTTACTGCGGTTGCGGGATAGCCGCTGTAAGTCGTCGCCACCGGCGCTCGGTAAGCGGGCGCGCTGTAACCTGGGGCAGCGTAAGCCTGCCCGGTGACCGCGGCGTAGGTCGGGCTTGTCGCCATTCCATACGTTGGAGTGGCCGGGGGCGCGTAGGCAGTCGCGGCCGCTGCATAAGCAGGTGCGGGCTGGTAGGGCGAAGGTGCGGCGGTCCCATACGCGGCGGGCGCCGCGCCATAGACCACATTGTCGATGCCGTAGGGTGCAGGCGCGGCCGCCATCTGGACGCGCATCACGGGTTGCCGTGCGCATCCACCGACCGCAATTGCCAGGGCAAACAACACCAAAAGAGGGCGGGTGACCCGCATAGGCACAATCCGACCTCTCTTCGAGCCAAAGCCGAGGTCCGATTAACGCCGCTTATGGTTAACAAACCCTCACCGTGCCCGGCCTGATGGCGCGCCGGCGCCTATTCGCCGTGCTGCTTGCGTAGCCCCGTCAGCCAGTCGGCGACGGCCAACAGCAGCATGACGAAGGCGAAGGCCACCGGGAAGCCGAGCACCCAGATCAGCTTCGAGGTGTCCGGTTCTTTTTCCAGGTCGAAATACCAAGCCAGCGCGTCGACCGCGGCGATGCCGACGATCGAGCCAAGCAGTTTTTGCTTGAGCGCGCCGAAGTCGACCTGGGTGAGACCGTGGGGCCAGTCCGGATGCGCGGATGCGTCGATGCGGCGGATGAAATTCTCGTAGCTGGAGAAAATCACGATGATCACGAGATTGGCCGTCAGCGCCAGATCGACCAGATTGAGCACGTTGGTGACGAGGTCGTGCCAGTTCATGCCCCGCACTTGCAGCGCCAGCTCGAACAGGTCGCCGAAAAATCGGTAGATCAGCAACAGCAGGCAAAGCAGCAGGCCGAGCAGGAACGGCGCCAATAGCCAGCGGCTGAAAAACACCGACGCCTGGATGTAACGTCCGTCGGGCCACGACATGGAAGATCTCCGGCGATGCGCTCCGTCACCCTAAGGTGCGAGCAAAGCGAGCCTCGAAGGGCGACGGCCGGGCCGTGCATCCTTCGAGGGCCGCTTCGCGGCCACCTCAGGATGACGGGTCGGTGTCTCCACTGTGCCTATTCTGAGACCGTCCGGTCAATGCGCTCTACGCTGCCACTCCCGTGCCGATCGGGCAGCTCACGCCGGTGCCGCCGAGGCCGCAATAGCCGTGCGGGTTCTTGGCGAGATATTGCTGATGATAATCCTCGGCAAAATAGAACGGCGGCGCATCGAGGATTTCGGTGGTGATCGGGCCCATGCGTTGGGCGTCGAGCGCCTTGGCATAGGCCGCCTTCGAGGCTTCGGCGGCGGCGCGCTGCGCCGGCGAAAACACATAGATGCCGGAGCGGTACTGGGTACCGACGTCGTTGCCCTGGCGCATGCCCTGGGTCGGATCGTGGCTCTCCCAGAAGGTCTTGAGCAGTTGCTGGTAGGAGATTTTCTTCGGGTCGTAGATCACCAGCACGACCTCGTTGTGCCCGGTGCGGCCGGAGCAGACTTCCTCATAGGTCGGATTCGGCGTCGGGCCGCCGGCATAGCCCGCCGCGGTGACGTAGACGCCCTCGCCAAGCTCCCAGAATTTGCGCTCGGCGCCCCAGAAGCAGCCGAACCCGAACATCGCCATCTCCAGCCCTTCGGGATAAGGGCCCTTGAGACCGTGGCCGTTGACGAAATGCCGCTGCGCGGTCGGGATCGGCGTCGAACGCCCCGGCAAGGCCTCGGCGGCGGTGGGTATTTCGAGCTTTTTGCGGAATGAAAACATGGCGGGGACCCCAATCGGCTATTGGCGATGGCGCGGCAAATATAATCCGCTCGCCAATTTCCTGCACGGGCGCGGCGATCACAAAGCCGAACCGGGCCGCTTGCGGTTGGGGAGGGAAGCGGCGGCTTTCGTCTGCCGTTTTTGCCCCTTATTGTGCGGCCAGATTCGGCATAGTCAGTGCACGCCGGTGGGAGGCCTTCCAGATGTTTCGCATGTTCGCATTCGCCTGCGCGGTTGCCGCCGGCTTAGGCTTGACTGGTTTAGGTTTGGCCGGATCGGCCGTCACGCCGGCCCTGGCGCAGCAGCCACAGCCGGTGCCGACCGGGGCGACGCCGCCCTATGGGCCGCCGATCACGCTCGACCAGGCAAAGCACGTGATGGCCGCCGCCGAGCTCGAAGCGGCCAAGAATTCCTGGCAGGTCGGCATCACCATTCTCGATTCCGGCGGCAACCTGGTGATGTTCCACAAGATCGATAACACGCAGCTCTCCGCCGTCACCACATCTGAGGGCAAGGCGCGTACCGCCCTCGAATTCAAGCTGCCGTCGAAGGCGCTCGACGACGCCATCGCCAATGGCGGCGCCGGGATGCGGCTTTTGGCGCTCAAGGACATTACGCCGCTCCAAGGCGGCATCCTGGTCGAGGTCGATGGCAAGATCATCGGCGCCATCGGCGTCTCCGGCGCGCTATCGGTGCAGGACGAGCAGGTTGCCAAAGCCGGCGCCGACGCGCTCGGCAAGCCGGGGCTGTAAGTCTTTCTCTCTTAAACTTGCCGCCAATCCCGCCTTCAGCGCCGTTGCGGCGGCGGCGTAGCCGCCCTGCGCGCCGTCGATGAAATGCACGTGAGCGCTCCGCGCCGGCGACGGCGTAAAGCAGGTCATCATGGCGCCGTTCTGCCGGTGCAGGCCGTAATTCGCCGTTCCCGCCGCCGCCGCTAGCCGCCGTTCCAGCGTGTCGGCGAGCTCTGGCGTGCAATCGATGATCATGCGCAGCCCGTCGTCGTATTTGCGGAAGTCGGAATTCTCGACGACCTGGCGCAGATAAGTTGCCGGCACGAAATCGCCGACGCGCAAGCCTGAGCGCATGACCAGGAAATAGAGCAGGGTGCGGGCCAGCACGCGCGCCCGCTTGAAGCCGCTGCCCGGCAGCGTGTGGGTTTCGAGCGCCACGCCCTGCGGTGGCCAGCCGAGCTTCGGGCCGCCGGCCGGCAGCGGCTCTCCGGCCTCGGGGCTGTTTTCGACCAGCGCCACGATGTCCTCGGTGAGCGCGCGGAACGCCGCCGGATCGCCGCCGGGTGCCGGCATCACCAGCACGGCCAGAATGAGTCCGCGCGCGGCGCGGAATTCCTCGAACCGGCACGACAGGCCGGTGAGATCGGGCCAGGTGCCGGGCGGCGCCGCCGGGACGGCAAATTCGCCGCGCTTGACCGCGGCATCGGCCCAGGCGAGGCCGCCGCCGGCAAACATCGCATAGGACAGGTTTTCCGACGGCCCGTAGCGCGCAACCCGCACATCGAGCCCCTGGCGGCGGATAGCGGCGAGCGGGATCAGGGCCACCCGCAGCGTCAGCGCAAGCTCGCCGTCGGCCCAGGCCGCGGTCGCCGCCAGCGCCTCGCGCGCCGCCGCGGCGTCGCCGGGCGACACCGCGAAGCTCGCGCCGTCGCCGCCGAACACAAACGGAAATTCGCCGCGACCGAGCGCATTGGTCAGCGCCGCGATCACTGCGGTGCCGGCCATGTTGACCGCCTTGTAGCGCTTTTCGGCGATCGCCTTTGTCGACGCCACCACGTCGGCGATGCCGATCGTCCAGCCGTCCGGCAGCGGCGTGTAGAGGCCGGCGTCCATCAGGCTGCGAAATCCGTGCCGTACCGGGAGGGAGGCGTAAAAGGCGTCGCTGTCGCTGGCTGCGGTCATGGCTTTGCCCACTGACAAGCTACGTACCAGGGAGCGATCGGTTTCGGCAGGTCGTTGTCGCGGCGCCGCAATTATCCCATCGTCATGACCGGGCAAAAGGGCGAAGCGCCGTCTTCGCGTTTTAGGACCCGGTAATCCATGTGGTCGTCCGGTGCGAACGGACTTGCCGTGAGGTCTGCACGCGCCGATCTTCAGCATGGATACGCGGGTCAAGCCCGCGTATGACGAGTTGATAGAACCCCATGGCGAAAAGCAAAACCAGCACAGCACCGCCGGACGCCACCCCGCCGCCCGACGACCAAATCCTCGCCAGCAATTTGACGCTGCACGAGATGTTCCAGAAGCAGACCGCGGTCATGCTGGAGCGTGCCGACCTAACCGAGGAGCAGAAGCAATCGATCCTCATCGCCATGAGCTGCCCCTGCTGCGGGGCAGGCGGGTTTTCGTTTACGGCGAAGCTGAAGCGGGGGGAGTGAGAATATTTCTCAACTATTTTTTATTCCGCGGCCAATATCCGCACACGACGCTCGATTTTCGGCCAATCCTTCGCGCGGGCGAGACGCAATTCGTAAGAAGCCTGCAAGTTCATCCATAGCTCCGGCGTGGTGCCGAAGTATTTTCCCAACCGCAGCGCGATTCCGGCCGTAATCGCAGAACGGCCGTGGACGATATCGTTGATGCGCGCAGGATTCACGTCGATGTCCCGCGACAGCCGGTTCTGGCTGATGCTGTTGGGCTTCATGAATTCCTCCGCGAGAATCTCGCCGGGTGGAATAGGATCGAGGCGTTTTGTCTTTGGCATTGTCATAAACCTCAATGGTAGTCGACGATCTCGACCTGTTCAGCGCCGCCGTCGCGCCATACGAAGCAGATCCGCCATTGGTCGTTAATGCGGATCGAATGCTGCCCTTGCCGATCGCCTTTGAGTGCCTCAAGCCGATTTCCCGGCGGCTGACGCAGATCGCTCAACGCCCCGGCATTGTCGAGCAGCAGCAACTTACGCCGTGCCTGTCGCTCGATGACGCGAAAGCGCGGCACATCCTCGTCCGCAAGCAGGCGCGCCGTCGCTGCGTCCCTGAATGAGCGGATCATTCAAATATTCTATTCTCCCTCAGGGAATATCGCAATAAGAATAGTTGCTGGCATCCCGCAGAAGGTCCGGGTTCCACCCCCGCGACTCCCCGCCGCGCCACATGAACGCGATGTAACGAAGGCCCGCGCCGCGCGTTCCTGCCACGGGGCGATCATTCCGCAAGGAGGAGATCGTCAATGAAATCTCAAACCACAATGACGTTAGCCGCGGCAGTGTTGCTGGCCGGCGCCACGCTGGCCGTTGTTCCGGCTTCGGCGGCGCTGTTTTCTTCATCGACGCCGAAAGCGAGCGACAGTTTGAGCCTGTCGAGCCAGCAGCAGCAGACGGCGTGGACCGATCTAAACGGCGCCAAGGCGTCGAACGCGCCGTCGAGCTTCCAGCCCGCGACGAGTTCGGCGGTGCCGAGCACGCTGACGGTCCACGCCATCCCGGCAAAAACGGCCAGCGCCGTTCCCGCGCTGCGGCCCTATGACTATGCCAAGGTCGACGGCAAGCTGCTGATCGTCAACCCGCACGACATGATGATCGCCGAGGTGATCGTCGGTTAAGCGCGACCAGGCCGGCTCGGCGCCGGTTCGCATTGCCGTAAAAGAAACGCCCGGCGTTGTCCGACGCCGGGCGCGGTAAGGTTCGCACGCCTGAAGGTCTCTCGACCTCCTGCGCGGCGCTATTCCGCCGCTTCGGCCTGCAGATTGACCATGGAATCGGCCAGCTCGGTGAGCGACTCGTCGGTATCCTTCTCTTCCGTCAGCGTCTCGTCGAGCAGGTTGGCGGCTTCGTCCATTCCCATCTGCTCGGCCCAGCGCTTCAAGGTTCCGTAGCGCGCCATCTCGTAATGCTCGACCGCCTGCGCGGATGAGATCAGGCCGGCGTCCAGCGCCGGCGCGCCCTTGAACTCCTTCATGATCTCCGAGCCTTCCTCGATGATGCCTTCGATCGCCTCGCATTTCTTGCCCTTCGGCGCGATGTCGATCAGCCGGAACACTTTTTCCAGCCGCTTCATCTGGCCTTCGGTCTGCTTGAGGTGCTTTTCAAAAGCGCCCTTCAAGTCCTCGGATTGCGCGGCCTTCGCCATCTTGGGCAGGGCTTTGAGGATTTTGTTTTCGGCGTAGTAGATGTCTTTCAGCGTGTCTTCGAACAGATCGTCGAGCGTCTTCTCTTTGGCGGTCATCGCGATACTCCTGGCGATTTGAGTTGATATGGCTCAACTCGACCCCGATGGCTTGGTTCCTGTTCCGACGGCATACATCGCGGGCCGCGCGCTTGGCGCCGGCCATGACAATCAATTGACGCGAGCAAAGTGCAATTGAACGCAAGCAAGGGTTCGGTGCGATATCGCACTTTGCCGGCGATCCGCGCTGCGATGTCTAGTGCTTTTTGCCGTATGGTTTGCCGCCAGGCTGAGACTGGCTGTGCATGCCGGCGAACGGCGAAGGCGCCTCGCCGCTTTTTTTCGCATTCTTGTCCTGCTTCGGCTTCTTCTTTTCCTTGTTGCTTCGCATTTGACCTTTCGCCATGGCGGCCTCCGGGTTCGGCTGAGTGATTCGCAAGTGAGTGACGTAATCTAACCTATCGCCCGGCAGAGCGATAACCATCGCCGCAGCGCCGGTCAGCGCCCGCGGGGCTTGAAACCGCCGCGCATGCCGGGGCGGCCGAG
>Ga0182024_10006795_pt1 | contig 24938 bp, 17 predicted proteins | sample P32metaG_FD_120480 | JGI IMG/M metagenome (GOLD analysis project Ga0182024, IMG submission 120480) | Permafrost microbial communities from Stordalen Mire, Sweden - P3-2 metaG (Illumina Assembly) | ecosystem: Environmental > Terrestrial > Soil > Wetlands > Permafrost | place: Sweden: Stordalen...
CAAGGATCTCGAAGTGGAAGTCGAGTCGGCCGCGGTGACGGATGCGGACGTCGAAAAGCAGATCAGCGACGCGCGGGAACGCGCGGCGACGTACGTGCCAATCGAGGGCCGCGCCGCAGCCAATGGCGATTACGTCCAGATCAAACTGCTGGGCGTGCCGGTGGGGGGAGGCGAACCGCTCCAGGCCGAGAGCGTGCAGTGCCACATCGGCTCGGAAGAGACGCTGGAGGCTTTCACGGAAAATCTGCGTGGCGCGCAAGTCGGCGAGCATCGCCAGTTCGAGGTGAATTATCCGGCCGAGTATCCTGATCCCAAGCTGGCCGGCAAGCACTACAATTATTCCGTGGAAGTGCTGGCGATCAAAGAAAAGAAGCTGCCGGAACTCGACGACGAATTCGTCAAAAGCATCAGCGACTCGAAAACAGTCGAAGAGCTACGGACGAAGGTGCGCGAGGGGCTGGAGGCCGAGCGCGATCAGCGGCAGACGGCGGCAGTGCGCGACGCGCTGCTGGCCAAACTCACGGGCGCGCACGACTTCCCCGTTCCTGAGGCCATGGTCGAGCAGCAAATGGACACGCGTTTGGAGCGCGCGGTGCGCGGCCTGGCAGCGCAAGGCGTGGACCCGCGCGCGGTGAACGTGGATTGGGTGGCCATGCGGCAGCGACAACGCGATCGCGCCGTGTCGGACGTGAAGGCAGAATTGCTGCTGGACCGCATCGCCACGGCAGAAAATATCGAACCCACTGAGGAGGAGGTAGAGGCAGAGATCGCTCGCATCGCCGAACGGAGTGGCGAGTCCGCCGCAGTTGTCCGCGCCAGCTTGACAAAGCAGGGGTCGCTCGATAGGATGAAATCGAAGCTCCGGAGTGACAAGACCCTCGACTGGCTGCAGCGGAACTCCCGCATACGAACTCGAGAGGCGACGGGGCGTTCCTGACCGGGTCCCTTTCCAAGGTTCCTAATATCACCCATGAGCAATAGAGACGATTCGGCTGCTTACGCGACGACGCTTATTCCGATGGTGGTCGAACAGACCACCCGGGGCGAGCGCGCCTACGATATTTATTCCCGGCTGCTGAAGGACCACATCCTTTTTATCGGCACGCCAATCGACGATCACGTCGCAAATTTGGTGACCGCTCAACTGCTTTTTCTCGAAGCCGAGGATCCCGAGCGCGATATTCAGATGTATCTGAATTCGCCGGGCGGCTCGATCACCGCCGGCATGGCCATCTATGACACCATGCAGTACGTGCGGCCGGACGTGGTAACCACCTGCGTGGGCCAGGCGGCTTCGATCGCGGCTCTGCTGCTGACCGCCGGGGCGGAGAAAAAGCGCTTCTCTCTGCCCAATTCGCGCATCCTGATTCACCAGCCGTGGATGTCCGGACTCTCCGGGCAAGCGACCGACATCGATATTCACGCCAAGGAAATCCTGAGGATGCGCTCGGTGATCAACCAATTGCTGGCCGAGCACTGCCATCAGCCGATCGAGAAAATCGAAAAAGACGTCGAGCGTGATTTCATCATGTCGCCGGTGCAGGCCAAGGAATACGGTCTGATCGATGAGATTATTCACAAGCACAGCTAGCGCGTACCTAATGGTTAGTAGCGAAAAAGACCGGCGGCCAGCGCGAACGCGAAAACGGCCCTAGAATGATCGACGGAACCTCAGTCTTTTCGAGAGCCCGTCGGAGGCCAATGCTACGGTGAGAAAACTCAGCCCAGACGAACCGCTACGCTGTTCGTTCTGTCACAAAACGCAAGAGCAGGTCGAGAAACTGATCAGTTCGCCTTCGGACTATCCGCGCGCCTACATCTGCAACGAGTGCGTCGGGGTTTGCCAGCAAATCCTGGAAGAGGAAAAGCGCGAACAGGCCAGCCCGGTCAATCGACGCCTGCCGCGCCCGCCGGAGATCAAGGCCTTCTTGGATGGGTACGTCATCGGACAGGACCGCACCAAGAAGAAACTCGCGGTCGCCGTTTACAACCACTACAAGCGGGTTTTCTTGAACCGCCAGCCCGGCGACGTGGAGCTGACGAAATCGAATATCCTGCTGATCGGGCCCACCGGAACCGGCAAGACGCTTTTGGCGCAGACGCTTTCGCGAATGCTGGACGTTCCCTTCGCCATCGTGGACGCCACCACGCTCACCGAAGCCGGGTACGTCGGCGAGGACGTGGAGAACATCATCCTGAAGCTGCTGCAAAATGCCGATGGAGATGTCAGCAAGGCGCAGCAAGGCATCATCTATATCGATGAGATCGACAAGATCTCGAAGAAGGACGAGAACCCATCGATCACGCGCGATGTTTCCGGTGAAGGCGTGCAGCAGGCTTTGCTGAAGATTCTCGAGGGCACCATCGCCAACGTGCCTCCGCAGGGCGGCCGCAAGCACCCGCACCAGGAATTCACGCCGGTGGACACCACGAACATTCTTTTCATCTGCGGCGGCGCATTCGTAGGCCTGGAGAAAATCGTCGAGCGGCGCGTGGGCCAGAAATCGCTGGGTTTCCACACCGATGCCCAGCCGACCACCACGAACCGACGCAACATCGAGATTCTCGAGCAGGCGCAGCCGACCGATCTGATCCGCTACGGCTTGATTCCGGAGTTCGTCGGGCGGTTGCCGGTCGTTGGCGTGCTCGGCGATTTGGACAAGAGCGCGCTGATGCGCATTCTGACCGAACCGAAGAACGCCTTGATCCGGCAATACCAGCGGCTGTTTGAGTTCGAGAATGTGCGCCTGCGCTTCGCCGACGACGCACTCGATACCGTCGCCGAGCTGGCGCTGCAACGCAAGGTCGGCGCCCGCGGGCTGCGCATGATCCTCGAAGACCTGATGCTCGATTTGATGTACAACCTGCCGGCGCAGCGCAAGGTGCGCGACTTCGTGGTCACCGCCGATATGGTACGCAACCGCGAAATCAACTGGAATCTGCTGGAGAAAGCTGGATAATCAAGAGTACGGGGCCAAGGGACTGGGGACAGATGTTCAGCCGTGAAAAAAGCGAAATGAAACGCGTACCCATGATGCCAGTGCGGGATATGGTGATTTTCCCGCAGATGATGCAGCCTTTTATCGTCGGGCGCGAAGCCTCGGTCCGCGCGCTGGAAGAAGCGCTGGCCGGCGAGAAAAAGATTCTGCTGGTCACGCAGCACGATGCCTCGGTGGACGACCCCAAGCCGGACGAGATTTTTCCGGTGGGCACGCTGGCGAATATCGTCCAGAGCGTCAAACTGCCCGACGGCAATATTCGCGTGCTGGTCGAAGGCGTCGAGCGCGCCCGGATCTCGCAGGTCACCAGCGACGAGGGCTTCTACCGCGCGAATATCAAGCTGGTGCCGGTGCGCACCGAGCCATCCCCGCAGATCGATCAATCCGTCAAGCGCGTGAACGGGCTTTTCGAGCAATACGTCAAGCTGTCGCAGAGCCTGAACTACGACACCATGATTGCCGCGGCTCGCGTGGAGGACCCCGGAAAGCTTTCCGACACCATCGCCGCCAATCTGCAAATCTCCATCGAAGAGAAGCAGGAGTTGCTCGAGAACTTCGACGTGCTCGACCGCCTGAACCGCGTCGGCCAGATCCTCGAGGGCGAGATCGAAAAGCTCAACGTGGACCGCAGCGTCAATTCGCGCGTCAAGCGGCAGATGGAGCGCGCGCAAAAAGAGTATTACCTGAACGAAAAGCTCAAGGCCATCCACAAAGAGCTGGGCCGCGGCGAGAAAAACGAGCTCGACGAGCTGAAGAAAAAGATCGAAACCTCCGGCATGCCCAAGGACGTGAAGGAAAAGGCCATGCAGGAGCTCAAGCGGCTCGAACTGATGCCGCCGATGTCCGCCGAATCCACCGTCAGCCGCACATATCTTGACTGGCTTTTGGCGGTGCCGTGGAAGAAGAAGTCCAAGGAGATTCGCGATATCTCCGTCGCTGAGCGCATCCTCGAAGAGGAGCACTTCGGCCTGGAAAAGGTCAAGGAGCGCATCCTCGAATATTTGGCCGTGCGCCAGTTGGTAAAAAATCCTCGCGGCTCGATCCTCTGCCTGGTCGGACCTCCAGGCGTGGGCAAGACTTCCCTGGCCATGTCCATCGGCCGCGCGACGGGCCGCAAATTCGTGCGCGTCTCGCTGGGTGGAGTTCGCGACGAGGCGGAAATCCGCGGCCACCGCCGTACCTATATCGGCGCGCTGCCCGGCCAAATCATCCAGATGATGAAAAAGGCCGGGACCATCAATCCGGTCTTCGTGCTAGACGAAGTCGACAAGATGTCCATGGACTTTCGCGGAGATCCATCGGCCGCGCTGATGGAAGTACTGGACCCGGAACTCAATCACGCCTTTACCGATCATTATCTGGACGTCGAGTACGACCTCTCGCACGTCATGTTCATCTGCACGGCCAACGTGCTGCACACCATCCCGCAACCGCTGCAGGATCGCATGGAAGTCCTGCGCCTTCCCGGGTACACGGAAACCGAAAAAGAGCAGATCGCCAAGCGTTTCCTGATCAAAAAGCAGCGCGAGGCCAATGGGCTGAGCGAAGAAAACCTGAAAATTTCGGATCAAGCGCTTACCAGCATCATTCGCCATTACACGCAAGAAGCCGGCGTGCGCAACCTCGAACGGGAAATCGCCAACGTCAGCCGCAAGATATCGCGGCGCGTGGTCAAAGAAGGCAAGCAAGTCAAGGTGGAAGTGGTCCCCGAAAACCTGAAGGATTTCCTGGGCATTCTCAAGTACCGCGAAATCTGGGCCGGCAAAACAAACGAGATCGGTCTGGCAACCGGCCTGGCCTGGACCGAGGTCGGCGGGCAAGTGCTCTCGACCGAAGCCACTCTCATGGTGGGCAAGGGACGGTTGACGCTGACTGGCAAACTCGGCGACGTCATGCAGGAATCCGGCCAAGCGGCCATGAGTTACGTTCGCTCGCGCAGCGGAAGCTTGGGCTTGCCGCGCGACTTCTACCGGCACCTGGACATTCACTTGCACGTGCCCGAGGGCGCTATCCCCAAGGACGGCCCTTCGGCTGGAATCACCATCTGCACGACGATCGTCAGCGCGCTCACGCACATTCCTATACGTTGTGACGTGGCCATGACGGGGGAGATTACGCTGCGCGGCAAGGTTCTACCCATCGGGGGTGTGAAGGAGAAGCTGCTGGCAGCGCACCGCGCCGGGATCCGCACGGTCCTGCTTCCCAGGGACAATGAGAAGGACCTGTCGGATATTCCGCCGGAGATCCTCTCGGTCTTGACCGTGCAGTTTGTCGATACCATGGACGAAGTCCTGGCATTGGCGCTCGAACGTCCTCTGACGGCGCTGGCGATTCCGGCGGTTTCGGAAGTGGCCACCAAGTTCGAGGCCGAGGCGGAAGATCAGGAATTGACCAACTGAGGGTGACCCTCGGGCGTTTCCCCGCGCAGGGGCGGAAAAAACAAACGATCTGTTAGGGAGCAATCCGCGCCTGTTTGGAACCTGTTTTGAAACCTGGACGAATCACATTGCTTTGATGCGTAGTTCGGTTGGTTTTCCCCGCGCGGCGGCGTGTATCGCCATGGCGTCGCGCACAGTCTTGAATCGACAAAACTCAAGCCGGGATTTTCCGGCTTCACTCAAGGAACAGCACCGATGAGCATTAGCCTGGCAGAACTGAAAGACAAAAACATCACCGACCTGGCGAAAATCGCCAAGGACCTGGCCATCCCCGGCTCCAGCGGCATGCGCAAGCAGGAACTGATCTTCCAAATCCTGCGCGCGCAAACTGAAAAGAACGGACTGATCTTCAGCGAAGGCGTCCTCGAATGCCTGCCGGACGGCTTCGGATTCCTGCGCGCGCCGGAGTACAACTATCTGCCCGGCCCGGACGACATCTACGTTTCGCCGTCGCAGATCCGCAAGTTCGATCTGCGCACCGGCGACACCGTCTCCGGCCAAGTGCGTCCGCCCAAGGACGGCGAGCGCTATTTCGCGCTGATCAAGGTCGAGGCCGTCAACTTTGAAGACCCTGAGGTCGCGCGCAACAAGATCTTCTTCGACAATCTGACGCCGCTCTATCCGCAGGGCCGCCTCAAGATGGAAACCACCAAGGAAAATCTCACTGGCCGCGTGCTGGACCTGCTCTGCCCGGTCGGCAAGGGCCAGCGCGGACTGATCGTGGCGCCGCCGCGCACCGGCAAAACCATGATGCTGCAGAATATGGCCAACTCGGTCACCACCAACCATCCGGAAGTCGCGCTCATCGTGCTGCTGATCGACGAGCGGCCCGAGGAAGTCACGGACATGCAGCGCACCGTGAAGGGCGAAGTAATCTCCTCGACCTTTGACGAGCCGCCGCAACGGCACATTCAGGTGGCGGAAATGGTGCTGGAAAAAGCCAAGCGCCTGGTCGAGCACAAACGCGATGTGGTGATCTTGCTGGACTCAGTCACGCGCTTGGCGCGCGCCTACAACGCCGTCACGCCGCCTTCCGGTAAAGTCCTCTCAGGCGGTATCGACGCCAACGCCTTGCAGCGCCCGCGCCGCTTCTTCGCCGCCGCGCGCAACATCGAAGAAGGCGGCTCGCTCACCATTATGGCCACGGCCCTGATCGATACCGGCAGCCGCATGGATGACGTGATCTTCGAAGAGTTCAAGGGCACCGGCAACATGGAAATCAATCTGGACCGGCGCCTGGTGGATAAGCGCATCTTCCCGGCGATCGACATCAATCGTTCGGGCACGCGAAAAGAAGAGCTGCTGATGCCGCCCGACGAACTCAATCGCGTCTGGGTGTTGCGCAAGGTGCTCAACCCGCTGTCGCCGGTCGAAGCGATGGAATTGCTCCTGGGGCGGCTGGTGAAGAGCAAGTCGAACGCGGAATTTCTCGCCTCGATGTCCAGCCCCGCATAAGATTTTCCCAAACAATTCGCGGCGGAAACATTCCGCTTGCGCTCCATTTCAATTTGTCCGGTGTGAAGATTTTCCGCGCGTGCTGGTGTGCTTGAGGCGCGCTAGTTGGCGCCGGCGCCGCGGTCCCGCGCCAGCAAGACGATCAGCCGCGCGGTTTCCTCGACGTCCATGGCCGTGTTATCGACCACCACGGCGTCCTGCGCGCGGACCAGCGGAGACACCATGCGCTCGCGGTCGCGGCGATCGCGCTGGCGCACCTCTTCCAGCATCGTTGGAAGATCGAAGACCTCGCCCTTGGCTAGATGCTCCTGACGGCGTCGCTCGGCACGCACCTCGCTCGAAGCATCGAGAAAAATCTTAAGATCGGCGTTGGGGAAAACAACGGTGCCGATGTCGCGCCCTTCCATGACCACGGCGCCCGGTGCTCCCGCGCGCCGCTGCTCGTCCACAAGAACCGTGCGCACACCCGGCACCGCCGCCACGCGCGAGGCCGCCTGCGAGACCGTCGCCGAGCGAATGCGCGCGGTGACATCTTCCCCGTCGACCACTACGTGCAGCGTGCCATCCGCCTGCGCCAGATCGATTCGCGTGGCGCTGGCCAGCTCCGCAAGCTTTCCGGGCGAATCGAGCGGGACGCCGTCACGCAGCGCTTTCCAGGCCACCGCGCGATACATAGCGCCGCTGTCGAGATACGTGTAGCCGAGCAGATCGGCGACGCGTTTGGCGACGCTGCTCTTGCCCGAACCCACCGGTCCATCAATGGCGATGATCAGTCTCTTCATTGGTTGGCGCGAGACGCAACGGAAGCGCGCGTCCCGTTTCGATCAGACGCGCTTAAACGCTTTCTCGATTTCGCGCAGCGAATAGCGCAGAAGAATCGGCCGTCCGTGCGGGCAGCTCATCGGCCATTCCGTCTTGGCCAGCTCGGCCAGCAGCCATTCCATCTTGGTCTGGTCCAAGGGCATATTCACCTTGATTGCGGCGTGACAGGCCGTGGAGGCCGCGATTTTCGATTGCAGCGAATCTATGGAAATGGCCTGGCGCTCGGGATCGATGCCGTCCAGAATTTCGCCGAGGAGGCGCTGGGCATCGCCTGCGGAAATTCCCGCGGGCGCTGCCTGAATGGCCACGCTTTGCGCACCCATGGGCATCACATCGAAACCGTTCGCGGAAAGCTCCTCGGCAATGCGCTCGAGAATGACGCACTGGCGCGGAGCTAGCTCCGCCACAATCGGAACCAGCAGGCGCTGCCCGGAGAGCGAGCCCTCCCGGCGCGCGCGCTGATGCTGCTCGAAGAGTACGCGCTCGTGCGCCACGTGCTGATCGATGATCCACAATCCTTCGCTATTCACGGCCACGATGAAGCTGGCGTTCACCTGCCCGAGCGGTTTCAGCTCCGCCAGGCTGGCGGCGCTGGCCGGCATTTCGCCGGCCGGCGACGACTGCGTAGCGGCCTGCGCGGCGGCCTTTCGGAATCGCTCCGCGATTCCGACCGCCTCGGCATCGGCGGCCATGGACTGGCCGCCGCCATCGAACTGAAAGCGCTGTGCCTCCGGCGCGAGAGGCATCGGCGTCAAGCCAAACTCCTCGCCGCCGAAAACAGCGTCGCCGGGCATGGGCGGAATCACGGCGCGCGGCGCGGCCATGGGACCGCCCGCTCCGGCGGAGGCGGCAGCCGCTGCACCATTTCCAGAAGACGCCGACACCAACCCTTGCGCGACGGAGCCGGCAGGAGCCGAGAAACTGGGAACCGGCCGCGCGCGCCCAAGCGCCTGGCGCAGAACGTCCCGCGCGAAATCGTGCACGAATTGCGAGTGGCGGAAGCGCACCTCGATTTTTGCCGGATGGACGTTGACGTCCACCTCCTCGCAAGACAGCGTGACGAAGAGCAGCGCGACCGGGTAAATCCCGGCCGGCAAAATGTTGCGGTAAGCCTCATGAATCGCATGCAGCAGCAGGCGGTCGCGCACCAGCCGCCGATTGACGAAGACGTAAATGCCGTTGCGATTGCTGCGCTGCACCTCCGGCCGCGAGATGAACCCGCCCACGGAAAGCTCGGCGGCGCGTCCGGCCTCGTCGAGCTCAGGCTCGGTGATCGCGGCGCGAATCGGCGCGGTTGTCGCGGGAATCTCGACCATCTCATCGAGCATCTGGCGCCCGAAAAGTTGGTAGACGCGCTCGGCCATGGTCTCCACCGGTGGCACATTCACAATTTCCTGCGTGGGCGTTTTCAGAACGAAGTGCTTGCCGGGATGCGCGAGGGCGTAGTGCGTGACCAGCGAGGCGATGTGGCCCAGTTCGGTGGTTTCCGACTTCAAGAATTTTCGCCGCGCCGGTACGCAGTAGAAAAGATCGGCCACGCTCACCGCCGTCCCCATGGGAACGCCGGCCGGTTTCACGCCGACCAGCTTGCCGCCGGCAAATTCGATGCTGGTGCCCTGCTGCTCCTCGGCGGCGCGCGTCTCGAGCAGCAGCCGCGAAACCGATGCGATCGAGGGCAGCGCCTCGCCGCGGAAGCCCAGCGTCGAAATCGAGGTGAGATCGTCGGCGCTGCGCAGCTTCGAGGTAGCGTGCCGCTCAAAGGCCAGCAGCGCATCGTCATGAATCATGCCGCAGCCGTCGTCGGTAACGCGAATCATGCGCTTGCCGCCCGCTTCGATTTCAATGCGAATCGTATTGGCGTCCGCGTCCAGCGCGTTTTCGAGCAGCTCCTTCACCACCGAGGCAGGACGCTCGACCACCTCGCCCGCAGCGATGCGGTTGGCAACAGCTTCCGGCAATATGCGAACGCGGCTCATGCTCTTGTGGCGGCTCTGAATTAGGAGCTCGGTGTTTTTGTTCCGGACTGCTGCTGCTCCAGCAGATCCTCGGGCTTGAGCTGAATGCCCAAATCATCGAGCTGGCCGGGATCGACTGGTGACGGAGACTCGGCCATGAGGTCCTGCGCGGCGGTGGTCTTTGGGAAGGCGATGACTTCGCGCATCGACTTTTCGCCCGCGAGCAGCGCGATGATGCGGTCGATTCCTAGGGCGATGCCGCCGTGCGGCGGTGTGCCGTAGGTGAGCGCGTCGAGAAAAAAGCCGAAGCGTTCGCGCCGCTGCTGTTCGTTCAAGCCGAGCATCTGGAAGACGCGCGCCTGCAATTCCTGGCTGTGAATCCGGATGCTGCCGGAGCCCAACTCGACGCCATTGGCCACCAAGTCGTAGCCCTTCGAGCGCACATCCCAGGGCGCCGATTCAATCTTGTCGATATCCTCTTCGACGATTCCGGTGAAGGGATGCTGCGCCGGGGCCCAAGTCTTTTCGCTGGTGCTCCATTCAAACAACGGAAAACTCGTGAGCCAAAGAAACTCCCAGCGGTCTTTCGGTATGAGATTGAGGCGCTCGGCCAGCATGAGTCTCAACTGTCCGGCGATGAGCGCGGCGGTGTCCGTGCCGGGGATTTGTTCGGCCGCGGAGACGGCCACGATCAGATCGCCGACTTTTGCGCCAGTTGCGGCGACGATCGCTTGCACTCCCGCGGCGCCCAGCGGTGTCTTGTCGAGCGCTGAAGCCGCGCCCTCCGGGGTGACCTTTACAGTGTAGGTGCCGCGCGCGCCGAGAGATTTCGCACGCTCGGTCAGCTCGTCAATCTGCTTGCGCGAATAGGACGCCGCGCCCGGCGCGACCAGCGCTTGCACGTTGCCCTCGAAATGCAGCCGCTCGCGCCCGGCCTCGAAATGCGGCGTCACGTCTTGCAACTCCATGCCGAAGCGCAGGTCGGGCTTGTCGATGCCGTAGCGGCGAATGGCCTCGCGATATTCCATATGACGGAAAGGCGCTTTGATCTCGATGCCGGCCACCGCGCAGGCCCGCACCATCACCTTTTCGATGACATCGAAGATGTCCTGCTGGCGCGGGAAGGACATCTCCAGGTCGATCTGCGTGAATTCCGGCTGGCGATCGGCGCGCAGATCCTCGTCACGGAAGCACCGGGCGATTTGAAAATAGCGGTCAAGCCCCGCGATCATCAGAATTTGCTTGAAGATTTGCGGCGATTGCGGCAGCGCGTAAAACTGGCCGTGATGCACGCGGCTGGGGACCAGATAGTCGCGCGCGCCCTCGGGCGTCGAGCGCGTAAGAATGGGCGTCTCGATTTCGTAGAAGCCGAGTTCGTCCATGGTTTTGCGCATCTCGAGGACGACGCGATGGCGTAGCGCGAGATTGCGCTGCGGGCGCGGCCGGCGCAGATCGAGATAGCGATAGTGCAGCCGCGTCTCCTCACTGGCGTTGATTTCATCCTCGACGACGAACGGCGGCGTCTTGGCAGTATTCAGGATGCGCAACTCGGAGGCGAAGATTTCGACTTCGCCGCTGGCGAGATCGGGGTTGGGCTTCTGCCGCAGGGCCACGCGCCCACGAATGGCGACGACATATTCCGCGCGCAACTCTTCGGCGCGAGCATGCGCCGCGATGCCCAGCTCCTTATTGAAAACGATCTGGGCGATCCCGCCACGGTCGCGCACGTCGATGAAGATGAGGTTGCCAAGGTCGCGCCGCCGGTGCACCCATCCCATCAGCACGACTTCTTTATCGGCGTCAGCCGCGCGCAGATCGCCCGCATAATGTGTGCGATGCCAGTCTCCGAGTAAATCGAGCGCGGCCATGTTAGGTTGCCGCTCCTTGCAAATATGTGAGCAAATCGGCCTCCGAAAGTTTTTTCTGTTCGCCGTCGGCCAGCCGCTTGACGGTGAATTGCTTGGCAGCGAGTTCCTCTTCGCCGAGAATCACAGCGTAGCGCGCTCCCAGGCGGTCCGCCAAGCTCAGCGATTTGCCAAACTTCATCTCGACGGCAGGCATTTCGACGGCAATGCCCTGCTCGCGCAGCTTGCGCGCAAGCGCGACCGCGGCCGGATAGGTTGGCGCGCCGAACCACGCTAGAAAAACGTCGATGCTGGCCTTGCTAGCGGACTGCCCCGCTTCTTCGAGCGATAAGATCAGACGGTCGGTGCCGATGGCGAAGCCAATGCCCTTTGTCGTCGCAGGGCCGCCGAGCAACTCGACGAGTCCATCGTAGCGCCCGCCACCGCACACGGCGTTCTGCGATCCTAAACCCGTCGCCGTGATTTCAAACGTAGTGCGCATGTAGTAGTCCAGGCCGCGCACCAGCCGCCAGTTTTCTTCGTACGCGATGCCGCGCAGCGCAAGTTCCTGCTTCAGCTTCGCGTAGTGCTCCTTGCACTCGGGACAAAGATGCTCGGCAATGCGCGGCAGATTCGCGATGATGGCCTGCTCCTCGCGAAGCTTCGAGTCGAGCACGCGCAGCGGATTGGTCTCGATGCGCCGCTGGCTGTCCGGCCCCAGTTGGTCTTTCACCTTGCGCAATTCCTCGCGCAGCTTCTCGACGTAAGCCGGACGGCAATTCTTGTCGCCGATGGAGTTGAGATAAAGCGTCGTGCCTGCAAGCTGCAAGCGCCCGAAAAACGCCATCAGCATCTCGATGACTTCGGCATCAAGCGCCGGATGATCGGAAGGACCCAGCAGTTCCGCTCCAATCTGATAGAACTGCCGGTAGCGACCTTTTTGCGGCCGCTCGCGGCGAAACATTGGCCCCATGTAGCAGAGCTTCACGTTCCCGGGCCGAAGGTGCATGCCATGCTCGATGTAGGCACGGACAACTGAGGCTGTGGCCTCCGGCCGCAGAGCATACTCAGATGCCGCAGCGAGTTTGGATACTACCTGCGCATTGCGCTCGACATTTTCTCCCAAAGCCTGCAACTGTTCGGGAGTGCGCGACCTAAGAGCAGAGACAACTTCTTCTCCGGTGCTAAGAGTGAACATTTCCTTGGAAACGATGTCGGTGTCCGCGCCTACCGAGCGCTGGAACAGTTCCAGGTATTCGAGTATCGGTGGACGAATCTCCGCGTAACCGTAGGTGCCAAACACTTCCCGCGCAGTGCGCTCGACGCGGTTCCAGAGGGCGGACTCGGGCGGCAGGATGTCGCGGAAGCCTGTGATGGTTTGAAATTTCACGATTTTGTGGGACCGCCGGGGGGCGCGGGCTGGGCTACGGGCTCGTCGCGATACGTCGCGGCGTATTCGATATAGCGAGCGGCGTAGGCGTCGATGCTGGCGAGGTCGTCGGGCGTCAGGGCGCGGCGGAATTTTCCGGGGTGGCCCATGAATAGGCTGCCGGGCGGGACGACTGTGCCTTCGGCGACGAGCGTGCCGGCGGCGATGATCGAGCCTTGGCCAATCTTGCAATTATTCAACAGAATGCTGCCCATGCCGATGAGCACGTGCGATTCGATGGTGCAGCCGTGCAGAATCACGCCGTGGCCGACGGTCACGTTGTCGCCGAGGACCAGCGGAAACTCGTCCTTCATTACGTGCAGCACCGAGCCGTCCTGCACATTGGTGCGAGCGCCGATGCGAATATAGTTGACGTCGCCACGAATCACCACGCTCGGCCATACGCTGGACAGATCGCCGATGGTGACATCGCCGATGATGGTGGCAGCCGGATCGATATATGCCGATGAAGCGATGACCGGCCAGCGGCCACGATAGCTACGTATCACTTGTCGTCCTTTCCGAGGGGGGAATAAACACGCCACGCTAGCATACGGCCCTCGGGCTGACAAGGAAGGCGCGGACGCGCGCCGGTTCCGCCGCGTCCCGTTCCGCGCGCGCCGTTGTTGGGTAACAATAAGACTCCCCTGCCCCCCACTTTTTGGTAAGTGTTCATTCTGAAGGAGTTTAAGTTCCATGATTGGTAAGTGCGGATTCTGCGGGAGTTACGGGCGCAATGGGCGGAAGTGTTCATTGCACGAGGCTTAGCGAAGCGAGCAAGGAAGGCCGCGGAGAGGTGAAAAGCGGACTCAGGAGCGGACATGGCAAACCTTAGCAGGATATTTACTATATGTCAATAGCCTGTTTAATTTCTTGAAGAGTATTCGAACGCGCGTTGGAGTGGACGTCGACCCGACATGGGGCAGGGTCAACTGATCTCGACGCGCGGCCCTGTGCCGGCGGCGCTCACTTCGGTGACTCGCGCGGCGACGGCGCGCGCCATGGCGTAGATGCTGCGCGCGCCCGGGGCATTCTCGCCCAGCGAGGCGACCGGCTTGCCGGAATCGCCGCCGATGCGAATCTGAGGATCGATCTCGATCTCGCCCAGCAGCGGCACGCCGTACAATTCAGCGAGCTTCTTCCCTTCGCCCTGGCCGAAAATGTCCACGCGTTTTTGGCAATGCGGGCAGGCGAAGTAGCCCATATTTTCGACGATGCCAAGCACGTCCACGTTGACCTGCCGGAACATCTCGACGGCCTTGCGCACATCTTGCAGCGCCACGGCGGACGGCGTCGTCACCAGAACGGCGCCGGTCAGCGAGACCGTCTGGATCAGGCTGAGCTGCACGTCGCCGGTGCCGGGCGGCAGGTCCACGATGAGGTAATCAAGCGAGCCCCATACCACGCTGCGCAAGAACTGCTGCATAACGCTATGAAGCATCGGCCCGCGCCAGATCATGGGCTTGTCGCCCGGGTTCAGCAGTCCCATCGAGATGATCTTCAGTCCATAGGCGCCCACAGGCAGAATTTGTCTCTCGCTAATGGCCTGCGGCTGTTCCTCGGTGCCGAGCATAAGCGGCACGTTCGGCCCGTACACGTCGGCATCGAGCAAGCCGACCGCCGCGCCCATGCGTTCCAGGGCGATGGCCAGATTCACGGCGACCGTCGTCTTTCCCACTCCGCCTTTGCCGCTGGCCACGGCGACAAGGTTTTTTACCCCGGGAATCGGCATCTTCTCCGGCTGGGCTCCGGGTCTAGCGGGCGGCATGGGCGGCATCCATTCTCCTCTGGGGTCCGAGAACCCTATTCACAAGTCTCAGGCGTGCGCGGATTCCACGCTGCTAGGCGGGGTCGCTTGCGCACTTGGCATGATAGGCCGCAGGCGTTGGCAGGGCAAGTTGGCTAACTCCTCGGCCCGACCGGCACAGGCTCCGGGCGCCTCGATTTCCGGGATAGTCGCTAGGGCGGTTGGCAATTCGCCACAAGCCGCACAGGAGTACGTTGTTTGCCGCCAGCGCTAGGGTTAGGTTGTAAGAACAGGCGCATCAGGGTCACATGGCAATCAACAGCCCCAACGTCCCCAATCCCAAGATGGCCGCGGCTCGCTCGTTTGTTCGCAGCTTGAACATTCTGCTGAAGTTCGTGCGCCTCTATGGGTTTGAGCATGTGCGCTCGGCTGAGCAATTTCACACGGCCTGGAGCGAGTTGCGCGCGGCCATACCGATGGGAGATCAGACGGGGTTATTGCTTGGCGCTGCCGGCTCGCAGCTGGTCCTGGACGGAGCGCCGATCGAGGGAGCGCACGCCGAACGCAGCTTCGCGCAACTGCTTTCGGCAGCCGGTCTCGCCAGCATTCAATTTCTTCCCAGAGCCACCGAGGACGATTTCGCGCGCTTTGTCCGCGCCTTCCCAGCGGGACACAGCAAGCCCTCGGCGCTTGCCGAGCAGCTCAAAAGCGCCTTAGCCGACTCCACCGGAATTCGCATCAACGAAGTTCGCTACGTGGCCGAGGACTCCAGTACGCCCGAGAAAAGCTTGGCGGCCACTCTCGCCGCGAAAACCCTCGGCGGAGAAGCGGGCCAGTTCAGTCATTGGCTCAACGATCCCCAGAAGCTTTTGCAGCTCATTACCGCAGCCGAAGGATCGCGAGGAGGCTCAGTTGGAACAAGTTCGGGCGGCGGAAATTCGGAATCTGGCGACGGCGAAGGCACCGGCGATGGCTCCGGCTCGTTCTACTCCGGAAGCGCCTTCGAGCCAGACGACGAGCCAGCCGGCGGCGAAAACTCCGGATCGGGCAGCGGTGGAATAAGCGGCGCAACAGGTTCGGGCGATGGCGTTGGCGGCTGGCACGAGGCGGGAACCGGAAGCGGTCCCGGCCCGGGAACTGGTACCGCGTCCACCTACTCCGGCGGTATGGGTATTGGCGGTTCTGGCACGGGCGGGAAAGGCACAGGCGGATGGAGCGCCGGTGCTGGCTCGGGACCTGGTGGTGGCAACGCCAGCGCGGGTTCTGGACCGGGTTCTGGTTCGGCCACTGGCGCGGGCGCCAGTGCTGGGCTTGGTGCTGGACCTGGAGCTGGTCCTGGCTCAGGCGCAGGCCTCGGACCTGGCAATGGAGGTTCACGAGGCAGGCCGGGTGGCACTGGCGGGCGTAGTGGCAGCGGCGGCACGGGCGGCGCCGGAGGCTTGCCCGGCGTCCGCGATCCCCGCGACGAAGAGATCGTCACGGTCCTGCGCCTGCTCTCGCGCATCGGCAAATCCGCCACAGGCGGCCCCGGAGGCGGGCTGGGATTGGGGACCGGCGGCTCCGTGCAGCAGGAATTGGAGGAAATACCAGAGAAACCCCGAAACCTGCTGCGAGCGGCACTGATGAACCTCGGCGCGCAAGTGCCGGACGTAAAATCGAATGATCCGATGCTGCTGCGCCTGGCCGAGCACCTGGCCATTCGCTTCGCCTTGGACCGCTACGAACGGGGCGAAGTGCGCGTCAACGCCGTTCGTCAGATGCTGGACCGCATGAGCCAGGAAATCGCGGGGCTGCGCGATGTCCTCGGCTCTCACGAAGAAAAGATGGCCAGCGCCGGTCTTCTCGTGGAGTCGCATCTGGATGTTCTGGACCGCCAGTTCTGGTCCGCTGTGCCGGATTCTGGCAAGCGCGCCGTGCTGACTTCGCCGGACGCCTGGTGCATTCCGCCGCGGAATCTTCGCAGTTACGTGGAGGAACTGCGCCGCAAGGGCGAGGACACCGTCGCCAATTCCATCCTCGAAAATTACTCGTCGGCAATCAAGAATCCCGACGCCACCGCGCGGCGCAGAGTCGCCATCGGCCTCCCCGAACTCGCCGACCTATACGCTTTTAACGAACGATTGTTGGGTTCGACTATCCGCCTGGCCGGCGTGCAACTGGCGATCGAGCGCGAAGACGATCTGCAGGGCCTGATCAGCGCGACGTTTGTACGGCTGGCGCAGGAGGCGGGCGCCAAGCGCTTCCATGGCGCTCTGCTGCAAGCGCTCGACTCACTGGACGGAATCGAAAACCAGCGGCCAGCCTTCGCGCAGAGCATAAGGCCGCGATTGGGCGTCGAGAAGCGCATCGCCGAATTCGTGGAGGAAGCGCTTCGATCCCCCTCCCCTCCCGACACTCTTCTCGATCTGCTGCGACGCATGCCCAGCGCGGTGACCGAACATTTGCTGTCGCGCTTCAATCGCACGCAGTTCAAGGCGGAATGCGAGCGCATTGCCGAACTGGCGGGCGGCAATAAATTAAATTTAACCTCGCGATTGCGCGAAACCCTGCACATCGGGCAGCCCATGGAGGCCGCCGAAGCGGTCGGCCTGCTCAGCCAGCTCGATATTACCGCCGTCGAAAAAAGGCTTGGCGAACGCCTGCACGAATGGCCGAGACTGTCGCAGGATCGCGCTCTGCGCTTGCTCGCGGCGGGCGGAGCAGCGTCGCGCGGCTCGGTGATGCTCGCGGTCCTCGACCAGTTTGACCCCATTCTGCAACCGCTGGCCGTCGATGAGATCGGCATGAGCGGCGAAGCTACCGCCGATGAACGGCTGATGCGCCTGGTATCGGACGAGCTGCCGCGCGGCACCGGACCCTATTTGCGCCTCAAAGCCGTCGAGGCGCTGGGGCGCCTTCGTTCCGCCGCCGCGACCGAGTTGCTCCGCGAAATCGCCGAAGCGAAAAAGCGATGGCGCTGGGTGCATCATACGGAATTGCGCATCGCGGCGCTGCAGGCGCTCGAGGCCATCAGTCCGGCCTCCGCCGAAACCCTGCGCGTCCAAAACGGCCTTTCCGAGGACGATCTTTCGCTGAACCCGCGCGCCTCCTCGTCGAAATCACGCTGGCTGCGCCAACGGCGGTATCCACGCGTGCGCCTGAAAGCCACCGTGCCGGCCACCGCCACTTCGGAACGGGAGACGGTTGTGCTCGAAATACGGGGCCTGAGTTTGAGCGGCGGCTTGGCCACCGGCGCCAAGCATTTGCCGCCGGGCACGCTCGTTTCCTTGCGGCTTGGCCCGGGCCTGCGGCCGATTCGGGCGCAAGTGATTATGCGCGATGCCCGCGCGCAGGGCCTCAGCTTCGAGTTCGCCAGTATGGACCTGGACGACCGCGCACGTCTTCGTTCCTTCCTTCGCCAGAACGGCGCGGCTCTCACGGATTTCCAGGACGCCGAGGAAACCGACCCGGAGAAGGTCGCGCAGGGCACATAAAACTACGGGCCTCCCGGTCGTCACACGCTAGCTCGCCCTCTGCCATGTTGTCCTCTGCACGCCCAGCCTTTGCGCCTGACGCCACCAGCACGCTACAATTAAATGGAAACTTTCGGAACCGGTCCTTTTGCCCGGGAATTTTCTTTGTTGCGCTCGGGCGTCTCGAGAGTGGGGCACGCGCTTCGGACGAATAAATCCAGGCTGCTGATGCGCAGGCGGAAAGGCCTGCGCTCACGCCGGAGAATCGTGGTCGCCGCAGGGGGCATCCAAGGAAAAGCATGCGAGTCGAGGAAATCGTTGATCGGGTAGTCGCCCGATTCATCGGCACCAAACACGAACGGGATATCAAGCGCTTGGCCCCCACCATCGTGGCCATGAATGCGCTGGCGCCGGACTGTGAACGCCTGACGGATTCCGACATCAAGGTCAAGTCGGAGCAACTTAAGGCCGAAGTGAAAGAGCGGCTGGGCGACGCCGATCCGGCCGAGGACGACTACAAACAGAGACTGGTCGAGGCGCTTGAACCGGCGGTGGTTCCGGCGTTCGCCCTAGTGCGCGAGGCTGGCCGCCGCACGCTGGGCCTGCGGCATTTTGACGTGCAGCTTATCGGCGGCATCGTGCTGCACGAGGGAAAAATCGCCGAGATGAAAACCGGCGAAGGCAAAACGCTGGTCGCGACGCTTCCCGCCTACCTGAATTCGCTGGCCGGCCGCGGCGTCCATATCGTGACCGTCAACGACTACCTGGCGCGACGCGACGCGGAATGGATGGGGCCCATTTTTCGCATGCTAGGTCTGACCGTCGGCGTCATCGTGCACGATCTCGACGACGCGCAGCGCAAAGCTGCGTATGGCGCGGACATCACCTACGGCACCAACAATGAATTCGGCTTCGACTACTTGCGCGACAACATGAAGTACGACTTAGCCGACTGCGTGCAACGCGGCCACCAGTTTGCCGTCGTCGACGAGGTCGATTCCATCCTGATTGACGAGGCCCGCACGCCGCTGATCATCTCGGGCCCGGCCGAGGAATCCACCGACAAGTACTATCGCATCGATAAGATCATTCCCAAGCTCATCCAGGAAATCGATTATTTACTGGACGAGAAACACCGCACCGCCACGCTCACCGAAGAAGGCGTCAGCAAGGTCGAGCGGCTTTTGAGTCTGGGCAACTTGTACGACCCGGCCCACATGGAGATGATCCACCACGTCTATCAGGGCCTGCGCGCCCACTCGCTCTACAAGCGCGACGTCGATTACGTGGTGAAGAACGGCGAGGTCGTCATCGTCGACGAATTCACCGGGCGCGAAATGCCTGGCCGCCGCTGGTCCGACGGCCTGCACCAGGCCGTCGAAGCCAAGGAAGCCGTGAAGATCGAGCGCGAAAATCAGACTCTGGCGACGATCACCTTCCAAAATTATTTCCGCATGTACAAGAAGCTTTCGGGCATGACCGGCACAGCGCTCACCGAGGCCGCCGAGTTTGGCAAGATCTACAATCTCGACGTCGTATCCATCCCGACCAATCGGCCGCTGCTCCGCCATGAGTTTTCCGACGTGGTCTATCGTACTGCCGAGGAAAAATACGAGGCCGTGGTGAACGGCATGATCCTCGACGATAACTCCATGGCCAATGGCATCCGCCAGCTTCACGAGAGCGGCCAGCCAGTTCTCGTTGGCACAATCTCCATCGAGAAATCCGAGCACCTCTCGAATTTGCTTAAAAAAGCCGGCATCCCGCACAACGTGCTGAACGCCAAACAGCATGAACGCGAGGCGCACATTGTCGCGCAAGCCGGCCGCAAGGGCTCCGTCACCGTCTCGACGAACATGGCCGGCCGCGGCACGGATATTTTGCTGGGCGGCAATCCGGAAGCGATGACGCGCGATTATTGCCTGCGGGAGCGCCTGGCCATACCATACGCGGCGGCGTCCGCCGTGATCGGCGCCGACGGCGCCGAGGCCAGCAGCCCCGCGTCGAACATGGTGCTTTTCCAGATCGAGGGCAAGATCTTCCAGGTGCCCCTGGAAACCTGGAAGCCGATCATTGATCAGTTCACCGAACAGTGCCGCGCCGAGCGCGACGAAGTCATCGCGCTGGGAGGCCTGCACATCCTCGGAACCGAACGGCACGAAGCCCGGCGCATCGACAATCAGTTGCGCGGCCGCGCCGGCCGGCAAGGCGATCCTGGCTCCTCGCGCTTTTACCTCTCTCTCGAGGACGACTTGTTGCGCGTATTTGGCGGCGAACGTGTCAAAGCGCTGATGTATCGCCTGGGCATGACCGAAGGCGTGCCCATCGAGTCCAAGCTCATCTCGCGGCGCATTGAAAGCGCACAAGAGGCTGTCGAGGCGCAGAATTTCGAGGCTCGCAAACACCTCCTCGAGTACGACGACGTAATGAACAAGCAGCGCGAGACGATCTACGCCATCCGCCGCTCGGCGCTCGAAGGCAAGGACCAGAAAGAATATGCGCTGGGCATCGCGGAAGACCTGGCTCGCGAACTCGTCGATACCTACTGCCCTCGCGAGGAGCATCCGGAACGCTGGAATCTCACTCAATTTTCCAGCGAGGTGATGAGCCAGTTCGGAATCGACCTCAAGGCCGTGGGCCTGGACCCCAGCCAGTTCTCCCACGATGAATTAGCCGATAATCTCGTGGAAAAGGTAAAGCAGCGTTACGAAGAGAAGGAGGCGATGTTCGGCGAAAAGCTGATGCGCTGGCTGGAACGGCGCATCATTCTCGACATTGTCGATACGCAATGGAAGGACCACCTGCTCACGCTCGACCATTTGAAGGAAGGCATCGGTCTGCGCGGCTACGGGCAAAAAGATCCGCTCGTCGAATTCAAGAAAGAGGCCTTCACCCTCTTCGAGGACATGATGGGCCGCATCGACGCGGAAACCACGCGCTACCTCTTCCTGATCCAACCGGCTAAACCCGAGCAAGAGGCGCGCGAGATCGAGCAGCGCCAGCGCAAACAGCAACAGCAACTGCAATACCAGGCTGGCCCGGCACAGGCCGAAGCCCCCAAGCCCGTCCGCGCCGGCGCCAAGGTCGGCCGCAACGATCCCTGCCCCTGCGGCAGCGGAAAGAAATACAAGAAATGCCACGGCGAGGCAGCATAATTCCGTTCCAGCCGGTTCCCCCAACCACGGTATCCTGCCGTCCATTAAGCCCAATCCTGTAAGTCAAACTAGCCGCTACTTTGGCGCCTTTGTTTACTCCGTGGGAAACCGGCAGTGTTTTCCTGATAGACGGGGGCGATTCACTCCGGTACAGTCGCGCTTGGAACGTGGGGGGATCATTCGATGCGAAAGCTCCTGTTGTTGTGTGGAGTAGTGCTACTGTCGTCCGTTGCTGCCGTTGCGCAGAGCGATATCTCCACCGTCGCCGCGCCCGCTCCAGCGTCAGCTCTGCCCGCGTCGCCTCAAGGCGCCTCGCGACCCGATTTTCCGGATTGGCAGATCTCCATCGGCTATGAGTTCACTCGATTGAACATGCCGTCGCAGAGCATAGGAGTCTACACGTTGCCAGCCTTTACGGTGAACGACAACGGATTTGATGTCTCGTTCACCAGATTCTTCGACCGCTGGGCCGGGATTGAGGCGGAATCGGCCTCGGGATTCGGTTCCGGTTCTGAGTCGCAAATTTCGTCTGCCAAATCATTTTTCGTGGGCGGCGGACCCCGCTTCGCCTATCGCGGTCACCGCGTCGAACCGTGGGTCCATACGCTGATCGGCCTGGAACATCTTCGCGTCACGCAGACATCTGTCGCCTACGGATCGAATAACAGTGTCGGCTTCCTCGGCGGCGGCGGTGTGGACTTTCATCTGAATGTGCGTACCTCGATTCGCGTGCAGGCCGATTACTTGGGCACGCGCTTTGTAGGCGAGGGCGAGAGTAGCTTTCAAATCGGCGCTGGTGTGGCTTTCAACTTCTAGTACACGCCCAGAGCGGCGGCAGCGGTCTCGCTCCAGCGCGCAGCAACGCCGCGATGGTCAGACTGCGCTGTGCGCTGCCCATATCGGATACTTTCTATCCTGCCGCCAAGGAACTGAGCCATTCCGGGTCCGGGGAAATTAAACCAACCTCCCTATTTTCATACACATATGACCGCCACGAAAAGGGCCTACCGCTTGCATCTCTAAAGCGTCTGAAATCCGTACGTCCGAGGTGTCTCTCCGTGGCCTGGCAATCTCGTGCCTGTCAAACTGCCGCTTGCTCTGCTCCTGTTCCACCCAGCCTCATCCGCCACGGCGTCTGTCTCAGCCATTATTTGGATGATGCCTTCACCCGCGTCGCCCGGACACTCGAAGTCTGCCGGCATGGACAGCCGCTCGATTCCGCCACGCTCGAGTGGCTGACGAACCAAGGCGATTTGGCCGTTCGGTTACTGTCGCAAGATGGTATGACCAAGGTCTCCGATGAACGCACTAAGCTCTTGGAGTTGTTGCTGTGCCTGGCGAATGTGCAAGAATATGTCCGGCATCACTCGGTCTCGAAATCCACTTAGCACGCTACTCTAGGGCCGGGCTCCTGCCCGGTGCGGGGTGACTTATGCAAGAAACGCCGCCACCAAATAAATTCACGGCCGAGATGCCGCAAATCCCCGGCGTGAGCCACTCGGCGAAGTCGCGAACCTCGCTGCAAAAGCCTGCACTCCAGTCGATTGGCCTCGTCGCCATTCTGCTGCTTATTGGCGGCATCGTCAGCTGGGCCGTGCATTCGTTGCGCCGTGGGGCCGAGCGCCCTCCCGAAGCGGCCACAACGTTGCCGCCCGAGCCGGTCTACTTGCCGCCCGTGTCCCTCCCCCAGGCGGGTCCAGTGACGGCTGCCGCGCTAAGCGACCTCGCCAAACCATGGTCATCCAAGGAATTCACCTTTGTCGATCCCGACGCGGGCAGCACCGTACCGGCTATCGTTGTCCGCTTGCCCGGAGGCGCCACCAATTCCAGCGCCTCCTATTGGGCATTCTCTCTCGAAGCTCCCTTACAAACCTGTCAGCTTGAATACGTCACGGACCTAAGCGAGTTGACCACTCGCTTCGGCTATCATGCCGCTCATCCCATGGTAGCGTCGGCCTGCGATGGCACCGTTTTCGATCCCCTGCAGATGGGCACGATTCCCTCCGGTGCCTGGGTTCGCGGCGCAATCGTGCAGGGAGCGGGAATTCGCCCGCCCGTTTCGATCGAAGTCAAAGTGCAGGGAAGCAACGTGGTTGCCGATCGGATTGAATAAATTCGATGTCAATGAACTCAGGCATGTTCCACGGATCAGACACTAACCAGTGTTTTGAAGCCGTTTGGCCATCTCGCTACAGAACTCCACCACCCGCGCTTCCGCCCAATGGCGTTCCCAGCCGCTCCAGCACGAAATGAAGCTACAGTGCCCGCCGTGTTCCGGCGCCTCTAAAACAATTCGCGGATTGCCGGCGATAGCCGCGGCGCCAAACAACGAAAAAGGAACGATCGGATCGTCCTGCGCCGTCAAGATGAGTGTGGGCACGCAAATTTGCCGGCTGCTTCTGGCCGCGCTGGCCCGCTCGTAATAGTCCACGGCATCCCGGTAACCGGAGTGCGGCGCGGTAATCGCGTCATCGAACTCGCGAATCGTTCGCAAGCGGGCCAGCCCGCTCAGGTCGAACGTGCCGGGAAAAAGCCGCGCCTTGCGCCGCATGCGCGCCTTCAGGCGGCGCACGAAGTGCGTCTGGTACGCGCGATTGCCCGGCTGCGCGATGGCGTCGACGCAAAGCGCAAGCTCGATCGTGGGGCAGACGCCGCAGACTGCGGAAAGCTCCGCGGGCGCCGCCGCGCCCAGTTCCCCAGCCATTTTCAATACCAGGTTTCCGCCCATCGAATAGCCCGCAAAGCAGATGTCTCGCAAGCCGTCCCGGGCGATCAACTCTTCTAGCACAGCGCGGAAATCCCCACTGAGACCGGAGTTGTAAACCGTGGGAGTCAGACGGTCGCTGCCGCCGCAATTGCGTTGGTTCAGCAGCAAAACATTAAACCCTGAAAGGAAAGCCTTCTCCGCCGTTCCGCGCATGTAGGAGGATTCGCTCGATCCCTCGAGTCCATGCACCAGGGCCAGCGTCGGGCACTCGCGAGGTTGGACCTGCCAGTGACACTTCGCTAGAATCTGCGTGCCTGCTTCCACCTCAAAGAGTCGCTCTTGCGCCGGCGGCAAACGTGGCGTGCGCCGCGGCCAGAGTGCCCCGGCCAGTGTCATGAGGTGTCGCTCTCGTAAGAGCGGATAGGGAACAAAAGAACGCATCGGCGTGAACGCTCCATCATACCCACGCCCAACGCAATTCCCCGCAGCCGTTTTAGACTATGATGAGAATCGCGAGGAGGCAGCAGACTCTTTTCGCCGGTGCCACACAATCCTATGAGGAGCGAAGGTTGCCATGAGCGCTCTGGAAAACTTCCCCCGCATCACGCCGTTTCTCTGGTTCGACTCGAACGCCGAACAGGCCGTCGACTTCTACATCTCCATCTTCAAAAATTCGCGCCGTCTTCAGGAGCTTCGTAATGGCGAAAACGGCCCTGGGCCAAAAGGTAGCATCCTGACCATCGCTTTCGAGCTCGACGGCCAAAAGTTCACCGCCCTGAACGGCGGCCCCGTGTTTAAATTCACCGAAGCCGTCTCGTTTGTCGTGCGCTGCGATTCGCAGCAGGAAGTGGACGACTACTGGTCGAAGCTCTCCGCCGGGGGCAGCGAGATTCAGTGCGGTTGGCTCAAGGACAAATTCGGTCTCTCCTGGCAGA
>Ga0182024_10006796_pt1 | contig 24936 bp, 26 predicted proteins | sample P32metaG_FD_120480 | JGI IMG/M metagenome (GOLD analysis project Ga0182024, IMG submission 120480) | Permafrost microbial communities from Stordalen Mire, Sweden - P3-2 metaG (Illumina Assembly) | ecosystem: Environmental > Terrestrial > Soil > Wetlands > Permafrost | place: Sweden: Stordalen...
TCCATCTAGGAACGCTGATGGCGATCATTCCGGGGCATCGCGCGCGCGTGACCAATGCCGGGACCCCCCTAGCGCGATTGGCGGAGATGCTCGCGAGTCGGAATGCGACACTGACGCCGGTCGTCGACGCGCTCGTGCGGTACCAGGAGGTCGCGAAACTGGCAGCCGGCGGCGACCGGAGTGCGGGGACGCAGGTGGGGTCGATGCGGGTGGAAAGCTCCCTCGTCCGTGGGGCGGTCATCGTGGTGCTCGACGACATCGTGTCGAGCGGAGGATCGATGGCGGCGGCGCGGGAGTTGCTGGCTCGGGGAGGCGCGGCGCGAGTCGCGTGCATGGCGATCGCGCGGACGCCGCGGGTGGCGCGGTGAGGGAGGAGCCAGCCTTCGTCCCGATGCCGGGCCGTCTACTGAGGGCTCGAAAGGCTTCGAGAGCCGCGATCACAGTCGCTGCCCTCCTGGTCCGTGGAGTCCCAGCGGCTATACTGGACGGCGGCCAGCGGCTGGTTGTGTTGGCCTTCGGGCGCTCGCCGTCATGGTGGCAAAGTGCCCGTAAGTGATTTCTGGACATTCGGAGGTCTTACACAATTCCTTACACAATTCGCGTGATCGGGCCACTCGGCCGACCGCAAGTTGTTGATTCTAATAATACGGAGAGATGTCCGAGTGGTTGAAGGAGCACGCTTGGAAAGCGTGTGTAGGGGAAACTCTACCGTGGGTTCGAATCCCACTCTCTCCGCCAGCCTTTGAGCGTGTTCTCTGCCACAGTCAGTTCAGATTTCGGCCTGATTCTTACGATCGCACGCCGCTCTTGGCGGAGAACCATGGCACCAGAAAAGGTTCTTCTACCCGACGCCCGGCCGCGCACGGCGTGAGGCTGGCATGCACACTCACGAACTTCGAGGATAATGCGTTCTCGGCATGCCTTTGCTCCCCGGGCAACGCCTCGGCCCTTACGAAGTCCTCGGTGTCATCGGTGCTGGCGGGATGGGCGAGGTGTATCGCGCCCGGGACACGAAGCTCAATCGAGACGTTGCCATCAAGGTCGTGCCGGGCGTTTTTGCCAACGACCCTGAACGCCTCGCGCGGTTCACGCGCGAGGCCCAGACCCTGGCCGCGCTCAACCATCCGAACATCGCGCACATTCACGGCCTCGAGGAAACAGAGAATGTTCGCGCCATCGTGATGGAACTCGTGGAGGGTGAGGATCTCTCCGCGCACATCACACGCGGGGCGATGCCAGTGGCCGAGGTGCTGCCCATCGCACGTCAGATGGCCGACGCCCTTGAGGCCGCGCATGACCAGGGCATTGTCCATCGCGATCTCAAACCCGCGAACATCAAGATCCGCGCCGACGGCACCGTCAAGATCCTAGACTTTGGCTTGGCGAAGGCGGTGGACTCGGCCGGCGCGTCCGGCGCGGGGAACGCCGCCAACTCTCCGACGCTGACGGCCGCGACCCACGTGGGCGTCATCCTCGGCACGGCCGCGTATATGGCGCCGGAGCAAGCCCGCGGCAAGGGCGTCGACAAACGCGCCGACATCTGGGCGTTCGGCGCGGTGGTCTACGAGATGTTGACCGGCCAGCGCGCATTCAAGGGCGAAGAGGTCTCCGACGTCCTCGCCGCCGTGCTCCGTCAGGACATTGACTGGTCCACGCTGCCGACGGACACACCGATCTCGTTGCGGCGCCTCGTCGAGCGCTGCCTCGAACGTGACGCGAAACGCCGGCTGAGGGACATCGGGGAGGCGCGCGTCATCCTTGATGACACGATGTCTGGTCGGTCGCCAGCGGACGCCCTCCTCGTCGCGGGTTCGCCCCGACGAGCCGCCAGCGGACGAGGACGAGTGTGGATGGGACTCGCAGGATCGTCACTGATGGCGGTCATTCTGCTCGCCGCGCTGCTCGCGTGGACAGGGTCTCGCCAAGCTCCCGGGCCGGCTAACGCGTTCCGCTTTTCGATCGAGGCACCCGGGACCGAGCTCGTGTCACTCGGTTCAGGAGCCTCGGAAATATCTCGCGATGGTCGGCGTCTCGCGTTCGTCACTGGAACCAGTCCGCAGACTACGAAGCTCTGGATTCGCTCGCTCGACTCCCTGGTCACTCATCAGGTCGCCAGCGTCGTCGGCGTCATCTGGCCGTCGTGGTCACCAACTGACCGCTATCTCGCTTTTGACGATCGCGCCAATCCATCGGGATTGAAACTGAGACGCGTGGATGTCGACACCGGACAGCTGGAGACCCTCGACGATTGTCAGGCGGGGCCCGCCACGTGGAGCGCGCAGGGCCGGATCCTCTTCACGGGCACTGACGGGCGCATTCACGAGATCTCCGAAAATGGCGGTGCGTCCACGCCGGTGACCGAGCTCGACTCGGCGCAGGGTGAAGTGGCCCACGGCTCGCCGTTCTTCCTGCCAGATGGCCGTCGATTCCTGTTTCAGACCACGACCCAGGACCCACAGAAGGGCGCGATCTACCTGGCCACGATCGGCACGCGCGCGCGGACGCGCATCGCCGACGCGCCGCGGAATGCCAACGCGCCCTATCGCGTGGAGGTGGCCAACGGGTATCTGCTGCTTCAACGCGGCGCGGCGCTGTTGGCGCAACCGTTCGACGTCGATCGTGGCGTGACGACAGGCGAAGCGCGCGTGGTCGTGGGGGGCTCGAGCGACGCTGCGGTCACGGGTGGATCTGTCGGCGTCGCGTCGTTTTCGACGTCGGAGACAGGGGTGCTCGTCCTGCACGGCTCGACCCCCGCCGCCACGGACAACCAGTTGACGTGGTTCGATCGCCGCGGCAAGCCGATGGGAACCGTCGGCGGACTCGCTCGGAATCACTTGCCCCGTATTTCGCCCGACGGATCACGCGTCGTCGTGCCCCGCTTCGACAGCCAGGGCGGATCTGATGTGTTCCTCATCGACATGGATCGCGACGTATCGACACGATTGACGTCCGACGGCGCCAGCACCATGCCGATGTGGTCGAGCAGCGGTGAGGACATTGTCTTTGCGTCACGACGATCCCTGCCGGCCGTCGAGGTCATCGAGCGGAGCGTCACTGGTGACGGCAAAGACGTCGTCCTCCTCAGCTCGCCGGAGGGGAAGTCGCCCACCGGCATGTCGCCTGACGGAAAGTACTTGCTGTTCAGCAAGAATGTCGGGGCGGCCAACGGCCAGCTGCTTGCTCTGCCGCTCACAGGAGATCGGACACCGATCCCGATTGTGACGTCGAACGGTCGAGCCAACGGAGGCACCTTCTCGCCGGATGGCCGCTGGGTCGCGTACTACACCGAGGACGCCGACGGACCGCAGGTGTACGTCACGCCCTTTCCTACGACGGGGCAGCGCATTCGGCTGTCGACAACGTCGGGTTACTGGCCTCAGTGGAGCAAGGACGGCACTCGCATCATCTATGTGACGGAGGAGTGGCACTTCATGGAGGTGCCCGTGCCGATGATCAACGGCACGATTCGCCCCGGCAGACCCACTGAGCTCTTCGTCGAGCGACAGGACACCCCCGGGTGGCATAGCTTCGCGTTCGACCCGGTCAAAGAGCGCTTCCTGCTTCCCGTTGCCATCGCACAGGGATCCGCGTCCGCGCCGCTGACGGTCGTGGTCAACTGGATGACGGAGCTGGCCAAGCGGTAGGTCGGTTACGCGAGCTGGACCACGTTCGGCCAGCCTCTGGCCCTCGCACGAGAGACCCGGTGAGGACGTCTCTCGAGCGCGTCGCGTCGAGTGCCATTTCGAGTGCCATCGAAAAAGGAAAATCCACTAACCGCGGCAAGAGGACGATAAGCACGGATACTGCGGGCAAGGGGCTAAATCGCAAACGCTCAGACAGTTGCGCAGGACACCCGCATAAACATTGGGCTTGCGAGAATCGGCGTCAGAGACTCCCACTCTCTCCGCCATCCGTAAGTTACTGTAAATAAATGCTTTAGTGCATCGATCCGCCTCTACCGAGAGTGCCTGGACCACTCTCTGGCGCGTAAGTCATTGAATCCAGGCGACTTACCTTGTTCGCCGCTTGCACGCGCCAGTAAATGTAATCGCATCAATAACTTAGTTGGGTTCAGTACGTCCAGACGGCGGTCCTTCCCCAAGTTATAAACCGCCTTGTGACGGCCCCAGATGGGCGCGTGGACTCTTGGCGCCACGTCGGCGAGAACCCGTTCGGACATTCCGGGCGACGCATCGCCGATTTCTCTGCGGGGCTGGTCGGGGATTTCCAAAGCACCCAGCAGTGGAAGCATCTGCGGCAGACGAAGCACGATCACCATCCGGTACACGATGCGCTCGACAACGCCGAGGCCCTTCTTCGACTCCTAAATGGTGAACGATGACAGACCGAAGGGCCGGCGCGACTGGCGCTCTCCCGCCAACGCGCCAGCGCGGATAAGATTTCGCTGGTGAGCCGACCGTCGAAACAGCGCGCGAAGGCACAGCGCCGCGAAGCGCGCAAGCGCGCCGATCGCACGCGCCGGCAGCTCGCCGATCACTGCGCCCAGTGGATCTACGATGCCGAGGAGGCGTGGGCGGCCAGGGATTTCCCGAGTGCGCGACGACTGTTCGAGCGAGTCCTGCACCTGCGGCCCACACATCAGTTCTCCAATGAGCGGATGGCCGAGCTGTGCTTCATGGAGGAGCGGCAGGCCGAAGGTCTCAGCTACTTCGACCGCTTGGTGCAGCCGCCGGAGTGGCCGGTGATGGACTATCGCGCGGCCGTGGCGTGCCTGCTCACGAGCCGCTTCGATCTGGGAGCCGTGCTGGCCGCGCGGTTTCTCGCGCGAACACGGTCCGAGCCCGATACGGATCGCCTACTGGCCAATGCTAGGCTGATCCAGGCCGATTGTCGGCGGCTTGCGAAAGCCGCGGGCCGCCGCACGCCGGAAACCGTTCTTCCGGCGCAGAGCCGGAAACCCGCGGTCAGCGCCAAGCGTCACGATGATACCCGCGGGCGGGCGAGCGAGTCGCAGAAGCAGACACTCAGCCCGAAAGAAGGTGGTCCGACTTCGGCTTCCCCGGTGGCCGGAGCGAAACCGGACCCGAGATCGGCTGAGACGCTCAATCCGCCGCCGGCGGCTCCAGATCTCCCCCCTTTTCCGGATCTCACCCTTCCCGACGTCGGCGTTGAGTTCACCTTCGATCGGGCAGGTTTTCCTGAAGCTTGGACCGAGGAACACACGTCGTCCGCAGCTGATGTCGGCCTGCGGCTGCGCTATGCCGAGTTGCGTCTCCAGAAGGGCTTCGACGAGCTGTTGTCGCTCGGCGCCATCCGGAACGTCGAGCACTTCGGCTACCAGCTCGATACGGTGCGCCGGGTGCTTCGCGATTTTCGTGGCCGGGTCCTGCTCGCGGACGAGGTCGGCCTCGGCAAGACGATCGAGGCTTGCCTCGCGCTGAAAGAGTACTGGGTGCGCGGCCTCGTTCGCAAAGCGCTCATCCTGACGCCCGCCTCGCTCGTGGGCCAATGGGTGGATGAGCTCACCGAACGATTCGGCCTCGCGCCCGTCGCGGCCGACGCGCACCTCGTTCGCCGCGACGACGAGTTCTGGGCGCGTGAGGCGCTGGTGGTCGCGTCGCTGCCACTCGCGCGTCAGACGGCGCACCGCGAGCGGTTAGCGCGAATCGACTACGACCTGGTCATTGTCGATGAGGCCCACGCGCTCAAGAACCGCAACAGCGCGGGCTGGCAACTCGTGAACAATCTCAAGAAGCGCTTCCTCCTGCTGCTGAGCGCGACGCCAGTCGGCAACAATCTGGCCGAACTGTACAACCTCATCCAATTGCTCCGGCCCGGGCTGCTCCAGAGCGAAGCGCAGTTCCGGCGTGAGTACGGCCAGATCGAGACGCTGGCCGAGACCGGGCGACGCGACCGGCTTCGCGAGCTGCTGCGCGAAGTGATGGTCCGCAACACGCGCGCCCACATCGATCTCAAACTGCCGAAGCGGATTGCCGCGACTCAGGTCGTCCGACCGGCGCCCGCCGAAGCCGGCGTGTTGGAGGCGCTCGCTACCGTGATTCGTGATCGGTACTCGACGGCGACGGCCGCGGACCGCTGGCGGCTCACGACGCTGCAGATGCAGGCGGGCAGCGGGCCCGCGGCGCTTCGTTTCGGGCTGCGCGACCAGCCGGATCGCCCCAATCACGAGTCGTTCGCGGCCGTCGCCGAGGCCTTGGATCGGTTGGGCCCTACGACCTCCGCGAAGGTCGATGCGTTGCTGGAGCTGGCGGGGCGGTCGCCTGAAAAGAAGATCGTGTTCACGCGTTTTCGCGCGACGCTCGACGAACTCGACGCCGCGCTCTCCCTTGCAGGTCATCGCGTGAGTGTCTTCCACGGCGGCCTGTCATCCGCGGAGAAGCAGGCGGCGATTGACGCCTTCGAGCAGGACGCGGAGATCCTGCTCTCGACGGAAGTAGGCGGCGAGGGCCGCAACCTGCAGTTTTGCCGCACCGTCGTGAACTACGACCTGCCGTGGAACCCCATGACGATTGAACAGCGTGTGGGCCGGGTGCACCGGATCGGTCAGACGCGGGACGTGTACGTCTTCAACTTGTGCCTGGCCGGCAGCGTCGAAGAACGGATCCTGTCCATTCTGCACGACAAGATCAACATGTTCGAGCTCGTGGCGGGCGAGATCGAGATGATTCTAGGACAGCTCGGCGACGAACTGGACTTCGCGAGCCTTGTCATGGACGCTTGGTCCAGCAGTGGATCTCACGAGGACGAAGACGCCACGTTCGAGCGGCTGTCGACGCGCATTCTGGACGCGATGTCGGCGTACCGCAAGACCTCGGATCTCGATCGCGCGCTCTTCAGTGAGGACTATGAGATCTAGCGCGATCATCCAGCAGTTCACGGCGGATCTGCTGTCGCGGGCCGGCGCGATCGTCGAGCCCGTGGGACTCGGACAGCTCGACGTGCTGCCCGGCCCCGATCTCGGCCCGAGGCTCGGGCTCGATGACTTCGCGCGCCTCACGTTCGAGCCCGGGATGCCCGGCGGCACGTTCGTCGACTACGACGCGCCCCTCGTCGATCGGCTGGGCGATGTCGTGGCCGGCTTGGGACGGATGGCGCGAATTGAGCCACCAGCCTTCACGCTGAAGGCTATCGATGCCCAGGCCGCGTTGGAACGCAGCGTGGCTCTTCAGAATGGCGTGTTTCGCTACCGCGGGCACGCAGCCGTTCAGAGCGTCTACGTCGGCGTCGCGCTCGAATACACCGTCCTGGCCGACGAACGGATGGGCGGCCTTGTCCTCGTATGGGTTCACCCGGCGGCGCGGTCGATCGCGAGGTTCGGATCCCGATTCGATCACGCAGCTCTTCGCGACGAGCAAGGACTTGCTTCGGGCGACAGAACGTTCGACGGCGTGGCGTTGGCATGGCCGCTATCGGTCGCGGCGGCGCGAGCCCAGATCGTGCCTGACGTCGGCGAGTTTCTCCAGCGGCTGCATCGACGGCGCGATCGGGACGTCCGCAGACTGCGTGAGTACTACGAAGAAATCGATCTCGAAATCCGGCGCAAGCTGGCCAAGCCCCGATTGAGCGACGACCAGCGACGTCGCGATGGCGATCGGCTGGCAGCAACGCATCGCGCCTATCGTGCCCGCTCCGCGGAGGTCGCCGATCGCTATCGCGCGCGGCTCCGCCTGTCGCCGATCGGCGTGTGGCTCTGCCGGTTGCCGGCATATCAGATCGCGGTCAGCCTCATGCGGCGAAGCGCTTCGGCCGACGTGGTCTTCTCGTGGAATCCGCTCGATGGACGGATCGAACAGAGAGCCTGCGAGGGCTGCTTTTGTCCCGTCAGCGCTGCCTGGCTGTGCGACGACGCGGTCCATTACGTCTGTGAGGCCTGCTGGGCACCGTGTGGCAAGTGTCGGCGCCGCTTTTGCCGCGCCTGTGTCAGCGTTTGTCCGAGGCCGCACTCACCGGAGACCACCGCTCCCGGGCAGTGAGGAGTGCCGGCTCTCACCGGCGGTCGGCTTCGCTCGGGACTTCCCGTCCAGCCTTTCGCGTGAACCTCAGTAAGTCGCGTGGTTTGGCGTGTCCGGCACGCCGCTTGAGGAAGTCCGCTGCCGTTTCCATGACACCCACTTTTTCGGCGACGGCCGCTGCGATGAATTGATTAAGCGAAACCCCGTCGGTCTTTGCGAGTCTGGCTGCCGCAGTTTTCACGGACGCCGGGAGTTTCAATGGGTACGTGCTCCTACTCATGCTCCAACTCCTTCAGCAATTCACGAGGCAACAGGACGCGCAGGTTGAGCAACCGAGCGGCGTTTCGAAAGTCACGGATGTTGTGAGTCACCAGAGCGCCAGCGTGCCCGTTGATAGCGGCTTCGAGGACGAGCTCGTCGCTGGAATCCTTCAATTGGGGCCGCCAGCGAAAGTTCACTTCGACCGCGTCCGCGGCGCTGGCAAACGCTGCCAGAAACCCTTCGACGTCTTCTGCGGTCATTCCGGTCGCCAGACGATTCTCCGGACGCTGCAGGACCTCTTCATACTCGAGAAACAGTGCCGTGCTCACCAGCGGTCGCAGCCGCTCGAGTGCGACGAATTCCACGAGCCGATTACTGGCGCCCCGCCGACTGCGCAGGGCGGCCACGATCACGCATGTGTCTAACACCGCCCTGAACACTTCCTATACGATATCACATCCTATAGGATGTCTCATGAAAGTCCCCAGGCAGAGCTCGACGCCGCGCCGCTGGCCGTCTCGCCGTCGGTGTCTCGGCGGTCGGTGCGCACCTTCTCGGCGGTCCGCCATCGCCCGGCAATTGATCTTCGTAGACTGGACGCTCATGAGCACGACCCGCCAATCGGGCTCGCACGAAGCGTCGGTCGAAAAGACCTTGGAGAACCCCAGCGTGCAATCGCGTGCAAGGGTCGGCGGCATCGGTGGCATTCCTGGCATCGTCGGCAATGCGGTGTCTGTAACTTGCAGAATCTAAAGACGGTCCCTGGGTTCGAATCCCACTCTCTCCGCCAATAAGTCATTGATAATCAGTCGTTTACAGATCCAATGTGCAATCGCGTGCGGTGCCATCGGCCGAACACGGCCACGGGTAACTACGGCCGTCCCAGAACGACCAACCGCAGTCCCGGTATGTCGGCGAAGTCTTTGGCGTTCGAGGTGAGCAGCCGGAACTGACGCTGGATCGCCTGCGCTGCGAGCCACGGATCGTTCACGCGAACGTGTGGATCTCTTCCCGACTTCCTCAGCTTGGCCGCCAACATCCCAAACGTCTGGGCCGTTTCGATCGTGATCCGCAGTTGCGGTTTTCGACGCAGGCGACGGAGCATGGCTGCGGCACGTGGTTTCTGGCCCGGTGGCAGCAACTCTAAACCAAACCAGATCTCGGCGATGTTGACCGGTGAGAAATAGACAGGCTCTTGCCGAGTCACCACGTGAATGTCGGCGCCGCTCAGGGCTCCACGTTCGACGGCGATCCAGACGTTCGTATCGATCAGCCAGCCCACGGATCTCTCAACTCAGAGACGCGTCCCCGCCGGCGCTTCCGACCCGACGCGATGGCGGCCGACAACGCCTCGGCCGTCGCATCGTCAAGCGTGCGATACAGATCGCCGAACACGCTGAGCGCGTCCTGACGCGGCGATTCCGGGACCAGGCGAGCCACGTGCCGCTGATTGCGCACGAGCACAATCTCCTCCTGGTCGCGTTCGACAGTGTCGAGCACGGCACTGAAGTTGCGGGCCACCTCGGTGACCGACAGCGTCTTCATGCCATCACACTATCTGATTGAATCTGATTTTCAAACCTGGCCACGCATCCGATACCCGAGCGCGGCGCCACGCTTGGACGCCTGGCGGCTGGCCTTACTTGCCGCCTCCGAGGCGCTTCAATTCATCGAACTCGTTGAAGATCCGAACGGGTGAGTGCCTTCAGAGAACCCGCTTCGCTGCCGGCGCCGACGCGATCCAGACGTTCGAGACCAAGGCTGCGACGTTGCTCGTCCAGGCCCACGCCCACCGCGAGCTGTCGAACTCGCTCGCCTTCGAAGACCGCTGACCTGTTGTGCCAGGGTCAACGCAAAGCCCCTTCTGGTTAGGTTGACGTGCGCCTGACACTCTCGGCCCGTGGTCCCTTCGGGCCGACCGCGCCGACCTCGAATTCCACGGTGTCGCCTTCGCGCAAGTTGTCCATCCCCTCGCCATAGATCGCGCTTTGATGGAAGAAGAACTCCTTGCCTGCGCCGTCGCTGATGAATCCGAATCCTTTTTCTGCTCGCAACGTCTTGATCGTTCCTGTCATTGCTCTCCTTTGCCTCGCCGACCGATGCGCCACCACCAACGGCCGGTAGGCGCAGTACAGATATATTCCATGTTGTCACCTTTCATTCCTCCTGCACCGCGAATTCGATCGCCTGTAAATGCCAGTCTCAAGCGGCTAGCGAGCTTCGTCAGAACCATGTCTTCCGCTTGTATGCGCGGTACACGTCCCCAAACTTGGCCTCGAGCACCTGCTCCTCCTGGCGTACGCGGAGCAGCTGCACCGGAAGGTAAACCACGAATATCAACAGCCCCCACGGGCGATGCGCGAACACAATGGAGCCAGCGATAAACAGGCCGCCGAAGACATAAATCGGATTGCGGATGCGCGCGTAGATCCCCGACGTCACCAAGGTGCTCGCCTTCGCCTGCAGACTGAACGCGCGGCCGAGCTGGATACGCGCTAGTACACAGAGCGCGGCCGCCGGCACTGCAATCGCCAAACCCACAAACTGCCACGCCGTCCAGGGCTGCTGTACCCATCCGTTCCGCAAAAGTAGAAAACCCAAGCGTCCTCCTTCGTATGGCCTATACGATCCCCGCATGTCGAGAAGTTTATGGGGCCCTCAGACAAGGAGGCGCCCACGCCAAATTGACGCTTGCGCGGCGGTCGCGCGCCCGCCAGCACAGGATTGGCGGATGACCGGCGAGGACGTAGTCGAAGGTTCGAGCATCGGCCCGTCGCAGCGCGCCTGCCGTCACACACATCTTGGGCTCGCACAGCGGAGTCAGGACCGCGTTGACGCGCGTTACGGCCAAACTCTTTCGCGTTCTGGGGCGGTTCGCCGAGCCAGAAGTCCAGCCCGGCACTCTCGAAGAATGCTTTGCCGAACGGCTGCAGCGCGAACGGAAACAGCGCTAGGGTCTTCGGTCCCCCTTCCTCTTTTCCTTTTCCTCGTACATCAGTGCGTCAGCTTTCTGCAGGAGGTCTTCGATCGAGACCGTCTCCGACGCTCTGCAGCTCAGGAATCCCATGCTGCATCCGATCCCGCACGCCCGATTGGGTCTGGCGTTTGCCGCAGTCAGCGCCGCCGTCACGCGCGCCCGTACAATCACCTCGCCCTGCTCGGCGGCGTCCGTCGCCAGCACCGCGAATTCGTCGCCACCCAGGCGCGCCAGGAGATCCCGCTGCCGGAAGCAACCGCGAAGCAGGTGGGCCATCTCCGCGATCGCACAATCGCCCGCCGCATGACCGAGCGTGTCATTGATCTGCTTCAAGCCGTCGAGATCGACGAAGCCCAGCAGGAACGCACCGCCGTGCCGGCGAGCTGCCCTCAGCTGCTGCCCGGCCAGCAGGAGAAAGCCACGCCTATTGAGCAAGCCGGTCAAGTCGTCTTTCATCGACAGGCCGCGTAATTCCGTTTGGATGCCTTGGCGCTCGATCGCGTACCGTAACGCTCGTCGCAGCGCGCGGCCATCCACCTGCCCCTTCACGAGGTAGTCCTGGGCGCCCTCCTGCAACGCCGAGACGCCAAGCTCCTCGTCGTTGACGCCCGTCATCACGACGACGCTGGAACGGCCAGCCGAAGGCAGGAGGCGCCGCAGCGTTTCCAGACCGGTCTCATCGGGCAAGCCGAGATCCAACAGCACCGCGTGCGTGACGGGGGCATCCATCGACAACCGATCGATCGCCTCCCGAAGTGACGTGACATGCGTCAGCCTCAAATTGCGTTCACCGCCCTCATGGAGCAGTTCCTTGATCAGACGCGCGTCCCCCGGGTTGTCCTCGACCAAGAGGACTTCGAACGGTTCGTCGTCCATCTCAAACCTCGGGGAGTTTGACAATCGTGAACCAGAACTGTTCGATGCTGCTGACGACCTTGATGAACTGCTCCAAATCCACGGGTTTGGTAATGAAGCAGTTCGCATGGAGACGGTACGCCTTAAGGATGTCCTCCTCGGCCTGGGACGAAGTCAGGATCACGACGGGGACGTGCATGAGGCGCGGATCCCTCTTGATGTCGTCAAGGACCTCGCGCCCGTCACGCTTCGGCAGGTTCAGGTCGAGCAGGATCAAGTCAGGCCTGGGCGCATCCGCAAAGGCGCCCTCCCGTCTGAGGAAACGCATGGCCTCCTCGCCGTCCTTTGCGTGGTGAAGGTTGTTGTGGATCTTGCTCATCGACAACGCTTCGCGCGTCAGTCGGGCATCCCCGGGATTGTCTTCCACCAGGAGGATTTCAATGGGTTTCATGTCCCTCCCCGCCTTCCGCCGCGCGACGTCGTATCCCGCCGTCGGGAATGCTAAACGAGAACGTTGCGCCCTTCCCTGCCTCGGATTCCACTGAGAGGCGCCCGCCGTGCCGTTCCACGATCTTCTTGCAGAGGGCCAAGCCGATGCCCGTGCCAGGATACTCGCTCCGGGCATGCAGGCGCTGAAACATCTGGAAGATCCGCTCCTGGTGACGAGGCTCGATGCCAATGCCGTTGTCGTGCACGGAAATGACCCACGCGTGATCGCCGCGGCGCGCGGAGATGTTCACCACGGGGCGCACGCCGGCCTGGCGAAACTTCAGCGCGTTGCCGATGAGGTTCTGAAACACCTGGACAAGCTGCGAGCCGTCGCAAACGAGGGTCGGCAACGGATCGATGACGACCTCCGCATCTGACTCCTCGATCGTACTGGTCAGGTTGGCCACGGCGTCACGCGCGATTCGATCCGCCGGAACAGGGGTGAATTCCCTCGTGCTGGTGCCGACGCGCGCGAGTCGGAGCAGGTCGTTGATCAGCGCCTGCATGCGCTGCGCTCCCTCGACCGCAAAATCGATGAACTCATTGGCGTCCGCATCCAACTTGTCCTTGTAGCGCCTCGCGAGGAGCTGCGTGTAGTTCGAGACCATGCGCAGCGGCTCTTGGAGATCGTGCGAGGCGACATAGGCGAACTGTTCGAGCTCCTGGTTCGAGCGTGCCAGTTCATCGGCCTTCAGTGTGAGCGCGAGCTCGGCGCTCTTGCGCTCCGTGATGTCTCGGAGGATGCCGAAGAAGAAGAGACCCTGGGCCGTCTGCCGACTGGACAGCGAGAGTTCCAACGGAAACTCGGCGCCGTCCTTCCGCAAGCCGACCAGTTCGGAGGTCTTCCCCACGAGATGCGCCTCACGCGTCGCCAGGTACCGCCGTAGGCCCGCGTCGTGCTGGCCGCGCAGCGGTTCCGGCATGATGACCGTCACCGGCTGACCGACCGCGTCCTCTACCGAGAGGCCAAACATGCGCGCGGCGCCAGGGTTCCAGTACCGAATGATGCCGCCTTGGTCGACGGAGACGATGCCCTCATTGGCGGTCTCCGCCACGGCGCGAAAACGCAGTTCGCTTTCGTGCAGCGACTGCTCCGCCAGCTTGCGGGCCGTGATGTCCCGGTTGAACACGAGCACGCCTTGGCGCGTACCCTGCGCGATTCGCGTGAGCGTGCACCGGCTCTCGACGAACAGCCGCGATCCGGTCTTTGTCTTCTGAATCAGCTCACCCTCCCAACGCCCGGCACGGAGCAGTTCTTTGTCGATATCCGCGCGCGGCTGTGGGAATTCCGTGTGCAGCAACTGATACGCCGTGCCACCAACGGCCTGCTGGCGGGTCCAGCCGTACATGGTGGCGGCGCCCGTACTCCAGTACACGATTCGTTCCCCGAGATCGCGCACGAAGATGCCGTCGCTGACCAGCTCGAGCAAGGCCGCCTGTTCGCTCAGTTGGCCGGCCTGACGGTGAAGGGCGTCGTTCGCGTGCGTCAACTCGCCGGTCCGCTCGAGAATCCGCTGTTCGAGGTCCTGGTTCAGACGCCGCAGGTCCTCCTCGGCCTGCTTGCGTTCTGTGAGGTCAATGGCCATGGTGAGATACGTGCGGCGCTCCGGACCCAGCTCCCCTAGGGGCGTCGTCGAGAACTCCCACGTGCGCCGGTCACCCGCCTTCGTGATGACCATCGACTCGCCGCCATGAACTGTGTCGGTTGCCAGGGCGAGCCTCTCGAGGTGCCGCTTGATCGCCGGCTCGGCGACCGCTTGGGCCTTGGCGGTCCAGGCGCTCACGGTCGGTGTCTCGCCCAGGGAGTATCCGGACTGCCGCGTCCAACCCTCGCTCACGTGCAGGATGTCGTCGTCATCATGAATCACCATTGGCACTGGAGCCTGGGTGACGGCGCGTCGGAGCCGGCCTTCACTGATGAGACGCTCTTGTTCGGCCTCGAGACGTTGCTGTTCGACCCCACTGAGCACGCTGCCCCCATACAGAATCACGTAGCCCAACGCGCCAAGCGCAAGGGTCACGAAGAGTGTCATGGCAAACTGGGGCTCGTACCACCCCACACGCTCTCCGTGCCAGGAGACCCAGGCGAGCAGGACCGGCAACAGCACGATCGCCGGAAGCAGTCGACGGACGAGGAGCCCGCTCAGGCCGCCGTCGGTGACCGCCGACATGATGCCCTCACCCGGTCGGGCGAACGAGAACCCGAGGAACAGCGTGAGGACGAGGACCGCCATGTTGAGCGGCATCGAAAGGTACGACGCCACATCACGAGTCACGTCGATGCCAACCAACCAGCCGACGGCGTTGAAGATCGACAGAAGCGCCGCGGTGAGCGCCAGCGCCTGCGCGAGGCCATATTGGCCGGGGATCTCCGCAGCGAATACCGCTGCGGTCATCAACAACAGGCACGCTCCCGTCGCCGGGGCCAGGGAACCTGGACTCGCCATCAGTGGCGCGGCGTTCGCGGCCGGCAGGACCAGCCTCTCGATCCCGAGGTTCCATCCGATCGCCGATTCGGTGAGCGTGACGAGACCAGCCAGACCGGCCACGACCAAGAGAGATCGCAACACCAGCTCGCGCCTCGGCGACCGTCCGTTGATCCAGTAGACGAGGAGGGCAGCCCCTAACCCGAGCAAACCGAGGGCCGCATTCGCCGGGAGGGGGACAGAGCCGAGGCCCGCCGTCTTCAGCATCGGATCGGAGAACCACCATCCCGCCAGGACCCCGACGGCGGTCAGGATGGCGACGGCGGTCAGGACTGCCGAGGTCTGCCGAAACTTCGCCTCAAGCGGCGTGCCTGGCCTTTGTGTCCGGCCTTGCGGTGGTTCGGTCTCGGCGGTCACCGACATGCTTCAGTGTTTGCCTGACACAGTGTAGTACGCCCAGCACTGAGGTCTGTATCCTTCCTTCTGAGGGCCACGGTCGCGCACAGCCGCCGAATTGCTCGTCCGAACGGGCCCGGGATCCATTTGAGCGGCGTTGAGTTTGCCGCCCGGCAGACGCCGACGGCGCAACAAGCTCTCAAGGGGCTGCTCGAGAGCGCGAGCGGCCGTCCCAGAACGACCGTCTGTGGTCCCGGGATGTCGGCGAAGTCTTTCGCGTTTAAGGTCGGCAGCCGGAAGTGACGCTGGTCACAGCTTTCGCAAACGGCTTCCAAGAACGGAGACACGCGTCTGCGTCGAACGTCGTCTATTGCTTGACCTTCATGACCGTAGGGATTGCTCCGATTATTCCCGCGAATCTCGTGCAACCGCCGCGATCGTCGCGATCAGGTCAGCGGGCTCAACCGGCTTGGCCACATGCCCCTGGAATCCAACCGCGAGCAGGCGCGCGCGATCTTCAGCCCGGGCGTAGCCGGTGAGCGCGATCACCGGAAGGCATCCTCCGCGCGCGGCCTCCTGCAGACGGATCTGACGGAGCAGCGTGTATCCATCCTGATCGGGCAGACCGATATCGGTGACGAGCGCGGACGCGGGCTCCGCCGCGAGCGCTTGAAGCGCTTCTCGAGCCGACGCGACCACCTTCACGCTCGCTCCTGCCTGAGCGAGGATCACTGAGGTCAGGGTGCGTTCATCGGCATCGTCATCGACGACCACGATGCGCAGATCATCCAGCCGCTGTGGGGGCGGTTTCGGTGAGCTCGTGGGACCAGGAGATCGTCGCTCGATGGGCGCGGGCGCTCCCAACTGGGTGTCGGCACCAAGAATCGGCAAGCGGACGATAAACGTGGCGCCTCGCCCCACACCGGGACTTGACGCGTGCACGGTGCCTCCGTGTCGTTCGACGAGCTGCTGGACGATGGCGAGCCCGAGTCCCAGTCCACCCTGACGCCGTGACGCCCCGCCGTCCGCTTGGCGGAAGCGCTCGAACACATGCGGCAAGAAGTCCGGGCTGATACCTTCTCCGGTGTCGACGACCTTCACGGCCATGTGAGCCTTCTCGCGTTCGATCACTGCGTCGACGCGTCCGCCATCAGGCGTGAACTTGATGGCATTCGAGAGCAGGTTCCAGATCACTTGCTGCAGGCGGACGGTGTCGCCGTTCACGACTTCGTTTGTCGAGGGATCAGCGGACAGGCGCAGGTCGATGTTCTTCGCAACGGCCAGAGGATTGAGCGCGTCCAGGGCACCGTGGGTCAGCGCGATCAGGTCGACCGGCTGAGACTCAAGCTGTAGCGTCCCCGCGATGATTCGAGAGACGTCGAGGAGGTCGTCAACGATGTGAGCTAACGAGGCCGCGTTGCGTTCGATCGTCTGGACCGCCTGGGCGGCGCGATCCTGAGTCAACTGCGTCGATGCCAGCATCCGCGCCCACCCAAGCACGACATTCAGTGGCGTCCTCAGCTCGTGTGAAAACGCCGCCAGGAATTCATCCTTGAGGCGGTTGGCGCGCTCGGCGTCCTCTTCGGCATCCTGAGCCTTGACGCCGGCGAGGACCAACTGCTCATTCGCATCCTGCAACTGACGGTTGAGGTGCTCAACTTCCAATCGGGCGAGACTGGCGTCCTCCCGCGCGCGCAGCCCATCCTCGCGCAACGTGGCCGCCTCTTCTCGCGCCCTCAGAGCGCCTTCCCGTTCGCGGGCGGTCGTCTCGCTCCCCTCGGCGACGGCGCGGTGAGTCTCTCGACTGCCAGCGGCCTGTTCGCGACGTTCGACTGCCTCTTCTCGCGCCCCGGCCGCGAGCTCGCGGCGCCGCAGAGACTCCTCCTTCGAGCGCATATCCCCCTCGCCGGAGGTGGGTCGTGGCGTCGTCTTCCGCATTGAAGGAGTGAACGGCCTCCCGCCAGACATGGTTCGATGCTCAATCGACGCTACGGACGTCGCCGTGGCGTCCGCCGGCGCGGCGTCGCTGCGGCGCGAGCCATCACCCCGGGACTCCCGGTCAGCAGGCCCTCGTACTCACCGAGTGTGTCGCCCATGACGATCCCTTGATCCGTGATCTCGAACGCCCGCAGATCCTTGCTATGGGCACTCCCGCGCACTTTCACGACGGCCATGATGCGCTGGAGTTGGCCCTTCAGCTCGATGTAGCGCTGCATGATGATCGCGTCGGTCAAGAACGCCGTGCCGTGTGGGCTGAAGCGTAAGTCCATGTAGCTGTCCTCCAACTCCGCCGTCATCATCATCGTGATGCCCATCCCGGTGAGCACAGCGACCATCCGATAGAGCGATTCCCGAAAGTCCTCGCGAAACGTCGGCGCCAGGGCCAGCTCGAACCCGGAGAGCGAATCGATCACGAGCCGACGCGCGCTGAGGCGGTGAATGGCTTCGATGATTTCATGGAGCATTTCATCGATGGACAGATCCAGGGGACGTGTGTGGATGATGCCGATCTTGCGTTCGCGGACGAGCTGTCCGAACCGCTGTCCACTTCGGTCCTCCTGCGAGTACTCGCCAGGGCGCTTCTCAAACACGGCGATGATGCCCGGTTCATCATGACGCGCGCCCTCGCTGATGAACTCCGTGGCGAGCACACTCTTGCCGGAGCCAGACGGCCCGGCGAGCAGCACCGAGTAGCCGGCCGGAATGCCCCCGCCGAGCATGTCGTCCAGGCCCGTGACGCCGAGCGAGAGCCGTTCTCGGGATGGGGACTTCGCGCGTGCCACTGCCGGCCTCGACTTCTCCGCCGGACCCACGATCACCCGCGGGAAGACCTGCACGCCGTCGTCCGTGATCCGGAACGTATGCAACCCGGGAATCGGGGCTTGGCCCCGCATCTTCATCACTTGCATCTTGCGAACCATCGAGTTCCGATCGAGGCTCTGATTGAGCCACAAGAGTCCGTCGGCAACCGTGAACACCGGATTCCGCTCAGCCTCCGAGGGATGATATTCCCCGACGAGAAACGTCGTGGCTTCCCAGCCGGTGAGCCGGACGGCGAGTTGCTGCGTGAAGTGCTGTATGTCGAGGGCGCCGTTCTGTGCCCGCTCGGCCGCCTGGGCCACCGTTCGAAAGGAGTCGACAATCACGACGCCGGGGCTCGTCGCTTCGACTTCCTGGGCGATGCGCGCGAGGAGCTTCTCCAACGTGCCGTTGACCACGTCCTGGCTCAGATTGACGTAGCGGATCGACGCATTCACGCGCGCCAGATCGAAGAAGGTGAACTGCTGCTGGTAGCGCAGCATCTTGAGGGCGGGTTCGCCGACGACGGTGAAGTACAGCGCGGAACGGTTGGGACCAGAGAGCCCGAACATCAGCTGCTGCGCGAGCGTCGTTTTCCCCGAGCCGGGCGCCCCGGCAATGAGATTGAAGGAGAATTCCGGCAGGCCCCCGCCCAGAATCTGGTCGAGTCCCGGAACCCCGGTCGGCAGTCGGCGAATCGCAACCCGGTCCGTCATGCTTCAGGTCCCTCCTGTGCTCGGCTCGGAAAAGCCATTGGGCCACGCCTTTTGCAACAGCTGCACCGTGAGGGGTTCCCCAATGAAGGTGATGAGCAACCCTGTGAAGGTGGCAAACACCGTGGCGGCGGCTTCAGTCGCGACAGCAGGACTCTGTCGCTCCAGACAGAAGAGGACCTCCGCAAAGGGCCCTTCCCTTTGATGCGGCTCGGCCGTGGGGACCAACCACGGGTATTCGCGTTGCGCCAGGTGCAACGCACGGCCGGTCAGCGCATCGACGCCGACCTGGCCAATCAGCGGAGCCGCCACTCGCGCGAGCTCGTCGTAGGCGCGGCGCGCCGCAACGACCAACGGTTTCACATCCGCGGCCGGACCCGAGTGCTGTGCCAGCACTCGCAGTGCGAGCTGCCGCAGCGCCGCAGTCTCACCTGCCATCATCCGGCACCCGGTCTGCCGATCCCGACGAAGGAGTGTTCGCCCATTGTCAGGATGTCATTCGTCGTCGCGGGGGAGAATTGTAGACCGAACCAATTATGGACGCCACTAATGCATTCGTGGCACTCACACCGCTGCCGATTCGTCAGCGGGGGCGTGTGGTGAGTTCTCTGACCCTGCGTTGCTCGGACTCCGGCAGCGAACGAATGAGGCACTCGATGGACTCGAGGACCACTCGCCACTGAGGCTGGGATTTCACGACGCCGAGCGCGCCGAGCTTCAATTTCGCCTCTCGAGGAACCCGAATGCTCAGCTGCGGGTAATCTCTCACCTTCTCACCCGCAGCACCAGCGGGCGGTCGCCCCCGGGGGCGACGCTTTCTACGACTAACGCCTCCCATGTGGGTCGACCTGACGCACGAGATCCGCCGGTTTTTTTTGTGCTAGCACCAATATGCTCGTATACTGGTGCTGATGGCCGCGACACGCGCTGGACGCACGCCGCTCAAGCGTCGACGCCCGGCACGCCGTGGTCGTCCGCCCTTCCTCTCCGAGGCGTGGTCCAAAGTCTCGGTGGTCTTGTTCGATCGCCAAATCGTGCGACTCGATCGCCTGGCCAGCGACATCAGACAGACGACCGGCCGCGCGGTGAACCGCGCCGCACTCATCCGCGCCGTCATCGACGGGCTGTTCGACAGCGACGTCAACATCAAGACCATCGGTTCAGAGCACGAACTCCGCGCCTTGATCGCTCAGCATCTCCGCGCCTAATCTCGGCCGGCCAGTATACCATTTGGTATTTAATTCCACACCTTTGTCAGAACCGGCGATGCCGCCCGTGCGCAGCCGTCACCGCGCGCCGAACAAGGTCGCGTCCGTTCCGTCGGCACACGGACTCTCGGCGTCAGGGCTCCGCATAGTGTGCGCCGCTTTTGGCGGGAGCGCCGTCCACAATCGTACGGTCGGCGCCGGCGAATCGATTTCGAGAGCGGGCGCTTATTTCGCGACGACTGCGTAATGCTTTCGGATGATCTCGTAGCATTCGCAGGCGGCGTCCTGCAACCGACTGCGATCCTTCACGGTCACCCAGCGGCCGTCCACGCTCAGAATTCCTGCCTGCTCGAGCGTCGACACCATGACGCTCACCAGCGGCCGGTTGGTCCCCAAGAGTTGCGCGAGAAAGTCTTTCGTCACGCGGAAGCGGTCTGAGCCCACGCGATCGACCGTCGTGAGAATCCAACGCGCGCAACGCTCCTGAAGGCCGTGCAATCCGTTGCACGCGGATGTCCGCATCGAGGCGATGAGCAACGCGTGCGAGTACTCCGTCAGGACGTCTCGGAAATGCGTGTCGTGTTTGATCGCTCGGTCGAGATCGCCGATCGCCAACCTCAGGGCTTCGCCATCGATCGCCACGATTGTTTCACACGGCATGCTCGGCGCGCCGACCGTCGCCGAGATCCACGACGCGCCTTCTCGACCTACCGTCGCGGCTTCGATCGTGTCGCCATTCGACATCACCGTCATGAGGCACAGGACCGTGTTCTCAGGAAAGAACACGTGGTCGATCGGTTGATCGGGCCTGTAGACGACTTGTTTCTGCCGTAGGTTCACTCGCGTGAGGTGTTTCGCCAGGCGCTCGAACGCGGGAGGCTCTAACGAGTTGAGCAGTTGATTCGACGTATTCGCTTGAGTGTGAGGCTTCATGTGGGTTGATCGGATTCCAGACTCTCACACAAAGTGGACCGCCTGGCGGATTCTTTGGACCAGCGATGAGCCAGAGCCACCAGATGTTGCGGCTGGTGTTCGGGACGTCAAACCGGCGAGTCCCTAGCCATAACTCAGCCCGGCTCGAAGAGCGATCTCGCCCACCCATTGTCGGCAGGCGGCGACACGTGCTGCCGTGTCCCGACCTAGCGACCCGCGCCTCTGCCGTGGCCCCGAGTGTGCGCGGGCTTGGCCGACTTCGGCTTTTGCGACCGGGCGGCCTGGTCCGCTTGCGGCTCCAGATTCGCCTGATCGGCGGCGGCCCGCTGGTTGATGCCGCCCGCGGCCAAGTCGGTTAGCTTCTTGTCGGCAGCCTTCTCCTCCTCCAGGGTCTTTTGCAGGACCGTGGCGGCTTCGGAATGCCCCAGGACCTGAGCCCACGCGATGAGGGTGCCGTACGCGGCCATCTCATAGTGCTCGGCCCGCTGGCCCGACGCGATGAGACATGCGTCCATGGTCCGGTCGTCAAAGTCTTCCTGCATGACCGCGCCGCCCTCTTCGATGATTCCCGCGATGCCGTCGCAGTGCTTGCCGCGCACTTTCTCGCCGATGCTCGCGAAGACGTGCTCGAGCCGGGTCACATGTGCCCTCGTCTCCTTGAGATGACTCTCGAACGCTTGCCGCAGGTGGTCCGAGGAGGCGGCCTTCGCCAGCTTCGGCAGCACCTTCACGAGTTGCTTTTCGGCGTCGTACGAGTCGCGCAGTTCGTCGACGAACGCGTCCTGGAGTGTTCCTGATTCAGCCATGGGGTGGCCTCCTGTCGGTGAGTGGTGGTTGATCGCTTAGACGTCGGTCGGGTTCTCGTGTGTTGTGGCGTCCTACTTTGTCGGTTTGGGTAGCGGCAGCGGTTGTGTGCCGAACCTCTGACGCCGATCTCGCGCCGGCCGCGTCCGCCGGGAAAGGCCGAGAGCGCCTCGAGCGATCTGCACCGTCAACAAGACGACAACCAGTAGCAGGATGGCGCCATGATTGGCGCCGCCATGATGGAGTTCGGCGCGTGCACGCCAAGCTCGTCGTGAATCCATCGCGCGGGGCCGACTGACGCCGATGTTTTCCATCCCAGGAGCCACGTCAGGACCCGGTCCGACTGCGCAATGCTGCCCATGATGCCAAGGGCAAACAACAGCTGCCGGGCGATGAGTCTCCAGCGGACCAGACTGCTCTTCCCGCGCACCACATTCGTCAATTCCCAGCACGGCATCCAAAGCGCCGCCAACACATAGAACAGCGTACCCACCCCGATGCCAGGCAACCCGGCGAACATCCGTTAATGTCCTTTCTCGTAGATCAGGAGTCGCCGCCGGACGATGAACTCGGACCAGATGGCCTCGAGTACGAAGAGACAATTCACGATGCGCAGGACGAAAAACGATGGAATGCTCCGGAGAGCTTTCCAGAATTCTCCACGGGAGGCGGCCTGCCACAAGACCGGCACCATCAGCGCCGGCGCGTCAAGGACATACACCAACAGAATGATGGGCTTGTGGAACCACACGGCCGTGGCAGGGACAAGACCGAGATAGATGATCGACGCCGCCGTGGATTCCCACAGCGCCACACCCACGACGGATCGCAGGAAGCCCACCGACAGCAGCGTTGTCCAGTGCGCTTGAATGTTCTGCATGAATCCGTGTGACCACCGCTTCAGTTGCTTGCTCATGAAGCCGAACGTGTGCGGCTCGATCGGATGGCAGACCGCGTCGGGCACGAAGCGTACCTGGCGGCCCACGCCATACATGGACCATGTCAGGTCCATGTCTTCCGCCATCGTTCGCCGCGACCACCCGCCGTGAGCGCGCAGCACCTCCGTGCGATAGATCGAAAAACAGCCAGAGGCAATCAGGGGTTTGCCGAAGTAGTCCTGAATCGGCTTGTAGAACGCAAACGCCAGCAAGTACTCCACGTAGCGCCCGCGTTCCCAGATCGTGCCCACGTACCGCGGCACGACGAATCCGCACGCCGCGGCCACCGACGGGTCTGCCATCACCGTCATGAACCGTTCGATGGCATCCGGCGCCACGACAGTGTCCGCATCAATGGCCATCGTGAATTCGGTCCGCACGAAGCCGAGAGCGAAGTTCTGCGCCCCTGCCTTCGAACCGGTATTCTCGGGTGGCCGTACGACTGTGACGCCATATTGACGAGCGACATTGCCGGTGTCGTCGGACGAGGCGTCGTCAATGACGATGATCTCAGCGGCTGCAACGGTCTGGTCGAGCAGGCTTCGGAGCGTGTCACCAATGCTGTCGCCCTCATTGAACGCCGGCACTAGCACCGTGACGCTCGCGCCTGCCGGCACGAGATCTGCTTGCCCTTCGCTCAGCGTCGTGGTTTTCTCTCGATTCGTCACCCAACGACAGACTGCAAGAGCCGATCCCACGTCAGAATCGGTCGCGCGTCGTCGCCCGAGACCAGCGCCACACGGCACTGTGTAACCAGAGACCCAACAGTGGCACTCTCTCCGCCCCCAGCGACGTCCTCTCGGTCCGATCGGCGCGCGCACGTGCAGCGGTTGGCGGCGCCGGTGCTTGCGTTGATCCTCGCCGGCAGTGCCTTCGCCGTGCGGCTGCATGGCATCACGGACCCCCTGGTGCTCTTTCATGCAATGCGCCACTACCGATCCGCCCTGATCGCGCGGGCGTGTTTTGACGATCATGAGGCGACGACACCTGCATGGGCGAGGAGGGTGGCCGATGCCAATCGCGACATCCAGCCAGCGGGCGAGCCGCCGATTATGGAGATGGTCGCGTGTGCCGTCGATCGGGTCCGCGGCCGTGAGGACGTCGTCATGCCGCGCGCCTTTGCGGCTGCCTCCTGGGTCTTCGGCGCCCTACCCCTCTGGCTGCTCGCGCAGCGCTTGACATCACGCACCTCGGCGCTGGTCGCCATTGCGCTCTATCTCTTTCTGCCGTATGCGATCATCGCGACTCGCAGCTTTCAGCCTGATGCGCTCATGACGATGTGCGTGCTCTGGGCGGTGCTCGCCGCCGTCCGTTGGCGCGATCGGGCGACGCATCGCACGACCTTTGAAGCCAGCGCGCTTTTGGGCGTGGCCGTTCTGGTCAAGCCGATGGCCATCTTTCTTGTCGTGCCCGCCGTGTTGAGCGCCCGCAGCCGTACGGTCACCTCCAAGATCCGGGTGATCGCCGCCGGGCTGGTGCCGGCCACTTTGTACTACGGGTGGGCTGCGATCTTCGGCACGCTGGTGCGCGACCAGATGTCTACGCGTTTCGTTCCTGCGCTCGTCGCGACCTCGTTCTTCTGGCACGGTTGGGCCGTCCAGATCGGTCGTGTGATCGGCTGGCCGTGGATGCTTGTCGCGGTGGCCGGAACATGGTTCGGACCTGACGGCGATGGGCGACGGCTGCTCGCAGCTCTCTGGATCGGGTACGCGGCGTTCGCCATCGCGTTCACCTATCACGTGCCGACGCACGACTATTACCACTTGCCCTATGTCGCCGCCGCCGCGCTCGGCGTCGCCGGAGTGGCCGAGCGCTTGTGCCGCCTCATCGCGGATCGCGTCGGTCATCTCGCGACGCAGGCGCTCATCTGGATCGCGGTGCTCGCGATTGCGCTCGGCGGCTCGGCAGTGGCGTGGCCGCGGCTGACCGTCTCGCGCGCGACGTCCCTTGTCGCGACTTATGCGCGCCTCGGCGACATCACGCATCACAGCACGCGGGTGTTGTTTCTGGATCTCGAATACGGCTATCCGTTGATGTATCACGGGCAGATGGCCGGCGATGAGTGGCCGAACACCGACGACTTAGCCTGGATAATTCACGAGAAGGGTGAGGTCGTCGAAACACAAACGCCTCCGCGCGGGTACTCAGTAGTGCTAAGCCACTGATTCCCCACCGGAGGCGCCTGCGTTTGAACGACCCCACA
>Ga0182024_10006797_pt1 | contig 24929 bp, 18 predicted proteins | sample P32metaG_FD_120480 | JGI IMG/M metagenome (GOLD analysis project Ga0182024, IMG submission 120480) | Permafrost microbial communities from Stordalen Mire, Sweden - P3-2 metaG (Illumina Assembly) | ecosystem: Environmental > Terrestrial > Soil > Wetlands > Permafrost | place: Sweden: Stordalen...
CATCTCGGCAAGAGTTTCCTGACTGATTTTCGCGATCAGGGGCTCCGGCTTGCCCTCCTTGCCGAAATTCGCCAGCAGCAGGAGCAGTCGCGCCAGGCGCTTTTCGCTGGAATTGAACAGCTGATCCACTAGATCCGCTTCGACGCGGATGGTTCGATTCAAGAGATGTGCGATGAACAGCTCGGAGAACGCGGGCTCCCGATGTATGACCTCCACCACGGCCGCCTTTTCCAGGCGCGCGATGACGCTGTCCGTCATCGCCATGACGGTTGCCATGCGGTGCTGCTGCCCGGCAAGACAGCCTTCGCCGAAGAAATCCATCGCTTCAAGAATTGCCACCACGGCTTCCTTGCCTTGCGGCGATACGACGGTGACCTTCACCTTGCCTTTCTCGATATAGAAGACGGCGTCTGCGGCATCTCCCTGCGAGAAAACAATCTGATCCTTGCGGTAGCTTTCGATTCGCCGCCCCTCGCCGACCATGCCGAGAAACGTTTTCGGATCGAAAGGAGATTTATGATTGTTCGCCACTCAGGCGTCCCTCCCCAAGATTCGGCTTCGAAAGTTCGCACCCTGGATCTGCGCACCTCGCGGCGAACGTGCCGACCGAATACAGAATTGCAACAGGAGTCGCGGGCGTCGGCGCATCGCGCATGCCGTCAGGGAACGAAGGGAGAATCTACCCGTTTCCACTACGGTTGTGAAGCTATTTTCCGGCGTATTTACGGGTAGCGCACCGCACCGAGCCTTCCTCCCGGGAATCGGCGCTCCCTACGCAAGAAAACCTCCTTGCAACAAGCGACTTTGAGCATCGGGCAGCATGGCGCTACCGCGATGGCTCCTCAAACCAGGATACTCCAATGAAGATGATTTTCAGGTCGACTCTCGCGGCGGCGGCACTTGCCGGTGCGACAGCAATGATTCCGATGTCGGCGAACGCCGGCGTCGGCGTGTCGGTCGGTATCGGCGTGCCCGGTCCCGGTTATGCGGGCGGGTATTACTATGATCCCATCTATTTCGGCGGGGCGTGGTATCATGGCCCTTATCGCTGGCGCATGGAGAACGGCGAGCGTGTCTTCTTCGTGAACGGCGGCTGGCATGGCAACGAGTGGCGGGGCGGGGCCATTCCCAATTCAATCGTGTTTCGCAACGGCGGGTCTTTTCGCGATGGACGCTTTGACGGCTTCCATGATGCGAATCGCATAAATGCGCGCTTCCATTCTGAGAACGGTGGAATGCGCGACGACCGTGGAATGCGCGATGACCGCGGAATGCGCGATGACCGAGGTCGTCCGACTCTCAGTCACGCAGACATGCGGCAGGACCGTCCAGCCACACGCAGCGATGCGCGCGCTTCTTCTCATGAACGCGACGATCGCCCGAGCAAACTGAGCCACTAAATCACGGGAATATTCATTGGAAGACTCCCCGCTTCGCGCGGGGAGCCTTTTGTTTGAGTCGTTGCGACAACTGAGCCAGATATGCGCGACAGCTGCTTAGCGCCATGTCAAAGCGGAGTAATGAAAAAGCCGGGCGGTATCTAGCCGCCCGGCCCAGGTCAACCAATTAAGGGGGTTCAGTCCAGTTGTGGCAAGGTTGCTTTAAGACACACACATAATCTGAGCTGTATTGCTCATTTCGGCAGTCATCCACAGATTTGGCGGAGCGATGAATCAACATTGGCGACCGCCCATTTGGCATTCCGCGTCTTGCCATCCTTCGTGATCTATCCCCGCCGCGCCATAGCCCCGAATCTCGACACGATCATATTCGTGACGGGCAGGTGGGCCGTATCCGGGAAGGCCTTGGCGGCGATGATGGCCGCTGCAATCTCGCCAGTCGCCAGAGGCTTGCGGGCGTCCCGTAGGGTCTCGCGGACAAGATTGGCATCGTCGGCCAAGCCCGGAAGTGAAGGCAGAGACCTTCAGATTTCTTGGGGCGTTTGCGCCATAATACCGTGGGTTTGTGATCCAATTTGATCGGACATCGCTGTAATTATGATGCCCCCTTGATTTCCGCGATGCGTCGAACGATGGCGATCACATTCTGGGCCTCTGCCAAATATCGAGTCAGGTGAGCATCTTTTACGAGGTCGCCCGGAGGGTCCGTGCGAAACGCGGCATCCAGTCGTTTGTGCGCCTCCGGCAATTCGGCCGTCAGCCGATCGAATTCCGCCGCCAAAGTCGGAGTCATCATTTTCCCAGCCATGACTCAGTATGGCATAGCAAGCACTATGTCTTAAAGGGGTGCCAGCCGCGCGGGATTTCAAACTACACCACGACCCGACGGCGGTCATATTGCATTTTATGTACTGCAGCGGCGGCACAAGAGCGTGCCGATCTCATGCGATCGGGTAGCGTGGTCAATTTTGCACAGAATTTCACTGGCGTACGCTCTACACTCAGGCCGCTGGGGCGGCTCCGTGATGTCCATTGATGGACGACCCAGAGGCTCCGGCCTGGGAGAATTTCCATGCTGTCAGCCAATTTCCGGGGGCAGTTCACCTCCATCGCCGATACGTTCGCGCTCGCTAACGCGATTGTGGACACAATTCGCGAGCCTGTGCTGGTTCTTGACAAGGACCTGCGGGTGATCGCCGCGAGCCGCTCGTTCTACTCCGCGTTCAAGGTCGGCGCAGACCATACCCAGGGAAGGCTTCTCTACGCGCTGGGTGACGGACAATGGGACATTCCAAAGCTTCGAGTGCTGTTGGACAAAATCATACCCGAGCAGGGCACGATGGAGGATTATGAAGTCGAGCATGAATTCCCCGGCCTCGGCACACGCATCATGCTCTTGAATGCCCGTCAGGTGTTCTACGAAGGAGGCGCCGGCACCACGATTCTGCTCGGTATCGAAGATATTACCGCGCGGCGCATTCTGGAGCGCGAAAAGGAGGAGTTGTTCCAACAGAAAGAGGTGCTACTCGAGGAAATGCAGCATCGAATTGCCAATAGCCTGCAAATCATTTCGAGCATCATCCTTATGAAGGCGCGGGCCGTGAAATCGGAGGAAACGCGCCTTCATCTGCAAGACGCCCACTCGCGGGTTCTGTCGGTTGTTGCCGTGCAGCAGCAGCTTTATGCGGCCAGAGCGAGCGGATCTGTCGAAGTTACGGCGTACCTCTCAAGATTGTGCGAGAGTCTCGCGTCCTCGATGATTGGCGACATTCGGCCGATCTCGCTGAAAGTGGTTGGCGACGCGGGCAGCGCTCCGCCTCGTCAGGCCGAGAGCATCGGCCTGATCGTGACGGAACTCGTCATGAACGCGTTGAAGCATGCGTTCCCTCGCGACGGCGCCGAGGGGCAAATCACCGTCTCTTACGAGACAGCCGGAACGAACTGGAAGCTCTCGGTTTCCGATAACGGGATCGGCAAGCCGGACGGAGCGTTCGCCCACGGAAAATCCGGATTGGGAACGGGCATCGTCAACGCGCTTTCGCATCAGATGGGCGCCCAGGTTGAAACGCTATCCGGCATTGACGGCACGACCGTATCGATCACTCACGCGACGTTCTCGACGAAGGCAATTCGCGCCGCGTAATTGGCAGCACAACGCTCGCGGCAGCGTCACCGAAGCAGCCTCTCGTTGACCGTTTGTTGTGAGAAGGGCTCCCCGCATCGAGCGGGGAGCCCTTTCTTCAGTTTAACGTCCTGTAACCTGTCAGTTCAGTTGTGCGGCCCGTCGGGGCGATCCCGGCGCGCATCATCTTTCGTTGCCGCGTCGGGTTTGTCCTGGCGATCCTGCCGCATGTCTCCGCGATCCTGCCGCATATCACCGCGGTCGGACTTCAGGTCGGGACGGTCGCCGCGCACCATGCCTCTGTCGGCAGGAAAGCGCGCATTGATGCGATCCGCGTCGTTGAATCCGTCGTATCGGCCGCCTCTGTAGTAGCCTCCGTTGCTGAAGGTCAGCGAACCCGGAATCGGACGGCCACCCCATTCATTGCGATGCCAGCTGCCATCCACGAAGAATACGCGCTCGCCATGCTCCATCCGCCAGCGATACGGCCCATGGTACCAGGCGCCGCCAAAGTAGATGGGATCATAGTACATTCCCCCGTCGTAAGGGTCATAACCCGGGCCCGGGGCATAGACGACGCCGGGCACGCCGACGCCAATGGCCACGCCGGGCACGCCAACGGACACACTGACGCCCGCCGAGGCGACCGTCGGGACCATGACCGCTGCACCGGCAAGTGCTGCCGCCGCGAGCGTTGATTTGAAAATCGTTTTCATTTGCAACTTCCTGATTTTGAGGAGCCATCCCGACAGCAGCATGCCGTCTGATGCCCCTTGGGCCGTATGCAAGGTGTTTCTTGCGAGAGAGCAGCGGGCAGATACACACAAGGCGAATCACGCGCTGCGAATAAACACGCGGGAATTGACTTCACCGCTGTAGATGAAACGTGCAAGTTTCTGCTCGGTTCCCAAAAACCGCGGGCGGCCGCGTCACGGTTCCCCGCGAAGCCTTCACCGCCGTTTTCAGGATGAGCAACCGGAAATACGGCACGCTCAAATATCGGCGTGCTCATCGAACGGGACAATCCCCATTGGAACGACCTGTACACGGCGCTCGTTTGCTGACGCTGTATTCATGGATGGCGGGACAGTTTACACGCCGGCCGCGCTCTCGCGCGGACCGAGGTGGCCCGGCTATGATGAAATGATAGGAAGCAACGGTCCACGTGGACCGTGTTGCGGTGTTTGGCGCAATTCGCTCGCTTGTTTATGGCGGTTTCGCGCTTTAGGCGCTTGGGCACGGCGCGCGCAGCCCATCAGTTCACGCACCAAACGTCTGAGGGGAACCATTCAGCGCACGTTGGGGCGCTGAATGGTTGCTTTACGGGTTGCCTGGGAATGACAATTCAGTGTGACGGTTCAATCCAATCGGAACGCGCTTTAGTAGTCCATCCCGCCCATTCCGCCCGCGGGCATGCCGGACGGCGCGTCCGTCTTCGGCCGTTCCGCGACCATGGCTTCTGTCGTGATCAGGAGCGCCGCGATGGAAGCTGCGTTCTGAAGCGCTGTGCGCACGACCTTGGTCGGATCGACGATGCCCGATTCGACAAGGTCGACATACTTCTCGGTCTGCGCATCGAAGCCGTAGGTGTTCGACTTCTGCTCGAGCAGCTTGCCCACGACGATCGAGGCTTCGACGCCGCAATTCTCGGCAATCTGACGAACCGGGGATTGTATGGCCTTGCGCACGATGGCGATGCCGGCGTTCTGGTCTTCATTGTCGCCGAGCAACCCGCTGAGCGCCCTGGTAGCGTAGAGGAGTGCCGCGCCGCCGCCGGGGAGAATGCCTTCCTCCACCGCCGCCTTGGTCGCGTTGAGCGCGTCATCGACGCGATCCTTCCTGTCCTTCACTTCGACCTCTGTCGCGCCGCCGACACGGATCACCGCGACGCCGCCCGCGAGTTTCGCCAGACGCTCCTGCAACTTCTCTTTGTCGTAGTCGGAAGTCGTCTCTTCGATCTGCTGCTTGAGCTGACCGACGCGTGCCTGGATGTCCACTTTCTTGCCGGAACCATCGATAATGGTCGTGTCGTCCTTGGTGATGCGCACCTTCTTGGCGGTGCCCAGCATGTTGAGCTTCACGTTCTCGAGCTTGATGCCGAGGTCTTCGCTGATGACCTGGCCGCCGGTGAGGACCGCGATGTCCTCCAGCATGGCCTTTCTGCGGTCGCCGAAGCCGGGGGCTTTTACGGCCGCAATCTTGAGGCCGCCGCGCAGCTTGTTGACGACAAGCGTCGCGAGTACTTCGCCGTCGACGTCCTCGGCCACGATGACGAGTGGGCGGCCGGCCTGCATCACGGATTCAAGGAGCGGCAGGATCGTCTGCAGCGAGGAGAGCTTCTTCTCGTGAATGAGGATGTAGGGCTCCTCGAGCTCGGCCACCATCTTGTCCGCGTTGGTGATGAAATAGGGCGAGATATAGCCGCGGTCGAACTGCATGCCCTCGACGACTTCCATCTCCGTGTCGAAGCTCTTGGCCTCTTCAATGGTGATCACGCCTTCATTGCCGACCTTGGCCATTGCCTCGGCGATCATCTTGCCGATGGTTTTGTCGCCATTCGCGGAGATCGTGCCGACCTGGCGGATTTCGTCGTTGGACTTGACCTTCTTCGATCGCTTCTTGAGATCGGCGACAACGGCCTCGACCGCCTTCTCGACGCCGCGCTTCAGGTCCATCGGATTCATGCCCGCCGCAACGGATTTGGAACCTTCGCGGACGATTGCGTGCGCCAGCACGGTTGCCGTGGTGGTGCCGTCGCCGGCCGCGTCGTTGGTCTTCGAGGCCACTTCGCGCACCATCTGGGCGCCCATGTTCTCGAACTTGTCATGAAGCTCGATCTCCTTGGCGACGGTCACACCGTCCTTGGTGGAGCGTGGAGCGCCATAGCTCTTGTCGATCACGACATTGCGGCCCTTGGGACCCAGCGTGACCTTCACCGCTTCGGTGAGAATCTCGACGCCGCGGAGCATTTTCTCGCGCGCATCGGTTCCAAATTTGACGTCTTTGGCTGACATGTCGGATGTCTCCTGAATGAATTTTTCGGGGATATGGGTGGAACAGGTTTGCGGCTACGCCGCCTTCTTGAACGGCTTCGCGGTTCGACCGTCGAGCACGCCCATGATGTCCGATTCCTTCATGACCATGAGTTCCTCGCCGCCGATCTTGACCTCGCTGCCCGACCATTTACCGAACAGCACGAAGTCACCCGTCTTCACTTCGGGGACGATGCGCTTGCCATGCTCGTCGCGGGCGCCGGGGCCCACCGAGATGACTTCGCCTTCCTGCGGTTTCTCCTGAACCGTATCGGGAATGATGATGCCGCCGGAGGTTTTCTGCTCCTCGGCGAGTCGGCGAACGACCACGCGGTCGCCCAATGGACGGAATTTCATGGAATCTCCCTTCAGGATTGACGGATGCGCCGGGGCCCGTTTCAGATCCCCAGAAATGGCACTTGCGGATACGGAGTGCCAAGGCGCTCACTAGCAAGTGGAGACTCCGGGCCCGGGATTCAAGTGCTGCGGTTGATAATTCCGGCGCAGATCCGGGATAAGAATCCGCGATGGACAGCGTTCTCGACCACCTCCACAAGCTATCGTTCGATCTCCGCTATTCGCGTACCGTCACGGGCGGAGCGCGTCCCTACTCGCGCACTGGATCATCAGGCAATGGTGGCAGCCTGCTCGTCGGTCCCAACGGAAGCTTTCAGGTTGCGGACGGTTACAAGGTGCTCGTGTTTATCGAGGACTTTGGTGGGGATGCCCGCGTCGCCTTGCTTCCCTGACCGGGCCGCAACCTCCGGCGCTGAAATCGTCGGGTTCTGTGGAACTAAAACGGAACGAGCGCTTTGACTCTCTAGCCCCCAAACGGCGGAAAAGGATCTTCCAAAAATGATGAAGTACATTCTGCCGGCGGCCGTACTCGCGGCTTGCGTCGGCTCTGCCATTGCGTTTGCACAACCTGATACGGAAAAAACAACCACGATGGATTCTTCGCCGTCCGGCGACACGCAGACGACGACCAGCACGACGAAAACGAGCGATGGCTACGCGCAATACCGCCGTACCATCACATCGACCAAGCACTTCGACGACGGCAAGTTTGTGGCGCCGACCGGCTATACATATTCCCGTTACGAGCTGGGCGCCCGCATGCCCGCAGTGCTGCTCGATGACGACGGTCTGGTGCTGACCGGATATTCGAACTATGCGCTACAGGCGCCGCCGCACGGCCTCACCTGGATTCGCGTAGGCGATGACGCCATGCTGGTGGATCGCAAAACCGGCGAAGTCGTTGAAACCGACTACGATCTGTTCAAGAGCTAAGCCATACTGTTTCACGGCGAAATGAGCGCGGCGCCCGATGAAAACGGGCGCTTTTTTTTGCGAGATCGCCAAGCCTTACTGCAATCAAACAGGCGTGATTCGTGACAGGTCTTGCAGACTCATCGGCGTCCTTCCGAGCGCATTTAGAACAGCAGATCTACGCCCCGGCGCATCGACTCTAGAAAATGCGTTCTATCGCTGTCTGCGCGTCGCTTTGAATTTGCCTGAGGTGAATTTCGCTCCGGAAACTCTCTGCATAAATCTTGTAGACATCCTCGGTGCCCGAGGGCCGCGCCGCAAACCATCCGTTACGCGCGACCACCTTGATCCCGCCAATCGGCTGATCGTTGCCCGGTGCCCTGGTCAATTTTGCTTCGATGGGCTCGCCCGCGAGTTCCTTTGCAGCAAACTGCTCCGCATCGAGTTTTGAGAGTTTGTCTTTCTGTTCTTTGGAAGCCGGAGCGTCAACGCGCTGATAAAAGGATTTTCCAAGATCGGCGGTGACGCTGTCGTACAGCCTGCTCGGGTCCATGCCGGTACTCGCGGTGATCTCAGCCGCGAGCAATCCCGGAATGAGTCCGTCCTTGTCGGTCGTCCACACCGATCCGTCGCGACGGAGAAATGACGCGCCGGCGCTCTCCTCGCCGCCGAATGCCAGCGATCCGTCGATCAGACCGCTGGTGAACCACTTGAAGCCGACCGGCACTTCGATAAGTCTGCGATTCAGCTTTGCCGCCACACGGTCGATCATGCCGCTGGAAACAACAGTTTTTCCAACTGCGCTGCTGTCGCGCCAGTCGGGACGGTTGGAACACAGGTACGCAATTGCAGCGGCGAGATAGCAATTCGGGTTCATAAGGCCACCCGTGGGGGTGACAATTCCGTGACGGTCGGCATCCGTATCGTTTGCAAAGGCGATGTCGAACCTGTCGCGCATTCCGACCAGGCGGGTCATCGCATAGGGCGATGAACAGTCCATCCTGATCTTGCCGTCCCAGTCGACCGTCATGAAGCGGAAGGTGGGATCGACAGACTCGTTCACGACTGTCGCCGCGATCCTGTACCGCTCGACGATTGGCTGCCAGTAGTGGACCGCCGCGCCACCAAGCGGATCGATGCCGATACGCACGCCGGCCGACCGGATCGAATCCATATCGACGACATTGGCGAGATCGGCGACGTAAGGCCCGACATAGTCGTGTTCGTGGATGTGCGCCGATTTGCGCGCGCGCTCATAGGGAATGCGCGTCACGCCGCCGAGCTTCTCTGCGAGAAGATCGTTCGCACATCTTTCGATCCATCCTGTGACATCGATATCGGCCGGTCCGCCATTCGCCGGATTATATTTGAAGCCGCCCTCGTCGGGAGGATTGTGGGACGGGCTGATGACGATGCCATCGGCGAGCCCCATCTCGCGTCCACGATTGTAGGTAAGGATTGCGTGGCTGATCACCGGCGTTGGCGTGAATCCGCCCTGCTGGTCGATCATCGTCTGCACGCCGTTGGCGGCGAGCACTTCGAGGGCGCTGGCAAAGGCGGGCTGCGACAGCGCATGCGTATCCATGCCGAGAAATAGGGGCCCGCTGATTCCGGCATGACGACGATAGAGGCAGACGGCCTGCGTGATCGCAAGGATGTGCGCTTCGTTGAAGGCGGATGCGAAGGCCGAGCCGCGGTGCCCCGACGTTCCGAAAGAAACCCGTTGGCCGAGAATGTCGGGATCGGGTGCAAGAACGAAGTAGGCCGTCACGAGCCGCGGAACATCGACGAGCAGCGACGGCGGCGCCGGCTGACCGGCAAGAGGGCTGATCTTTTCTTCCATGCCGACCCTATCCCAGAATCACCTGCACCGTGTGGACGGCGCCGTCATCCAGCAGGGGAATAAGCAGTCTTTTGCTTCCGGTCAGAATTTCACCGTCAAGTTTTGTCGCCAGGATGCCGCGACACACGCCGAGCGGATTCTCGACCGTAATCTGGTAACGCGCGGATCGGTGACGATACACAATCTCGAAGCCGGGCCACGAGCGCGGGATGCAGGGATCGATCGCCAAGTTTTCGCCCTGCACGCGTAACCCCAACAGCCATTCCAGGGCGACGCGGTACATCCATCCTGCCGAGCCCGTGTACCATGTCCAGCCGCCGCGCCCGACATGTGGCGGCACGGAATAGACGTCAGCGCAGACCACATAGGGCTCGACCCTGTAGCGGTGAACGCCAGCTGCGTCGCCGGCGTGGTGAATGGGATTGAGCATCGACAGCAATTCGCCGGCCTTGTCTCCATCACCCTGCATCGCGAATGCCATCGCGGCCCATGTCGCGCCGTGGGTGTATTGTCCGCCATTCTCGCGAATACCCGGCGGATAGCCCTTGATGTAGCCGGGGTCTTCCGCGGGATGGTCGAATGGGGGGGTAAACAGCAGCGACAATTTTTCGTCGCGGCGCACGAGGTATTTGTCGACGGCCGCCATCGCCCGGGACGCGCGCATCGGCTCCGCGGCGCGCGAGATCACCGACCAGGACTGAGCGATGGAGTCGATGCGGCATTCGTTGTTGGAAACGGACCCGAGCGGCGAGCCGTCGTCGAAGAAGGCCCGGCGGTACCAGTCGCCGTCCCAGGCCTCGCGCTCAAGCGACGCTTTCAGGTCCGTGGCATGTTGGCGCCACTCCTGCGCGTGCTCTGTATTCCCGCGACGTTCTGCCAGGTTCGAGAATGCTGCGATCGCGGAATGGAGGAACCAGCCGAGCCAGACACTTTCGCCTTTCCCGCCCGCGCCGACCATGTCCATGCCGTCGTTCCAGTCGCCGGTACCCATAAGCGGCAGGCCGTGCGCGCCGGTCCTGAGACTCCGGTCAAGCGCGAGCGCGCAATGGTCGAACAGGCTCGCGCGGTTTTCGGAGATCTTCGGCAGGGAGTAGTCGTCATGCGCGCTCTCGCGTAGCGCAGGGCCCTCGATAAACGGCACCATCTCATCCAACACGGCGCCGTCGCCCGTCACTTGCACATAGTGGGCGACGACATAGGCGAGCCAGCCGCAATCGTCGGAGACGCGCGTGCGGGTGCCACGCCCCGTCTCCGGCAGCCACCAATGCTGGACGTCTCCTTCCACGAACTGGCGCGCGGCCGCTCGCAGCAGATGGGCGCGTGCGATTTCCGGCCGGGACAGGCAAAGTGCCATCACATCCTGCAACTGGTCCCGGAAGCCGTAGGCTCCGCTCGCCTGATAGAATCCGGCGCGCGCCCAGACACGGCATGCGAGCGTTTGATAGGGAAGCCAGCAGTTCAGAAGTATATCGAGCGCACGATCCGGCGTCTTGACTTGCACCGCACCCAATGTCTCGTCCCATTGTCGCGTAACGTCGTTGAACACCGCATCGAGATTGGCGCTGCGGTATTTGGCGATCAATGCCTGCGCTTCGGTCCTGTTCGCCGTTTGCCCCAGAAAGAAGACGATCTCCGTTTTGCCCGCGGCGCCGAGGCGCACAAGCGTTTGCAGCGCGCCGCACGGATCGAGCCCCGAACCGACGCGATTGGAAAGATTCGCACCGGGAGTCAAGGCGAGAGGCCGGTCCAACGTGCCGTCGCGGCCGAGAAACTCGGTACGGTCGCAGGTCCAGGAGTTTTGACGTCCTTTGAGATCTGCGAACGCCACGCGTTCGCCAAACTGTTCGTTCCAGGGGTTCTGCGCGAAGATTGCTCCCGTTGCTGAATCGATTTCGGTCGTGATGAAGGGGGCGCATGCGCTGCGGTTGGCGCCCAGAACCCATTCGACATAGGCCGTGATTGAAAGGCGGCGCTCGCGCATGGACTGGTTGGTGATCTTCAGGCGGGTGATCTTGATCGGATCGTCGAGCGGCACAAATTGCGTCAATTCCAGAGCGATGCCACGCGAAACATGCTCGAATTTGCTGTAACCTTGGCCGTGCCGCACCGAATACGGCGCCGTCTTCTCGTGAATTGGCAGCGCCGTCGGTCCCCAGACCTCGCCTGAATCCTCGTCGCGCACATAGATGACTTCGCCGGGCGCGTCGCCAACGGGATCGTTGGACCAGGGAGTGAGCTGGTTTTGCTGGCTGTTCACTGCCCAAGTGAATCCGCTGCCGTCGGTCGAGACCTGAAAGCCGAACGACGAATTGGCAATTACATTGATCCACGGCGCCGGCGTGCGCTCCGAGCCAGCAAGGATCGTCAGATATTCGCGTCCCCCATCGGTGAAGCCGCCAATCCCGTTGAAGAATTCCATCTCCGGCCGGGGCAATGGCGTTTCGGTCGCCTGTGCGGATACCGCCAGCCGTGGCGGCGGCGCGATGCCCGGCTTCATTTCGCGGGCGCGGTTGACCTGCTCGTCCAATGAACCGCGGCTGCCCTGGAGCACTACGCGGGCGCTGGAAAACAGCAGGTCGCGAACCTCCGCCGGGATCAGATCGGCGCGCAGCACAAATACCGCGCCATGCGTGTCGGAACTCGCAAGCCGCGGCATGGATTGATTCATCCGAACCAGCGTGTCGAGATCAGTCTGCAGATCCTGGACATAGGATGCCGCGCGCTCGTTCAGGATCACGAGATCGACGGCAAGCTGTTTCAGCCGCCAATATTCATGGGCGCGCAGTAGCTGACGGACAAGCTCGAGCTCATCGTTTTCCTCGATGCGGACAAGGACGATCGGAAGATCGCCGGAGAGTCCCTGCGACCAGAGCGTGGAGGCTTTGCGCGCACCGCGCTTGAGAACGTCCGGCGGCGGTCTGAGCGTGGGGTCGCAATAGAGCACATGATTGGCGAGGCGCTGAAAGAGGTGAGCTTCGTCCGTGCCGATGCCGAGATGGAGCAACTGCATCTGCGCCTGGGTCCATGCGAGCGTGGTGGCGCGCCGGAACGCTGTCGCGTCATGATGCTTGTCCGCAAGGTCGATCACTTCGTCGCGCGAGGCGGCGGCCACCGTCCAGAATGAGACGCGCGCTGTCCCGCCGCGCGGGATCTTGACGCGCCGCCGGAGGCTGAAAATCGGATCGAGCACCGTGCCTGCCGTATTGGAAAGCGGCCAGCCCTCGGAGATGGCGGCAGAATTCTGTATCGTCTGTCCCCGGCCGAGGAAGCGCGCGCGATCGGTTTCGAACTGAACATCGCCTGCGCTCTCGCCCTCGACGACGGAAAGATGGGCCGCCCACACTTTCGGATCGCCGGCCGAGCGCTGGCGCCGCGTTGCCAGTATCGCACCCAGACCGCTCTCGAACTCCGTTTCCACGAACAGCTTGGAGAAGGCAGGATGTGCGGTATCGTCTGCCTGACGCGCCAATGCTACTTCGGCGTAGGAGGTAAGATCGATTTCGCGTGCGCGGATTCCGTGATTGGTGATCGACACGCGGCGAACTTCGGCATCTTCCTCCGGCGAAATTGCAACTTCCAGCATAGTCGATATTGTTCCGTCGCTTCGGAGAATCTCGGCGCGGTCTTCGTAGAACGTGACTTCGTAGCTATTGGGTTCCGCAAGGCTCGGCTGGTATCCAGCGGACCAGGTTTCACCGCTGCGCACGTCGCGCAAAAAGATATACGCACCCCAACCGTCACAAGTAACGTCTTCGCGCCAACGCGTGATTGCAATGTCGCGCCAGCGGCTGTATCCGGATCCTGCTGCCGTCACCATCGCCGAATAGCGTCCGTTCGACAGCAGATGTGTGCGCGGCACACGCGAGTGTGCGGAATCATAGCGGCGCTGAACCTCTGGAATGAGGCTGGCGATCTGCGTAACGGCGGTTGCCTTTTCGGGGGCCGGTCGCGCCATGGCGATGTCGCGCGGCATGCGTTCCTGCAGCAACAGCTCCGTGGCTTGAACGATGGGTTCGGCATGAAATCGCGACCTCATGCGCCCGTCGTGAAGCGCATTCGCGATGCCGACGATTGTCATCGCCTGGTGGTGCGCCATGTAGGCGCGGACGAGGGCAAATTTGGCGCCTTCGGGAAGCCGGGCACGCGTGTAGTCGATGGCTTCGTACCAACCGTAGAGGCCGCGCGCGCCGATACCCGCCATGCGGTTGTAGTTTTTTGCCGCGGCCGCGGGATCGATCATGGACGCGAGCCCGCTGGCATACGGCGCAATGACCGTGCTTTCGCCGAGGCCCCGCTTGTACCCAAGGTCCGGCACGCCGAAGCTGGAATATTGATAGGTCTGCTCCATGTCCCGCGCGTAGTATTCCGATTCCGATATGCCCCACGGCACGCCGCGTTCCTCGCCGTATTTCTCCTGGCGCCACACGGCGAGCCGGGTGGACTGTTCCAGAAGGCTTCCTGATGGCGCGCGCATCACCAGCGACGGCATCAGATATTCGAACATCGATCCGGACCACGAAATCAGTCCGGAACCGCCATCGATCGGCGTCAGGGTGCGGCCCAGAGCAAACCAGTGTTTGGCGGGAATATCGCCTTTGGCGATCGCAAAGAAACTCGCGAGACGGGCTTCCGACGCAAGCAGATCATAGAAGTTGGAATCGAGAGAGCCATCGTTGTCGCGATAGCCGATGGAAAGAAGCTGGCGGTCGGAATCGAACAGAAAACCGAATTCCATCGCCATCGCCATCGTCTTGGCGGCATCGGCCAAAGCCGCGAGCCGCTTGGCAGCAGGTTGTGCGGCGCCTGCGGAAATTCCCGATGCGAACGTCAGCGGCGCAGCTTCGTTGTCTCGCTGCTCGGCGATCGGGCCTCCCAACGGCGCCAGCAGATCGAAATCGTTCTGATGCGTCAGAACCGTCGCACGCACAGTGGCCGCCCAAATGACGAGTTCAGACTCTGCTTCATATCCGCGCTCGTTCGACAAGGATTGCGCCGATGATAGAATTACATCCGCCTTTTGCAGCAATTCGGAGAGATGCCGTGCTATTACGCCGGGTGTCGTTGGCGGATCCTTGAGGCCTGTCGCGAATGCATCGATGGCGTCTGTCAAACCGCTGGAGGCTGCGCTTACCGCGCGTGGACCATTGGCCCTGGGATGCGCCGTTTCCCGAACCAGCGCCAGAGCATCTTCAAGACCTGAAACCCAATTCGCGCCACCAATCGGCCCATCCATGAGATCATGGCAGGCGTTGCTAAGTGCAATCAGGTGACCGGCAAGGTTTCCGCTGTCCACCGAAGAAATGTATTTCGGCTCCAGCGCATGAAGGTCGCTTGAATCGTACCAGTTGTAGAAATGGCCGCGATGGCGCTCCATCTTGCCCAGTGTCGCGAACGTCGCTTCGAGCCGCTCCAACGCATCGAGCGTTCCCAGCCAGCCGAAATCGTGCGCCGCAACAACCGACAGAAGATAGAGGCCGATATTGGTTGGCGACGTACGGTGGGCGACGGCTGGTTTGGGATCTTCCTGGAAATTGTCGGGCGGAAGCATATTGTCTTCGGCGGTTACGAACGTTTCGAAGAACCGCCAGGTGCGCCTGCCAATAAGCCGCAACGACCGCGCGTCTGAAGGGCCAATGTCCAGATGGCCGGCAGCGCGCGGTGGCTCGCTCGCCCACCGCGCGATGACGGGCGACAACACCCACAACCCTGCGAAAGGCGATGCAATCGTCCAGGCATCCTTGCCGAAATAATATAGCGCTGCCCCGACAAGGGCGGCGAACAGGATGCTGGCCACGATCTGTGTAACGAGCCTGCGACGATCGAAGCGAATCTCGTCGTTGAGCTGCGCAGCCGTGGTCCACTCGAGCAGCCGGCGGCGATGGATGAACACGCGAAACAGCGTGCGCACCACGGCATCGACCATCACCCACGCCTGATGCGCCAGGAACGTGATCAGAAACGCGCTCTGCAGCAAGCCGAGCGCAAAGTCGCTACGCATCGCGCGAAGATGATTGCGCAGCGTCACGCCGATGTGGCGGGGCATGATGCCATCGATCGCGGGCAGGAGAGGGGGCAGCGCGATTGTCAGGATAACAAACACCGTCCAGGTTCCGGCGACTGCCATGGGCATCATCCAGCCGATCAGCAACGCAAGCAGCGCCGTAGGCGCGGAAAGCGAACGGCGCAGATTGTCCAGCAGTTTCCAACGTCCCATCAGTGGAAGCGCGGTTCGGCGCGAGCCGTCGGGCGTCTTGAGCCCAAACCCGAATATCCACGGCAGCAGCTGCCAGTCGCCGCGCACCCAGCGATGCTGGCGCGCCGCCGACACGCTGTAACGGGAGGGAAATTCCTCGACAACCTCGATGTCCGACGAAAGCCCCGCGCGCGCAAATATGCCCTCCAGCAGATCGTGACTGAGAACCATGCTTTCGGGAATTTGCTCCTTCAGGGCCAATTCAAGGATGTCGACTTCGTAGATTCCCTTGCCGACATACGAGCCTTCCTCGAACAGATCCTGGTAGACGTCGGAAACGGTAAACGCATAGGGATCGAGGCCATTCGGACCCGAGAACACGCGCTGAAACAGCGATCCTTCACTGCCGATCGGAAGCGATGGCGTTACCCGGGGCTGAAGTATGGCGTGCCCCTGAACGACCAGGCCGACATGAACATCGAAGCGCGGCTGATTGAGAGGGTGCGCGATCTTTCCGACCAGACGTTTGGCCACGCCGATGGGCATGCGCGTATCGGCATCAAGCGTGATGACGTATCTGGTTCCCGCCGGCAAAATGGGCGGAAGGCTGCCCACGGGCAAAAAAGTCGTGTCGGTCGCCCCGCGAAGCAGGCGGTTGAGTTCATGCAGCTTGCCGCGCTTGCGTTCCCAGCCGATCCACTTTCCTTCGCCGCCGTTCCACACGCGTCTTCTATGCAAGAGGAAGAATCGTTTGCCGCTCTCCATTGGCCCGTAACGTTCATTCAGGCTTGCGATGCCGGCGGCAGCCGCATCGAACAGGCGATCGTCTTCGGCGGTCCGTTCCGTTTTCGCGTCGTTCCAATCGGACAGCAACGCAAACGCGAGGTTGTCGTCGGGATTGGACAAATGATGTACTTCGAGCCGCTCGATCTGTTCCTCGATTGCGCGGATGTCGGCGAGCATCGTCGGCACGACCACGATCGTGCGCAGATCGGGGGGAATGCCGTCGCGCAATGCGAGCCCGGGCAGAAGCGTGGCGCCGACCCGCTGGGTGATGATGCGGTTCACGACCGCGACCGCGACATCCGATGCCGGAATGAAGCCGACGATTCCCAATACCATGAACATCCAGCCGCCCAGTCCGGCGTGAGCAGCAGCAAGCAGGCCGAGCGCGAGTACGATTGCGGTGACGATTCCAATCATTCCCACATAGCTCATCACGCCGATGTCCGAATTGAGCCGGAAAAGCCGCGTGCGCAGCGGCACGCGGAAGCCAAGCGTTTTCTCGAACGCGCGACGGCCCCTGTTGATCAGGTAATATCCGGGATCGATTTCGCGCGGGTTCGTGCCCCGCTTTGCGGCTTCAATGAGCCGCCCGGTGACTTCGGTTTCGTCGTGGGCCGACCCGCGCGCCAATTCCTCGATTTCGCGCCGATAGAGATCGCGCGTCGGAAAATCCATCTCCGCGAAATTGCTGGCACCGCGCAGGATGGCATCGACCGGACTGACGCTCTCGAAAAATTCCGCCCAGTTCACCATCGACACCATGCGCATGCTGGTGATGACGTTGCGGACTGTCACGTTCATCGCGCTCTGGCGCTGGACCTCCTCGCGGACGATCTGGTCGGTCGACGTTTTTTCGGCCTCGAGCCGGCCGTTCAACCAGCGCAATGCGGGTGTTGTGTTGGGGTCGCGGTCGCGCAGACGCTGTGCCAGCTGAACGGCGAACGCCGTCGACCACGGCACCTGATCGAGAGCCTGCAGGATTTGCCGGGTCGGCTCGGGATTGCTCCTATCCGTTCCGAGGGACCGGTCGGCCACGTCGTCCGCCGATTGGCTGGCTGTTATGCGCGCCACGACACCTTCTGCAAGGCGACGCAGATTCTCCACCAGTGTGATGCGCAGAGTGATCGCGAGTGCCCAGAGCTCGCCAATCGTCAGCGGCTGCACCCTCTGGTAAGCCGCAACGAAGCGAGTCAGCTTCTGGATGTCGAAGGCGCTGTCGGTGTGAGCGACAAGCGCCCAGGCGATGCCGAACACGCGCGGATAGCCGCTAAGTGGTCCGCCCGCCAGTTTGGGGAGCTTCTGATAGAAGCCAGGCGGCAAATCATCCCTGATCTCCCGGATTTGCTCATCGACGATGTGATAGTTGTCCAGGAACCATTCGGCAGCCGGCGTAATTGACTGACGCGCATGGGTGGCCCGCACGATTGTTCGGTAGGATTCAATCAGAACTCTGGTGTTCTGCTGCAGTCGCGGAGCAATTGGGCGACCCCTTCCGATTTTGGAAGTGACGCGCTGGGCAGCAGCGAGACTTTCGGCGTGCTGTTCGAGGCGTTCGACGCTGAAAAGCTCGGAGCGGATAGGCGGTTCTGGCGCCGTGGGTGCGCCTTTGAAACCCAACGCGCTTGCAATGCGTGAAGTACCCAAATTGCCATGCCTCGGTGAAACAGACGCCTTAGCTCAAACGATTTGGCCGTATGTCCGGCGACACGCCCGCACATCGACCCTAACACAGCAGACCCGTCCGGCTAATCCGGCACGGCAGTATCCCGATGGCGGATCTCGAGAAAGCGCCGATCCGGTCGTCTCGCCGAACTGGCTCCCAAGCGCAGATTGCATTCTGTTCCGGGCGGTTATGTGCTCCATTCCCTGTCAAAATAAAAGAGCAGTCCGACTCTGCCAGCGCGGTGTACTACTCCAGCCCGACGCAGTTCGAACGCGCGGCCGTAGATAACCTCCTTCGTGAAGCCGTCCAGCCGCGATACCCCCGAAGCCGGATCCGCGGCGTCAATGCTTCTGGTTCGGCGCCACCAGTTCGTCGAGGCGTGACAGGAACAGTTTGAGAATCGGCGACGTGTTCGATTTGCTATAGCCCACCGCGACTTCGATCGTCGGTGCCTCGCCTTCCAGCGGACGGCTGACCACGGACGAGGGCATCAGATTCCTTGCATAGGCCGGCATCAGCGCCAGCCCCCGTGTGGAGGCGACGAGCGACATGGACATCGCCAAATTGTCCACGCCGTGATCGAGCTTGATGTCGACACCCGAGCGCCGCAGGTAGTCCTCGGTGACGGCGCCCAGCACCCTGGCCTTGTGGGCGCCGCCGATGAAGATCTCGCCGACGAACTCGCGCGGATGAATCGCCTGCTTTGCGATGAGGCGATGGTCGCTCGGCATCAGGACGATGAGCGGCTCCTGGTCCACCACGTGGTACTCGAGGTCGTAGCCCGGCTCCACGCGCATGAAGGCCAGGTCCAGCCGGCCGCGGGCGAGCGCCTCGGCGAGGTCCGGCGAATAGTCGCTGGTGACCTTGACCTCGATGTTCGTCAGTTCGTCGCGCAGCACATGCATCACCTGCGGCAGCCAGTTCATCTCGTGGCCGGTCTGGAAGCCGATGGCGAACGCCTTTCTCGCCGGCTGCGCAGCCCGGCGTGCTGCTTCGACCGCGGCATCGACCTGCATCAGCGCAAGGCGGGCGTGATCGAGAAAGACCTGGCCCGCAGCGGTCAGCTCGACGCCATGAACGCTGCGCGTCAGCAGCTCGGCCCCGACCTCATATTCCAGATCGCGAATCTGCCGGCTCAATGAGGGCTGGGACGTGTGCAGCCGGTGCTCCGCAGCGGTGGTGAGGCTGCGTTCCTCGACCACGGCCACGAAATAGCGCAGGTGCCTCAACTCCATAGGCGTTCCATGCCTGAGAGGTATGCCACCGAGCTTACAAAGTCTTTTTCAACACCGCCATGCGCGCCCAGATCACCAGCAGACAAGGCTTCGTTGCCAACGTTTTGTTTGCACAGGCCGGTCACCAGGAGAAGTGCCATGGAAAACCCCGTCGTTCTGATCACAGGCGCCCTCACAGGAATCGGTCGCGCCGCAGCCGTCGCCTTCGCGAGGAAGGGCGCGAAGGTGGTCGTGGCCGGCCGGCGTGATGAGGCCGGCAAGGCGCTCGTCGAGGAATTGCGCGCCGCCGGCTCGGAAGCCGAGTTCATCAACGCCGACGTTCGCAAAGAGGAAGACGTCCGCAACATGGTCGACAAGACCGTCGCGCGATTTGGGCGTCTCGATGTTGCCGTGAACAATGCCGGCACCGAGGGCGAGCGCGGCCGGATCACGGAGCAGACTGCGCAAAGCTATGCCGCGACGTTCGACACCAACGTTCTCGGCGTCGTTCTGAGCATGAAGCACGAAGTGCGCGCCATGCAGGCCCAGGGGAGCGGCAACATCATCAATATCTCCTCCACCTACGGACACGAGGGCGCAGCCGGAGCCTCAATCTACGTCGGCGCCAAGCACGCTGTCGAAGGTATCACCAAGTCGGTGGCCCTCGAACTCGCCAAGTCGGGAATTCGCGTGAATGCAGTCGCGCCCGGTCCCATAGATACTGGCATGCTGACCCGGTTTACTGGCACTCCGGAAAACAAGGCGGCCCTCGCGAGTCAGGTTCCGTTGGGTCGCCTCGGCCTCTCCGAGGAGGTCGCCGACGGCATCGTGTTCATCGCGTCGGACGAAGCCCGGTTCATCACGGGTCACGTCCTCAATGTCGACGGCGGTCACAGCGCGAACTGACCCTGTTCGGGAGACCGTGATTGCGCAATGCAGCCGATAATTACGACCCGCGCCCAATTCACACGCAATGCCACATCAAGTGGAGGGACAAACTACAATGGCCAACGTAGTGAAGAAACACAGCATCTCTTCTGAGCTGGCACAGAAGATGGTGGATGAAGCGACAGCGAAAGCCAGAGAACTTGGCGTTGCCGAGAACGTGGCGATTCTCGATGACGGCGGCAATCTCAAGGCCTTTGGCCGCATGGATGGTGCCCCGATCCTTTCCATCCAGATTGCGCAGAACAAGGCATACACAGCTCTGTTTGGCGTTTCCACGCAGGACTTTTTCAACTTTATCAAAGGCGATCCGTCGCTTCTGGCCGGCATTCCCACGCTCGCGCGTGTGGCGGCGTACGGAGGAGGGTTTCCCGTCAAGGTGGACGGGGAAATTGTCGGCGCGATCGGGGTAAGCGGCGCGCCCACGGTCCAGAACGACGTCGATTGCGCGAGAGCAGCCCTGGCGCTCGTATCCGATGCAGCGCCGACTGAGTGATAAGGGCGCCGCCACAATGATGCACACCCACCAGACCGCGCCGACGCAGTTCGTCGAAGCCAACGGTATCCGCTTCGCCTATCGCCGCTTCGGCAAGCCGGACGGCGCACCGCTCGTTTTCAACCACCACTTCACCGGGACGATGGACCATTGGGATCCGGCGGTGACCGATGGCCTCGCGGCGATGCGCGAGGTGATTCTGTTTAATAACGCGGGCATTTCCACCACGAGCGGCGAAGTGTCAGCCTCGGTCGAGGAGATGGCGCGCAACGCCGCGGCACTTATCAGGGCGCTTGGTTTCGTGAAGGTGGACGTGCTCGGCTTCTCGCTTGGCGGTTTCGTCGCGCAGCAATTGACGCTCTCCGAGCCGAAACTCGTCCGCCGCCTGGTGCTTGTCGGGACAGGTCCGCGTGGCGGAGACAGGATGGCGACCCTGACGCCCGAAGCCCAGACCCTGTTCGGAGGAAAATATGCAAACCCGGACGAATTGTGGCTGGGGGTTTTCTTCACGCCGAGTGAGGTGAGCCAGTCTGCCGGCCGGGCGTTCCTGAGGCGGTTCCGCCGGCGCGTGGCGGGCCGCGATCCGGAAGTGGGCGCCAAGGTTGCGCCGGCGCAGATCAGCGCGATCGACAAGTGGGGTGCTCCGCGCCCGCACGCGTTTGATTATCTGCGGGAGATTGCCCACCCGACGCTGGTGGTCAACGGAAGCAAAGACGTGATCATCTATACCGTGAATTCGTTCATTCTTCAGCAGAACCTGCCCAACGCACAGCTCATCCTCTATCCGGATTCCAATCACGGGTCGCAATACCAATATCCGGCATTGTTCGTCGCTGACGTGACGCGGTTTCTGGATGCCGAGGTACCGTTTCCAATTCAGAAGGATGCAGATCATGGCTGACAAGGTGATGAAGATTCCGGGGCCCGACCACCCCATTTCGATCGATGCGAACCCGTCGCGCGTCGTGGTCAAAGCAGGCGGAAAGGTTATCGCCGACACTCGCGATGCGTTGACGTTTCGCGAGGCTTCCTACCCGGCCGTTCAGTATATCCCCCGCCGGGACGTCGATATGGCCGCGCTCACGCGCAGCGAACACACGACGTACTGTCCCTACAAGGGCGACGCGTCCTACTACAGCATTCCGGCTGGCGGGGATCGTTCCCTCAATGCGGTGTGGTCGTATGAGACCCCGTTCGATGCGGTGGTGCAGATCAAGGATTACGTCGCCTTCTACCCGGACCGCGTCGACGAGATAGTCTGAACGTGCCATGCTCGATCACGTCACCCTACGTACGCATGACCTGGAAGGCACGAGTGCGTTCTTCGAGATCGTGCTGGGGCTCAAACCCGGCTATCGTCCGGCCTCCATCTTTCCCGGCTACTGGCTCTATGGCGGCGGCCGCGCGGTCGTGCATCTCATTCCGGGCAATGGCGGCACGATCGACCGTACGGGCGAGACAATCGATCACGTCGCTTACCAGCTTACCGACCATGATGGGTTCCCGTCTTCGGCGGTGTCCCAATCTGGATTTCAGCGGCCTGTGCTCGCGGCTTTTGCGAATCTGTGACAGTGTCGATGAAGCGCGTGCGCCGCCGCCGCCGGCTGGCGCCGTCGAAGTTGAACCCGGGAAGGGGATCTCATGAAAATCGCATCATTGGCGGGCGTCCTGGTTGTCCTCCAGGCCGCCATCGCTCCGGCCCTGGCTGCAGACGATTTGAGCATCGAGCGCTTGGCCACCTGCCAGGATTCCTGGCTCGACTGGAAAAAGAGCAACTCCGTTCAACTGAAACAGGTTGGTGAACACCTCCGATCCGACTTTTCGCAGAAGGAGAGCGTGCCTTATCTGGTGCCAAGGGCCAACATGACGGTTGCAGGCCTGCGGGTTGCGCAAGTCTTCCCCGACAGCCTTGGAATGGGTGTGGGGTTTTCCGTCGGTGTGGACGCGACGTTCGATCAGGCGCGGCGAAGTCTTGAAAAGACGCTCGGCAAGCCGCTCACGAAATGCGAGGTCGGCGACAACATGCGCACCTGTGCGCTGGAGATCGCAGAAAAGCGAACTCTCATGGTGATGGCGGAGGACAACGCAAAAAACGGCACGACATTGCTTGGCTGCTACTACTATTACGAGAAATGAAATTGTCACCCGGGAAGCGGGCAGTTGCATCGCTTCTATGGAGCGGTGGTTGCGCGTTCCATGCGCAGTTCTGCTTCGAGACTTGCGAGATCGCGGAATATTGATGCGACGGCGAGAGTACGTCCTTCAAGCTGGTATTTTAGCAGGCAGTCCCTGGCTTTGATGTCGCCTTCGATCGCGATGTTGTCCCATTGCCCGGCGTGGCCGACATAGTTGATCGGCAAGTCGTAGTGCTGGCTCCAGAAGAATGGTACGGCGTCGAATTTGCGGCGCTGTCCCAGCATGTTGCGCGCGGCGGTCTGTCCCTGGCGCTCCGCGATCACCCAATGCTCGACACGGATGCTTTCTCTGGAATGCGGATCGGGCCAGCGCGCGATATCTCCCGCCGCGTAAATCTCCGGCACGCTGGTTTCGAGATATTCGTACACCAGCACGCCGCGATCCATCGTCAAGCCAGCGTTTTCGGCGAGGGTGAGGCGTGGCCGCACGCCGATCCCGACAATGACGAGGTCTGCATCCAGCTTGCCTCCGCTTTTGAGCGCGACCTGTTTGCCGGCGATGGCGGCGACGGTGTCTTCGAGATGAAAGTTCACGCCATGCTCTTCATGCAACGCGAGAATGAAATCGCCCATGTCGGATCCCAGAATGCCTTCCATCGGGCGCTTGCCCGGCGTCACCACATGTATTTCGATGTCGCGCGCGCGCAACGCGGCCGCCGCTTCCAACCCGATGAAGCTCGCGCCGATGACCACGGCGCGTCGCGCGCCTTTCGCAATCTCTATGATGGCGCGGCAATCCGCCATCGTCCGCAGCGTATGAACATTCGGCTGTTGCGCGCCGGGAATTGTCAGGCGCACCGGCTCCGCGCCGGTCGCCAGCAACAGGCGGTTGTAAGCGGCCTTTGTGCCATCGGCGGTTACGACGCGGCGGCCTTTGGTGTCGATTGAAACAATTTCGGTCCTGAGGCGCAGATCGATATCGGCATCATTGTAGAAGCTGGCCGGTCGCAACGGCATCCAATCTTCCGGCGCGCTGCCGGCCAGATAGTCCTTGGACAGGTTAGGCCGATCTACGGGTGCATCCGTGTCGCTGCTGAACATGACGATGCTGCCGGCAAAGCCCTCGCGCCGGAGCATCTCGGCCGCGGCGAAACCCGCGGCGCCGCCGCCGACAATGACAATGTTGTGCGGTGCGAAGGGCTGTGTCGCACGAGCGGTCTTTTCGGGTGCGCGTGTTTCGCGAACGAATATCAGTTCGCCCTCCTGCTCCACGCGCCACGAGGCGAGGGGAGCCGTTGCCGGCGCGTGCTCGGCCTCGCCGCTGCGCAGATTGAAACAGGCGTGGTGCCACGGGCAGCGAATGCTCTCGCCCACCACAAGCCCTTCCGCGAGCGGCCCATGATAGTGCGTGCAATGGGCCTCGACGGCGAAAATCCCCGCTTCGGATTGCACCAACAGGATTTCCCGATCCCCGACGTGACCGAGCAGCTTCTGGTCGGTGAATTGCGTGAGCACGACACCATGGGTCAGATCGGGGCCGGCTGGCGGCGATTGCTCTTGCGTCACGGCTTTCTCCTTGACCCGGATTCACACCGTTTAACAGGACTTCAAGAGAAAAGTTGCGAGCGTGGGCCGCAGGCAGCGTGGCGGATCAAACTTCGATCCGATTTTGCGAAATCAGTGCAAGTCCCTTGATCACCGCCTGCGAGCGCGAGTTGACTTCCAGCTTCCTGAACAGCGACTCGACGTGGAACTTCACGGTGTGCTGCGAGATTTCGAGCTTGCGCGCGATGGATTTGTTGCTGAGTCCTTCGATGAGCGCCCCCAGAAC